>Ga0082335_1004768_pt1 | contig 19815 bp, 11 predicted proteins | sample Subgrocontami58m_FD_72375 | JGI IMG/M metagenome (GOLD analysis project Ga0082335, IMG submission 72375) | Subsurface groundwater microbial communities from S. Glens Falls, New York, USA - GMW37 contaminated, 5.8 m (SPADES assembly) (version 2) ... | reverse complement strand
TCAAGAGTCGACAAGGGAGTCGGGAATGTGAACGCCCCAGGCATGTTCTGGTGGTCGCAGGGTTTAGATTTTGAATCATCGCCGCCCTATATCCGCGTTGCCGCCAAGATGATCAAAGAAGCGGACAGCGCGTCCGTCACCACGCTTGGCGATATTTTCTGGGGAACGATTTTTGACAGCACGAACTGGGCGATCAATATGCTGGACGGCAAGGTTTTCAAATTTATCTATCCCAGCTGGACGGAAGTTCACGACAATGTGAATGCATGGGGCGGACTCGGACTCTTCGGCGACAGCCAGATAGAAAACTTCACCGAGAAAGGATTTCTATATTTTGCTTCGAACGGATGGGCGGGACGCTATCAGCGCGAAACTGATACTTGGACTGACTCGTGGCAGAGCTTTGCGGTATCAAACAATGCTGAACTTTGCCCGATCACAAAATTTCTCAAGTTCGTCTGTTTTGGCAACGAGCGATATCTAGCCACTTGGGACACCGCCGCAAGCTCATGGAACGCGACCCGAATCGCACTTCCGCTCGGATACAGGATTAAGTGGCTTATGCCGCTCACCGATTACTTGGTGATATCAGCGCATCACAACGCCTTCGGCTCCGCTCTCTTTTTCTGGGACGGGATCTCGGGGACTTACAACCGAGTTCTTCAGCTGCCGAATGTTCGGTCTCTTGCCGGCGCAGTAGACAAGAATGCGCTCTATGTGATCACCGGCGACGGCTGGATCAATCTTTTCAACGGAGTCGGTCTTGTTCGCCTGAATCGCTTCCCAGATATTGAGCTCGACGCAAACTATGCCAGCATTCTCAACATCAATCCTGACGCAGTCAAAGTATTTCAAGGCATCATTTTAATCGGCAAAGCGGCAAGCGGATTCAACATGGAGAAGCGATTCTACCCGGGCGGCGTTTGGGTGTTCAATCCGGCGACGCGAGCTCTTTACTTCAAACATACGATGTCGCACTTCGGGATCACCAACAATAGCGGATCGGGGGTCATCGGAATCGGAAGCATCATTATTGATCAGGGCGGAAACATCTTCCGAGTTACGTGGAATAAGGGCGGTGGGACCGGCCAGTACGTCATCGACAATTCAATGGATAGCGGTTCCGCAAGGCCCTACAACTACGGCGCATTTCTTGTTACTCCGCTTCTCGATGACGAGCCCTTCCGAAGAAAACGATTCATACAAGCCATAATCAACTTTTGGAAGCCGCTCGTGGATAGCTCTCTTGCTCGCGTGATCGTGAAATACAACATCACCGAGCAGTACCAAAAAGATTCTCGGTATGCGAGCGGCGGCACGAACTTATCGTTCACTCTCGGATTTGTGCCGAGCTATTGGGAAGTCGGAGACGAGGTCTCGGTGCTCTCCGGCGGCGGAGCGGGACAAATCCGCCACATCAAATCCATAAGCGGCACCACCATAACGGTAGATGAATCATTGCAGGGCGGCGCGAGCTACGACGGCACTTCCTTTCTGCTACTTTCCAAATTTAAAAAGATCGGCGAGATCAAAGGAAGCACCGAACCAGAGATTGTCAATAAACTTATACGATTCAACGCGAGGTCAAAAAAGATTCAATTAAAAATCGAAATATGGTCGCCGTCTGGGTTCACCGGCGAGTGGAATATGGGCATTGCCGATATCTCCACTGTCTATGTCCCAGATCGAATCATTAAATAACTACTATGGCGTACACATTGGAAAAAATCGATACGGAGAACTTTAAGCTCATCGAAAGCAAGTCAGCAACTACGGTGCTTAATATTAACGAGCTGAAGAAATTAAAAACGCAGTTAGAAAAAGAGGTCACAAGAATTAATAGCGAACTCGCCAGAGTCAATACGATCTTGGATGAGTATGTAAAGCTACCATAACCATGCCAGACGAAATGAACACAAATCCGCTCGATCCGCAATTGGGACTCATCCTCACTTTATTGAGAGACATTCCAATCCTAAACGCGGTCCCGAGCGATCCGCCAAAATTCCCAATCGGATTCGCGCTGTATGACGACGGCGTAACGAGAAGGTTTTACATCTTTTTCAAGGGCAACTGGCGATATGTAGCCCTTACTTAAATACCATGGCAAACACATTACTCGAATACTACAAATTAAAAGGCCAAAAACTCCCCGGCATTGCCGATAGATCGAAAACTTTTGAGGATCTTGGCTTGGGGTCTGCTTTGGCATATAAGGGCGAATACCAGCAGAATGTCGACCTGTTGGAAAGGTTGAAGACCGGGTCCCAGCCCAAAACAACCCCAATTCAAGCCCAAGTTGCCTCTCTGCAACCCCAGAAACCCCCCGTGGCGAGCCTTGCGACCCGTGTTGAAGCCGGGCCGACCCAGCCACCCGTTTCACCCCCTGCGCCGACCTTGCCCCCCAAAACGACCATTTCTGGACAAGAAGTGCCAACCAGCACTGGACTTTTCCAGCGGTATCAAGCGGACATAGACAAACGCTTGCAGGAATTAGACGAGCGGGAAAGAAAAGTTTTGGAAGCGCAAAAAGCCCTGCCGAGCAAAGCCGATCTTTTGGGCTCGGCAAGAGAAGAGCGCGGTCTGCCAGAGGACATCAAAAGGGCCCAGAGTTTAGATGAAAGATTGTCGGCATTGGAAGGATCATTATTTGAATCGGAACGAGATATCAGGGAACGCATCAAACAAAGCGGAGGCATTGTGACTGAAAGCCAAGTACAGAGGTTGGCGGCTTCTGAAACCAAACCATTACTTGAGGAATACAACCGGCTTTCTTCGGAAAGACAACGACTCGGCCAGAGCGTCTCTTCAAAAGAAGGTCTTGCTCGCGAATTTGCCGGCACTAAATTTGAGGACCTGTCTCGCGCGCTCGGCGTGGCCGAAACCGAACTTGAATTCGGCAGAAAGCGATATGAAATTTATAGGGATATCGCAAAAGATTTGCTGAATGCTTCTCAAAAAGACATTGCGCAAATTATTGATATGGCTCAATCCAAAAACAAGGCGGAAAAAAAGGCGGCCGAAGATGCGATTGACTTTGCTTTCAAAATGGCTGACTTGGCGGTGAAAACTCCTGCCGGCACGACATTTGAGATTGGCGGAAAAAAAGTGGCTGGCGTAAAACCGCCGACATCTTCCACGACCACCCTCTCGCCGACGCAGTTCAACATTAAAGCCGGCCTTGCGGGACTTACCAAAAATCAGGCAAATGATGTGGCAACCGCAGAAACTCCGCCGGCGTGGTTCAGAGCTCAAGAAGAAAACAAAGCGCAGTCATCGCTGACATTCGCGGAACTTCAGAAAAGATGGGATGCGATGAGAAATAAAGTTGCCGCGGCGATTGAGACAAAAGACAAAAGCGATCCGTTTGCCAGAATCGTTGAGGCGGCGATTAGCGGCGAAGAAACAGGAACAGAAGAGGATGATCTCTTCGAGGCCATCATTAAAAAAGCGTTGGCAAATACTCAACCATAGCTATGGCGTTTTTTAGCGACATCCTAAAAAAGATTAAAAAGCCAGTGGATGCACTGAAGAATTTTTTGACGCCCAAAGAACGAACTTCTCTTCAGGAAAAAGAAAAGCCTTCTCCTGTGCAAAGAGTAGAAACGAAATTGCCATCGTTCGAGTATAAACCGCCCTCGTTTGAGGGTTTGAAAAGTTTTGCATCCTCTTTTATTCCACCAAAGGAAGCGTTTGAGCGCAAAGAACTTGCACCAAGAGAAACGTCCGAGGAAAGAGCAACCCGTATGGCAAAAGCCCATGAGACCACGAAGAAAATAGCCGAATTCGGAAAAGCTGTGTTGAGAGCCGGGCCCAGGGCGGCGGCATCGGTGACGCTTGAGGCGCAAGGAAGAAGAACGATGATTCCCGAAACGAAAGCCGAGAAGTTTCTCTTCGGCGAAGAGCCGCTGGAGTCGATCACGGAGAGAGTAGAGCGATTCCCCGAGCGAGCAAAAGAGTTTGGCATACAAGAGCCGACCGCAAAGAAGATCGCGCCTTTCGCCGTGCTCGGACTTACCGCTCTGGACATACTCCCACCGCTTCCGGGAAAGAGCGGATTAAAAGCAGTTGCCAAGAAAGCGTTGACCACCAAGACCGCCAAAGAATTTGCTAAGGCAATCACAAAAAAGGAATCTGATCAGATATTGAAAGCCGGCTTTAAATCCATTGATGATTTCTTCCGGGTAACGAAGAGCCCGTCCGCAAAAGCCAGTACGAAAATCGTTGACGAGTTAAAGGCGGCTGCTTCGGTAAAGCCAGAAGCTCCGGCAATTCCCAAAGAGCTTGAATCTTTCGTGCCAAAAGCAGGAAAGCATAAAGATGTAAATTCGTTTATCAGGGAAATTGCGGACGACACTTATGCCCCAGAGTTTAGAAACCCGATAGCCGATTTTTGGAGAAAAAAATATGTTCAACCACTCAGCAAGGGATCAAAGGCGACATTCACCACTGATGTAGTTGCGTTTGAAAGAAACTTGGATGATGTCTTGAATACGAAATACGCCAAGGATCAGCTTGCTAATATGTCCGTTCGGCAAAAAGCCGAAATCGTCAATGGAAAGGAATGGACGGATCTTTACGCAGGGATGCTGGACAACAATCTGTTCAAGTTTCAAACCGACTTCTTCAAGGCCGCAAAAGGCGCGTCTCAAACAAGACCTACAACTGCTCTCAAGGAAGCCACGGTCCAGAATGTGGGAAAAGCAGAATATATACCACCACAAGATTTAGTTCAAAAAACGGTGAAATATGAGGGTGGCTATAAAACTATTCTTGAGCAAAAATCTACTGGAAAAGAAATTGCTAATATTGGAAGTTCGCCACAAGCCGCAAAATACTGGTTAAAAGAGGGTTACGGAGAAAAACCAATAAAAGAAGCCGCCGGCAAAACGATTCACGCCAAGAAATTGGAATCCGGCATAGACGAAGCATATCGAGCGTTGCAAAAATCGGGCAAAGACGATGTCTACAATCTCGGCAAAGTCGGAGATTATATTGCCGATCCTAAGGTTCGCAAGCAATACAAAGATGTCTTGGATACGCCGCTTTATATCAAAAAACAAATGCACATGGGCAAGAAGGCCCACGGGTCTTTGTCTGTTGATCCGAAAGGAAGCCCCGCGATAGTTTTGAGCGACGGACTTACGAAAGACATGATCGACCGTACGTTGGTTGAAGAATTGACGCATGCCAAACAATTCCAGAAAGGAATCCGTCCGACAAAGGGCGTTCCATACAAAGAAATACCAGAGGAGATGCGAGCCAAAAAAGCGGCAAAGCATTTCGCGCCGAAAACGACGCTGGAAGATTTAATAGAAGAAGCTGGATTGCATCGCGCCAAGGCAAAACAATTCAGCAACAACGATTTGGAAAAAGAATTTGTTGCCCGGCAGCTTGGAGTAGCCGAGGGGATAGAAAAAGCTATAGATGGTATCAAGAGCGCGAAACCTACCGAGGCATTGAAAGCCGCTGTTCCTAAAATTTCAAAAGAACTTCAACCCCTCGCTCAAGAATTACAAAAGTATGATGACATCAAAGACGCTATACCGAAAGAAGTTCGCGATAGCAACATAAAAGAAAGCTGGGTTTTTGGTTCATCGGTTAAGGGCGGTAAATATAAAGACATTGATGTGGCGTTGTTCATCGACCTGAATGATCCGGCCTATAGCAGGGTGGCGACCAACCCGAAAATCGGTCAAGTGTTAAACCGAAAAGTTGGAAAAATTGAATATCATATCTTGCCAGACACTGAAAAGGGCAGGGATATTTTTCAAGCAATGCTGGAATTTAAAACTGAAACCGGCAAAGGAGTAGCGGTGAGAACTAATTTCTATAAACAAGCCGCTATCGGCAAACCAACCGAAGCGTTGAAAGCCGCTGCCGCAAAGCTTCCAGACATTCCAGAAATAAAAGGCGCGAAGGCAATTGATTTAAGCCAGCCGGTAAAAACGGCCCAGCCATCAAAGATTCAGGAAATTATTGGCGAGTATCAAAAACGCATTAATACGACTCCGGCAAAGAAAGCCGTCACGCCGATCAAGAAAACCCTTGACGAAACATACACAGCGATAATCGATAGATTCCACCCGATAACAAAACTTGCCAGAAAAGCTACCGATCTGCGTCCGGGAGAAAACCCCGAGCTTTTGTCGCGCCGATATTTGGGCGTACAAGGAATTGCCGAGTCAAAACTATTTTGGAACACTACTCGCTTGACCGCCGAGGGCAATTTGGAAGTTACCGGCCCGGGACTTTCAAAGATTTTGAAACCGGCAAAAAACAACATTGACGACCTGCGAACTCTGATGATTGCCGAGCGCGACATTGAGCTGTCGCAAAGAACTTTGGAAAGCGGCAAAAAAGTTATCGGCACGACTCCTGAGCAATCGAAACAAGTAATCAACGCCCTCAAGAAAAAGTACGGCGAGGGATTTGCGCAATTATCAAAAATCGCTCAAGGAGTGCGCGAATGGTCTCACAAAGCGTTGCTTGACCCATTGCTTGAAGTCGGCGCGATATCAAAAGAGCAATACGAAACAATCACCAAATCCAACAAATTCTATGTTCCATTTCAGAGAGTGATTGAGGAATTGGAAACTCACGGATTCGTTCCAAAGAAAGTGGATATTTTCTCCCCCAAGTCCGTGCCTATAAAGAAACTGAAAGGATCGGCAAAAGACATCATTGATCCTTTTGAGAGCATGATCACCAATGCCTATAAGGTCACTGACTTTGTGGAGAGGGCCCGGGTAGGAAGATCAATTGCAAATTTGAGAAAAACAAGTCCAGAGCTCGCGGAGATGATAAAACCGATCAGCCCCAAGATTGTTCCCGTCGCCAAACACGGAGAAGAGCTGATATTCCGTCCATCGTTCTTCACGCCCGACAAAAACACCATGATGGTGTTTGAAAACGGAAAACGGAAATTCTATCAAGTGCCAGAGGATGTGTTTAAAGCGGTTTCGGGAATGATGGAATCCGATGTGGGCGCGATTATGAAAGTGCTGGCGTTTCCGGCGAGAACCCTTCGAGCTGGCGCAACGCTCACCCCAGAATTTATGGGAAGAAATCCATTCCGAGATCAGTTCACCGCTTTTGTATTTTCAAAATACGGCTATGTGCCAGGAGTTGATTTGGTAAAAGGCATTTTCAACACTGTCGGCAAGACGGATCTCCATGGCAGGTGGCTTGCCGGCGGAGGAGCACACTCGATGCTTGTCTCGCTTGACCGTGTGACTTCTCAAGCGACGCTTGCCAAAGTGCTTGGCTCAAAAGACATTAAGGGTCTTGTGAAAAACCCGATTGAAGCGTTGCGAATGCTCTCCGAGTTTGGAGAAAAAGGAACGAGGGTCGGCGCGTTCGGGAGAGCAGTAAAAAAAGGAGTGAGCGATCTTGAAGCCGCTTTTGAATCAAGAGACATCACTCTCGACTTTGCCAGAAGAGGATCGCAGACCAGAGCGGTCAATATGCTGGTCGCTTTTTGGAACGCCCAGGTGCAAGGACTAAATAAGACGGTGCGCGCATTTAGAGAACGGCCGATGCAAACGACATTCAAAGCGGCAAGCGGCATCACTCTCCCGTCCGTGCTTTTATATCTCAACAACCGAAACGATCCCCGTTATCAAGAGCTACCGCAATGGCAAAAAGATTTGTTTTGGATTCTTCTTATCGGCGATAAGGGACCGATTATCCGAATCCCGAAACCATTTGAAGTCGGCATTGTCTTCGGTACGGTCCCAGAGCACATTTTGACTTGGCTCGACAAAAACGATCCCGAGGCATTGACCTCGGCGGCAAAAACTTTGATGGAAGCGTCTGCGCCGGGATACATACCAACTGGCCTTCAGCCGATCATTGAGAATGTCGCCAATTACAGCTTCTTCCGGCAGAGGCCGATTGTGTCCGAAGGAAAACAAGCGTTGCCGAAAGAACTGCAGGCCGACAGATACACGAGCGAAACCGCAAAAGAGGTCGGAAAACTTATCAAGCAATCTCCGGCAAAAATCGAAAATCTGTTCGTAAGCTATACCGGCGGGCTTGGGAAGTACGCGTTGGACGCTAGCGACAAACTGCTCAAAACGCTTGGCGTGGTCTCTCCGCCATCAGAGCCGGCAAAAACTTTAGCGGATCGTCCGTTTATTAGAGCGTTTGTGGCCAGAGAGCCGATCGGATCGGGAAGCGAGAGCGTCAATAAATTCTACAAATTTTATGACGAGGCGAATCAGACCAAAGCGGCCGTGAAAGGCCTTGCCGAAGAAGGCAAAGAAACCGAGGCGGTAAATTACTTGCGAAGCCATCCGGCCGGCTTTTACACCAAGGGCCTCAACAAAGTTGCCCGAACTTTTTCTGATTTGAGAAAGAAACGAGACGCGGTGCTTGATTCAAGAGAGCTGACTCCCGAGCAAAAAAAGAGAGCGATTGACGCTCTCGACAAGATCATGACGGAGATAGCGAGACAGACGGTCGAACTCGTTGGAACAAGCAATGAAAAATTCCGTCAGTAATCCTCGCGGGCTTCATAGTAACGATTATGAGAACCAGAAATAGAATTCTTATCAAAAAGACCATGAATAGTATAAAAAAAACCACCGATCAGAATCGCCAAAAGGATGACAACTTCAATGATGTCGCCGAAATCGGACTTTTTCATGTCGGAGGAATGTTACCGCTTGCCAGGGGCCGGGCAAGCCAGAGTTATCCACTATGACCGATAATTACCAAAATCAAGAGCAAGATCGGAGAGTCGGGGATCTTGAGAAAAAAATGGACACTGTTTTTGATCACATCTCAAAAACCAATGAGGAGATGGGTCGAATCAAGACAGATGTCTCTTGGCTTACCCGATTCTTTTGGATCGTGGCAACCGCTTCGATAGGGGGTCTTATCGCGGCGTTGCTTAACTTAATAGTCACCATTAACAAATAAATTTATGAACGACAAAGAACAATTCCTCTCTGGCGCGATTATAGATATTCGCCCCGAAGAGGAGAAAGAAAAAGATTACCACTTCGGCGAGATAGTCGTCGCCGCCAACCCCGTCAGCTGGGTCGAAAAACTGCAAAGCGCATGGCGGAAATTCCCGATCTTCAATCAAGACGGATCAGGATCGTGTGTAGCCCAAACGCTGGCAAAACTTTTGGGTATTCTCTACTGGCTTAAAAACCAGCTGTATGTCCATTTCTCGGCAACGCACATCTATCAACGCCGATCAAACAAGCCTTCGGGTGGCATGGCCGGCGTGGACGCTTTCAACATCGCGCGAAAAGGCGCGACACTTGAGGAGCTCGTGCCTTCGCAGAATATGACCGATCCGCAAATGGACGGCACCGAAATTCCGCAATACAAGCAGGATGTCGGCTCGGTATTTAAAATCGGAAATTATGTGAGTTTGCCGATAAAAGACATCGATACTATCGCTTCAATAATCCAAACCACCAACAAGGCCGTGATGGTTTGGTTTTATTTCAAAGGCGATGAGTGGACTGATGCGCCGACGGTAAAATATCCGAATCTTGATCTCAACGCCGGCGACACTAGCCGCCATTCCGTCACCGCTGTGGACTTCACACTCTATCAAGGCAAGAAAGCCCTTGTTATTGAGGATAGTTGGGGCAAATCTTTTGGACTCAATGGCCAGCGAGTCATTACTGAAGATTTCTTCCAGGTCCGTAACTGGTTTGCGGCTTATCCGATCAACTTCGCATTCGAGGATCAGACACAACCTCAGCCAGAGCCGCAACCATCGCCCGGGCCCGGGAAGCCAAAATATACCTTCACCAAACCGCTTGTGTTTATTCCGTGGGATAGCGCAAAGAACCAGCCCGCAGATGTAGCTTTACATGAAAGCCAGAAAACGGATGTGGTCGCACTGCAGAATATCTTGAAATATGAAGGACACTTCCCATCAAATGTTTCCAGCACCGGCTACTATGGATCGGTCACCGCAAAAGCGGTGTATGCGTTCCAAGTAGCACATAAAGTCGCACCTTTATCGGAACTCGATTCTCTGAGAGGTCGGAGAGTAGGCGAGAAAACCATAAAGGCGTTAAACGAAATATATTCACTATGAGTACACCAACAAGAGAGGCGATCAAACATTTAATCATTGTCTTTGCTTATTCCGGGATTTCGGCGATTCTTCCTGTGTTGCTGGCATGGTTACAAAATGATCCGCGCTGGGTAATTTTGATTCCAATCATAAACTCGGTGTGGTATGCGGTAACACGCTATCTGAAAGAGAGACGGCTGATCGAGCAAGGACAAGAGGGTTAGATTATTTCGGCGGCTCTTTCTCGACGATTCTGTAATTTTCCTGCAGAAACATTAAATCTTCCTCCAAACTTTGGAGTAGTTTGATATGCCAATTTTTCTTCGGCCCGCGCATGTCTTTCTCAAGAGTTTGTCGCGCCAAATTTAGCACCGTGGCCAGCGTGCCGAAGTAGTCGTCTTGCTCGATATGTCTTTCTAGGCGTTTTTTATTCATGTTTTGGCAATGTTACCTTCGGTAGCAAGCTATGTTCAAATTTGGTTATCCACTCCGTCTTGAAACACAAAAAGCCCACCACCAGACCGAGCCTTGCGACTCACATACGAGTTTCCCCGTATGACGCGACGAGCGAACCTGATGATGGGTTCTTTATGCTCGTCGCGATTTTTAGCCATGCCCCAGAGAAATCTCGGAGGTTTAGGTCACTTTTATTCAGTTGTATTGACACTATATCACGAAAAGACAAAACAGGACAGCCCTGTGGGGAACTCTATATGACAAAATAGGACATGTGGCCTATAATGAAACTATAGAGTATGCCTGTGGAAAAATTTCTTACAATTCAAGAAGTCGCCAAAAAACTGCGTGTCAGCGAACGCTCGGTGATTCGGTATATTAAAGCCAAGAAATTAATAGCATCAAAAATGGGACAATGGAGAATTAAAGGCGGCGATCTGGAAAATTTTTTCAAAAAGTACACCAACAAATAAAGCTATGAGCCAAATAACAACATTACTCGCAAAAACTAAGATCGATCCCTCGTGGTCTTTTTCTGATAAAACGAGGAAAGACACGGCGTATATTACACATGGCTATCATCGATACCCAGCAAAGTTCATTCCTCAAATAGTTTCCCGCTTGGCTGAGAAATATACGGGCAAAGGGGATTTAATCGTTGATCCGTTCGGTGGTTGTGGGACAACACTCGTTGAGTCAAAAGTTATGGGACGGCCATCAATTGCTGTTGATATTAATCCCGTTGCTGTTTTAATCACGAAGGCAAAAATTACCCCAATTAACCCGATTAAAATTGAAAAAGAATTTGTGACCCTTCAAAAGAGATTGGGAACCTACAACGAAAATACAAAAGTGAAAGCCCCTGAACATGAGAGGATTGATTATTGGTTCAAGCCAGAGGAAAAAAGAAAACTTGCTTTTATTTTTGTCGAGATTTCAAAAATAAAAGATCAAGATATTCAGGACTTCTTCTTTTGTGGATTTTCAAACATTCTCAAAAATTGTTCAATCTGGCTACAAAAGAGTAATAAGCCAACAAGGGATTTCGAGAAGAAGCCATCGGAACCAATCAAAACATTTTTGAAGCAAATAAAAATGATGTTGCGAGGCAACACGCGACTATTCGAATTGCTATCAGAAAAGGGTTATTTGAAAGTTCCGAGTAAGGTAATTTGCACGGACGCAAGGACAATCCCGGCGAAAGATAACAGCGTCAGTTTGATTGTTACCTCTCCGCCTTATGTAACCTCATACGAATATGCAGATTTGCATCAGCTCACCGCTTTATGGTTGGAGTACACAAAGGATTTGGGCGATTTCCGAAAGCGATTTATTGGTACCTCGTATCACAACAAAAAAGATTTGACGCTTAATAGCACAATCGCAGAAAATATCAGAAATGAATTATTAGAAAATGACAAGAAAACCGCCGAGGAAGTTTCAACATATTTTAGTGAGATGAATCAAGTATTTATTGAAATGAAAAGAATGTTGAAGAAGGGCGGAAAAACCTGCATCGTTATCGGCAACACAAGCTTAAAAGGCGTTGAGATACTTAACGCAGAAGTTTTTGTTGAGCAATTGCAAAATCTAGGACTAAAGATCGCCGATATTATCAAAAGAGAGATACCATCAAAAAATTTACCATCTGTCAGAGATGAAAAGACGGGCAAGTTTGCAAGTATAAACGATAAAAATAGGGTGTCTGCCTATCCAACAGAGTATATTTTAGTAATGGAAAAATAAAAAATATGACTATAAAAGACCTTATCAAAATTTACGAGACGAAAAAGAAAAAATATGGCCTGCAAGCATACAGGCACATTTCAAATGTGTTGAAAGAAGCCAAGGAACAGCACAAAAAAGATTTTATTGGAGAGGATCATGAGCAATCGTGGCGCGCTTTCAAGGGCAAAAATTTGGAAAAAATGATTGAGTATATCATCACGGACGAAGTGAGAGCTTTGGGCTTGGAAGTTGTGAATGGAAATGGTCTCGAAAGGACCAATGGAGCAAACTTATCAAAGGAACTGAGTTTAGTGAAAAGAAATTTACTCGTTGATTTTGGAAAGTTCGGCTCACATTTACCCGATGTTGATTTGATTATTTATGATCCAAAAACAAGCAAGGTCGTCGCCGTTCTATCAAGCAAAGTAACCTTGCGAGAAAGAATTGCTCAAACAGGATATTGGAAAATTAAACTTGCTTCCGATGAAGCGACAAAACACATCAAGGTCTATTTCGTAACCCCGGACGAAGATGGGACACTTACAGTTAAAACACCGGCAAAGAAAGGGCGGGCAATTGTTGAAGCAGATACCGACGGTAGTTATGTTTTAAGCGAGACGGACATTGAGGAAAGTGACAAGGTAAAAATGTTTGATAAGTTTATAGACGACCTTAAAAAACTACTCAAATAATACGATAAAAGATACAATTCAAAACTTAGGAAAAGTGATTAGCTGTGGAAATTGGGTTTGTCGACCCCAGATTCTGTGGGTGCTATAATTTACTTGAGGGTAATTAGCTCCTCGCGTTCGTATTTTTAATATGACTGAGAAAACCTTTGTCAAACAATTAGAGGGCATTTACAAAAAAGAAGGTTTTTTGGTAAGGCAAGAGGTGGGTGTTGGTTACGGAGTGGCCGATCTGGTTTTGGTAAAACTGATTCCCGGGCAGTGCGCGATTCGTTTAAAAAATAAACAACTAAAGCCGCTCTTAAGAGAGGACTATTTCAAAATATTTCGATATCTTCCCGAAGAGGAAAGCGGGAAGAGGCCAGTGACGCTTGATCATTTGGTGAAGCACACAAAGTTGTCAAAATCTTTTCTCAAATATCATATACTTCAAAAGCTCGAGCACGATGGGTACATAAAGAAAGTTGACGGGAATTTTTACTTCAAGATTAATGGTTGGATGCCTATTGCCAAAGAAATTATTGCGATTGAAGCAAAGCTCAAAGATTGGAAGCGAGGATTCATTCAAGCGAATCGGTATAAGTCATTTGCTAATAAGGTTTATTTAGCATTGCCGGCCGACAAGGCCCATCTGGTAAACGAAGCGTTATTGAGAAAACACAATATCGGTTTGATTGCTTTTGATCCGCTGGAGTCAGAAATTAAAAAAGCCATTCATCCCAGAGCGGCTGAACCGCGCAATGTCTTCAAATACGATTTTGCGGCTGAATTCTTTTTGAATCGTAGCGTATTAAGAAAATTCGCCCCTCTGTAATTTCGGGAAGATGTCGGTAAGAAAAGTTGCGGGATTAACGACGGTGATACCGGCGTGTTTTTTTACTTCCAAAACTCGCGCGTCTTTTGAAATTATAATTATTGCTCCTGCGAGTCGAGCGGTTCTGAAAAAAATATCATCATCCTCATCTCCATCGACAACTCTCAAATCGGCGAGCTCGCCATGAAGCGAGACCATATTAAGAATTCCTCTGTAGTCCAAGATTAGTTTGTCCGGCGTGTATATATTACTCGCCAGTATTTTTTGAAATTTTGGGCGACGAATGACATCACAAAATTCTTTATGAGTATCTTCACTTCCATACAGCTCGATTTCCTTCATTTCTGCAAGGTTAAGTATCTGTCTTGGATCGCCATGCCACAAGAACCCCGAAATTATGAGGTTTGTGTCAGGAACTACTTTGATGAGTTTATTTGGTACGCGCTTCATGGATTACCTGCGCGAGATCAGCGTCCGCCTTGTCTTGATCCGCGCCGTACTTCCAGCGCTTTGAGGACTCCAAAACCCCCATCCATCTTTTGAGATGACTTGTTTGGAGCGGTATCGCAAATCTCTCGTATAGACCTTCTGCTAAATCTAGGGCCTCTTCGAGCCGGCCACGCATCAATCCCATCCTTTCATTCCGGCTTAAGCCGGCCATTTTTTTCATTGAGTTCAATCGTCTGTGCAAGAAGTGGAGTTTTTTTGATGTATAATCAACCGGCATCTTGCCACCACATGACACACAGGGGCATTTGTAATTAATTAACCTTACGATTTCGTCGTTTACATAATCAAAGAGCTCGGGAATGTAGGTTTGAGCCGCTTTCTTTTTTCGAGGAGAAAACTTGAGTTTCTGTTTTAGATTTTTTTCTGAAAAAGTTTCCAGCCAGCCCAAACCACCACTGAATCCACTAGCTCCAATCGCGTTCAAAACCTCTCCGAATGCGCCTATTGAGAGAACAAAAATATCCTTGCTGGCTGATAATTGAAACACTAACCATGCCAAGCCCTTCAAAGAATCTTCGTCGCTTTTTATGTCATTGAGATTGTCAATCATTATGAAATAGCCCCTAAGGTCAGCGCTGCAGTCGTTATACCTATCGATTATGTGGTTCAGTATTTTTGGATTTCCGAGGCCCGAATTTCCGATATTAATCATTGCGAAGAGCGATTTTTCAATCTTTTCTCGTTTCATGAATTTAATACTGTCCGGGATAAGAGTGTGATTCAATCTAAATTTATCGCCGCTCGCGTCTTCACTAAAAAAATACGGCGCAATTACAAGGTCTGCGCCTTTGTCGAGTTGAAATTTTATGGACGGCTCCACAAGGCTGGCGATGCGATATTTCTCATCGCCGAATAATTTTGCTATTTCAAATGGCTTCTTTGGGGCATACGGCACTTTTTGAAAAGCCTTTTTTTCTGTAAATGCATCGTATACCATATTGTTTGTCATCGGATCAATGACAAATAGCTCGCTTGCGTTGCGAGCTTTTGTTGCTAAATTTTTGTAGTGCGCGACAATATTTGCGTTCATCAAACTTGCCGGCAACTTCCCGATTTCGGTAGCGGCCCCGTCTTGATTCATTAACCGAGGCATGAAAATAGGAGATGAGACAATCTTTGACATAGTGACATAAACTCTACCAGAATATCGCCTTTTTATCAACTTGATAGACGCCTTTTGAGATTAAAAAATCATTAAAAAAAGATAAAGGAAAAATAAAGCAACAATTGACTCTCTTGGTCAAAATAACTATGATATAATCTATTGTTATTTTGGCGGGCTTCTGACTGACTTAAGAAACGAGAAGCTCAATATAATTACCTAAACCATCTTAATGATTTATTGAGATGGCATGGTGAGAATCGCGACGAGCATAGAGAACCCATCATTGAGTCGTTTCCGCATATTACTGATGAGTTGATATGCGGTCAGGCGATTTGCAGGTGATGGGTTTTTTCTATGAAAGATCATGGACAGGAAAGTTTTTATTAAATCTTGCTATGATGTGAAAAATTATGAATCTCGGCGACGCGACCCAACCTTTTGTTTTATTTGGAGAAAAAGTAAATTCAATCTTTGATCTTTTTTCGTCTCTCTCTCTCTCTCTCTCTCTCTCTCTCTCTCTCTGCAAGCCTTTCTTATGGGAAAATTTTGGGGAGAGATCACGCCCCCAGTTTTATTAATAAAGAACACGCAAAGTTTAAATCCCTGATGTGTTTATGTATGAAAACACATCAAGAGGTCGAGGGATTGGGTTTACCCCTACACCAAAACCTTTGGTATAGGGGCGAGAAAGTTATCCACAGGTTGGGTATTGCGTGGTGTTGTGGTTATGTAGTATTGTTTAACCATAGAGTACATTGGATAATTTTTTCAAGCTTTAATTTTGCGTGCTACGGCCCGCGAAAGACCTCTACTACGGTAGAAAATCTTTCGCGGGCCTTTTGTTTTGTATGAATAAAATACACGCACCAATTAAAAAAGAAGAAACGCCACTGATCCATTGTAAAAATTGTCGGGGTCTTTTGGTAAAAGACATGAATACAGATGAAATGGACGGTAATGCCTCCTTTCTGATGAAATGTCCGCATTGTAAAAAAGATGTCGTCATTACCATAAAGATTTCCAAGCACCCATCTGTCGAAATTAATTAGTTGATAAATTTAAGCGCCATTATGAATTTTACGTCTAAAAACAACATACGTCTGCGAGCTGGGCACTATCGAATCTCGGACATTGCAAGTCGAGTTGATCGTTCTATCACGGCCATTGTTCGTTGGGAAAAGTTAGGTTTAATTCCCAAAGCCAAGCGAGACAGCCGCGGTTGGAGAGTTTATGCAAAAGACCAAATTGATGCGGTAGTCGACCGCATCCAAAAACAAATTATTTCTCGATATAAATCGTGAATAAATCTTAAACAAAAAACATAAAAAATAAAAAATTCTTGGATTGCGAAATTCAACGACGAGGTTAAAAAAACTAAAAGGTCGAATCCGCGCTCGTTGAACAATATCAATCTCGCAATGCAAGCAATACACACAACTATGACTATACTCAATAAACAAACCATCAGTTCAAAAATCGTTTCTATTATTATGGTCGCGGGGATATTACTCTCTTCTATCCCTGCGCCGGCGTACGCGGTTATCTATAGTCCGGGAGAGACGCTCAATCCGAATTGTCTCCCGACGGATACAAACTGCGAAGTTGATGCTTCTAACATTAAAGGGCGCTTGAATTCCGCGCTTACCGGCACGGTTTCCATTTCGCCGGGCTCAAACCTTGTTATCGGCACAAGCACAGTGTTTACCACCGAGCTTTCGGCCGGCGATTCTATCAAAATAGGAAGCGACACCTTTACAGTTTCTGCAATTTCTTCAAATACCCAGCTCGCACTCACAAGCGCCGTTGCATCATCCACGGCAACGACGACTGGCGCCACCGCTTATCGCGACCCCGTTAATCTGTTCTCTGTTTCAAAAGGAAATGGCTCGAATGTTCTTGCCGTAACGCGCGCCGGGCTTCTTGCGCTTGTGAATGCTCTCACTCTTTCATCTTCAACTCCGACTTCCACGGCTAATGCTCTTTACAATAGTGGCGGCACACTTTATTGGAACGGAACTGCTCTCGGTCTTGCTGGTTCTGGCCTCCAAAATCTCAACGGTCTTGCGACTTCAACCCAAACATTTGCCATCGGCAATACCGGTACGGATTTTGGCATTATCTCGTCCGGTAGCGTACATACGTTTAACTTGCCAAGCGCTTCGGGAACGGCGCGCGGATTGGTCTCCACCAGCACGCAGACATTTGCCGGAGATAAAACTTTTGGAAATGCGCTCATTGTAAACGGCGCTTCCACGCTCGCTACTACAACCGCTTCCAGCCTCACGCTTTCGCCAATGACTGCAGGATCCCTTCTCTTTGCCGGCACGAGCGGGTTGGTAAGTCAAAATAACGCAGGTCTTTTCTGGGACAATACAAACAGTCGGCTCGGCATCGGAACGACAAACCCATCGGCGACGTTGGAGATAAGTCCAGGCGCTGCTATCGCTTCGCAGTGGACGCTTCGCAGTGGCGCCGGCTTTTTGGGTTTCAAATCGGTTACTTATGGCACGGGAGTATTTGTAGCTGTGGCTGATACGAACACTCTTTCCACCTCGCCTGATGGCGTCACATGGACGCAACGGTCTGTTCCTTCAGCAAGCATTTGGCGATCGGTTACTTATAGTAATGGTACTTTTGTGGCAGTCGGTAGTGTTGGAGGGGTTGGCACGGTGATGACCTCGCCCGACGGTATTACATGGACAAATAGAACGCCGGCCGCGAACAATGACTGGTACTCCGTCACCTACGGCAATGCTCTTTTCGTGGCAGTAGCTACTTCCGGCACCGGCAACCGCGTGATGACCTCGCCTGATGGCATCACTTGGACAGCGCGAACATCTGCTTCCGACGATATGTGGAGATCAGTCACGTATGGCAACGGCCTTTTTGTGGCAGTATCGTACGTGGGTTCTACCTATCGCGTGATGACTTCTCCGGACGGTATTGCTTGGACCGGTCGCAGTGCCACCAATGGCGCTTGGAACTCTGTTACCTACGGTGGAGGACTGTTTGTTGCGGTTGCAGAAAGTTCACCTTATGTTATGACCTCGCCTGATGGTATCACTTGGACAAATCGTACGGCGGCGGCAAATAATGCTTGGACATCGGTTGCCTATGGCAACGGCGTGTTCGTTGCAGTATCAAACACAGGCACCGGCAACCGTGTCATGACCTCATCCGATGGCATTACTTGGACATCTCGCACCTCGGCCGCAGATAACAGCTGGCGGGGCGTTGTCTTCGGTAATAACTTTTTTGTGGCAGTGGCCGATGCGGAAGTGACGAGTAATCAGCGTGTCATGACAAGTAGTGGGGCGATTCCAACCGTCATTGCCGCCAATGGCAGCATTACGGCGACCGGTAACGCAATTATTGGCGGGGCACTCAATGTGACGGGCGCATCCACACTTGCAACCATGACCGCTAACAACTTGACGCTTTCTCCAATAACGCAAGGGTCGCTCCTTTTTGCCGGTGCTGGCGGATTGGTAAGTCAAAATAACGCAGGTCTTTTCTGGGACAATACAAACAGTCGGCTCGGCATCGGGACGACGACGCCGGGAAGCAAATTAGATGTCAGGGGAACTTTACGACTCTCTGGCGCTACTTCAGGATATGTAGGACTTGCTCCGGCAGACGTGGCTGGTTCTACAACTTACACCTTGCCTTCCGCGGACGGAACAAGCGGACAAGCGCTCACAACAAATGGTTCCGGCGCGCTTTCGTGGTCAACTGGTTCTAGCCAGTGGACAACGAGCGGCAGTAACATCTATTACAACACGGGGAATGTGGCGATCGGCACAAGCACGCCTTCTGCGACAGCCCGATTGCTTATTACGGGTGCGGTGAGTACCACAAGCACCGTCCCCATTTCCGCAACAGGCGGCACGATTACGACATCAGGTCTCTACACCATTCACACCTTTACGGGTTCTGGCACATTCACGCCCAACGGCGCAGTCAACGTTGACTACCTCGTTATCGGTGGCGGCGGAGGAGGTTCAAGTGGTACAGCAGGAACCGATGCGGATGGATCTGGTGGCGGCGCGGGCGGATTTTTAACCGCAAACACAACCGTGAGCGGCGCGACGACGGTTACTGTCGGCGCTGGTGGCGCGGGCGGCACGTCGCTGGGGAGCTCTCCAGCACCAGGAACAGCCGCTGCGGATGGATCTAATGGACAAAGTTCATTGTTTGGTGGAAGCATCACTGCGGCAGGCGGCGGCGGAGGCGGTTCAAGAGAACGAGCTGGGCAAAGTGGCGCAAGCGGCGGCGGCGCAGGTATTAGCGGCACTTCTCTTGCTGGAGGTACCGCAACTCCGGCAGGTCAGGGGAATGCCGGCGGCGCCAATGGTGGTGCATCAAATTATGGCGGTGGTGGTGGCGGCGGCGCGGGAGCTGTCGGTCAGAACGGGTCTACGGTAAAAGGCGGCGATGGCGGCGCGGGCAGCTTAAGTTCAATATC
>Ga0082335_1004766_pt1 | contig 19820 bp, 16 predicted proteins | sample Subgrocontami58m_FD_72375 | JGI IMG/M metagenome (GOLD analysis project Ga0082335, IMG submission 72375) | Subsurface groundwater microbial communities from S. Glens Falls, New York, USA - GMW37 contaminated, 5.8 m (SPADES assembly) (version 2) ... | reverse complement strand
TCTTATGATTATCTATTCCTACATATATATCGGTATTGCTAAAATCTATTTTTTTTGCTTTGCCGGTTTCCATTTTTTCCTCAAGTTTGTTCTTACTAAGTTACTTGAGGATTTCCTTTTTTTAAACATGTGATCTCAAAAGTAAAAAATAACTTAGTGTTTCTTAGTGATCTTTGTGGTAAGAATTTTTCATTTATTAGGGAAAAAAACACCAACCACTAAGACACTAAGAGCACAAAGGTTCACAAAGACTTTTGAGATCGTCCATTACTTTTTTGCCATCTAATTTTTCAGAAGTTACGATTCATGAATTAAGCCGTATGCTGAACGCTGAAAGCCGTTCCCATTGCCCTACCTTCTTAAATCATCCATTGCTATATTGCAACCAAATTTATTAGAACAACTTTAATGAATGAACCTTTAGTAAGCATTGGTATACTGACAGAAAAAGAGATCCGTTTTGATCTTTACGGCGAATTTACTTTGAAGGGATTGGACAAAAAGGTCAGCGGCAGATTCAAAGCTAAATTAAGCGGTGATATGATTTCAATCTGCCAGGAGAAAAAAGAAATTATCTCTGCAGATGAATTACTTTTTAATCCTAATGATCTTGAGACGGAATCATTTCTTCTTAGGGATGTAGTTATCGGAAAAGGTTTTCACTGGCAGAGCAAAGAGAATCAAAGATTTCGCGGAAGATTAAAATTTATAAAAGAGAAAGATCAAATTACCGCGGTTAATATTCTTCCGCTTGAAGAATATCTTACAAGTGTAATCTCATCCGAAATGAGCGCTAACAGCTCAATCGAACTTTTAAAAGCGCATTCAATAGTATCCCGGGGATGGCTGCTTGCCCAGCAGGAAAAAAAGAACAAGCAAGCGGTAAATGAACAAATCAGCGACGAAGAAATTATCCGTTGGTATGATAGGGAAGATCACACCAATTACGATTTTTGCGCCGATGATCATTGCCAGCGTTATCAAGGTGTAACAAAAATTATTAGTGATAATGCCCTGAACGCAATTACTTCCACACGCGGACTTGTGTTGAAATATAAAGACTCAATCTGCGATACACGTTACTCAAAATGCTGCGGCGGAATGACAGAATCATTTGAAAATGTTTGGGAACCTGAGCTTCACCCTTATTTATCATCAATAGTTGATTACAAGTTTGAACTCGATGGGAAGGAAACGGATTTGACTGAAGAAAAATTTGCCGAACGATGGATTAGAAGTAATCCAAACTCCTTTTGTAATACTTCGGACAAAAAAATTCTTTCGCAGATTCTTGTAGATTTCGACCGTCCGACAAATGATTTCTTCCGGTGGAATGTTGAATACACACAGGATGAAATAGCCGAACTAATTAGGACAAAAAGCGGAATTGATTTTGGAAATATTATTGATCTTATACCAATTGAGCGGGGTTATTCAACACGTATTATAAAATTAAAAATCATTGGTACTAAAAAAACAATTACGGTCGGGAAAGAACTTGAGATAAGAAAGATTCTTTCAAAAACACATTTATACAGTTCTGCATTTGTTGCTAGAAAAGAAAATATCGTTAAAGATGTTCCTCAAAAATTTATTTTGCATGGCGCCGGATGGGGACATGGTGTTGGACTTTGCCAGATCGGTGCGGCAGTAATGGGTGAGCTTGGTTATGGTTTTGATGAGATATTAGCACACTATTTCAACGGCACACAAATTCAAAAAATTTATTAAACAAATGTCATTCTGAACGGAACGAAGTGAAGTGAAGAATCTCAAAATCATCTAAAATCAAATTTTTAGATTCTTCGTCCCGCTGTGCCGGACTCAGAACGACTGGGAATTATCACTTTGCATAACTTCACATGAATTATTATAAAATAATTAAATGACATTTCTTAATCCCGCTATATTATTTGGTTTGATCGCTGCATCAATTCCGATAGTTCTTCACTTTCTTAATCTGCGTAAGTTAAAGAGGGTTGAGTTCAGCACTCTTGCCTTTTTGAAAGAACTGCAAAAGACAAAGATCAAACGGATAAAATTAAAACAGTGGCTGCTTCTGTTACTGCGCATAGCAATAATTATTTTTCTTGTAATGGCTTTTGCCCGTCCAACTGTAAAAAATTTTACTATCGGGAATTCTTCCACGGCTAAAACAACAGCTGTAATTATAATAGATAACACATTCAGCATGTCCGTAGTAGCGGGGAACGGATCTTACTTAAATCGCGCCAGGCAAATAGCAAAAAACCTTCTTTCCAACTTTCAAGACGGCGATGAGATCATTCTGTTCGGTGTTGGTAATCTATCTAATGAATCGGCTCAACCAACAACTAACAATAAACAATTAGCAAGACAAATTGATGAACTGGAAGTATCCGCAGTAAGCAGAACTCTTAATGAATCGGTTGTAAAAGCAGCGCAAGTTTTATATCAATCAAATAATTATAATAAAGAAATTTATTTGCTGACTGATCTGCAGAAAAAAAGAATTTATAATTCGTCAAGTGAACTCTCAAATCTTTCCAGTATTTTCAATAGCAATGTCCGGCTCTATTTAATTGATTTATCTGAAAGGGAGCCGATAAATCTCGGCATTGAAGAAATCAAACCCAACAATCAAATATTTGAAAAAGGAAAAACAGTCAGCTTTGATATTAAAGTAAAAAATTATTCTAAGCAGCCGGTTAACAATTCTGTTGCATCCCTTTTTGTTAACGGGAAAAGAAGCGCGCAGCAAAGTGTGAATCTTGCTGCAGGCGAATCTAAAATAATTCCATTCGAGACAACTCTTTTGGATACAGGTTTAGTTGAGATCAATGCAGAGCTTGAAGACGATGATATTCTTCAAGACAATAAAAGATTTTTCAGCGTTTATGTACCTGATAAAATTTCTGTTCTTTTTCTTACGGACAACCGGGATGACGCAAAGTTTGTAAGATATGCTATAGATGATCCTACAAAACAGAAAGTGAAGATTACGGAAAATAGTTTATCGCAAGTTTCATCTCTGAACTTAAAAAACTATGATGCGGTTATTGTTATCGGCTCGGAAAGAAATTCTGATTGGAAAAATTTGATCAGCTTTACTGAAAGCGGCGGCGGCTTAATATTAATGCCCGGTTCTCAAAGCACTTTATCAAATTTTCAGAAGTTGTGTAATTCATTAAATATTTCTTCTCCTGTAAGCGCCGTGGGAAAAATAAATTCGCAGGACTCACCTGCTCTGTTTGATAAAATCAATTATCAAGATCCTCTCTTTGCAGATCTATTTGAAAACAAAAAGCAGCAGCAAGTTGAATCGCCGGAGATTTACTATTATTTCAAAGTTGTTCCTGATGGTAACGGTAAAAATATTATTTCTATGTTCGATGGATCATCTTTCTTAAGCGAATATAAACTCGACGCGGGAAAAGTATTTCTGTTTAATTCATCATTAAATCTTAGCTGGAATAATTTTCCTCTAAAAGGTTTTTTTGCACCTTTAATTAATAGTCTGCTTTTATATTCTTCTTCAAAGGTTAAAGAACAAAACACAATCACCGCCGGACAGGAAATAACTGCCGATATCTCTAATCATTCTATATCTCAAATTAAAGTTGAAAAACCCGGTGGAGATAATGAATATGTAAATTCGGATTCGTTAACAAATCAAAATTATTTTACTTATACCAAAACTGATGTGGTTGGAACTTACAAATTCTATTCATCTAATAAATTGCTCGATTATATTTCCGTTAATCACGATCCTAAAGAATCGGTTATCAACAAGGCAGATTTTTCAGAGTTTGAAGATTATTTGAAACAAATTAGTTTCGAAGGAAAAGCTTATTCGCTTTCTCCTAACGATGATTTTACAAAAGTAATCTACCAATCACGTTTTGGAACTGAACTATGGAAATATTTTTTAATTGCAGTTTTGATTTTAGCAATTATAGAATCACTTGCTGCAAGAAACACTAAAAAAGATCTATCCAGCATCCAGAATCCAGAATCCAGGATTAAGAATGATTGAACTAAAACCTGTTCCAATAGAACGCGCAATACTAATTGCACTCGTAACCGAGGATTACTCAAAAGATCAAGTTGAAGAACATCTTGAGGAATTAGAATTACTTACGAACACTGCAGGCGCAATAACTGTTTTCAAAATTATGCAGGAGCGTTACAGACCTGATCCCGCATATTTTATCGGGAAGGGAAAAGCCGAAGAGGTTGCTCAGTTAATTGAGTTGAATGATATTCAGCTTGTAATATTTGATGATGATTTGAATTCTACACAAGCCCGTAATCTTGAAAAACTTTTTGAGCGTAAAGTTTTGGATAGAAGCGGATTGATCTTCGATATCTTTGCCTCTCACGCAAAAACCCGCGAAGCGAAAACTCAAGTAGAACTTGCACAACTTCAATATATGCTGCCGCGGTTAACTCGTGCATGGACACATTTATCAAAACAGTACGGAGGTATCGGTACAAAAGGTCCCGGTGAAACACAGATCGAAACCGACAGAAGAATTATCCGCACAAAAATCAGTAAGCTGAAAGAAAATCTAAAAAAAATTACGGCACAGCAAGTAACAAAAAGCGCGGGAAGAAAAGATCAGATCACAGCATGTCTTGTTGGTTACACTAACGCCGGAAAATCTACTTTACTAAACCGTTTAACTGATGCCGGGGTTCTTACCGAAGATAAATTGTTCACAACGCTTGATTCCACAACACGCTCTTTTGAAATTGAAAAGAATAAAAAAATTCTGATGAGCGATACGGTTGGATTCATACGTAAACTGCCGCATCATCTTGTCGCTTCCTTCAAAAGCACATTGAACGTTGTAAAAGACGCAGATCTTATTCTTCATGTAATTGATATCTCCAATGATTTTTTTGAAGATCATATAAGTGTGGTTGATTCAACACTTGAAGAATTAAACAGTCACAAGAAAGTTCAAATAAAAATCTTCAACAAAGTTGATGCATTAAGAGATAAGAACAGAATGGATTACGTTTCCAAACAATATAAGAATAGTATTTTGATTTCAGCCGAACGCGGGATTAACATAGGCAATTTAAGAAAGATGTTACTTACTATTTACGAACAGAATTTTGCCGCTTATAAAATAAAACTGAACCACACCGATTCAAAAATAATATCGAAGATTTATGAACTCGCCGAAGTTATTGATATAGATTATAATAACGAATATGTATTTCTTAATTACCGGACGAGCGCAGCGAATCATAATTTAATTAATAAACTGATAAAGAAAATATGACAGATGGGAATCAGAATAATCAATTACTGATTAGAATTTCGATCCTGTTATTTTTTCTTCTTCCTTCAAAATTACTGTTGTCGGCAACCGGATTGATTTCACCGTATCCGGCAGAAGTCGTTTTATTTGATAAATAACTTGATTGCTCTTTTAAATAATCCAGAATTGTCTTCGCTCTTGATTCAGAAATTTTAATATTCATTCTTTTCGCTCCGACGTTATCGGTATAAGAAGAGATTTGATACTGTGTTCCTTTGAAATCTTCCAATACAATCATTAACTGGTTTAAAACGCTTTTTGCTTCATCATTAAGCCGCCAGCCGGTTGGTCTAAAATTAATGTTATAGACACGCAACAGAATTTTATCCCCTTCTTCAAATATTTCCATATTAATTTCTGCATAACGACCGAGATATGATCCATCAGAAATATATTTTGAGAATTTTCTTGTTGTTGGTTTGTCCGTTGGTTCGGTTTTAATATATTCTTTTCTTTCGGGCGCCCCTGGTTGTTTTTTAAATATATCCCAGACATTCCAACTAAGAATAATATCTTCCCACGCTGCATCGCCATCTTTAACTGTTTTGATAATATTTGTAATCCAATTTGCTTTGTCTGCTTCATACCCGGATTGTTTAGCGATTGATGCGACTTCTGTTTCCGTGTAACGATCTGATTCAATCAAATTTTCTGCTTGAAAATAATATTTTACAGAATTGTCAAAAGTTTTCGGGGCATAATCATCCGCATCATTTTCTTTTGCAAGTTCAATTTTTTGTCTTGGCGTAAACAGAAATCTTTCTTTAACCGCGATTTGCCTGCTTATTTTGTACTTCTGAACAGCTTCGGCTGCATATTCTTTAGCGGAATCGAAATCTTTATCTTCAAATTCACGTCCGGCTTTTATAAGAATCTCTTCTGCGTTTTGCCATTCAATAGCAGCATATATTTCAGCGCCGATGCTTCGTGCTTCTTCCCTTGAAGTGATTGATGACGAATAGACTTTTGCAAAATCCTTTGCAATTGAAGTTGATAGATCAAAATACTTAGTCGCTTCGAATATTTTTTCGTTCACAGAACTTATTTCTTCTCCGTCATACAACATTTCAATTGATGTGAAATAATTTTTCAATCCTTCGGAATAATTATTCGGCGATAAAAGAAATGCAAGATAGTTGTCGGCGTTTTTTACCGGTTTCCATTTAATTAGCAAATCATTTACCCTGTCAGCATAATCGCTGGCACGCAAATAAAACCCTACGGCTGTTGGTACAAGTGCAAATGCTTCTTTATAATTGCGATCTTTAAACTCTTCAATCGCATCAAATAAGTTCTCTTCCGCTAAATTCCAATAGTATGGCGAATATCTATCGGCATTCTTTAATAATGCGCTTTTACGTGAACTCAAAGCATCATTAAAAAAATCACCGTATCTCTCAACTTCTTCATTAATTAGTGTGAGAAGAGCAATTGATTTCTCCAATTCATCTCTTGCCGATACAGAACTGCCTATTTGTTTAAGAATATCTATCGCTTTGTTATAATGTTCGGCTGATTTCTTAAAATCTGATAAACTTAGAATTTGTGCATTTCTGTCCAGTGCACCATTAAAGGTAATACGTGTTTCTTCAAAGAGCATGTCATTTTTAATCTGCGCAACAGCACAAGTATAAAAAAGCAAAAGAAACAAAAAGTAGGATTTAGCAGTATTCATTTATTTCTACTTTAGAGTATCTTGTTTGAAGGTCTCGAACTTTTGTTTAAATAATAGACTATCTACATCGCCGCTAACAGATGCTTCAACACTGCGATCTCGTACATTTAGTATTTCGTAAATGGAGATTAAAAAATTATAGCGGTTGCTGTCTAGTTCTGTTTTTGCCGTTCCAATCCCTACGGTATATTTATCCGATGTAGAAATTCCCCTTATTGCAAAGGTTGCCGTTGAATCATAAAAGGTATAATCGGTAGAATCCGGATGTAAATAGTATAACTTTGCATACACAATGCGGTTCTCATTTTCTTCCACATCAACATCAAAACTCAAATCTCTGTATTGAGTAAACTTATCGCCATCGGCATCAACGGGATTTGACCACCAGACTTTAGAAAATTTATAATGGTAGCTATCCTCTTCATCCGACTCGAACTCAACATCATTTAACAAAGGATCTTCTTGATCTTTTATGGCAACGAGCGCATCAATATCCGATCTATAAACTTCAATTCTGAATTTGTATTGATCATGAGTTAGTTTCAATTCAGGTAATCCAAATACATATTTTAGAGTATCAATAAATTTACCTTTTACCTGGTAATCATTTTTAGATTGAAAGAGCTTGAATGTCCCGGTTGTTGATTTCTTGTAGAATATTTTTACATCAACTTTCTTGTTGTAAGTTTTATCGCTATACACATTAATATTCATTGTAGAATATCGCCAGTATGTATTGGAATTGCGGTCATAACTGTTTGACCACCAAAATTTTACATAACAGGCATTATCATTGGCAGGTTCTTCGAATTTATTGTTGAACAATTCAACATGCTGGCTGTCAGTTTGAGCTTCGAGCCGGCTGTCGTTAACCTCATAAACTTCAACTGAAAAATCATAAAGTCCTCTGCTAAGTTCTTTGTTCGGCGCACCGATTGAAAAAAACAAATTGTTGTCAGTTTCGTTTCCCGTTACTTCAGTTTCCGGAGTTGTCCCATAAAGAGTTGGCGTAGAAGCATCTGCCGGCTTATAATAAATACGCGCCTGAATTTTTCTAGTAACTCCCTCTTTTAATATCACAATGAAATTCAATCTCTTGAATTGAGCATATCCATCCTGATTACCATCAATTTTATCAGTCCACCGGACTTTATCAATAGAATATGTGTAGTCAATAACTTCAACAGTATCGCATGAAATTGCGGCAGCAAGGAAGAGGATTAATATTAATGCTCTCTTAATCACTTTTTCCCCTCTAAATATTTTTGAATCGCTTGTAATTGTTCCGGAGTTGCATTGTCTATATCAAATCTGTTTTCAATAGGAACTTGCTCAATCGGAATTTCCTTGTAGTCCATAACCTGGTAAAAATCGCTATTCACCGAAGATGATCTGCGGTAGCTTATACAAACATCAAAACCAAGTTTTCCAATACCGATAGAGAAACAAACTTCAAATTCGCCGTTTGAAGAAATACTGACGGAAGCTCTTATTGTAAAACCGGCACAAATATTAATTTTGAGTATTTCAACACAAACTTTACCGCTTAATTTTATTTTACCTTTAAAAGTGAAAGTTCCATTGTAATTTTTAATTGTTGCATCCATTGATAATTCGTATCCCAACCATAATGGTCCTTTGCTGATACTCAACCCGTTTCTTGCATATCCGGTAAGTTCAAAGTTTCCATTCTTTTCTGCATATCCTTTCACTCCAACTCTGCTAAGTGCAGCAATAACAGCTTCGCCGGAAAAGTACATTGAGTTTGACGTCACTTCAAGATGAGTATGCCCCATATCAATCTTATGTCCAAGAATATTCAAAGTACTTTCGGATTTGAATCCTAATTCCCACTCGGATAATTCTGTTCCAATCGTTCCGTAGAAAGTTTCTTTTTGTTCAACTGGGATTAAGTAATCAAGGAAATCCCAATCTTGACCAATTACTTCATATAGAAAATCGCTTGGCTTAGATGGAGGAAATTCTCTTTCTCCGACAAATTTTATTTGTGTCTTACCGGTATTTTCAACGTTGAGATATAAACTTGATTTTCCAAGGACGACTTCAATATTAAGCCAGTCCAAAGCTTCATGATCAAGAGTTGCTTTACCGTTGAGACCCATTTTAAAAGCAGAATTTCTATTGGCAAAAAAGTCATCCGAATTTGAACCGGAAGAACCAAGAGATAAAACTGCCTCACCGCTGAATGCTATCGGATATTTGCTTAGAGGTATTGTGCCCGAGAGATAAAAATTCCCTTTGAATGATGGTATGTTATAACTTGTTACTAACGGTGTAAACGGAATTAATCCTTGAGCGGAGACTGCAATTCCTGCATCTGTTATATCGCCTAATTTGGAACCGGTAAAATCACACGAAGTAAAGTAATATGGATCGAGAGGATCGATGGCAACTTTTTTGATGTTTTTGAATTTGGATTTTGTAATGCTAGCTGAGTAAGGTTCATCATTCTCGTAATAGAAATAATATCTATTGGGATCAACCGGCCAGCCGAAAGGTCCGGCTTCAAATTCACTTCCTTTTTTAAGGACTAGAGAAGCAAGAGGCATTCCGTCAAGATTTAATTTTTTTAGCAGCCCTTCTTTGGGAAGTTCAGCAACTCCTAAACCGGTCATCTTTGAATAAAATTTTCCGCTTGCATCTTTTACTATATCAAAAGTACCATTAGTCAACCTTACATCACCATATTTTTTATTTTCAATAAAAACACTTCCTTTAATACTGTATCCATAATCTGTTTTTATCAGATTAGCTTTGTTTGTTTTAAGAACTAATGCATTTCCGCCGGAACCAAGTAAAAATTCTTCCGGATTTGTTTCTAATTTTTGTGGTTCGAACGGATCAATCGGTTCAACAAAATTTTCCTTTGTGCATTGCATTATGAGCAGAAGAATAACCGAGAGTGCAGCGAGGTTCAAATATTTTTTTACGAGATCTTTTTTCATTTTCAATTCTGTTTATGACAAATCATAGAGTAAACTTGTATCCAATGATAATTCCAAAATGATTCGCACCGGGATTAAGTATATTATAGTTAGCAAACTCGCCAAGTGCAGGCTCCTTGCCAAACTTCGCTTGGTTTGATCCAAAGAAAATGTATTGTGTTTCTATATAAAGATTGCCGAGATTGTATATGACACCTCCTCCGATGTGGTAACCCGGTCCGGAATCTCTCTCTAATTTGAAGTAAGCGATTTCAGCTCCATACTTAGTATTCTGAAAATTTGCAAACCAATAATTTGCGCCGGTGAGCGCATACAATTCCAGTTTTTTGTTAAACAACCCTATAAACCGATAAACGAGATTTAAATAGACTTGATTGGTTTTAAGATGAAAGGTTGATAACCGTGACTGCGAATAATTATAACCCAGACGAATTCCTAAATTCCAATTTGTTTTACTAAACTCTACATATCCGCCTAAAGGGTTGAAGAAATTCTTTAAATTCTTTTCGTAGGGAATGTGTTTTACACCGTAGGAAATTCCAATGGCGAGATACGTTTTCTTTTTTTCCCGGAATGCTTTATAAAAATTTATATATCCACTGAAAGGATAAACAGTTTTCACCCATATAGAATTGTAGTTGGGTTGATCTCTAATTATTAAGATTTCGTCATTTTCTTTTATCAACCCTAAATTTGCGGAAGATTGATCCATTTTTTCTTTAACAAAAGCAAAGCTCGCCGAACATGGTACTTTTTCCCATTCCCAATTGGAGTAATCGTTTTCAACCATGGAATAATCAAACCGTTTATCCAAATCAATTTTTTGGGCATAAGTCATTAAAGAATTTTCATTAATAAAACCATTAATGGGATAAACGATTTTTTTCCATCCGAATTTTTGCCACACTTCTTCAACAATTAATACTTTATCGCGGTAATAAACAAAGCTAATTGTATCGGCTTCATCAGAAGGATTTTTTAGAACCGGGACTTTTCCGTCTTTAACATATAACACGTATGCTGTCCAGTTCTCTTGTGGTGAAGTAAAAAAATTATGCGGGTGAAGTTCTATTATTGATAGAAAAAATAAAAGGAAGATTAGGATAACTTTAGATTTATATTGGTGTTCCTTCATCATCATAACAGATGAGAATGGAGCAAAATCGAAAGAGTCTCAATTATAAATTAGCAATTTATCTGTTGAATGAAAAGTAATATTAATAAGATGAAGCGAGTTATTTTCAATAAGATGTGTTCTAATGCCTTCGCAAAAAAATGTTGAGAAATGAACACAGCACCGCAGTAGATCATTTTTTAATTTCGGATTTCTCTTTATAAATGCTTTCCTTTCCAATTCTGTCTTTCTTATCAATCCAACGGTCTATTTTAGCAATCAACAATCCGAATAAAGCTAACCCAATAACTATAAGCAGAGTTACAAAAATGAAAACGATTGTATATAAACTCATCTTCGACCTTTTTATTATATAATTAGACGCACAAAAATCTAAATCTTTTTAAATTAACAATAATTTTCTTCCTCACTTTTTGGCAAACTCTTCTTAAGTTTGATTAGTCAATTTTCTATTTCCCGGAGGAAATAATATGTCTGTTGTTCTTGATGGTTCAAATTTAACAATCGAAAAATTAGTTGCAATAGCCCGCCGCAATGAAAAAGTAGAATTACATCCCGATGCTCTTGAAAGAATTAAGATCTGCCGTGCAATGCTTGAAGAAAAAATAAAAGCCCGCGAGATTATGTACGGAGTTAATACCGGAATAGGTGAATTTTCGGAAGTCGTGTTAAATGATGATCAGGTAAAAGACTTTCAAAAATATTTGATCTACAACCACGCCGCAGGAATTGGCGATCCCGCACCGATTGAATATGTAAGAGGTGCAATGGCAGGACGCATTAACGTTCACGCTCACGGCAACTCAGGATGCAGACCGGAAATAACTCTTACACTTGTAGAAATGCTAAACAAAAATGTAACACCTGTAGTTTGTCAGAAAGGTTCTGTCGGTGCTTGCGGTGATCTTGCCCCTATGAGCCAGATTGCTTTACTATTGATGGGAGAAGGTGAAGCTTACTATAACGGAGAAAGATTGCCCGGCAAAGTTGCATTTGAAAAAGCAGGAATAAAAATTCCCGGACTTCAAGCAAGAGACGGACTTGCAACAATTAACGGTTCGAATTTACTTACTGCAATGAGCGCAATTCATCTTTATGATATGAACAGATGGCTTAAGCAAGCAGAGATCGCGTGTGCAATGTCCCTCGAAGCTTTGCTGGCAAACTTAAAACCCTATGATGTTCGTCTTCACGAAATTAGAGGATTTAAAGGAGCTGTTAGAAGTACAAAATCAATTATGAAATGTATCGAGGGAAGCGATCTGCAAACGGGCAAATTAAAAATGAAAGTCCAAGACGCTTACTCTATGCGTTCCTCGCCGCAAGTTATCGGTGCAGCGCACGATGCAATTGCTTATGCAAAGAGTCAAGTTGAAATTGAATTGAACGGTGTTGGTGATAATCCGATCTTTCTTCCACAAAATAAACTCACTCTTACAGGTGCAAACTTTCAAGGTTCGCCGGTTTCGTTGCCGATGGATATGGCGGGTGCGGCAATTACTATGATTAGTGTTTTGTCTGAAAGAAGATTAAACCGTTTGCTGAATCCCGCATTAAGTGTTGGGCTTCCTGCTTTCTTAACAAAAGGTGCCGGTATGTTTTCCGGTTTAATGTTAAGTCAGTACACTGCGGATAGTTTAATAGTTGAACAAAGAATTTTATCTATGCCCGCTTCTATTCAATCTATACCTGCAGCGGCAGATCAAGAAGATTTTGTTTCGATGGGAATGAATACTGCAATTAAGAACGGGCAAATTATTGATAACGCACACGGAATCTTAGGAATTGAATTTATTGCCGCTGCCCAAGCATTGGATTTCCGTGAGTTCACCCACGGTCGCGGAGTTGCAAAAGCAAAACAAGTAATCCGTAAATATGTAGATCATCTTGATGTTGATCGTCCGCTGTATCCAGATCATACAAAGATGAAAGAAGTGGTTAAGAGCTGTGAGATTCTTGAAGAGGTTGAAAAAGAAGTTGGTTCTCTTGAATAATATGACGTTTTGAGTTGTGAATTTTGAATTTGGTCTTGATAGTGCAAACGCATTTTGTTTTAGAATTAACTTAACATTTGCCTTAACGTCCTTTTTTACGTACGTTTGTAACAAAGGAAGGGATTACATGAAAACAATTACAGCGACAAAAGCCCGATCAAATCTTTATAAACTTATAGATGAGACAGCCAGAGCCAATCACCCGATTCAAATTACAGGGAAGCGCACGAATGCTGTTTTGATCTCGGAAGAAGATTGGAGTTCTATACAAGAAACTCTTTACCTTTTATCCATTCCCGGAATGAGAGAATCAATTGCAAAAGGAATGAAACTCTCTATAGCAAAGTGTTCAACGGATATTAAATGGTAAGGTGGAAGCTCGTTTACACTAAACAAGCTCAGAAAGATGCGAAAAAACTCACTCGTGCAGGATTAGATATAAAAGCACAACAACTATTAAAGATACTGGAAATAAATCCGTTTGATAACACTCCCTCTTATGAAAAATTAATCGGCGATTTGGGGGGCGCTTATTCGAGAAGAATCAATATACAACACAGAATAGTATATCAAGTTTACCAAAAAGAAAAAGTTGTAAAGATAATCCGGATGTGGACACATTATGAATGAAACAAAGAAAATACAAGGGATTGAAAGTTTAAAATAAATGTTGTTATTCAATCATCAAAAACAAAACCTAATTGATTTTCTAATTTATCAAGGAGAACATCAATGAAAAAAACATTACTAACTCTAAGTCTGTTTTTAATAATTCTAATCAGCAGCACATCAATTGCACAGGTTAGAGTTCAAACCGGAACCTGGAATGCCGATAGAACAATTTCAAACTATATGCTCGCTGCCGGCGGAGAAAATGAAAGATCGGTAAATATCAGCGTTTCTTTTCCAAAACCTTTTAATACAAAACCGGAAGTTATACTAAGCGTTACCAGGTACGATGGAGACGCCAACATTGGTACACGCTACGAAGTAAAATTAGTTTCGGTACATAAAGCCGGATTTACAATGGAAGCTAAAACATGGGGCGGCACCAAAATTAATTTGATCGGCGGTACTTGGATGGCTATTGGTGAATAAGATTTTTTAATTATTGCAGTGGACGCAAACTTTGCGTCCACTACAAATTATTATTTACTCAATTCAAACATACTTTCTATAGAAATTTCTTTCCCGGTTAGTTCATCCTTTACATAAAAAATGATCTTGTAGTTTCCAGTTTTATAAGTTGAATCTAGTTTTATCTGTGACTCAATTGGTATTTCAGAAATTTTATCGCTTTCGGTTTTATCAACTATCCCGGAAGAAATTTTATTTATCAATTTACCTTCGGGCGTTTGTAGATTTAGATAGTAAGAAAGCTTTGCAGAAAATTTATTGTCATTCTCTTTCTGCTCAAATCCTTTTGCGCGAACAGCAGTATTTAATTCCCAACCGCTATCCATCGAATAAGCAAATGATTCTGCACTGAAAAGCTCAAGTTTTTCTTCTTTCTTAGAACACGCATTGATTGAAAATAAAATAAATATGAGAAGAAAATATTTCTTCATTACAATTACTCCAAACATTAATAAATAGGGTCGAATGGTATTCGTCCCCTTATACTACCTACTAAATACTAAATACTAATTACTGCTTACTGCTTTAATTATTTTTCTTAAAGTCACTCATAAACTGAACTAACTCTTCAACACCTTTCTTGGGGAAAGCATTGTAGATTGAAGCACGGATACCGCCGACTGATCGGTGTCCTTTCAATCCGCTGAATCCTTTTGCTGATGCTTCTTTTATAAATTTTTCTTCTAATTGTTCGTTGGGCAGTCTGTAAGTAACATTCATCAGTGACCGGTCTTCTTTTACAGTTGTACCTTTGTAATAACCATCACTCGAATCAAATGCGTCATACAAGATTTTTGCTTTTTCAACATTGCGTTTATACATCTCATCAAGTCCGCCCATATTTAATAACCACTTAAATACTAATCCGGCAATATAAATTCCGAATGTGGTTGGTGTGTTGTACATTGATTCATTATCAACATGAATTTTATAGTTCATGTAAGTGTGAAGCGAATCGGAAGATCTTTCAAGCAGATCTTTTCGAATGATTACAACAGTAACACCGGCAGGACCGATATTCTTTTGTGCGCCTGCGTAGATCAAACCATATTTATTCATATCAAGTTTTTTATGAAGGAAGTCTGATGAAGCATCACAAACGAGCGGAACATTTCCGGTTTCAGGTTCATTGCGCCATTCTGTTCCATAAATCGTATTGTTGGAAGTGAAGTGAACATAAGATGCATCCGGATCAAGTTTTAATTCGGATTGTTTTGGTATGCGTGTGTAATTTTCTGCTTTTGTAGTCGCCGCAATATTTACTGTTCCAACTCGTTTTGCTTCTTTTACAGCTTTCTCTGCCCACGAACCGGTAACAATATAATCGGCTTTATTCTTCGGCGGCATTAAATTCAGCGGCACCATTGAAAATTGCAAAGTTGCGCCGCCTTGCAAAAATAAAATCGAGAACTTATCATCAATACCTAAAAGTTTTCTTAGATCGGCATCTGCTTCCTTAATAATCGCATCAAAAATTTTCCCGCGGTGACTCATTTCCATTACGCTCATACCGCTTCCTTTGTAGCTGAATAAATCCTTCTGAGCATCAAGCAAGACTTCTTCGGGTAGAATAGCGGGTCCGGCGCTTAAATTATAAATACGTTTTTCCATTTTTGATTACTCCGTTTATGTTAATTCGGTTTTTAAATTCTGAGCTAAGCGAAGAATCCCAATGTAAAAGGTTTGAGATTCTTCAGAATGACAATAACAATCATATTACATGCACCAACAATCCATCTCTTAATTTTGGCTCGAACCAAGTTGATTTAGGCGGCATAGTTTCTCCGGCATCGGAAATATTTATCAGATCATTAACCGAGACAAGAAACATTGAAAATGCAACTGCCGCTTTTCCGCTATCAACTAATTTTTCTAATTCTTCCGTGCCTCGTATTCCACCAACGAAATCTATGTTTGTATCTGTACGCAGGTCTCCAATTCCAATAACGGGATTGAGTAAATAATTTTGCAAAATGCTCACATCAAGATTGTCTCCTACGGCAACTCCGGGTTCTACATTGTTGTTCGGTTTTAACAAATACCACTTTTTATCAATATACATCGCAATAGTTCTTTTCGATGGAGGAGTGGGCAAGTTTGTTTCTTCAACCGAAAAATTCTTTCCCACTTTTTTCATGAATTCATTTTTCTTCATCTTCAAATCAAGAACTGCACGGTTGTAAGGAAGTATCTTCAATTGATCTGCTGGAAAAAGAACACCGAGAAAATAATTATACTCTTCGTCTCCCGTGTGATTTCCGTTAAGATCTTTTTTTACTTTCCGTGCGCGGCTTGCACTCGCTGCGCGATGATGCCCGTCTGCAATGTAAAGATTTTTTACTTTGCCAATTTGATTTACAAAAATATCTGCATAATTGTTTGGTAAAATCCATACTTGATGTTTAATTCCATCGGAAGAAGTAAAATCATAAATCGGTGCTGTCTCTTTCACGGTTTCGCTAATAACCTTATCTACTTCTACAACGGGTTTGTAAGTTAAAAACACCAGGCCGGTTTGAGCTTCGGTTTTAATGATGTGATTAGTACGGTCATCTTCTTTTACCTTACGCGTCTTTTCATGTTTTTTAATTACATCATTATCATAATCATCAACAGAAAATGTTGCTGCAATTCCAACTTGAGAATGATTCCACATTGTAAGCTGATAAACATAAAAATGAGGTTCGTTATCTTGCTTTAAAGGTGCATTATTTTTCAACCACTCCCAATTTTCTTTTGCTTTCTGATATACATCATGCGAATAAACATTAACATCTTTTTTCATTTCAATTTCTGAACGGGTAACGCGCAAAAAACTTAAAGGATTTCCTTTTGCCAGCTCTGCGGCTTCTTCACGATTTACAACATCATAAGGCACACTTGCAACAAGGTGTGCAACCTTTTCGTTTGGTCTAAAAGCTTTAAAGGGGCGAATAATTGCCATTATTACTCCATAGTTTCAAAAATTTTACTTATGAAAATTAGCACTTAAGGATATGAGAGTAAAATTTAATTGGTGTGATCTGAATGCACGATTTGATAAATATCTTAGTGCCTAAGCATTTAACTCAGGCACTAAGACACCTAAAAACGTTTACTTCAACATTGCAATCATTGTAGAGAGTTCTTCAACTAATCCATCTGTATTGCCGTCAAATCCAACACTTTTGAATCTAATATTTCCGTCTTTATCAATGATAAACTTTGTAGGTATTCCGCTCACCTTATAACTTTCAATGACTTTGTTGTCATTATCCAATAAAACATGAAAAGTATATTTGTTCTGTTTGATAAAATCTTCGGCATTCTTCTTCTTATCGTCAACATTATTTTCCCACGTGTTGATAAACAAGAATTTTACGTTCGGGTCATTTGCAAATTTATCAACTGCTTTTTGCATTCCAGGAAAAGATACTTTACACGGTCCGCACCATGTAGCCCAGAAATCTATAATAACCGTTTTTCCTTTTAACTCTTCAAGAGAAACTTTCTTACCATCTAAACCTGCTAATGTAAATTTTGGAGCCGGTTCGTTAATCATTTTCTTTTTCATTTCATCTAGAGCAGATTTTTGAGCTTTGGATTCAATGGTTTTGAGATAATTATCAAAACCTGATTCTGATCCTTTTGATTTTACATACGTCTGTTTAAGCATTTCTTTCATGCCGGCAGTGCCTTTTCCGCTTGAAATAAATTTCTCTAAATTCTCCATCGCTTCGGCATTTCTACCATTTGCCAATAATGCTTGTGAATATCTTTCGCTAACATCAGCACTTCTTCCGCCATCCATTTCAAAAGCTTGAGCCATATATTTTAATGCTTCGGCATTTTCACCTAACTTTAATAGGATCGCACCATAAGTATCAATAATTGCATACTTAGAACTATTTAATAATTTCTGTAATTGCTTTTCCGAGTAGTATGGACGGAATAAACTCAGGAGAGAATCTTCGGTTTTAGTTAACTCTACACCTTTTGTAGCTATTTCTTTTGCGAGGGGAAGATTAACATTCTTTTCATACATCGCCCAAGCTAAATTGTTATATAATCCACTTGCAGCTTTAGGATTCTTTTTTATTACATCATAAGCTTCTTCGTACTTGCCCGCTTGTATTAATGCTTGAGTTGGATCAGGAAACAAATAAGCGACGTACTGCGAATTTGGAAATTGATCCTTAAATTTGTCTGCAAGTTCAGATTTCTTTGCCGGATCTTTCATTCCGTAAGCTTCCTGGAATTTGAGCAGCTCGGCTCGTATACTCGTTGGATATTTTTCAAGAATTAAGGTTTTTATCTTCTCTACTTTCTCTTTTAGTTTTTGAGTAGCATATACATCCATTAAAAAGCTTAAATCCTCTAAACTTTGAGTTAAAGTTTTTTCATAATTCTCGGCTTCTGTCTTCAAAAATTCTGCGGCTTTTTCTTTATCAACTTTGGTGAATGCAAAATAATATTGAGTTAGATAATCTTTCTTCAATTGTGGATTGAGCGTGAATTCTTCTTCAAATAATTTGAATGCCGTTATAGGATCGGGATCAATTTTAAGAACTCTGAACCAGCTTTGATAACCGCTTGCCAAACCGGCGGAAGCATACATAACAAATTTTCCGTCATTACCATAAAAACGAATTGGATAACATGTAGATCCGTTATTATCAAATTCAGTTCCATCAGTAAAACGAAGAACAACGCCCGCGCATGTATCTGCGGCAGAAAAATCTCCCGTCCAAACATTACCACTTTTTTTTAGTTCGATTTCATTGGTGTAGTAAATTATTTTTCCGTAAGCGTGCACTATCACAGAAATATTCTCTGCCTTTTCAAGTTTAGATCCCGCAGGATTATAAGTTACCGAAATTATCTCCCCTGCTTTTAGTTTTTCTGGTTTGTATGAAAAATTTTTGCTTGTTTGCGCAATAGAAAAAGTTACGCTTAAGAAGATCAGAATTACGAGTGCTAAAAAAAATCTTTTCATATTAATAGCTCCAATTTGATAATGTGTACCGGATAAAAATATAAATGATTGTTGCTAAAGACAATTCTATAAATATGTAAAATATGTTAAAATTCAAGAGTTACATCGAACAAGACAATTTTTGTATCTTTTTCTGCAATTAATTCAAGATTTTTTTCGTTAATAATTTTTAGTGCATCCCCTTTTTCAATTTTATTTCCATTTACAATTAAAGTTCCATCAACTAACTGAATATATACTCCACGATTATTCTTAACCTCATAATTGAGTTTTATTCCTGCCTCAAGATCGGAGAGAAATATTTCCGCATCTTGATTAATAAAAATAATTCCGTCTTCCTTTTCACCGCTGACAACTTTTAGCAATTTATTTTTCTTTTCTTCGTGAGAAAATTTCATTTGCTCATATGATGGTGTTAATCCTTGTCCGTTAGGAATAAACCAAATCTGTAATAGTTTTAAAATTTCCGTGTCGGATGCATTAAACTCGGAATGTAAAATTCCTTTCCCTGCAGTCATTCTTTGAATTTCATTTACAGTTATGGTTCCTTCTCCACCGGAGCTGTCTTTGTGCGCAACTGTTCCTTCAAGAATTATTGTAACAATTTCCATGTCTTTATGAGGATG
>Ga0082335_1004764_pt1 | contig 19821 bp, 17 predicted proteins | sample Subgrocontami58m_FD_72375 | JGI IMG/M metagenome (GOLD analysis project Ga0082335, IMG submission 72375) | Subsurface groundwater microbial communities from S. Glens Falls, New York, USA - GMW37 contaminated, 5.8 m (SPADES assembly) (version 2) ... | reverse complement strand
ACCTCAATCATTGAACCGTTTCAATGAATAACATTAAAATATCAACATTTTATGCTAAAATTAGCTTTAAAAACAGGAGACTAACGTAACAAGTTATCAACATTTTTTCACTATTATGCCCATTGCGAGGAGCGAGCGACGAAGCAATCTCCGCTTTTGGAGGAGTAATCGGCCTTAAGGTGACGAGATTTCTTCGCTTCACTCGCAATGACGGGTCGCAACCTATTTGTACCCCGATTCATCAGGGCCTGGACGATTCCTCAGATTAACAGAGGGGCATCCCGATGTATCGGGATGCCCCTGCATTACTGTCCTTTATTTCTTGGCAATATCCAGTGGTGAAGGCGGAGACGGATTAATGATATCCTTGGCCAGTGTCTTGGGCATCGTTTCCACCAGCTCTTCTGCTGTCCAGGAGCCGCCGGCCTCTTTGAAAAGGAACTTAGTCGGAGGAGTATCCGGATACGCGGCTATCATATTACCGCCCACCAGGAAAACCTGTCCGTTGATATTGGAAGCTGCATCGGTAGCCAAATAGACTACTAATTCAGCCACATGCTCCGGCATCATAGCCCGCAGCTCATCATAATCCCCCAGGGTGGGTAATCCTTGCGCCTGCGCCCGCTTCCAGTTAGCCTCCAGCTCCGGTGTGATGGTAAGGCGGGTCGCGGCCCGCGGTCGAATAGCGTTGCAGGTAATGCCATAGCGCCCCATGTCCCTGGCCACTGTTCGGGTTAGACCGACGATTCCTTCTTTCGCTGCGCTATAATTGGCCTGGCCCATATTGCCCAATCCAGCCTGTGATGATGTATTGATTATCCGCCCATACCTTTGTGACCGCATTGCCAGACAGGCAAACTTGGTGCAGTAAAAATGGCCGTACAGATGCACCTTAATGACCGAATCCCACTCCTCCTGAGTCATATTGAATACCATGCGGTCCCGCAGGATACCGGCATTATTGACTAAAATATCGATGCGCCCGAAACTATCCAGGGCAGTCTTTATAATCCTTTCAGCCCCTTCCATAGTGGTTACCGAATCATAGTTGGCTACAGCCTGACCCTTGGCCTTCTTGATTTCAGCTACCACCTCATCTGCCGGGCCTTTTCCGATACCTGAGCCATCCTTCTCCCCACCCAGATCATTGACCACTACCTTGGCTCCCTGCGCCGCCAGGGCAATGGCCTCAGCCCTGCCAATCCCCCGGCCAGCGCCCGTAACTACAGCGACCCTATCCTTTAAAAGACCAGCCATAAACTTTTCTCCTTTCTTTCTTTTAAAAAGGTAAACTAAATGAAACTCTAAATACTACATTCCGAATTCTAAACCTTGTCCTGAGCCTGTCGAAGGAAATATCCAAATACGAATACCAAAACGGGGCGTTGGGTATTTGGGTTTTAGTAATTTGGATTTCATTAGGATTTAGAGCTTCGGATTTAGGATTTTTACTATTATCCCCACCACGGCTTAATTCCTGGCATCAATGCACCGGGAACCAAATCCTTTAGCTCTTCGGTTGTCCAGACGCCGTCCTTTTTGAAATTTTTATAGATACCTTTAACCTCGCCGGGGTGGCTATATATAGCTATTTTGCCTGCCCCGCAGCGGAAGATTTGCCCTGTTATTTTAGAGGCTAAGTCGCTGGCCAGATATACTACCATAGGAGGCACAAACTCCGGGCCAGGACGGTCCGATACCTGATCGGCCCGGTCGGTTTTCATCAGTCCAGCTTCCACCAGCTTCCCCCGGCGCGGCTCCGATGTCTGATGCATGCGTGTATCGGCAAAAGGGGCAATAGCATTGCAGGTAATAGCCGTGTTATTTAGCTCCCAGGCCACACCCCAGGTAAGGCTGACAATGCCTCCCTTGGCCGCCGAATAGTTCACATGGCCTTCCGGGTTCCTCCACTGGTTGGAGGCAGTGTTGATAATACGGCCGATCCCCTGCGCCCTCATAATCTTAACAGCATGGTGGCAGGTATTGAACGTGCCCTTGAGATGGACAGCCACCACCTTATCGAATTCCTCCTCGGTCATATCCCAGATGGGATTATCTATGATAATACCCGCATTGTTCACCAGAATGTCCAGCCGTCCGAAACTATCAAGGGCAGTCTGAATAAGGTGGGCCGTGGCCTTGAAATCAGCCACGGAATCATAGTTGGCTACCGCCTGGCCGCCGGTCTTCTTTATCTCAGCCACCACCCCATCCGCCGGACTGTTGGATGCACCCACGCCACCCGGGTCTCCTCCCAGGTCATTGACCACCACCTTGGCTCCATGAGCTGCCAGCGCCAGGGCTTCGGCGCGGCCAACACCACGCCCCGCCCCTGTTACTATTGCTACCTTGTTTTTTAGCAGGTCACCCATTAGAGCACCAACCTTTCAGTTAAATCCCAGGCAACAGACACCAAATACCAAATAAGTCCCCAATATTGATGATTCAAACGCCACTCGTTTGAGCTTATAGAATATGGTAATGGTAGTATTTACTTGCAATGATAAGCGTTACGAAAGATAAACTATCCCAACTAGTCGAATTACTGTCACCCTGATCGAAGCGAAGGGTCTGGGGTGGAATGTCAGCCAAATATAAAATTACGCCCTTCCCCAGATTCTTCGCTCCTCCAGCAATGACGATTCCCGCCTGACCTGCATTTGTCTCATAGACCTATGTCCGCATAAGCACTGAGTACGGCGGCAGGTTCAGATACCCCTTCACTTCTTTCTTAATCTGGATAGCCCAGGGTTTGACATTCAGCACCCCAGTGGGCGATCGCAACCACAGGACATCCCCCTCAGGTAATTTGGCAGGGTCCTCCGATACGACGGCTTTGACAATTTTAGCATCGTATTTCCTGGGGCCTGGCGTCAGGTCACGGATGGTTATTTCAATCTCTTTACCCTGAGGTACAGTCTTGAAATCCTTTACAAAGGTTACGTATTCTTTTTTCATTTTTATCACCCTCACCTTTAATTCATCTCCCCTCAAGGGAGAGGTGGCATAGGTTTTCATAGCAATGACATAGCTGGCACCCTTTTACTTAAACCCGTAGGCCTTCCAATTCTTCAGCACTTTTTGCTGGGTTTCTTTGGAGAATGTGCCTGTAAAGGAAGATTTTATCGGCACTTCGGTGTCTCTATCCCACTCCAGAGGCCAGGTAGAATCAAAGGCTACTCCTGCGCCTGTTAGTTTTCGCCTTTCCTCAGGACTATAGCACGGGGTGAGAGCGTTGGCCCTGCCCTCATATGTTGTTACGTAAATACCTTTTCCCGGATGGCACTTGGTGGCGAAGGCATGAAGGACTTCGCCCATGTTGAAGGGGTCAACATCCTCGTCCACAACAATGACCTTGCTGGTCATGGCGCGCCGGGCGGTGAATATCTCGATGATTTGCCTGGCGACATCGCCACCACCCTTCTTCACGCCTACAACGATGAGGTGGGTAACACCCTCGGGAGGCACATAGACGCCTGTAACCTCGATTCCATGACGTAGAAGCCGGCGTTTCATGGCAACGCCAGCGGTCAGAGATGCTCCAATAGACGAATCATCCGGAGGGGTGCCCAGGGCAATAACAGTCATTATCGGTGAATTCCTGTGGGTTATAGCGTTGACCCGGCATAAAAGCCCGCCGCCGGTCTGTCCGCTCCGATAGCCTGGATACTCTCCAAACGGCCCTTCAGGGACAGTCTGGTCAGGCAATATCTCACCCTCGATAACGATTTCCGAGTGGGCAGGCACCATCAGGTCACTGGTCTCGCATTTCACCAGATCCACAGGGGCCTGGCCTAAAGCTCCGGCATAGTCGGCTTCGTCCACATTAATGCCGTAACCAGCCGTGGCCACCATATGACACATTGGCTCGCAGCCAATAACAATGGCTATGGGCATAGGCTTTTTATTGGGGATATAGCGACGCATCAACATCATCGCCAGGTGGCTAAAGGGCGCCGGATAACCCGTGAGGGTGTTTTTATCGTGGATCATAAAGCGGTACATACCCCAGTTGCTCCAATTGGTCTCGGGGTCTTTGCTCACCACCACATCCCATGTGCCGAGATATCTGCCGCCATCACCATCGTGGAGCATAGGAGTGGGGAGCTTATAGAGATCAATCTTATCACCGGTAGTTATGTTTTCTTTACATTCCCCGGTCTTAACCATTTTTGGTTTGATGGGTTTTTGCTCCCGCTTCTCATATACGTCATACAGGTCCCTTACGGGTGTTTCAGGCGGTAAACCCAGTGCAATAGCCAGCCGGCGCCATGTGCCGACAGAACCATTGAATACGGTATATTCGGCAGGATAGTCCTTTATTTTTTGGAACCACTGGGCTGGCTGGGATAACTCATAAGCGCGACGTCCTATGGCCCCCAACTCAAGGTCCCAGTCTACCTCTTTCTGGATTTTCACCACGTCGCCGGTTTTTTCCAGGGCTGCGATGAACTGCCGCAAGTCTTTAAAACCCATGTTAACCTCCATTTATCTTTGCTTTACTTAAGCAGGCTTAAACAATTGCCTTTAGTTTAGCAATAACTGACAAATAGTCAATACACTTTGGGTTTAAAAATACTTTTCCTTTAAAAATATTTTATTTTACGTCGAAGAAGAAATGTTCAAAACTACAAAACCATGTTAGAATAGGTCAATTATGCGTCATATCTGAATATCAGGACTTATTACCATTTCGTTATAAGCGATATTATCATAGGAAATTATATCGCGACTCGAAATAACAGAAAGGTATAATTATGTTCAGTCGCCGCGGCCTATTAATGATCAGTTTACTTCTGGTAGTTGGGTTCCTGGTTGTCTATCCGCTATTTATGCTTGTTTACGGTAGTTTCCGGGGGGGCGGCCCCGGTACTGATGCCCCGTTGAGCCTTGACGGCTACAGGATTGCGTACACTAATCCTTCAACCTACAAAGTACTGTGGACTACATTATGGCTTGGCGTGGTGCGTACTATTATTACCATGATTCTGTCTGTTTTTTTGGCCTGGGTTGTAACCAGAACCGATACTCCGTGGCGGGGCGGTCTCGAGGTACTGGTATGGACAGTGTTTGTTTTACCTCTTCTTCCCGTTGTGGTCTCATGGACACTACTGGCCGGCCCCAGGGGATTTATCAACCAGGGTTTGATGTCGTTTTTCCATCTCAGTAACCCTCCGTTCGACATATATTCATATGGCGGAATAATCTGGGTCTCTGTTATTTTCTGGGCTTCAATTATATTTATCCTCATTACACCTGCTTTCCGCGGCATGGATGCTTCACTGGAAGAGTCATCCCGTATGTCCGGGGCCAGCGGGCTTACCACGATACGGCGGATTACCCTGCCGGTTCTCATGCCAGCTATCCTTGGCGCTACAGTGCTGGTGTTTATCCGCTTTCTGGAGTCGTTCGAGATAGAGCTCTTTCTGGGTTACGGCGCCAGGATATATGTCTACACCACCCGGATATGGCTGCTCCTGGGTCTGGCTCCCGCCGACTATCCCCAGGCTATGGCCCTGTCAACTATATTCCTGGCTTTGATATTTCTTCTCATATATCTGCAATGGAAGCTGATAGGGCAAAAACAATATACAACGGTTACCGGACGGGGATTTGCGACCCGCGTTACACGTCTTGGGAAATGGCGGTATGTAACCCTGGCAATCGTCATTTTGTATTTCATTGCCGGTGTGGTGTTACCCCTGTTAACCCTTATCCTGGGAAGCTTTATGAGGATATGGGGCGTATGGGTAGCCGACCCGTTTACTATAAAACATTGGATAGCTACGTTTAACGATCCGAGGTTCCTACCATCGCTTAGAAATACGATGTATGTGGGGATAGGTTCAGCCACACTTGGTATGATATTCTATTCTTTGCTAAGCTATATCATCGTTCGATCCCAGATGCCGGCGAAAAAAACACTCGACTTTATCACATGGTTGCCGTGGGGTGTTCCCGGGTTAGTGTTAGCGCTGGGTTTCCTGTGGGCATACGTAGGTGGAATACCGTTCCTTTCGGCCCTTTTTGGCACTATCTGGCTTTTGATGCTGGTGTTAATCGTGTCCCGGTTACCCCTGGGTGTAAGGGTAATGAATGGAGCTATGTATCAATTTGGCAAAGAGCTGGAGGAATCGTCACGGGTATTAGGGGCATCCTGGTTTTACACATTCCGCCGCGTTATTGCGCCGCTGCTTACCCCAGCCTTCTTATCAACCTGGATAATATTATTTCTTACGGCAGTGAGAGACCTGGTCACAGTGGTATTCCTGTACACACCTCCATCCCGACTTATCTCTATAACTCTGCTGGAGCACTGGATTGGCGGAGAATATGAAAGAGCTACGGTGGTCGGATTGATAATGTCAGTGGTTATCCTGGTCATAGCGCTTGGGGCCCGCTGGCTGGGAACGAAAACTCAAATGCCTACAGTTTAATTATGGAAAAGCCTCTGGATAAATCAGCTCTGTCCCCTTATAAAGTTCTGGATTTAACCGATGAAAAGGGCCACTATTGCGGCAAAATACTCGCCGACATGGGGGCTGATGTAATCAAAATAGAGCCCCCGAACGGCGACCCGGTGCGGTTCCGTGGCCCATTTTACGGTGGCAAGATTGACCCTGAAAAAAGCCTCCAGTGGTGGGCCTTTAATACATCCAAACGCAGTGTAACGCTGGATTTAGAGTCCCGCCATGGACAGGAAACAATTCGCCGTTTAACCGCTACAGCCGATTTCCTTATCGAATCTTACTATCCGGGATATATGGACAATCTGGGCCTGGGATATAAAAAACTTGCACAACTAAATCAGGGCCTCATCTATGTTTCTATCTCCCCCTTCGGCCAAACGGGGCCGTACAGAGATTACAAGAGCACAGATATAATATCTATGGCTATGGGGGGATTGATGTATCACGCCGGAGACCCGGACAGACCACCTTTACGTATCAGCACTCCCCAGGCACATTTAGATGCCTGCCTTCACGGCGCAGCCGGGGCCATGATAGCGCTATGGAACCGGCGGCAAACCGGGGAGGGGCAACATATAGATGTTTCAATCCAAGCCTCGATTCCCCAGTTCCTTATCGCTGAATTACCTTTCTGGGAATACGACAGGAAACTCCTGCGTCGTGCAGGTTCCAGCCGGGCCATATCCAAACACCTCGTTCGGCAAATACACCCCTGCAAAGATGGCCATGTATCAATTCTTATTATAGGTGGGCCACTGGGTAAACTTATACGTCCCATGGCCTTGTGGATGCAGGAAGAGGGGATGGCCAATAACCTGATGGATATACCCTGGGAAAAGCTGGACCTGGCTCTTTATAACCAGAAAGATATAGACGACTGGGAGGCGGCTCTCAAAGAGTTCTTTATGAGACACACTCGCGTTGAACTCAACGCTGGAGCGCTGGAAAGGAAAATACCGCTAACCCCCGGCAACACTATACCCGATCTCCTTCTGTACAAACAGTTGCAGCACCGCCAATTCTGGGTTGATGTAGAGCATCCTGAGTTATCCACAAAGATAACCTATCCCGGCCCGCCGTTTAAGCTCAGCCATACCCCGTGCCGGATTAGCCACCGTGCTCCCCGGTTGGGAGAGCATAACACTGAGATTCTGGAGGAGCTTTCTCACGTTCCAAAAGTTAGTGTCAGTGGGGGAGGGAACTCAGGAACTCAGAACTCCCAACTCGATAAACGCCTTCCCCTGGAGGGTATCGTGGTGGCTGATTTCACCCGGGTCCTCATCGGCCCGTTGCTGGGAAAATACCTGGCTGATTTTGGGGCTACCGTCATCCGCATCGAAAGCCGCCTTGCTCTGGACCAGCACCGGGTAACAGTCCCGTACAAAGGAGAGCCAAACCTTAACCGGTCAGGAATATTCCCGCTCCTCAATAGCAGCAAACTCAGCCTGGGCCTAAATCTGAGCCACCCCAAGGGTATTGAACTGGTTAAAAAGGTGATTGCAAAGTGCGACGTAGTGCTGGAAAATTTTGTCCCGGGTATGATGGAGAGGTGGGGTCTGGCTTTTGGAGACCTGGAGAAGATAAAGCCGGATATCGTGATGTTCCGCCACTCAATGCAGGGCCAGTCAGGGCCATTTTCGAGGCACCCCGGCTTCGGATGGAATGTGAATGCCCTGGCAGGGTTTAATCACCTTACCGGATGGCCTGATAGGGCGGCAGTCGGTCCCTGCGTGGTCTATCCCGACTATAACCCGGCTTTTCTGGGGGTGACCGCTATACTGGCTGCCCTGGACTATAGCCGCCGCACGGGCCGGGGACAATATATAGATATATCACAACTTGAGGCAAACCTTCCACTTCTCTCGTTACCAATCCTTGATTACACCGCCAACGGAACAATAGCTAACCGGTGCGGTAATAAGTCGCCCTTTTCAACTCCCCATAATGCCTTCCGCTGCCGGGGCGATGACCGATGGTGCGCGATAGCTGTGGAAACTGAAGAAGAATGGAAGGCTTTGGTACAGGTAACAGGTGGTCTTGCCTGGGCAAATGACCCGCGATTTGCGACGCTGGAAGGACGCAAAGACCACGAGGAAGAACTCGATACCTTGTTGACTACCTGGACAGTCCAATTAGCCGCCGAGGACGTTATGGAACGGCTACAATCTGCTGGAGTGCCAGCCGGAGTAGTGCAATCCACCCAGGACTTGCTGGAGTATGACCCTCAGTTGAAGCACCGGCGGCATTTCCAGTGGTTGGAACAACCTGATATGGGCACTGCTTTGCATCAGGACTGGCCCGGTATTCTCTCTCGAACCCCATCTCAAATCCGCCCTGCCCCTACTTTTGGAGAGCATACCGAATATGTCTGCACCAAAATGCTGGGCATGAGCGACGAGGAGTTCGTGGAGTTGTTGGGCGAGGGAGTGGTGGAAGTACCATAAGTTAAATTCCAAATACCAAGCACCAAATCCCAAATAATATCTAAATTCAAATGTCAAGCTAATTGTCTGCATACATCAATCATCCGGTCTTCCCTTTTTCCCTCCCAACCTTGAACATGCGTACGGGCACTCCTATAAATTGTGATTTGGGTCATTTTAATTTGTTTGGTGCTTGGAGATTGGTGCTTGTAATTTTATAGCCTCTCACCTCTCATCACGGCCATATACCCTTGAACTGGGTCTCCCGTTTCTCCACAAAGGACTTAATAGCTTCTCCGTGGTCCTCTGTCCAGAAAGTGACCGCATACTCAATCCCCAATGAGGCATCCAACACCAGATTGACCTCGTCCCGCAGCCGCTTATTGATGCATATCTTTGTCCATCGGATAGCACGAGTCGGGCCGAAAGCCAGCCGGCGGGCAAACTCCATAGCTTTCGGCAATACCTGGTCACGTGGCAGTGCATAGTTGATAATACCCAGCCTTTCAGCCTCTTTTGCCGTTATGAGGTCACCGGTAAGGAGCAGTTCCTTGGCCTTAGAGATACCGGCCAGCAGGGGCCATATTATCGCTCCGCCGTCCCCGGCCACGAGTCCAATCCGGGACACATGAGGGTCTCCCAGCCATGCATCCTCGGCGGCGATTATTATGTCGCTGAACAGAACAATATTGGCTGGCAACCCGATAGCATCGCCATTTACAGCGGCTATTACCGGCTTTTCCATGGCTAATATATTCATAATCAGCCTGCGGGCGCCATTTATTGTCGTATAGGGTTTGTGTGTAGTATATGCCTCAACCATTTCTTTAATATCTCCACCGGCAGAGAAACACCGACCTGTGCCTGTCAGCACCGCCACATAAACCTCGTCATCCGCCATCAAGTCCACCCAGATGTCCTCCAGCTCCCGGTGCATGACCATATCAATTGCGTTGAGTACCTTAGGGCGGTTTAGAGTAATTGTGGCAATTCTATCTTTCACATCAATCTTTAGTGTAGTGTAACGGCTGTAGTCAACCATGACTGTTCCTCCTTTGATGGTAAGATGGGACTATTATGCCTTTTTGGGGAAGGGGTTTCAAGGGGCAAAGTTTAGAATCACTGGTAATTTGGTACCCCGCCTTTTTGAGGACAAGAATTCGGATTCAGGATTTTAGCTGCTGTAGCGCAATTTGTATAGTTGTTGTATTATAGGGCAAAAATGGTATTGAGGATTTCGGATTAGTTCTCCCGGCAATGGTTATTGACCAATAATTAAAAGAGGATGAGAATCTTGTCATTCTGAGCCGTAGGTGAAGAATCTCTTGTTACACGTTCGTATAAGTTGCTTATACTTTAGATAGCTACGAAAGTGGGATAAAGTTCCACCTGACACGCTTGCCAAGAGATAGGGTGAATATAAGCTAGACCTAGCACATTGAAGGAACTGGAGATTCTTCAGTCGCTGCGCTTCTTCAGAATGACAGAATTAGACTCTGTTTTGTTAACGACGATAAACGGAATAAAAACAACATACGAACAGGAGAGTTTTTATGCTTAAAGAGTATAGTCTGACAGGTAAAACTGCAATAATTACCGGGGCCGGGCACGGCATCGGAAAGGCTATAGCTCTGGCCTTCGCCGAGGCCGGGGCGGACCTGGCCGTGGTTTCCAGAACTGCTTCAGAGATAGAGGAGATAGCAGCCGAGGCAAGGAAGATGGGCCGGCGGGCTGTGGCCATACCCACGGATGTGACAAAAGAAGCCCCGGTGGAGGCGATGGTAGAACGGGCAATAGCTGAACTCGGTAAGATAGATATACTGTTAAACGATGTCGGCTGGGCGCGCCTTAAGCCCCTGCTGCCCACACAAGGAATGCGCACCAACGTCCCGGGAGAAGCAGAGCCGACCCGTATCAGCCTGGAGGAGTGGTACCGGCATATAGATTTAAACCTGACATCGGTATTTCTATGCTGCCGGGCCATCGGGCCGCATATGCTTTCGCAGAAAAAGGGTAAAATCATTAACATCACATCCGGCGAGGGCATTAAAGCCACGCCGTACCTGCTCCCCTATAGCTCCGCCAAAGCCGGCGTAGCCATGTTTTCCCGCAGCCTGGCGCTGGAGTGGGGTAGATTCGGAATAAACGTTAATGCCATAGCGCCGGGGTTGTATCTCACGCCACTTTTGCAGGAAGCAATGGATGAAAAACAGATTGACCGGGCGCTTAAGGACCTACCTATACGCCGCCTGGGTGACCCCCGGGAGGTGGCTTTGCTGGCGGTGTACCTGGCCTCCGATGCTGCTAACTATGTCACAGGGCAGGTTATTGCTATAGATGGGGGTGGGACGGCGAGGTGAGAGAAGATGTGGGAAGTAAGAGGTGAGAGGTGAGATCGGTGGTTCCGCCCTGGTGAAATTGGGGCTGCACCCACCCTACAGTCTATAGTAATGGCATTCAACTTCACCTCTTTCAAACAAACGCAGGATAATATTTTAACGCCTCCCTGAGCCTGTCGAAGGGCTGCATCAACAAGGGGGCGTAAATGCCCTGGGTATATATCTTGAAATGTTCAGATGGCTCGTATTACGTGGGGTCTACATTTGATATGGATGCGCGGTTGGCGGAGCACCAACAGGGGATTGTCAAAAGATATACCCACTCTCGCCGTCCCGTTGAACTCGTTTTTTGCGACGAATTTGTTTCCATTGAAGAGGCTTTCTACTGCAAGCGCCAGATCCGCCAGATCAAAGAGTGGCGCAGGGAAAAGAAAAAAGCTCTCATCCGTCGGGATTTTGAGGCGCTTCCGGATCTCTCACGGACGAGCAAGAAATCTCCATCCAACCCCTGATAAGGTTGCTGAAAAGTAAGCGCCGTCCTTCGACAAACTCTCCGCGATACGGAGTCTTCGCTACGCTCAACAGGATGGTGCTATAGATTAGCTTTTACAATTCTCGTATTCCCTACCCTATCGCCCCGTTCTCCTTAAGCCGGGCCACATCTACCTTACTATATCCCAACTCCAGAAGAATTCCCTCATTATGCTCTCCAAGTCCGGGCGAGGGCTTCCTTATTTTTCCCGGCGTTTTGCTGAGCTGGGGCAATACGCCAACAACCGGTACCTTTCCCACCGTTGGGTGGTCAAAGTCCACAATCCAATCGTTGGCCCGCACCTGGGGATTTTTCGCCAACTGGGCGTAGCTATCCACCCATCCATATACCAGTCCGCTTGGTTTCAATAGCGCCTCCCACTCTGACCTGGTGTGCGCCAGCATAGCCTTATCCAGAATCTGGATAAATTCCCTGGTGTTTTCGCGCCGGTGGGCTTGGATATCAAAGCGCTTATCATGGCGGCACTGCTCTATAGCCAGGGTGCGGCAAATGGCATCCCAGTACTGGTCGGAGTTGGGCATGGCGAATTGTATCCAGTCACCGCCTTTGACTTCGTAGAAATTCCAGAAGGCATTATCAGCCGAACGCCGGTCAACCCGCTCGACTTCAGAACCCGTAGCCAAATGTGACGCAAGCGCGGCTATGCCCCCCTCGATCAATCCCGCCAGCAGTCCCACATGCACCATCTGTCCTACGCCACTCTTCTCTCTATAATAAAGAGCAACCATTATAGCATAAGCCAGCATGACCGAGGTAAAATGGTCGCCCATCCCTGGCCGGCAGCAGACAGGAGGGCTTCCGGGCTGCCCCATGGTATGCATCAAACCGCTGGCAGCAAAGGCCACAAAATCATATCCCGGCCGATCTTTATCGGGGCCTATTATGCCCCAGCCTGAGCCTATAGCGTAGATAAGCCTGGGGTTAATCTGGCTAAGGGTATCATAGTCCATCTTTATCCGTCTCAGGGAGTCGGGTTGAAAGTTGGTCAGGAAGACATCCGACTGCTTTATCAGTTTGTGAGCAATCTCCTGGCCTTTCGGGTTTTTCAGGTTCAGAGTAATGCTGCGTTTATCGTGGTTTTCCATTTCAAACATAAAATTTAACTTTCCGGTGCGGGGCAAATCACCGCCATAGCTGGGGTTCATAAAGCCTCTTATCGGGTCGCCACCTTCCGGCACCTCTATTTTAATAGAATCAGCGCCCATTTCTGCCAGGTGGACACCGGCCCTGGGTCCATACAGACGCTGAGTGAATTCCAGTACTTTGACACCTTCTAGTGGTAACGGCATGGTAAGCCTCCTTATGAAGCATTATTTGTGCAGATTATGGGGCTGATAGAGAGAGTTGTCAAGGATTATGGGGTAAAATCTTCCTACTTTCCCTTTACTAAAGGGGATGCCGAAGGCAGGGGATTTTGTTTTGCAGGAACATTTGCGCCATTATGCTGTCTGGGTGAGGAAAAACACGCCTGCCAGGATGATAGGGGCTATAATGAGGGCGCCAATTTTAACTTTCCCCAGGTTGAGTTTCCAATTACTTATCGGGGAGGTGGTATGGTGACGCTGTATGCTCTCCAGCATAATGATTATGCCCACAACGTTAGAGACAACGCCTACCACAATAAAGAAGATCTGGAATCGCACCAGAAAGATAGACAACCCGGCCATTCCTATCAACGGAAGTACGTCGCTAAGGTGATGGGCGCAACAGGCAGCCATCGAGCCTGCCGAAACACCACCTGAGGTGGCAACTGAAGCCGTGGCGCCTTTGGACTTCATCCCCTGCCGCAGATAGGAGTAGAGAGCCGCCTGAGCGCCCAAACCAACTGCCAGGGCCAGCACCCAATACCATAACAATTGGGTTTGACTTAGGGCATGGCTGAGGCCTTGGGCCAGGGTTATTATGCCCAGATACACCAAGAGTAATAATACAGCAGCGCCTATGCCTATTAAGATGTGTCTTTTCATACTTTTCAGTTCCTAACCCGGACATGCCAGAACCAAGAGGATTTCACCACAGAGACCACAGAGAACGCAGAAAATATTAGAAATACTCCGTGCTCTCTGCGCACTCTGCGGTGAGAAATTGTGCCATCTTTGCGCATAATATTATTTTTAAGTTACTAATTATCAACCGGCGGCGCGGAGTTCCCAGCGAAATACCCTTTCCGGAACATTAGCCACATCTTTTATCAGCAACTCAATATATTTTGTATCGGACTGAAGGAGTGATTGATCGCTCTTGATACCCAGTGTGCCACTGCGGTGATGGCCGCCTTTTGGAGCCTGCCAGGAAGTAGCTTTGAACTGGCGTCCCCGGCTATCGCGCAAGGTTGCCAGATTTATTAAATCGTAAGCATCCAGGTCAACCGAATGGGTATCCATACTAACATTAAAGATTAGCTCTTTACTTCCAACCGTTAGCTTACTCTGGAGAACAGCCTCTATAGTTACGGCATTGCCTTCGTTTTTTTGCGACATATTCCCCTGTTGAATAAGCTCGGTTATCGCTGCTTCCTTGCTTGCAGGGGGCTGCAATAAGTTAGTTACCGGTGTAGGGGATATAGCAGGCGTGCCGGTTCCTGGTTGAGTTATTCCCCCGCTACAACTAACACTCAATAATACTAAGGCAAACAACCCTATTAATATTCCAAAGATTTGTTTACTATTCACATCCATACCCCCTAGAAAGTCTTTAACGCTGCTTTAACTACACCTATTGGTTCCGCCCCCTGAATCGCCAGCCATATAACTTTATTATCTTTTGCGTAGAAATAATGTTGACCCCCACTACCATCCGCCGTATAAACCTCTTTGTCTCCAACACTGACAGCCCTGAGATTACGAAATGCCTGGGTCCCTGCTCCAATCCTGTCAACCATCTGTTTCAGGAGGCTGGAAGCCTCTGACTCTGAGGGAGCTTCTGCTACCCAGACTGTAACCCGCCTCTGGTTATGGCTATATTCGGCTATATAGCCGTCTACCATCTCTATGCCCTTGCCGTGCATTTTGCCTATCTCTGCCCTGGCATTTTCTCCTGTAATTTGTTTTACTAACTCTAACTGTCCCAGGTTCTGTGGCACATGTTCAGAGGAATGCGATATGGCCCGGTCCTGATTGGTGACTATCCAGCTTACTACTATAACTACAACGAAGATAACGCTGAAAATGAGCGTTATCCATTTACCAGCCTTACCACGCTTTCTGGTCCCTACTGGTTGTGGAGGCATATTAATCCGTTTTCATCCATACTCTTTAAATTCCTACTGGCAGAGACCTCTTTTTAATGGTCATTAACAAAATAAGTTTACATCCCTTTGTCATTCTGTCCGACGCATCCCGATACATCAGGATGTTTTACTAGGAGAGGGAGTGTAGCGACCGAATCCCGATTCATCTGGATAACAGCGAGAAACTAGAGATTCTTCACTATGTTCAGAATGACAAATGAAGAAAACTCTTGCTTTGTAAAGATAATAAGTCAATGACCATACAAGGGCCTCTTTGTGTATGCTGAGATCTCTCAAAATCAAAAACTAATGATGCGCCCCGTGGCCGGCTATGCCGCCACCCTTCAGATATTTCTGAGGATTGGTATCGAATGCCTTTTTGCATCCCGGGGCGCAGAAATAATAAGTCTTTCCCTGATAATCCGACTTGGCCGGCGCTTTCTTCTCATCAACATCCATGTTGCATACAGGGTCTTTAGCCATAATAATGTCTCCTTCAGACTTTGTATTTTAGCAACAACCGCCTTTTTTAGGCGCGGGCTTCGTTTTCTTATCGGCTTTTTGGGGTTCGGTTTTAGCCATTTTGTTACCTCCTTTCACGCTTATTCCTTTTAACCGTGCATCGCTTTAGTCACCTTTATTAGAACTGGCTACAATTAGCTTCAATATCCCATCCATGGCCAGGTTTTCAACCTTAACAATTTCCAGACCGGCCTTGCGAATATTATCCAGAGTGCGACGGTTGATAGACGGTCCCATGAGCCAGACAGTAATGGGATTAAGCAAGTCCATCAGCTTACCTAAAAACCGGTTATCGTGCCGCATGTGTTCCAGAAAATAAACTTTTCCGCCTGGTTTTGTAACGCGCTTAATCTCCTGCAATCCCAGAACCGGGTCTGGAACGGAGCAAAAGGTACAGGCAGCAACTACATTATCAAAGCTGTTATCGGGGAATTCGAGCTTCTGGATATCCATTTCCTTTAACGTTACCGGAATCGCCAGGATTTTAGCCTTTTGTTTGGCCTTTGACAGCATCCGTTCACTAATATCGATTGCAGTTATATCTACATCCGGGGTATAGTATGAAAAGCTTCTTCCAGTACCTACTCCAACCTCCAGTATTTTAGGCCCCTTTACATTAGCCCAGAGCATGGTATACCACTCTACGGCTTTTTTACCCTCCATCATGCTCGACATGAAATCGTAGAGACTGGAGTTTCGATCCCATTTCTTTTTCGTCTGTGCGGTCTTTTTCTGGTTAACCGTTGGCGTTTCCCCTCAATCTTTTCTTTACTAAAGGCGTAATTGTAGGCATTGTGATAATCATGGACAGCAAAAAGACCCAAACGGTCCCCCCATAACGGGCTATATAGGGATATTTAAGAATCGAGCTTACGCCGAGGAATATTCCGGCTAATATTAGAGAAACTGAGATGTAGATTATTGCGCTAAGTTTGACTGCGTTGCGTTGTAAATCATTGGATGTCATTTTTTTATACTCCGTTGGTTCACGTAAAACTATTTTTCGATTTTTTTCTCTGGATTCCCGCATCCGCGGGAATGACGGCTTTATTTTTTTAGTCCACTCATTTTCACTTGCTGCTACCAGCAGTTGCAGTTACTGGCGCAGTTTTAGTAGCACGCATAGAAGGCGGTGACTTTTTTATGTCCGGCTTGAAGCCCCTCAACAGCAACGTATTAAGCGTAACTGAAACTGAGCTGATGGCCATCATAAAAGCGGCCAGTTCCGGGCTTACCATCAAAGAGAAGAAGGGATAAAGCAACCCAGCCCCCAGCGGTATCCCCAGTGTGTTATATACAAAAGCCCAGAACAGGTTCTGTTTAACTTTCCTCATCGTAGCTTTAGCTACTTGTATGGCCGCTACCACATCCAGCAGGTCGTCTTTGATAAGGATAACATGGCCAGTCTCTTTAGCTACATCGGTGCCACTGCCTATGGCAATTCCGACATCGGCCTGAGCTAAGGCCGGGGCATCGTTGATGCCGTCGCCAACCATTGCTACCCGTTTCCCCTGAGCCTGAAGTTTTTTTACCTCTACAGCTTTATCATGGGGTAGCACCTCGGCCAGAACTCTGTCTATGCCGACCTGTTGGGCAATAGCCTGGGCGGTGCGCTTGTTATCTCCAGTGATCATGGCGACCTCTATACCCATGCGGTGCAGGCTATCCACTGCGGCTGCCGAGTTTTCTTTTAATGTATCGGCTACGGCAATAAGGCCGACTGGAGCGCCATTAGCGGATAGATACATCACTGTCTTTCCCTGTTGTTCCAGTGAGGCAGCTTTATCTACCAGGCCAGTTACATTAATGTTTCGCGTAGCCATAAGTTGGCGATTACCAAGCAGGATTGCTCGACCGTCTAAGATAGCCTCTACGCCAAGCCCTGGAATAGCGTTGAACGAATCAGCATCGGATAAGTCCAGGCCCCTATCCCTGGCGCCTTTAAGAATAGCCTCGCCCAGGGGGTGCTCCGAGTTCTTCTCAACTATTGCTGCCAGCCGTAACACATCATTCTCAGAGAGGCCAAATGCCACGACATCGGTGACAGATGGTTCCCCTTTGGTCAGAGTCCCTGTCTTATCGAAGATAACGGTCTGTATTTTGGCAGTGCTTTCGATGGCATCAGCCCCTTTAAACAATATCCCGTTCTCGGCCCCTTTACCCGAACCGGCCATCATAGCGCTGGGCGTAGCCAGACCGACAGCACAGGGGCAGGAGATGACCAGTACCGTGATGCTCATCAACAATGAAAAACCAAATACACCCAGGCCACTCAGTGTTAGCGGTGAAAGAATGAAATGGCTTTCCGGTCGGAAATAGAGGTTATATCCCAGGAAGAACCAGAACAGGAAGACGAGCAACGAAAGAAGGTGTACGCCCAGGATAAAGTGTCCGGCTACAAAATCGGCCAGCTTCTGGATAGGGGCTTTGGTCGTCTGGGCATCCTCCACCAGCTTGATAATTTGAGCCAGCATAGTCTCACGTCCAACTTTGCTGGCCTGGAACCTGAAAGCCCCGGTCTTGTTTAGAGTGCCGCTAAAGATCTGGTCGCCGGCCTTTTTCTCGACAGGTATACTCTCCCCGGTAAGCATAGACTCATCCACCGATGAATAACCATCCTGCACTATACCATCAACCGCTATGCTTTCACCGGGCTTAACCAGTAACACATCGCCAACCTCTACCTCATCGGCGGGTATATCCAACTCCTGGCCGTCACGTATAACCCTGGCTATTTTGGGCTGAAGGCGCATCAGCCTTCGTATAGCTTCAGAGGTCTTACCCCGGGTAAGGGCTTCCAGATAGCGCCCCAGAACAATGAACGCGGTAAGCAAGACCGCCGATTCATAAAAAACAACCTTCTCACCGCCGAATCCGGCATTAGGCCAGAAGGTGTTCAACACCCCGATAAGGTAGGATGCCCCAATTCCAGTTGCATAGAGAAGGTTCATGTCGGTAACGCCATGTCTTAGCCCGTTAAAGCTGTTAACGAAGAACTGGCGTCCAGGTCCGAAGACCACCGGGGTCGCCAGCGCCCAGAGTACGAAGACATTGCCTAAAAATGATGGAATAAACGAAGGTAATATCCAGTAATCCCGGAAGGTTCCCATCATTATAACCATTCCCAAAGAGGCGGATATTATCAGGTTACGTTTTTGCCTTTTAATATCATCCTGCCGCGCCTGACGCTCTCTGTCTAAAGACTCCTGCCCCTCAACCTTTTCCGTCGCACCATATCCAATATCCCTTATTGTCTTTTTTATCTGTGCCAAACTAACTGCTGAGGCTGAATACCGCACCCTGGCGGTTCCTGCCGTCAAGCTGACATTTATACCGTTGACCCCCTCCAGATTTCCTACCGCAGTCTCAATGTTCTGAACGCATGATGAACAGGTCATGCCGGTTATCTGGAGACTGGCCTCCGCCCAGGGGACTTCAAAGCCCACATCCGTAACCGCCTTCTCCATATCCCTGATGGATACTTTAGAAGGATTAAATTCAATAGTTGCCGAGTTCGTAGCCAGATTAGCACTGGCGGATTTCACGCCTGGAAGTTCTTTTAATGCCCTCTCTACGTTACCAACACACGAAGTGCATGTCATACCACTAACCGGGATGGTTATTTGCTTTTTTTCTTCTGTTGCCATCTTTTCCCTCTTGTATATGCCCCCATGGGGCATCATGCGCCAATTATGGCATATCATCTGAGAGATGTCAAGTGTAATATTTATAGCTCATAATGGGGTTACATTTTGTCCTTCTGTCCGAGCGGGTATCGGACTCCGATGTTTCACTCGGAAAAGGAGCGAAGCGACTGAAGAATCTCTCGCCGCGGCGAAACAAACGCAACAATGAGACTGGAGATTCTTCACTTCGTTCAGAATGAAAAAAAATGCTAAACTCACTCTATAAATCTAATAAGTCAATAACCATAAACCCGGGGTATACTTCATTGAAAAAGGTTAGACCCAAGTTGACAATTCCTGACGCTGTGCCCATAATAAATATGGGTATGCCCCCCATAATATCATACGGAGGATAGATATGGCTTCATATGAGGACGATAAGCAGCAAATTCTAACGCGATTACGCCGGATGGAAGGTCAGTTAAGAGGCATCCAGCGTATGGTGGAAAATGATAAATATTGCATTGATGTGCTAACCCAGATTTCCTCCATTATCGCTGCTGCCCAGAAAGTAGGCGGTATTGTTTTGAAAGACCATATCAATGGCTGTGTCCGCCAGGCTCTTACCGACGGCCAGAATAGTGATAAGGCTATAAATG
>Ga0082335_1004762_pt1 | contig 19826 bp, 34 predicted proteins | sample Subgrocontami58m_FD_72375 | JGI IMG/M metagenome (GOLD analysis project Ga0082335, IMG submission 72375) | Subsurface groundwater microbial communities from S. Glens Falls, New York, USA - GMW37 contaminated, 5.8 m (SPADES assembly) (version 2) ... | reverse complement strand
CCCCCCAAGAGGTAGGATTATCCACAGGAGAACCACATGACTAACAACCAACTTACCCCTCTCGCCCGAGCACTGCTCCGCCTACTCCGCGGCTACGCCGCCGTCGCCGCCGGCGCCGGCCTCGCCTGGCTCGCCCTCGCCATCACCCAAGAGCCCGACATCGATCCCAAACTCGCCCTGGCACTCGCCCCCATCATCATGGCCGGCGCAAAGTACCTACGGGACAAGGGCTGGATCACCCTCCCCCTCTAGCGCCACCCATGCGCACCGTCACGGCCACCCTGAGAAACGCCCCCAAGGCCACCTCCACCAAGCCCTACCTCGAAGTCAAAGCCTTCGACCAGCACGGCGCCGCTCAACGCCTCTCCTGGACCCAGTGCTACGCCGGCACCGAAAACGCCGGCAACCGACACGCCGCCGCCATCGCCGGCGACGGCTCCCTCACCCGCCTCCAGGTCGAAGGCACCCAACTCGATCGCCAACGCGTCACCTCCCCCACCTGAACCAGCAGCTTCAACAACTGGACCGCGTGGCGGTCCACCAGCCGACTCGCCGCTATCGCCGCCAGCGGCGCTAACCTCGTCGCCGTCACCGTCGACAACACCGTCCCCACCCAGCTCTACGTCAGCGAAAGCGCCGACAACGGCGCCACCTGGTCCGCCTGGGGACTCCGCGAAACCTACCCCGCTACCCTCATCGAAATCGCCATCGCCATGAAGAGCAACGGCGACCTGGTCATCCTCACCGCCGCCGCGGGTGGCGCCGTACGCACCAAGAAACGCACCGCCGGCACCTGGACCGACTCCGTCGCCTGGTCCAACTCCGCCGCCACCATCACCGGCCTAACACTCAGCTTCTCAAGCGACTGGAACGTCGTCCTGACGGGCACAGAGGCCACCACCACACACCCAAGAGTGTGGTCCGCCATCTTCGGCGCCGGCGTCCGCCAGGCGGCCGACACCTGGTCCGCCCTGCGGACCATCGTCGGCGCCGCCAGCGGCTCCAACCTCATCTTCCAACGCCCCTCCCTCTTCACCCAGGACACCCCCAGACTTTCGTTCATCGAAAGATTCACCGGTACCGGCGCCTACGAACGAGTACTCCTGACAAACGTTCCAGTCACCGGCGGAACCGTCACCTTCGACAAGAACCTTTGGCGCGAACCCCAACCCTTCAACCACACCGCCACCGAGGGGCTCGCCGCCGCCGCCAACGCGACGGCCGCCTGGCTCGTCAGCCCCCACCGAGTCTGGCGCGCCCCCTTCCCCGCCGCATCCGGACAGGACCTCACACCCCACGTCCTCGCCGCCACGATCACCGAAAAGCTCAACGACAACGGCCAGGCCACCATCGACCTCGACAACACCGGCAACCGCTTCGCGGTGCTCGGCTCGGGCGCCAACGCCGCCCTCAAGCTCGGCTCGTTTATCCGGATCCGCCCGGGTTATTCGACCACCGCCGGACAAGAGGTCCCGGACGAACAAATAGGCTTTTGGGTTGAGGAGTTCGTCCACCTCACGCAAGCCGGCAAGGCCATCCTGCGGATCCACGCCATCGACGCTTGGGGACTCCTCGAACGCTGGCGATCCCCTCGCTTCCGCTCGTGGACCGCCGTCAGCGTCGCCACCCTGCTCGAGATCTTCACAGCCCTCGCCGGACTGCAGGCCGACGTGACCCTCGCATCGTCGCCCGCCGGCGACCCGCTCCACTCCTGGGCCATCCTGCCGGGCACCACCGCCGCCGAAGCGATACGAGTACTCCTCCCCAACGTCCGCGACCGGCTCCGCCTGCGCGGCCCCCTCCTCCAACTCCTCCCCCTCACCGCCGTTCTGGCCAGCGACTACACCATCAGCCACACCGCCGGCGATATCCCCCTCCTCAAGAGCAGCTTCATCAGCAACGCCTGGGACACAAACCATGCCCTCGTCTTCGGTGGCGCCGGAGTCTACGGCGAAGCCCTCAACTTCGCCCAGATCGACGCCGCCACAGCCAGAGTCGCCGTGAAGACAGCCAAGCAGTACACCACCGAGGCCACCGCCGATCAGCTCGCCAGCGATCTCCTCCGCTCCGCGGAGGTGGCTAGCCGCGGCGACCAGGCCACAACCCCCGTCATCCCCGCCCTCGAGCTCGCCGACACAGCCGATATCACCGAGCCCGCCGCCAACCTGGCGGTTGGCTTCTTCAAGATCACCGGCACCAACCTCGCGTTCAAGCGCGGCCCCAACCCCACCTACACCCACACCCTCACCCTGGGCCCGAACTAACCCGAGTTCTCCCCCGGTGCTCCGCGTCTTACCCACCGGCCATCAACACCCGGCCAGCTTCAGAAAGCAGCTTATCCCCCGTTTCCCCACCCCCTACGACGACGACGACGACACCAACACCAACACCGCCGCCAGCAACACCAACAACGCCGCGGCGCGAGACCAAACGACCCCAACAAAGGAGGCACAACCATGCTCAGGCACAGCTCCGGCACCCTCCAGGCTTGGAACGCAGCGACCTACAAAGCCGACGTCCTCCTGGACGGCGATACAGGTAACTTCCTGGCCGCCGTCCCCGTCGCCCGCAACATCGCCGCAGCCGAAATGACCGCCGGCCGCTCCGTCGCCCTCGTCCTGTGGGACCCGGCGAACCTCGCCGACGCCCTTATCTACGCCGTCTGGACCCCTTGACCCACAGTCAAGCCCCCTTGACGGCACGCGATCCCCCGACATACAATCAACCGCGACCCACGGCGCCCGAACGCCAACCATCCCGACAACCGCAAACAACCTAACCAGGAGGCCCACCCCCCTTGACCAAAGGCGGAGCCAGACCCGGCAGCGGCGCCCCCCAGCGCAACCTCAACGCCCTCAAGCACGGCCGCCGAAGCAAGGCCGTCAAGGCCCTCATCCTCCAAGCCGCCGAAGAACTCCGCGCCAACCCCGAAGTCGCCGCCGCCCTGCGGGCCCTCCAGGACGCGCTCCGACACCGCCGAACCCCGGCCGCATGACGCCCTACCTACGAACCTGGCCAGCAGCCGCCCGAGTCATCGTCGGCGCCCTCCTCCTCGTCGGCTTCGCCATCGCCGCCGTCCAGGAACTCGCCGCCAGGTTCGCCCCGTGACACCCTGCCTTCCAAGCAGGGTGTCACGGGTTCGAGTCCCGTCTCCCGCTCCACCTGTCGCCCCGCCTAGCCAACCGGCCGCCTACCTAAACCCGCTCCAGCGCCCCCGTCAGGGGCCAAGGAGCGCCACCGTGCCACCCCCCGCCCCGTCCGTCGCCAGCTTCCTCACGTCCTGCTCTGCCCGCCAACTCAGCCCCCGAACCATAGAAGCCTACGCTTGGGCCATGGCCAAGCTCCCACCCGATCCCACCCCCGACACCATCGAGGCCGCCGTCGCCGCCCTCACCCTCTCCCCCGAGTCGCGCTGGGATATCTGGCGCCACTGGCGAACCTACTTCCGCTGGCGCGCCCGCCGCCACCACATCCCCAACCCCATGGACGACCTCTACCCCCCAATCCACCCCAACACGCCCCCGCCCACCCTAACCTGGGCACAGCTTCACCGCCTGCTCGTCACGACCACCAACCCAACCCACCGAGCCATCGTAACGCTCATCCTCGACACCGGCCTTCGTCTCGGCGAGCTCGCCGGCATCACGCCCGACAGCATCCGCCCAGTCCCCACACCCACCTACCCGGACGGCCTCGCCCTCTACGTAACAGGCAAGACCGGCGCCCGCGCCGTGCCCATCTCGCCCCAAGTCGCCACCACCATCCGCCCCTACATCCCCTGGGCCCTCACCCGAGCCGGCATCCAGACGGCCGTCCGACGCACCCTCCGCGCCGCCGGCATCAACGGCGGGCCCCACCTGCTACGCCACAGCTTCGCCCTGCAGTCCTACCTGAGAGGAGGTGATCAACGAGCAGTGCAACAGTTCTTGGGCCACTCCAGCCCACGCATGACCCAGCGATACGTCAACCTCGCCATCGCGCACATCATCGGCCCCCACCGCCAGGCGTCGCCCGCCCTCGCCCTCCTCACGTCCGACCAGCCTACATCGACCAGGAGAACAGCTTGACCACAACCACCACGCCAAGCAGCGCCAGCCAGTGATAACCGTCACGGTCAACCTCGAACTCATCGAAGAGCCCACAACCGAGACCCTCACCGCTCTCGCCCACGCGGTACAAAGACTCTTCCCGGGCGCCCGAGCAGCCATCTTGGCCAAACGACAGCGTTGGGATATCAACGGGATACTGCAAGCACCGCTCCCGGAAGGCCCGCCCGCAGAAAGCGCACCAGCCACAGTTGCTTAACCCACACGAAACCGCCGTCCTCGTGGCCGTCCTCTTCTTCGCCGCGTGCATCACGGCGATCGCCATAGCCATCCTCGCCGCACCACCGGACAACCCTTGACCCAGCCAGCCAGGCTCTACCCCACGCTCGACGACTACGCCGAGCACATCGCAGAGACTGCCGACCTCGAGCAACCTGCGCCACCCATCCTCGTCCAGCTCCTCCAGGACCTCGGCTTCCTCGGCGCCGCAGCCTACACCCGGAACCACAGCCAGGCCGCCATTTGGCAAGCCATCCTGGAAACAACGTACCTCGACGAGACCGGCCGACGCACACCGCGCTCCATCTTCAGGAGCCCACCAGGCATCATCGCCTGGCTCGTCAAGCAGTCCGAAGCAGCCACCAAAACCGAAAGGCCCCGGACGAATCCGGGGCCCTCGGCCCACACCTAAAGGAGACAACCCTTGACCGACAACACCATACCACACACCGAGCAAACCGACCACGCGCCCGCGACGGCCGCCCAAGAACCGAGCTGGGTTCTCGTCGACATCACGTACCCGGACAACCGACGGCCGACGATCATCTGGCGCCACTCCGCCGGCACAGCAGTCCTCGTCGATCTACCCGACCCCGTCCCCTGCGGCAAGCACCCCCAGCACGTCATCACCACCCAAGCCAGAGCCGCACTCGCGGACCTCGTCGCCACCCTGACGCACCGGAAGCAACGCGCATGAACAGCACACACCTCCAGGCCCTCTCCGACGTGCTCGCCAGGCACGCCGCCAATCAGACCAAATGGGGCAACCAGGACACCCAACCCAACGCTACCTGGCTCGCGATCCTCACCGAGGAACTAGGCGAAGCAGCCAGAGCCGTCCTCGAAGAGAACAATCCCCAGCTCAGAGCCGAGCTCGTCGACCTCACGGCCGCGGCGCTCGCCATGGTCGAGCACCTCGACCGCACCATCGGCCCCATTCACCTCCAGCTCTACGACGCGCACGCCGACGCGCCCCGGCAGCACCGCGACGCCGCCACGCCGCTCCGCCCTCGCACAGGGCCCCACGCCATGCAGCCGGGCGCGCTCGCATGACCGCGCTACGGTCCCCCACGTTCCCAACCCACTGCCGATCCTGCAACGCCCCAATCCGCTGGGAAACGACGCTCCGCGGCAAGTGGGTCCCAATCTCGATCGCTACTGGACTCACCCACTTCCGCGACTGCCCGCAAGCCTCAACCTGGTCCCGCCCGCCCATGCCGAAACTCCCATGATCTGCATCGAATGCGCCAAGACCCACACCTGCGCAGCCTGCCATGCACCCGCCAGCGGCCACTACGCCCGCTACTGCACCGCCCACCGCTACCAGCGCATCTGCCCCACCGCGCGGGCCCTCGGTCGCGACGGCGAGTTCCCCTACATCTGCCGCCTACCCCGCGGTCACAGCAACCCCCACGTGCTCATCGCAACCAGGGACCTACCCGAGCAACCAGCGCCCACAGACCGTTCCTAGGCCAGCCACAGCTACCCGGGCCATGGAGCACGACCCCTGCCGAGACGGCGCGGCGCCCGAGGACGGCCGGGCGGACAGCGTGCGATAGAGCGCGTTCACGTACAAGGCGGCACCACGCCCCCGAGCGCATCGCAGCGACCCGCACGCCCGGCGCCTCTCGCGGCGTCGCACGCGGCGGTACGCGCTCCGTCGCGCCGGTCTCGACGCCTCGTCGCTCATCGACAGAGGGAGGCCGTCCCGCGCTCCCCCCACCCCCCAGGCGCTTTCCCCCCTCGCGCCTGCCCGCCCGCCCCCAGCCGCCCCCTGAAGCCGGTACGTCCTCGCTTCGCTTCGGCCGCTCCCTCAGCCTGTCTTTGTCCTCCTCTGCCTCGCCCCTGCACAGCAGCCCACGTTCGCGCGTTCCTCGCAGCCGCCGCGACCGAGCCAGCGCCGCCCCTCGCCGCGTCGCGACACGCCCGCCAGCCCGCCCCGTTCCGGGCCTCGGCAACTCCTCTTCCTGCTCCTCCTCTCGCAGTCACGCGCACCTACGCACCCCCGCAAGCCCGCCATGACGTCCTCCCCGCAAGCAGCGCCGTTCCAACGACCGGTTGTCATACCAGAAACGATCCGAGCACGTGTTCTGTGAACAACCCGTTCGCAGCCACCCGAGGCTTCATCGGCCACAACAACGACCATCGCCCGCCATCGGCCCCGGGCTCCACGCCGGGTCCTCTTCAACAAGCCCGTTCCTTCTCCTACTCAGAGCGCCGGCGGCCGGGCGAACCGAAACCCCCCGTGACGAGGGAACGGGGGCGGGGGGAATCGGTTTCCCGGCCGCCGGCTCACCAGACGCCGGGGAAGAGGGCGCCGAGGAAGCCGACGAGGACGCTGGCGCACCACAACGGTTCGGTGCCCCGGGTGGCCAGCGCCGTGCCGGTCGAGGCTCGCGGCACCCGGCGGAAGACGCTGGGCCGGCCGGGACGCCGCCGCCGCCGTCGACACGGCACCACGCTGGCCTACGTCGTCATAAGCCAGCGGTACGGCCGGCGTGCCCTCTCGAGGGGCACCCCGGCACGAGGAAGGCCGGGGCTGCCCGCGCTCTTCTTCCCCGTTCGCCCGTGCTCCGCCAGGTTACCGCTTTGCTGGCTGGGCGGGCACCTCCGCGCGAGCAGCCCCGGTACTGTGCCTGCGGCGCCTTGCTCTCAAGTGTGCCGACCGGGACCGTACACCGGCACGGCACACGCGTCTTTTGGTGCGCTGAGGCGCGAGCCCTTGTCCCCCCCGGCGGCACGAAAATTATGAGGTGGCGCGTTTTCCTTGGCAAGGGGCGGCCGAAAGTCGGGCTTCCGCACTGGGGGCGGTTTCGGGCCGGCTGCGGCTTGGACGGCCCGAACTTCCGCACCCAGGGCGGTCCCGACTTTGCCGCTTGGACCCTTGCCAATTCCCTTTCGCCACAAGACGAGGTGGTACGTGGCCGCCGGGGGGGACGGTGCAGGGCTCCCCCGAAAACAGGGCCAGGAGTACGCCGATGAACTGCCCAGTAACAGGAAAGTCCTACAGCGAGTGTGACCATACCCCACTGTCTCCCGAAGAGCCCGACCTTGACTACCACACCAACCAGGACCAGCAGGAGGCCCTCTGGGCCTCCTTCCCCCCGTGGGCCGTGCCCGAGCCCCAGGAGCAGCCCGCCCACGTGGCCGAGTTTTACCGCTGGCTGGAGGCTACCGGTGTCCTGCCGGTCAACGTCCCGGCCGTCATGGCCCGCGAGCAAGGGTAACCAACGAGGGTAGCGGCAGGAGGAAGCCGTAGCGGAAGCAGCAACGAAACCGGTGAGGGGCGGAACCCGCAGAAAGGGGCGCTCCAGGGCCAGGGGACCCAAACCGCCAACCTGAGAAGGGGTGATCAACTCTGCCCGCAGAGGCAGAGAAGCAACCCCAACAACCGAAAGGAGAACCCAACCATGGCTACCATCGATATTTTCTTCGCCACCGTCTCGGGAATCGAGGGGCACATCCAACACCAGACCGACAACCCGGTCCTGGCGTGGATCGAGATGTGCAAGCTGCTGGAGAGTAACGGCGCCGTCGCCAAATCGACCCGCCCCAGCGCCAACGCCAACGGCAACCACGCCGCGCAACCCGCGCGCCCGCCCACGTGGCCACAGCCCCAGACCATGCCCGCGGCCGTGCCGTCAACCACCGTCCCCGTGTCCGGGGAGACGGAGCCCGCGTGTCCCGACCATGGCCAGTCGCGGGCCAGCCGCGTCCCGGGCGTCGATCTGTACTGCCCAGCGCAGGACGACACGGGATCCTACTGCCCCTGGGTACACCCGCCCAGGGCGCCCAAGGTCCGACGCGCCAAGTAACCCCAGCCGGTGGGGCTCCTCAACAGGAGCCCCACCGAGCACAAGAAGGAGAACAGGAGATGAGGGCATGTAACGGGTGCGGCGGTCGAGTGGAGGTAGACCGCCTCCGGATGGGGCGGTACAGGTGCGTACAGTGCCGCCGGGTCATGACGAGCGGCGGCTACAGGTGGCAGGAGGAGCCGGAGGCCCCGGGGACGGGGCAGGCTCAGGAGGAGTAGAGAAGGAGAACCCCATGACCGACCAGAACCCAGCTCCTACGGTCGACCCCAGCAACGGACAGCGCGCCGCCGCATCAATGGCCCTCGTCCTCGCCAAACAGGCAGCCGAAGACGCCGCTGCCGCCGACGAGAGCGCCCGGGCCGAGGCCTACGCCCGCACGCCGGCGCCCGTACCCCAGCTCCCACCGCGCCCAACCCTAACCGTCCTCGAGACTCTAGCCGAGCAGGCTACCGAACTCGCGATCCAGGTCAACCGACTCGCAGTAGACGCGCTCAAACTCACGGCGCCATCAAACCTCACCTCCGTCCTCGGAGCCGCCAAGCACCTCCAGAGCGCGGCCGCCGCCCTCCAGAACGCGGCAACGCGCCTGTGGCAAGCCGAGTAGGTAGCCAAAGAACCGAGGCCCGGGCCCCACCGAAGGGCCCGGGCCCAGAAAGGCCAAACCGTGACCGACCCAATCGACGACCAGGCCCAGCACCAGGAAGGAGAACAGCGTTGATAGGCTCCTGCACCCTCGAAGGCAGCCCCTGGACACCCGCCCGCGTCACAGTGTCCACCGAGCACCCGGCTTGCTCCCGCGGTCAGGCCGTCATCCTCATCGACAACATCCCCCACGGCCCAGCCGACCTCCCCGGCTACACCCTCGACAACATCGAGGCCGACCACCAGCACACCGCGCCTTTCGAACTCCGCAACGCCTTCGCCGGCCCATGGTACGACCAGGCCCTCGAGAACCGCCGCGCCAATCGCGCGCTCCGCCAGGCGCTCCGCGCCGCCGGGTTCACCCTCGTCACCGACTCCGAAGAGCGCCAGAAAGGAGCCCCAACCCCCGACAATCTCCTCGACCACGCCTAACACCACGCCACGCCGGCCCGGGCCCCACCGAGGGGCCCGGGCCGAGCACGACAAAGGAAACGCACGTGACAACGCCCAACTACCAGCACCGCCTCTCCAGCCCCGTGTACGACGTCGACTCGTCAGTCGTCCACCTCTCCAGCCCCTACCACCTCCTCACGCTGTGCGGCAAGCCGTCGGGCCCGCCAGTCAAATCCACCTACCCGCCCGACACCCTCTGCGCCGCCTGCCGCCAGTACGACCTCGGCAGGACCCCCATCGACCCAGCCGTCACCGTGCCACCCTACGGCACGGCCAAGGAACGCGGCTAACCCCACCACGCCGGCCCGGGCCCCGCCGAAGGGCCCGGGCCGAGCACAACGAAGGAGAACACAGAATGAAACGACCAGGCTTTCGCACCGAGGCCACACTCACCGCCGCTACGATCAAAGCCGGTGCCAGCCACTCCTACGACTACAACACCGGCCCTACCAACGCCCTCATCGTCACATTTCAGATCACCCTCCGCCAACCACGCGCCCCCAAGACGTTCGCCGACTGGGTCGAGTCGTGGGAAGGTGGCCACGCCACGCAGGCCACCGCCAGCAAGGACGCTCTGATCGCCCTCAAACTCCCGAAGGGCCAGAAACCCTCACCAGAGCAGCAAGACGCGATCAACGAGCCCGCCCATGCCGCCCTGCAACACGACTACGCCGCCTACCGTGAACAGGCCGCCAGCCAGAACCGCAACGCCGGTCAGCACGCTCAGAAAGCGGCCCTTCTCCTGGCCCTCCTCAACCAGCCCGTCATCATCACAGTCGAGCCACCATCCACCGGCATGGACGAGCTCTTCACGTTCCTGGCCGACGCCCCGCGAGCCCTCGAACCCGGCGACGAGATCGAGGCCGGCCAATGAGCACCCCAAGGATCACCATCCAGGAGCTCACCCTGGGCGGCAACGCAGCACTGGCACGCCGCCTACAGCGGGAAACGGTGGATCCGAACGAGACGGAACGCCTCGCCATGAAGCTGCTAGGCGCCCTCGCAGACGCCACCAACAACGAGACACGCCGGCGGGCCCTGGACAAGGCCCGCCGCATGATGGGGCCACGATGAACGGCGCCGGCGTTACGCGCCTGCTCAACGCCATCTTCCGCACGGGGCCGCGCACCTGCTCGCTGTGCGCGTCCCCACTGCCGCCCACCCTCCGCTACCTCTGCTACGCCTGTTCCCACCAGCTCGGACAGCGCCGCCCGCCCGGGCAGCACGCGACGCCTAACAAGTGAACTACGACAGCATCCGCCCAAAGGCCGCCGAACGAGCCGTCGCTCCCGCCGGCGGACGCGACGCGTCCGCCGGCGAGCCGTCGGCGGTGGCCAGGGCCGACGGCTCGCCGACGCGGGACTGGGGGCCCCAACGCAACGCCTGCCAATGGTGCCACGCCCCAATCCCCCTGCAGGCGCGACGGGACTCGAAGTTCTGCGGCAAACGCTGCCGGCAAGCCAGCTGGCGCTTCAAGGTCCCCCGCGCTCAGCTCGAAGCGACGGATCAACCCATGACCTTCGCCTACGCGGACCCGCCCTACCCAGGAAAGGCCCGCTACTACCCGGAGCGCCAGGAAGTTGACCACGCCGCCCTCATCGCCCACCTCACCGCTACCTACCCCGACGGCTGGGCCCTCAGCACATCGGCACGCGCCCTCCGGGACATCCTCCCCCTCTGCCCGCCTGGCACCCGCGTCTGCGCATGGCTGCGCAAACCGCGGCCCACCCGCAGCCGCAGCGCCCTCAGCTCCTGGGAGCCCCTACTCGTCGCCGGCGGCCGGCCGCTCGACGCATCCGTCGTGCAGGACCTCACAGACGCCTTGATCGCCCGCGGCCGCTGGCACGCCTTCCCTGGCGCCATCACCGGGATGAAACCGCCAACCTTCGCCGTCTGGCTCTTCCGGCTCCTCGGCGCTCGACGCGGCGATCACCTCGACGACCTCTTCCCAGGCTCGGGCGCCGTCTCACTCGCCTGGCAGCGCTACACGTCGCGCCCGCCGGCAGGCGCGACGCGTCGCAAGCGGATCCACGCGACGCCAGCCGGTGCGTCAAGGGGACCCGGCACCGTAGACCGGGCCCCTATGACCCGCCGGCGAAGAACGGCGGCCGCGCCCTCCCGAGGGGCGCCGCCGCGGCCCAACGACCAGGTTAGCGCTGGCGGCCCCGCGGCTACTCCCCCAGAACCCATCCACCGCCGCCGCCGGGCCGCCGCGCCCCCAAATAGTAACAGCCTGTTACTATACCCACCAGGAGGGTAACCACATGGCCCAAACCCCCAAAGACGGCCCCATCCCCGCCCACGTCGAAGGCATCGCCGGCACCGACGGCACCGCCACGCGCATGCTCAAGACCGACGCCGCCGGGGAACTCCAGGTCGACGTCCTCACCATGCCAACCAGCACCCCCCCCACAGGCGCCGCCGCTACCCAAGTCCAGGGCACCGCCGCCGACGGCGCCGGGCCCACGGGCAACCCCGTCTACGCCGCCGGCCTGGGCAACGACAACGTCGCCCGCGCCATCCCGGTGCGCGTGGACACGGCCTTCCGCTCAGTCCCGGTCGCCGGGATCAACAAGTCGAACAATACCCCAGCCGTGGGCCTCACATCCGCCTGGGGCGACAGCATCGACCAGGACACCGTTCCCGCTGTGGTCCCCTTCTTCCTGGGCACCAGCACCGGCCTGCGCCGCGTGCGGGGCGTCGAGACGAGCAAGCCCGGGCAGGCCACGGCCCTCGCCGACGCCGGCACCACCGACGTGTGGACCCCGGCCGCGGGCAAGAAGTTTCGCCTGCTCGGCCTCGTCGTGGGCTCCTCCGTCGCCGGCCGAGTCGCCCTCGTCGAGGGAGCCGGCAATACCTTGGTCCTGCCCGTGCGCCTGCTCGCCAACCAAAGCCTCTTTCTCCAAATCGCAGCCAACGGGATCCTCTCAGCCGCCGCCAACAACGTACTGAAGATCCGCAACAACGCCGGAGCCGCCGCCGATCTCGATTGGTGCGCCTGGGGCATGGAGGAGTAGGCAAATGGCCACTTGGTCCCTCACCGCAACAAAGGACGACGACCAGGTCACCGTCCTGGCTACCAGCCCCGACGGCCTCCAAACCGTGCGCTTCACCGCCTGGGCCTCCCACCTCGAGGCCCTCACCCCGGCCCAGCGCCGAACCTACCTCGCCAGCCGCATCAAGCAGGCCTTCGCCGCCCCCACCGCCTACACCGTCCCCGCAACGGCCGACGCCTAACCAGAAAGGAGCCCCCCAAGAATGCTCACGCCCCTTCCCACCCTCACCCGCCGAATCGAAGAAGGGCACGTAATCAACACCGTCTACGCCCTCGCCATCGCCGCCGCCACCATCACCACAACCGACCCCCTGGCCATCGACCGCGCTAAAGAAACAGCTCACCAGCCCGCGTAGAGTGGCCCACCGCGCCCCCGCCCCCACAGGTTTCTACGACAACGCCCTGTCGCGCGCCGAGGCAGAGCTCGTCGCAGCCGCGCGCCAAGTGTCCGGCCTAGACCAGGAAATCGCCGTCCTCCGCCTGAAGCTGCGATCGCTCCTCGCCGATCAGCCGGACCAGCTCGACCGCGTAGCGCAGCTCGTCGACCTGCTCATCCGCGCCGTCACCACGCGCTACCGGTTCACAACCGACCAACAGTCCAGCATGCTAGACGCCCTCGCCGATGTCCTGGGCTCCGTGAGCGGAGCCCTGGGCCCTACCCTCGAAACTCTGCTCCGCAGACCCCAGCAGCCGTGAACCCCCAGCCCCTCCCCGCCCTCCTCGCCAACCTCGACAAGGAACGCCGCAACACCTACACCCGACACCTCGCTTTCTACGCCGGGACCCAATGGGCCGGTCGCGCCCGCCTGGGCGAGCGGCGCCTCACCTTCAACTACGCCCGCGTGCTCATCGACAAGGTGGCGGCCTACGTCATGGCCGAGAACGATATCCACATCCTCCCTGCAGCCCCTTCCAAAGCGGCAATCAACCGCGCCAACCAGGCCGAAACCACCCTCCGCAACATCGCCGACTACAACCACCTCCAGGCGCTGGACCTGGACAACGAAATCGACACCAGCGTCCTGGGAGACGGCGCCTACAAGGTCTCGTGGGACGACCTGGCGCACCAGGTGCGCATTACCTCCCCCGACGTTCAAGGCCTCTTCGCCTGGCGCCAGCCCGACGACCCCGCGCGCCTACTCCAAGTCGCCAGCCAGTACCAAATGCCAACGGCCCACCATCCCATAACGGTTACCGAGCTATGGACACCAACCACGTTCGAGCTCTGGGAAGACAACAACCAGCTATCTAGCGCACCAAACCCTTACGGCGAAATCCCCTTCGTCCTCTACCCGAACATCCGCCGGCCTAAATCCCCGTGGGGCGATAGCGACATCCCCGCGATCCAGGAGACCGCCCGAGAACTCAACCGCGAACTTTCAGCACTCTCGCAAATCATGGAGCTGTCCGGGAACCCCATCGCAGTCCTCGAAAACGTGGACAAGGCCCAGGACATCGCAGTCCAACCAGGCGCGGTGTGGGAGGTCCCCGAGAAGGCGCGCGCCTACCTCCTCGACCTCCTGGCAGGCAACGGCGTCTCTCTACACGTCGAGTACGTCAACCTCCTCTACCGCACGCTCCACGACCTCGCAGAGGTGCCCCGTACCGCATTCGGCGACAACCAGCGCAACCTTTCCGGCGTCGCCCTCGAGGTGGAACTGCAACCCCTCCTACAGCGCGTCGCCCGGAAACGGCTCGTCCGCTCGGCCGCGTTCCACCGCCGCGCGCAGCTCGCCCTACGCATCCACGACCTAATCCACGGCTCCAACCTCGCAGCCGCCGGCACAATCGCTACCGTGTGGGGCCCCACGGTCCCCCGGGACCGCTCCAGGAACATCGAGCAAGAGTCCGCCCTCGTCCGCGCCGGCCTCTCGAGCTACACCAGCGCCCTGACCCGGCTCGGCGTGGACAACCCGGAAGCGGAGCTGGCCACCTGGGCCGCCGAGCGCCTGACAGTCACCCACGCCACCCAGCCCCCCGCTGCTCCCTGAGCCTTGCGCCGCCGGCAAGCCCGCCTTGCCATTCGGACAACACCACCATGACCAACGACGACCGGCAAACCCGCCTCCCCCAGCTCCGCCCCTACCAATCCGAACCCGCCTTGGCCATCCTGGACAGCATCACACACCGCGCGGGCCGCACCTTCACCGTGATGATGGCCCGCCAAGCCGGCAAGAACGAGCTCAGCGCCCAACTCGAGCTACTGCTGCTCCTGCTCCACGCCAACCGACCCGGTGCCCAGGGAATCAAGGCCAGCCCCACCTACAAACCCCAAACCATCAACTCCATCCGCCGACTCAGGGAACGCATGGCACAAGCCGGACTCGCCGCCGCCGTCCGCTCCGAACACGGCTACATCCTCGGCCTCGGAGAGGCCCGCTGGCTCTTCTTCAGCGCCCAGCCAGGCGCCAACGTCGTAGGCGCAACGGCCAACCTCCTGCTCGAGGCTGACGAGGCCCAGGACATCGAGCCCGACAAGTGGAACCGCGACTTCAGACCCATGGGCGCCACCGCCAACGCCACCGCCGTCCTGTACGGCACAGCCTGGAGCACAGACACCCTCCTCGAGCAGACCCGCCAGGCGAACCGCGACGCCGAGGCCCGCGACGGCATCCGCCGCAACTTCGAGTACCCCTGGACGGTGGTCGCCGAGCACGTGCCAGACTACGGCCGCTACGTCGAGGGGGAGATCGCCCGCCTGGGTGCCGCCCATCCCCTCATCCGCACCCAGTACGAGCTCCACACCCTCGACCAGGGCGGCCGCCTGCTCTCCGCTAACCAACTCGCCCTGCTCCAGGGCGATCACCCTGCCCTCGACAGCCCGGGCCCGGGCATCACCGCACCCCACGTCGCTGGACTCGACCTCGCCGGCCAAGACGAGCTGGCCGACGACCCCACCGCCAGCACGGCGCCGCGCTCCGAACGAGACAGCACAACCCTCGCCATCGGCTACCTGGCCAGCCCCCGCCCCTTCACCCTCACCCAGGACCTGCCGCAGCTCCGCCTCTGCTACGCCCGCACCTGGCGAGGGATCCCACACGCCCAGCTGCTGCCCGAGCTCGAGGCCCAGCTACGACTCTGGAACGTCCGCCGCGTCGCGGGCGACGCTACCGGCATAGGCTCCGGCCTCGTCGCCACCCTCATCGACCGTCTCGGATCCCGCGTGCAACCCATCGTCTATACCAGGCGCGTCAAGTCCGAGTTGGGCTTCCAGGCCCTCGCTTGGATCAACGCCGGCAGACTCCTGCTCCCCCGATCCGACGACGACCCCTGGCCCGAGACCCGCCGCCAGCTCGCCGCACTCCGCGCCACCTACTACCCCGGGGGCGCCGTCGGCTGGTCCGTCCCGGAAACCGACGGGCATGACGACCTGGCCCACGCCGTCATACTCGCCGTCCACGCCGCCGCCGGACACCGCGACCGCACCGCCCGCGCGCGTTAGCAGCCCGCCCGTGCTACACTCCCCACAAGCACACGCCCAGGAGGCCAACCAGTGGACCCAGCCGAAGCCGAAGCCCGCATCGCTGAACTCACCACCCAGCTCGCCGACGCCACCGCCGCCCACGCCCTCGCCATCGCCACCCACACTGAAGCCCTCGCCGACAGCGCCGCCCAGCTCGACGCCGCGCGCGCCGCCGCCACAGCCGAACGCGACGCCGCCGCCACCATCGCCCGCGCCGACGCCCTGACGGCCGCCGCCGCCCACGACACAGCCGTCCTCACCTACCGCGACTACGTCCGGCAACAGAACCCCCTCGCTCCGCCCGAGCTCATCGACGGCGCCACGGCCGCGGCCGTCACGGCGGCCGCCGTCAGAGCTCAGGCCCTCCTCGCCACCGTCCGCGCCAACCTCACCGCCGAGCTCGCCACTAACGGCCACGTCCCCGCCGGCGCGCCCCCCCGCACCACCCAGGACGCCAGCTCTCTCTCCCCACTCGATCAGATCTCGGCCGGGCTCGCCGCCCGTCGCAACGGCACCTAGACAAGACTAACCGCAGGAGTAGCACATGGCCCTGACCCTCGCCGAATCCGCCAAACTCAGCCAGGACACCCTCGTCCAAGGTGTCGTCCAGACCATCGTCAGCGAGTCCCCCATCCTCTCGAGATTGCCGTTCATGAACATCGTGGGCAACGGGCTCGCCTACAACCGCGAGAGCACCCTGCCGGCGGGCGCGTACTTCGCCGTAGGCGCCACCTGGACCGAGGCCACCCCCACCTTCACCCAGGTGGTTACAGCCCTCAAAATCCTGGGCAAGGACTCCGACGTCGACCAGTTCATCAAGAAGACCAGGAGCAACATCCAAGATATCGAGGCCATCACCCTCCAGGAGACCGCCAAGGGCGTCGCCCGCACCTTCGAAGACTCTTTCCTGTACGGCGTCGCCGCGGGCACGGACGAATTCGACGGGCTGCATACCCTCGTCCCCAGCGGACAAACCATCAACCTGTCGGCCGACGCCACGCCCGACCCCATGACCCTCACCAAGCTCGACGAGATGATCGACCTCGTCAAGCCGGGCAAGCCCGACCTGCTGCTAATGAGCCGCCGCACCCGCCGCGGCCTCTCCAAGTACGCCCGCGCCAGCTCCTCGCCCATCACGTTCGCGCCCGACGACCTGGGCGCCCGCGCCGCGTTCTACGACGGGATCCCGATCGGTGTCTCCGACTACCAGCTCGACACCGAGACCCTCACCGCCGGCGGTGTCTACTCCAGCAAGACCGGCTCGACCGGCTCTACGGTCTGGGCCCTTAAATTCGGCGAGGGACTCCTCGCAGGGCTCCAGGGCACCGACGGGATAGTCGTCGAGCTCATCGGCGCCCTCGAGACCAAGGACGCCCAGAGGCACCGCGTCAAGTGGTACGTATCGCTCGCGCTCTTCAACACCCTCGCGGCCGCCGCCCTGACGGGAGTCGGCACCGCCGACGTGGCCGCGTAACCCCACAAGACTTCCCGCTACCGAGCCACCGGCAGGCAGGGCCCACGGTCGAGCCCTGCCTGCCGGCCTTCCAGCAAGCACCAGCCCGCAGGGAGAGGCTCCCGCAGAGGGGGAACCCCCTTACCCCCTCTGCGGCAGTCGCCCGAGGCCCCGCCCCCCGGACTCACCGCTAACCGCGCGGTGAGTCCGGCCCCCCCCCTTTACGCCTGGCGCCTCATCTCCAAAGCACCAGCCAGCAGGGAGAGGCTCCCGAAGCGGGGGAACCCCCTTACCCCCGCTTCGGAACTCGCCCGCGCGCGCCCGAGGCTACTCGGGACCCGCCACTGCAGCCCCACCCGCCGAACGGCCGCGCTACAATGACCAGGAGCCCAGACATTGCCTACCACCCTCACAACCATCCGAGCCCGGGTCCGCCAGGACCTCAACGACGAGGATTCGGCTAACTACCGCTGGACGGACAACGACCTCGACCGCCACATCGCCCAGGCCGTCCGCGAGCTCAGCATCGAGCTACCACGCCAACGGAAGAGCACCCTGGCCACCGTCAGCGGATCGAGAGATATCAGCGTGGCCACCCTCACCGAACGCCTGTCGATCGAGGCCGTAGAATGGCCCACCGGCAACTACCCCCCTACATACGTCCGCTTCCAAACCTGGATCGACACACTTACCCTGCTCACCGACGCCGCCGGCGACGGCACCAACACGGCCGTCTACTGGCTTTCCCTCCACACCCTCGACGCCACCAGCAGCACCCTCGACGCCTGGGCCGAGGACCTCGTCGCCGTCGGCGCCGAGGCCTACGCCGGCCTCGAATGGGCCAGCTACGCCATCAACCGCGCCAACGTCGGCGACGACGCCGCCGGCCGCTACCGACGCGACGCCGAGGCCCGCCTGCAGCAGTTCCAAGATGGCCTCCGCCGCCTCGGCCGGGCCGGCAGCCTGCGGTCAACCAACCTCTACCGCCCGGCCGACCTGAAGCCGAGCCAGACCACAGACCCGGGCCCCGGATGAGCCCTCCAGTCGACGGCGCAGTCCTCCTCACCGCCTGGCAGTACTACCTCAGCGCCGGTCTCGTCCTCGCCGCCCTCGGCGTCCTCCTCCTGGCCATCGGCTTCCTGAACAAGTAGAACAACATGCGAACAGGCGCCGTCCTCCCCAACCAGCCCCGCCCCCTCCACCCCGAGGAACTGGCAGCACTCCGCGCGATCCGCTCACCAGCCGGCCTCTGCATCCGCTCTTGGGACTACACCCCCCGCGAAGCCATCCACCAGGTGATCAACCTCGACCCCGCCTCATGGTTCGTGCTCAGATCGCGCTTCAACGGCGCCATCAACGCCGCCTGGGCTCCCCACCTCTTCACAGCCGCCCGAACCATCCTGGACGCCGGAGGGCACCTCATCCTGGGCCCGTGCAACGAGCCCAACCACCCATCGTCCCCCTACACCAAGCAGGGAACAGCGGCCTTCGAACGAGACTACCGAGAACTGCGCGACGCCCTGAGGCACGGCCTACCAGGAATCCCTACCGTCAGCCCTAACCTCGCCGTCCACAGCCAGGATATCGAATGGGCCACAGACCTACGCGACCTCTTCACCACAGACGACTACATAGGCGTCAACGCCTACTGGCAGTGGGGCAACGAGCTTCACAACGACTGGGGCCTACGGCTCAAAACGTGGCACGACCTGTACCCCACTCGGCCGCTCCTCACCCTCGAGACCGGCGACAGCACGCCCGGCCGCAGCTCACGCGACCGCGCCCGCCGGATCCACCAGAACCTATCCGCTCAAGCCACGCTCGGCTACGTCGCCGGCGCAGCAGTCTTCATCCTCGGCGGTACCCCAGACTGGGCACCAACCTTCCACTACGAGCCCGCCGACTGGGCCGCCATGAGGCCCGAACAGCCGCCCACTCCCCCACCCCCCGCACCCACGCCACCCCCAGCGCCCGCCGGCCCTACAGCCCAGCTCGGTAACCTGACGGTCTCCGACCTCCGAGACTCGCTACCCGCCAGCCCCAGCCAACGCTACACACGCCGGGAGCCCAGCTCAATCACCCTGATCGTCGTCCACCACTCGGCCACCCCTCCCACCACAACCCCCGAAGCTATAGCCACCTACCACGTCAACGCCCGAGGCTGGCCAGCCATCGCCTACCACGTCCTCGTTACCGCCGCCGGAGAGATCCTCTACACAGGCGACCTCACCACCGTCCGACACCACGCCGCCGGCGCCAACCCCCACAGCGTCGGCCTCTGCCTCATCGGAACGTTCACGAACGCGCCGCCGCCGGCCGCCCAGCTCGCCGCCGCTCGCCAGGCCGTCGCCGAAATCCAGTACCAGCTCGGCAGCTTCCTGCCCGTCCAGGGTCACCGCAACGTCAGCCGCACAGCCTGCCCCGGTGCCACCTGGCAACACTGGCGCGAGCGCGTTACCGTCCGCCAACCCGACTGACCCCGCAGGGAGAGGCGGACGCCGTGGGGGAACCCCCTCTCCCCCACAGCGTCACACGCCCGGGGCGACGCGGCACCCGCCCCCGCGGCGCCACCCACACGCGGAGCGGAGCGGCCCGGCATGGGTCCCACGCCCACGCCTCC
>Ga0082335_1004756_pt1 | contig 19839 bp, 10 predicted proteins | sample Subgrocontami58m_FD_72375 | JGI IMG/M metagenome (GOLD analysis project Ga0082335, IMG submission 72375) | Subsurface groundwater microbial communities from S. Glens Falls, New York, USA - GMW37 contaminated, 5.8 m (SPADES assembly) (version 2) ... | reverse complement strand
CGGCCCCGGCGGCAAACGCCCCCCTCCTGGCCGCGATCGCCGACTTCAACACCTCGGGCCCGGCGATCACGGTCGCCGATACTGTGGCCAACCTGCTGGACTCGGCCAATGCCGCCGGCATGGCGATCGCGACCACTGTCACCCCGAACGGCAATGTCACCGTTACCGCCGCGCAACTGGTATCCCTGGCGGCCATCACCGGCTTCGCGACCGGTGGCCACACGATCACCCTGCAGGACACCGCCGCGAATATCCTGGCGCTCAGCGAGCCCGTGCTCGACCTCACCGGGCTGGTGCGGGTGTCCGACACCTCGGCCAACGTCTCCTCCAATCTGAACGCGCTGGAGACCCAGATCAGCGACGAAAGCCATACACTGGCGATCGTCCTGAGCGATGGCGTGGTCAGCACCGCTACCATCACCCTGACCGCCATCACCTACACGGCCAACGTTGCCACCATCGACACCATCACGACCGCCGGTTCGGTGCGGGTCATCGGCACCGCGGCGCAGATCGCCGCGATCGCCAGCACGCTCGCCGCCGACACCGTGGTGGATGAGGTCTATGTCTCCGACAGCGCGGCCAACATCCTGTCCGACCTGACCACCCTGAACACGCTCGGTGCCAAGTTCGTGCAGGCCACGATCTCCGACAGCACCGTCAGCGCGGCCGAGGTCGCGGTCCTGCTCGCCGTGCCGAACCTGGTTGCCTCCGGGCCGCTGGCCATCTCCGACACCGGCTCGCAGATCGCCGCGGCGATCGAGGCCTACGGGCAGGACGGGCTCGACTTCATGAACAGCCACGACATCGAGTTGTCCACCGACTCGGTCGTCACGGCGTCCGAGGCCAAAACACTGCAAAGCCTGACGGGTCTCGACAAGAACGGTCACACCTTGAAGGTCTGGGATACCGCCTCCCATCTGGTCAACACCATCGACGGCTATCTGGCGGCGGTGAACGACGACACGATCGACGCGGTGCACCTGAAGACCTCCAGTGGATCCGCCACCGTCTCGCCGGCCACCGCGGCCTCCTTGTTCTCGATCACCAACTTCAGCAAGAACAACCCCGACAGCACGACCAACACGCTGACGGTGCAGGGCACGGCGGCGAATATCGAGGCGAACTATACTGCCCTGGCCGCCCATTCCTCCTCGTTCAGCAACGTGGTGGTCAGTGCTTCGACCACGGTGACCGACACGGTCTACGGTCACCTGCTTACCCTCGGCGCCACCGCCGGCGGCGGCGTGTCCCTGACCGTCCGCGATACGGCGGCCAATATCGCCGCCAACGCGCCGACCCAGTTGGGTGGCAGCCCGAGCATCACGCCGGCCACCTGGTCGTTGCTGGCAAGCGCTACGGTAACTCAGGCAAATGCCTCGATCCTGGGCGGGTTGACCGGTTTCTCGGCCGGCTCGTTCACCTTGACCCTTGCGGCCAGTGTCACCGGGGTCAGTGTGGCCGATGCCAACAAGCTGGGTGTGCTAGGGGCCGCGTTCCGGTTGAACAGCAACACCGTCGGTGTGTCCGGCAGTGTTGCCACCGTATCCAGCCTGAGTTCGGCGGCGAAATCGGTGGTCGTGCCGCATATCACCGACACGTTCGCGAATTTCGCCACCCTGACGACTGGCGACAACCTGCATGGCGGCACCTTCACCATCACCGCCGATGCAACGATCAGCGTCACGCAGGCCAACGCGTTCCTGGCCCTGCTGAAGGTCGGCAACGGGGCGGGCATCCCCGCCGCGAGCGTCGACTTCGGTGGTCACACAGCCTCGGTGACCGACACGCTGTCGAACATCCAGACCATGACGGGCTCCAACGGCTGGACCAACAACAGCACCGTGCATGATGATTTCACCCTGGTGGTGTCCGACACCGTGGCCAACCTGATCAACGGTGCCAACACCGCGGCACTGTCGGCCATGGACGGCACCACATTCTCCAGCAACCAGAGCACGACCGCGGCGAACGCGCAGGCCCTGTACGACCTGATCGATACCGTCCACTTTACCAAGGGGGTCCGCACGCTTACGGTCCAGGATACGCCGACCAACCTGCTGAACTTCGCCTATACGGATGGTTTGGCATTCGCCGATACATGGCAATTGTCAGCCGATGCCTCGGTCTCGGCGATCGATGCCGAGACGCTGCTGGCGGAATCCAAGTTCGTCGTCAACCACACGCTGACGGTCAGCGATACCTCGGACAACCTGCTGGATGGTATCCTGTCCGGCATGATCAGCGGCAGTGACTACGCGGCGGATATCGAGGTCGAACTGTCCGGTGCCGAAACCCTGGATGCGAATACCGCGACCCGCCTTGTTGCCCTGCCGGGGTTCCAGAACACCGGGGATCTCAGTATCGAGGACGGGTCGGCCTACCTGCTCAACACGGCCAACCTTGCCGCGCTGAACGCCGCGACCAGCGTCACGCTGACGGGTGACGAAACGGTCTCCATCCTGAACGCCACAAGACTGGTCGCCTTGCCGAACTTCAACATCGGGTCGGCCACGTTGAACCTGGCATCCAACGACTTCGCCGACGAGGCCGCCCTGATCGTCATCGCCAACCTCGACAGTGGGTTCGAGAACGGATCGAAGACGATCAAGATGACGGATGACGCGTTGTCCCTGACGCCGACGCAATACGAAGCGTTGCAGGACGACGGCATCAACCTGAACGGGCACGCGTTGTCCGCTCTCGCGACCGGTGTGAGCGTAACCTCCGGCGCTGGCACCGTGCATGTCACCGGCACGGGCGTCGACGACGTGACCCTGAAAGTCTACGCCTCCGACGGAACCGTGCTGTCCACCACGCCCAATACCGCGGCGTCCTTCGATGCCACGGCCGCGGTCGGTGACATCGGAGATGCCATCGTGGTGACCGAGATCGTGGGTTCCACCGCGGCGACCAGCGAATCGCATCCGATCATCGGTCTTGAAAGGGAAACGATCACCGATTTCGCCACCCTCCACAGCGCGACCTTCGCCACGTCCGGCGAGGTGCAGGTCGATACCAACCAGTATGTCGATCTCTACAACAGTGCCAGCGCACCCTCCACCCCGACCAATCCGATCCTGGTCTACAACCCCAACGCTCACACCCTGGCCCTGCATGTCACGGGACAGTCTCCGTTGGTGCTGGTGACGCTCGGTGCCGCGACGACACCGGACGAGCTGAACGACGACTACATCTTTGTCCGTCACTTCGCCTAAGGAACGGTTGCCATGACCGGCTCTGCGCCAATACGGCGTGCTCTCACCGCCATCGCCAGCCCTCTGGGCTGGGTGGCGGGGTTCTCCTGCTTCCTCAACCTGATCTACCTGGCGGCGCCGCTCTACATGATGCAGGTCTATGACCGCGTCATGCAGAGCCGGAGCATGCCGACCCTGTTGTTTCTGACCGTCGCGGTTGCAATCTGCTACATCGTTTACGCGATACTGGACTTTGTCCGGGGCCGGATCCTGTCGGGCGTCAGCGACATGGTCGAAGACCGCCTGGGGCGGGCGGTCCTGGCCCAGATGACCAAACCTGCTCGCCCCGGCGTGGCGCCGCCCCAGGCCATCCACATCGCGCGTGACCTGGATACGGTGCGTCAGTTCGCTGCCGGCGCCCCGGCGCTGGCCTTCATCGACCTGCCTTGGGCGCCCATCTACCTTGGTGCCATTGCGATGCTTCACCCCCAATTGGGGGCTTTCGCCGTCGGTGCCGCGATCGTCCTGCTGGGCCTGACCATTGCCAGTGAGCGGGCCGCTCGGCGTCCCATGACCCAGGCGGGAAAAGTCGCCGCGCGGTCCTACCAGTTCGGCGAAGCCATCGCGCGTTATGCCGATTGTGCCCGCACCATGGGCCTCGGGGTCACCCTGACCGACCGTTGGCGTCTCCTGCGCGGGGACATGCTCGCCGCCCAGAACCAGGCCAGCCATCGCGCTTTGGTGCTGGGTTCCATCGGCAAGGGCACGCGGATGTTCTTCCAGTCCGCGATCCTGGGTGTCGGCGCCTGGCTCGCGATCAACAACGAGGTCAGCGCCGGCGCGATCTTTGCCGGTTCCCTGCTGATGGGGCGCATGCTGGCCCCGGTCGAGCAGGTCATCGGCGCCTGGCGACCGACCCTGGCGGCTAAGGAGGCCTACAACCGCATCCGCGCCCTGCTGGCGACCGACGATCCCAACGCTCGCCCGGTCAAACTGCCACATCCGCAGGGCGACGTGCATCTGGAGGGCGTGTCCTGGACGCCTCCGGGCGTGCATCGTCACGCCGTTCGCGGTGTAGCGATGACCATCCAGGCCGGCGCTGTCCTGACCATCATCGGGCCCAGCGCAGCCGGCAAATCGACGGTGGCGCGGCTGTTGGCCGGCGCAATTCGACCCGATGCGGGCGTGGTCCGGCTGGACGGCGCCGATCTGGCAACCTGGAGCGCCGAACAACTCGGTGGCGCGATCGGGTATCTGCCGCAGGAGGTGGCGCTGTTCCCAGGCACCATCCGCGACAATATCGCTCGTTTTGGTGACGTCCCGGATGACGACGTCGTCGCCGCCGCCAAGGCCGCCAACGCCCACGACATGATCGTCCGCCTCCCCCTCGGCTACGGCACCATGCTCGACGACACCGCCGCCAGCCTGTCCGGCGGGCAGAAACAGCGCATCGCCCTGGCCCGCGCGCTACTGGGAAGCCCGGCTGTCGTGGTGCTCGATGAGCCCAATGCCAATCTCGATCAGGACGGCGATGCCGCGCTGACCGAATGCGTCCTGGCGCTGAAACAACTGAAGCGGACGGTGATCATGGTGACCCATCGCATCGGGCTGGTCCGTATCTCCGACTACGTCGCGACCATGAGCGAGGGACAGATGACCGGAGTGCAACGCGCCGCCGAATTCATGGCGAAGCAGGCCCCGGCAATCGTGGCGGGAGCCCGCGCATGAAAAACATCATTCGCCTTGGGGTCGTAACGGTCCTGCTGTTCTTCGGTGGGATCGGATCCTGGGCCATGCTGGCGCCGTTGGATGGCGCGGTCGTTGGCACCGGCAGTCTGGCGGTGCATGGCAACCGCAAGACGATCCAGCATCGCGAAGGCGGCATTGTCGCGGAACTTATGGTGCGTGACGGCAGCGTGGTCGAGGAGGATCAGCTTCTGGTCCGGCTTGATGATACGCAGGTGCGGGCGCAGTTCACCGTCCATCAATCCCAACTCCTCGGCGATCGCGCCCTGATCGCGCGCGTCGTCGCGGAACTCGGCGACCTGACGGAGATCGTGTTTCCGGAGGATATGTCGGCCAGCGATCCCGTCGCGTCGTCGGTCATGGAGCGCGAGCGCGTTCTGTTTCATTCCCGCCGCGATCTGGTGCGGCGTCAGTTGGACATCCTGGATCAGCGCATCGAGCAGACCCGCCACCAGGCCAACGGCGCGCGCATCCAGTTGGTATCCGCCATCAAGCAGCTCGGGTTTGCCGAGGATGAATTCCGAGCCATCGCCGAACTGGAACGGTCAGGATTGGCGTCGAAGAACCGGCTGTTGGAGGTGAGTCGCGCGGCGGAGGGGCTGCGCGGCCATGTCGGCCAGATATCGACCGATCTGTCGCGGTTCGCCTCCCTGGTCATCGAGCTGGAATCCGAAAAGCTGAAGATGCGGGAGGCGCAGCAGTCCGACGGGACCCGGGAGATGCGGGAGGCGCAGTTGCGGATCAATGAGGTGGTGCCGCGTCTGGCCGCCGTTCGCGACGTGCTGTCGCGGTTGGAAATCCGTTCTCCGATTGCAGGGGAGGTCGTCAATCTGGCGATCTTCACGCGCGGCGGTGTCGTAGAGGCCGGCCGTCCGGTGATGGATATCGTGCCGAGGTCCCGCGTGATCGTGGCCGAGGCGGAGATCCGCCCCGAGGATGTCGAGCGCCTGCACGTCGGCCAGCGCGCCGATGTGGTGGCGATCGGCTTCAACCCGCGCGAGAATGCGCCGATCCAGGGCGAGGTGCGGGTCATCTCGGCTGATCGGGTCACCGAATCTCGGACCGGCCATACCTACTTCAAGGCCGAGGTCGCCTTGGTCGCGGATCGGCAGAACGGTGCATTGCTCGCGCGCCTTGGGCCGGGGATGCCGGTGGAGGTGATCGTGCCGATCGCGCCGCGGACGGCCTTCGATTACCTGGTGGGTCCGCTCCGCGACAGCTTCCGCTCAGCGTTCCGGGAGATGTGATGGAAGGCCACGGGGGTCAGTCCGTGGCCAGTTCCAGCAGTGCCCGAGTGCCCCGGGTTCAGGTCCGGATGACCCCGCCCGTGGGCTCCACCGCCTCACTTCCTGGGAATATCTGGGTCAGGACGCGCCGATCCAGGCCGAGATGTTGGGTCAGGATCGCTTTCGAGATCGCACGGAGATCGGTGGTGGGCGCCAGATCCCGTTTCTCGAACAGCTTGTCCGAGGTCAGGCCCGGCCAGATGCCGGCGACGCGGCCGCCGGACACGGTGCCGCCCACCACGAACGAGACCGTCGCCGTACCATGATCGGTCCCGCCCGTGCCGTTCATCTTCGCGGTGCGGCCGAATTCGGTCATGACCAAAACGGCGGTCTGGCGCCAGACGGGGCCGAGCGCGGTCTTGAGGGCGGCGATGCCGGTATCGAGCTGGCGGAGGAGTGTTGTCAGGCGAGAGGCCTGCGACACATGGGTATCCCAGCCGCCAACGTCCATCGAGGCGATCCGCGGCCCGTTCGCCGCACGCAGCATCTCACCGGCGCTCTTGGCCATGGTGCCGAATTGGCCGAGGGAGCGATCCGGCTCCATGCCGTTGAGGACAGCGGCGCTGAAGCCGCGCGAGCTGAGGCCGGTCGTTATCGCTGGGCCGATAATCGGATCGGTCTTGTTCAACGCGACGATGGCCGCATACAGACTGGCTTCCGGCGATGGCATGCCGCCTGGCGCCCAATTGCTGACCGGCGCCGGTCCGCGCATCAGCAGCGGGACCGAGCCGCCGATGGCCACGCCCTCCCGTTCCGGTGGCAGGCCGGCTTGGGTGGGAATGACCTGCACGACCCGATTCAGCCAGCCGCTGGGCAGGCGCTGATCGCTGCCGCTTTCCAGGTAGTCCTGGGCGATGAAATGGCTGCGTTCCCGATAGGGGCCGGCGACGGCATGGACTGCCAGGAGCTCGCCTGCCGCATACATGCTGTGGAGGTTCGTGAGCGCGGGGTTCAACGCATAGAAGCCGCCGAGGTCGAGGGGGCCTTCCGGCGTTCCTGGTGCATGCGCCAAGGGGCCGCGCAGGTCGGCATAGGCGGGGTCGCCGTATGGGATCACGGTGGCGATCCCATCCACTGCACCACGCAGGTTGATGACGATCAGGCGCTTCTCGGTCCGCGCCTGGGCGAAGGCGAGCGAGTTGCGTCCGAACGAAAAGGCGGCGGCCAGACCGAGCAGTGCCGACCGGCGGGACAGGGTGACCATCAGCGCCTCTGGAACTCGGGGGAGGTGAGCAGCAAGGTCATGGCCTCTCGCCGGGAGCCGGCGCGCGCCATGGCATCGTAGGTGGTTTGCTTGAGCAGGGGTCCCAGGACCGCGGTGCCGAGTTCGACGGGATCGCCGGTGCCGATCCGGTTGGCAAACCCATAGGCCCAATCGATCCGGCGCAGCATCGCCTCGGGCGTTGACCACTCCGCGGCCGTGTCCGGCCAGCCGTTCGGGGCAGGCGCGGTCCAGACGGGTTGGCCAAGGCGGCCCACAATACCCCGCAGGGGGGCAGCCTGCTCCGGTTTCAATGACAGGCCGCGGCAGGCGGCGATGACGAAATCCTGCGGCGAGCGGAGCTTGCGGTGCGGCTGCCAGGCGGCGTCCAGGGTGACGAGGCTGGCCGCCGCGGCGCCGAGGTTCCCCCTGGTGTCCCGCAGGGCGGCCTCCACCTGGGCGACAGCGTCCGGTGGCGGCGTGTCGTCCACGAAATGACGCACCAGCTTCGTGGCCAGGAACCGGTAGGTCGAAGGGTGATGCGACAGGAAGTCGAGGATCTGGAGACCGCCTTCCTCACCAGGAGGCAGGGTCTGGCCCATCACGACCTTGGTGCCTGGTTCGTGGATAGCCCTGTTGAAGCGGTATCCCAGCGGGTCATTCTGAAGGGAGACGGTCCATCCGGTGATGACATTGGCCAATGCCGTGACGTCTGCCTGCGTATAGCCGGACGCGGGACTGACGGTGTGCAGCTCCAGACACTCGCGGGCCAGGTTTTCGTTCAGCCCGCGCGTGGATCGTTTTCCCACCTGGCTGTTGGGGCCGGTGGAACCGGTATTGTCGAGGTAGAACAGCATCGCGGGATGACGCATGACCGCCAGCAACATGTCATGGAACGAGCCGGTGACATGCGGTCGGATGGCTTCTTCCACGAACGGCGCGGCGACACCCTGGCAGCGACCGCGGCGGACCGAGACGGTGAAGTGGTTCGACCAGAACCAGACCAGCCGCTCCCGGAAGGGGGAAGGGGTGGTCAGCGCGTTGATCAGTTGGGCGCTCGCACCCGTCCTGTAGAGCGTGATGGCCCGGGAATCGCCGGTCGGGGTTGGCGACCTTCGATCCTCCCGAAGCGCCGCCAGACCGTCCTCGGTCGTGGGTTTGGGATCGAACCGGCTTGGATCTGGGTCTCGGAGCTGCGATAGCAGCCAACTGACAGGGTCGGACGGCGGAGCTTCGTCCCCCCGTCTGCCGAGGCCGAATCGCACGAGGGCTTGCGCGGTGCGAATGTCCATGGTTCAAGGTTACCAGATGAGTTGGTGGGTCGCTGTATCAAATTGTGACGCCCCGATGCCTGTCTGATCGCTCTGTCCGATCGGGGGGGTAGCTTGGCGGCCACGGGCGCGCTGCTATGCGCGATCGGGCGACGATTCGCACTTGCAAAATCGTGGTGGCTGCCGCATCTGACCGCATGATCATAGCTGGCTGGGATTCAGCCGGCGCTTAGACACGGGCGCGCGGGGGATGTCCCGGATCCGGACCCGGATCACGCGCCCGTTTGCCGTATGGAGGTTCACGTGTCTATCACGCCGCTCGACCGGATCAGGAACATTGGTATCACCGCGCATATCGACGCGGGCAAGACCACCACGACGGAGCGTATCCTGTATTACACGGGCGTGTCGCACAAGATCGGCGAAGTGCACGACGGCAATACGACCACGGACTATATGGAGCAGGAGCGGGAGCGGGGGATCACCATCACCTCCGCCGCGGTGACGTGCGAGTGGAAAGAGAACCGCATCAACATCATTGATACGCCCGGCCATATCGATTTCAACATTGAGGTCAACCGCAGCCTGCGCGTGCTGGACGGCGCCATCTTCATCATCGAAGGCGTAGCCGGCGTGCAGCCGCAGTCCGAGACCAACTGGCGCCTGGCCGACCGCTACAACGTGCCGCGCATCATCTTCATCAACAAGCTGGACCGCACCGGGGCCGATTTCTTCCGCGCCTTCAACACATTGAAGGAAAAGCTGGATATCATCGCGCTGCCGCTGCAACTGCCGATCGGCATCGAGGACAAGTTCCTGGGCGTCGTCGACCTGGTCGAGATGAAGGCGATCATCTGGGAAGGCGGCGAGCTCGGCGCGAAGTTCCACGATGAGCCGATTCCGGCCGATCTGGTCGAGCAGGCCGCCGAATATCGCCAGTTGCTGCTGGATACCGCGCTGTCCGTCGATGACGCCGGCATGGAAGAGTATTTCGAAAAAGGTGACGTCGCCGTCGAGACCCTGAAGCGCGCCATCAAGACCGGCACGATCTCCGGCGCGTTCCGTCCTGTGCTGTGTGGCACGGCGTTCAAGAACAAGGGCGTGCAACCGCTGCTGGACGCGGTGATCGATTACCTGCCGTCCCCGGTGGATGTGCCCGGCATCGCGGTTGCGTTGGACGAGGGCGTGGATGAGTCCGAACATCCCGACCGCCGCCGCATCCCGGCCAACCCGAAGGCGCCGTTCGCTGGCTTGGCCTTCAAGATCATCAACGACAAGTACGGCACCCTGACCTTCGTGCGCGTCTATGCCGGCACCTTGAAGTCGGGCGACACGGTGATGAACACCACCAAGGGCCATCGGGAGCGTATCGGCCGGATGTTCCAGATGCACGCTGACAAGCGGGCGGAAATCAAGGAAGTCGAGGCCGGTGACATCGCCGCCTTCGTGGGCCTGAAGGACACCGGCACGGGTGACACGTTGGCGTCCTCGGACGATCCGGTGATCCTGGAGCGCATGGCGTTCCCGGTTCCGGTCATCGACATTTCCGTTGAGCCGCGCACCAAGGAAGCGGTCGAGAAAATGACACTCGGCCTGCAGAAGCTGGCCGGCGAAGACCCCTCGCTGCGGCTGAAGACGGACCAGGAAACCGGCCAGACCATCCTGTCCGGCATGGGCGAACTGCATCTGGAAATCATCATCGACCGGCTGCGTCGCGAGTATGGCGTGGATTGCGATATCGGCGCCCCGCAGGTTGCGTATCGGGAGACGATCTCCAAGCCGCATACCGAGACCTATACCCATAAGAAGCAGTCCGGCGGGTCGGGCCAGTACGCGGAAGTGAAGATCATCTTCGAGCCGATGGACCGCAACGGCGGTGTCGTGTTCGAGAACAAGGTGGTCGGTGGCTCGGTGCCGAAGGAATACATCCCGGCGGTCGAGAAGGGCATCAAGGTGCAGGCCGATACCGGCGTGCTGGCCGGGTTCCCGACGGTGGATTTCAAATACACGCTGGTTGACGGCAAGTATCACGACGTCGACTCGTCGGCCCTGGCGTTTGAAATCGCGGCCAAGGCCTGCTTCCGGGAAGGCATGAAGAAGGCCAGCCCGATCATCCTGGAGCCGATCATGGACGTGGAAATCACCACGCCACAGGATCATGTAGGCGATGTCGTCGGCGATTTGAACCGTCGCCGCGGGCAGATCCAGAACCAGGAAAGCTCGGGGTCCACGATCATCGTGCGCGCGCAGGTGCCGTTGAAGGAGATGTTTGGCTACATCTCCCACCTGCGCAGCATGACCAAGGGCCGCGCGTCCTTCACCATGCAGTTCCACCACTACGATCCCGTCCCGCGCAACATCGCGGACGAGATCATGGCCAAGAGCGCTTAACCGCCGACCTCTGAACGGTGGCCACATCCAACACGGATGTGAGCAAGATTGAACAACACTCCGTATGGTCAGGCCGGCTATTCCTTGGATGCCGGCCGACCCACACGGGATGCCTCATTCTGGGGCCTGTTGGTTTGGCCTGATGGAACCGATCGGCCGACCACGACTTCGATGATGCGCTTGCATCAGCGAGCAAGGCCCCTGTTGTAGGCCGCGATCTGGCACGAGGTGCCGCTGGCCGCGTGGACCGGTTTCATCGGGGTGAACCCCGCGTCGACTTGGTGCGAGCCCACACTGCCGGTCGGCTCATCAGCCAGCAGGATCGCGGGCTATGTGACCTGACTGTCCATCCGGAAACATAATGCACCTGTTCAGAGGGATACCGTGGCCGTCTGGCGCGTTGCGGCCCCCCATCGATGGCCCTGCATCGCTTTCGGGGGCCGCGCCTGCCAGCCGCCTCACGGTATCCCTCTGAAAAGGCACACTATGTTTCCGGACGGACACTGAGTCGCGTTTCCGACGGAACGGACGGCATGCCAAGGATCGGAGCGTTCAGCGACCGCCTCGGAATTTGTCGTCGACATGCTTCATACATTCTCACACTCCGATGAGCGTGATCATGCCCTAACGCCGTCGTTCCAGCAGTCCAACCATGGTGGCCAGCATGCGGGCAGCGTGGCGTGCGTTGAGTGCGGCACGGATATGTCCGAGGCGGATTAACTGCGTCACGACCCGGAGGAATTCGATCGGTCCGTCCCGCGATGCGCCATACATCGTCCCGATCAGTAAGGGGCCCACGACGGCCGCCAACTTCGAGCGGTTCGCCGCGCGATGGAAAATGTGCAGGCTGGCATCGATTGGAATGTAGTGCAGCTTCAGATCCGTCGCGATCGCCCGCAGGCTCTGTCGAGTGTGAATGGAGATATGGCCGTTGCGCGGGGCGATATACCACCAGTCAGGCAATGCCGTTCGCGGTTGCACCAGCGTTGAAAACAGCAGGAAGCCACCGGGCGCCAGAAAAGACGCAGCTTGTGCCGCGGTGCCGATCGGATCGGTTGTGTGTTCGAAGACCTCGAACGCGGTGACCAGATCGTAGTGCCGCTCCGGAATGGAGGAACCGCCAAAAAACGGGTCATAGGAGTCGGCGTGCTGGAACCCCTGCTCGCGCAACAGACGAGCCAGCTCCCCCCTGCCGCCGCCAAAATCCAGTACCGAAATGGTTCCGCGAGCGTCGGGTGGGGTCCGGGCCAGTTGCGCCGCCGTAAGGCGCGGCCGCACGGACTGGAATTCAGGATCGACCAGGATGTAGTCGTCATTATAGATTTTCGCGGCCATCTCCGCGGTCGTCAGCTCGTCGAAATGCGTGGTGAACACGAACCCGCACCCTTCGCAGCGGCTGTACGCCACGATTTCCCCGCTGGGCGGGAAAATCGGAGCTTTCCGGTCCTCACAGCTTCGATTGAAATCGAGATCGAAGGCCGGTTTAACGGTATCTCCACAGCACTTACAGGGCATGGGTGTTTGGAGCATGTTTCATACTGGTGCCGCCACCGTATTCGCCTGGTGGGATGACGAAGCGCGGTAAGGACCCTGGTTGCCGGTCGGCCCAGCCGACCCTGGGCTCACGTACAATGGAATGTGGACACATGACCTGACCCGCCGTCCCGTCAGATGACAAGACGGCGGTCTGGATTGTTGCTACTCCGCCGCCTGAACTTCAACCCCGGTGGTCGCCAGCTTGGAAATCGCGACTCCCTTGCCGACGCCGGCACGCTCCTTGTACGGTGTCGTATCGATCTCCTCCAGCACGATCGACCCGTCCAGCACGCTCTGTTTCCAGGCCTGATGCTCTGGTTCGCGACCGGTGAATTCCGGCATCACTTCCTTGGCGAACAGTTCCAGGCTTTCGCAGATGTGCTGGTGCGTGTTCTTGCCGGCCTGGTTCAGCAGGATGATCTGGTCGACATGTGACGACTCGAACCGGCGCAGCTTGCGGCGGATGGTTTCCGGTGATCCAATCAGGCCCCCCGACAGCGCGCGTTGTTGCGCTTCCGGGTTTTCCTTCTTCCACTTGTTGTACTCGTCCCACATGTTGACCGTGCCGGGGGCGGCGCGTTCACGATTGCGGGCGCCGCTGTACCATGCCAGCGAGAATTGGAAGAACGTCGCGCCATCCGCTCGTCTGCGCGCTTCCTCGTCCGTCTCGGCGCACATGAAGTAGCTGACCATGGCGATGTTGCAGTTAGACTTATAGTCCGCCAGCTTCTGCTGCCGCTTGGTGAAGCTGTTGTAGTAGGCATGCACCCAGGCATGCGCCATTTCCGAGGACAGGAACTGGAAGCCCAGCGCGCCGATACCGCAACGCCCGGCGAGTTCGATCGTTTCAAGCTGGGAGCATGCGACCCACATCGGGGGATGCGGCTTCTGAATCGGCTTCGGCAGCACGTTGCGCAGCGGGAATTTGAAGAACGGGCCGTCATATTCCCAGCCACCGTCCTTGAACATCGGCATCACGCAGCGGACGCCGTCTTCCCAGACCGCTTGCTTGTTCTCCATTTCGCGCCCGAACGGGCCAAGCTCGGTGATGCTGGCGCCTTCGCCCATGCCGAACTCGACGCGACCGTTGCTGACCAGATCGAGACAGGCAACCTTCTCGGCCACGCGCGCCGGATGGTTGGTGGTAAGCTGGATGATGCCATGGCCCAGGCGGATCTGCTTGGTGCGCTGCGACGCCGCAGCCAGGAACACCTCGGGCTGCGGGGAATGGGAATATTCTTCCAGGAAGTGATGCTCCACCTCCCACGCGTAATGGTAGCCGAGCTTGTCGGCGAGTTCGACCTGGGTGAGGGCGTTTTGGTAGAGGTTGAGTTCGGTGTCGATTTCCCACGGGCGTGGGCATTGCAGTTCGTAGAAAATGCCGAATTTCATGGGGCTTCCCCGGTTGCTACTGACTGGTATCTTGCACGACCCAGTGGTGTCCCGGCAAGGGTGGTGGACGCGATTTTCCGCCGCGGGCAGTCTGGCGCGGACGGAGGACCCATCCATGCAGATCGCCAGCCTTGAGACCGCGCTCTATCGCATCCAGCTACCGGTGCCGCTGTCGGACTCGACCCACGGGACGATGACGCATTTTGAACTGGTGACGGTGCGCCTGCGCGATACGGACGGGGTGGAGGGGGTTGGCTATACCTACACGACCGGCGCCGGCGGAGCGGCCGTGCATGCGCTGATCGACCAGGGGCTGCGCCCGGTTCTGATGGGTGCGGAGGCGGACCAGATCGAGGCACTTTGGAACCGCATGTGGTGGAAGCTGCATTACGGCGGCCGGGGCGGCTCGGTCAGTCTGGCGGTGTCAGCCGCCGACATCGCGTTGTACGACCTCAAGGCGCACCGGTTGGGGACCCCGTTGTGGCGGCTGCTGGGCGGCTTCGATCCGGCCGTGCCCTGTTATGCTGGGGGAATCGACCTGGAGTTCACGTTGGATGCGCTGTTGAAGCAGACCGACGACAATCTGGCCAAGGGGTTCCGCGCCATAAAAATGAAGGTCGGTCGGGCTCGATTGTCGGAGGACGCGGAGCGGGTCGCGGCCATGCGCAAGCACCTGGGCGCGGATTTCCCGCTGATGGCGGATGCCAACATGAAATGGTCCGTGGACCAGTCGATCCGTGCCGCCCGCGCCTTCCGCGACCAGAATCTGACCTGGTTGGAGGAGCCGACCATCCCCGACGATGTCGCCGGCCATGCCCGGATCGTGCGGGAAGGCGGCGTGCCGATCGCGACGGGAGAAAACCTGCACACCTTGCACGAATTCACCCAGATGATCGCGGCGGGCGGCGTCACTTTCCCCGAACCCGACGTGACCAATTGCGGGGGTATCACCGTGTTCATGAAGGTCGCGCATCTGTCCGAGGCGTTCAACCTGCCGGTGACGTCCCACGGCGCGCATGACCTGACCGTGCATCTGATGGCCGCCGCACCGAACCGATCCTATCTGGAGGTGCATGGGTTCGGCCTGGATCGCTATATCGCCGAACCGATCCGCATCGCCGAGGGCAACGCCATGGCACCCGACAAGCCGGGGCATAATGTCGTGTTCGATTGGGCGGCGTTGGAGGCGGTGAAGGTGCGATAGGCGATGAAGTGTCGCAAGCTTGTCATTTAGCCGTAGCGGCCCGTGTGCTAGCGGCTGCCGGTCAACACTGCCACGGGAATCCCATGCCACTCGATCCTCCGATGACCCCGACCGGTCAGGTCCATGAGATGGATGAGCCGGATCATACCGGCTTGAACCCGTCGACCGAACCATCGATCGGCGCATTGATCGCACGTCGCTATTCCCGCCGTGGCACACTGGCGGGGTTGTTGGTGTCCGCTGTGGGGGCCGGAGTGACCGCGGGGGCTGATCCGGCGGACGCCGCGGGGCCGTCCAGCCTGACGTTCCGGGACATCCCGCACAGCCTCGACCAGACGCACCATATCCCGGACGGGTATGAGTTGCAGGTGCTGCTGCGATGGGGCGATCCGATCCTTCCTGGCGCGCCGGCGTTTGATCCGCACAACCTGACTGCCGCGGCGCAGGAGCGGCAGTTTGGCTACAACAACGACTATGTGGATTTCCAGCCGCTGCCCCGTGGATCCGGGAGTTCGGACCATGGATTGTTGGTGGTCAACCACGAATACACCAACACCGAACTGATGTTTGCCGGTCTCGGCGGGGGGCGTGGGGTGGCGTTGAAATCGACCCTGGCGCAGGCGCAGGTGGAAACCGCCGCGCACGGGCTGTCGGTGGTGGAAATTCGCAAGACCGGTGGCGCCTGGTCGGTCGTGACGGACAGCAAGTTCAACCGGCGCATGACGGCATCCACCCCGATGACGATGGTTGGGCCGGCGGCGGGCCATGCGCTGCTGCGTACCAAGGCCGATCCGACCGGTTCGGCGGTACTCGGGACCCTGGCCAATTGTGCCGGGGGCAACACACCCTGGGGCACGATCCTGACCACCGAAGAGAATATCAACGTCTATTTTGGCGGCGATCCATCCAAGCTGCCGAATGCCGAGATGTACAGGCGCTACGGTGTGGGACGCGAGACGCTCTATTCCTGGTCGCGGCACTTCGATCGGTTCAATGTCGAAAAGGAACCGAACGAGTCGCATCGTTTTGGTTGGATCGTTGAGTTCGACCCCTACGACCCGGCATCCGTCCCGGTCAAGCGTTCGGCGCTGGGCCGTTTCAAGCATGAGTGCTGCACGCATGCCATCGCCAAGGATGGCAGGGTCGCCTTCTACATGGGCGACGATGAGAGGTTCAATTACGTCTACAAATTCGTGACCGCCCGCGCCTTGAACCCGCAGGACCGCGCCGCCAACCGGGACCTGCTGAACGAGGGCACGCTCCATGTCGCGAAGTTCGCCGATGACGGGAAGTTTGCCTGGCTGCCTTTGGTGCATGGCCAGGGACCATTGACCGAGGCGAACGGGTTCGCCACCCAGGCCGAGATCGTGATCTTCGCGCGCAAGGCCGCCGACCTGCTGAACGCCACGCCGATGGATCGGCCGGAGGATGTGGAGACGAACCCGGTCAATGGTCACGTCTATGTGATGCTGACCAACAACGCCGCCCGCAAGCCGGAGCAGGTCGACGGGGCCAATCCGCGCGCCGCCAACGCCCATGGCCACATCATCGAGTTGACCAACAAGGACGGCGACCATGGCGCGTTGGAAGGGACGTGGTCTCTGTTCCTGGCCGGGGGCAAACCCGGCATCGACGCCGGCGCACGCTACCACCGGGCGACGTCGGAGTCCGGTTGGCTGTCCTGCCCGGACAATTGCGCGTTCGACAGTAAGGGCCGCATCCTGATCGCAACGGACGGCGCGCCGGTGGCGGCGGGGGTCGCCGATGGCCTCTATCTGGCGGACACGGACGGGGCCGGAAAAGCTCTGACAAAGCTGCTGTTTCAGGCTCCAACCGGTGCCGAGGTATGTGGACCGACGTTGACGCCGGATGACCGGACCCTGTTCCTCGCGGTGCAGCACCCAGGCGAGGACCGGGGCTCGGTGTTCGAGACCCCTTCCACCCGCTGGCCGGATTTCAAGGCAGATGTGCCGCCTCGGCCGGCCGTGGTGGTGATCACCCGCAAGGATGGTGGGGTGATCGGAAGCTGAGCTGCCCAACGGGCGGTATGCCTGGGTGTCGATCCCTTGACGTCGGGCCGCCCTGTGCCATCGTGATGCCCTGAAGCGGTGTCGTTCGAGCCCGCACAACAGAGGAAATCGCACCATGGCAGATCGCAGCACGGAACTCGACTTCCTGGCCGGCATCAAGGTCGTCGACTTCACCCAGTTTGAGGCCGGACCATCCTGCACCGAGGCGTTGGCCTGGTTCGGTGCTGAGGTCGTCAAGGTGGAAAATCCCGGGATGGGCGATCCGGGCCGGCGTCTGCGCAAGGGCCAACCGGATGACGACCCGTATTACTTCCACATGTTCAACGCGAACAAGAAGTCGATCACGGTCAATTTGAAGTCTCCGAAGGGACTGGACCTGGTGAAGGACATGCTCCGGAAGGCGGACGTCTGCGTGGAGAACATGGCGCCGGGCACGATCGAGCGCCTGGGGCTGGGCTATGACGTGGTCAAGGCGCTGAACCCCGGCATCATCTATTGTCAGGTCAAGGGCTTCGGGGAGGGCAGCCCGTGGGAAAAGAGCCTGGCCTTCGACATGATTGCCCAGGCGGCCGGCGGGACGATCAGCGTGACCGGGGAGAAGGGGCGTCGTCCCGTCAAGCCGGGACTGTCGTTGGGCGATACCGGCACTGGCATGACGATGGCGATCAGTATCCTCGCCGCGTTACGCAAGCGCGACAAGACGGGCGAGGGGCATCGACTGCAGGTTGCGATGCAGGACGCGATGCTGCACTACATGCGCACCAATTTCTCCACCCAGGCGCGCACCGGCAAGGCGGTCGAGCGCAACGGCGGAAGTCCCGGCGGTAATAATGCGCCCTCCGGACTGTATCCTTGCGCGCCCGGCGGCCCAAATGACTGGGTCTATATTATGACAAGCCGAGCAAATCCGGAGCATTGGGTAAGGTTGTGCAAGGCGATGGGACGGGAGGAGATTATTGATGATCCTCGGTTCCGCACCCCGGCCGATCGGGTAAAGAACGAAACGGCGCTGAACGATATCATCACGCAATGGACGCAGGGCCGCACGAAGCAGGAGGCGATGGCGCAGGTCAGCGGCGTCAGCGTGCCGGCGGGCGCGGTGTTCGACACGATGGAGTTGCAGAACGATCCGACCTTCGAGCAGCGCGGGATCATGCAGACGATGCAGCATGCGGTCCATGGTGGGTTCAAGATGCCAGCCTGGCCGGTGCAGGTGGACGGCAAGTCACCCAAGGTCAAGGCATCCCCGATCCTGGGCGAGCATACGGCGGACGTGTTGACGGGATGGCTGGGCTTGAGCTCGGCGGATGTGGAGAAGCTGAAAGCCGACGGGATCGTTTGATCGGAGAAGGGGGCGGGTTTCCCCCCGATAGGCGCTAAGATGGTTGACGCCTACGGCCGCTACCCGCCCCCCATAGGTCGTACCGGATATGCGACATGGGGCTGCCGCTTTCTTGGTGCGTTGGCGATTCGCCGATGGACCCTGGTTGGGCCGTGGGGAACATCGTGATGGACTGGGGGCCAAGGACCGCGAACGCCGGCCCCAGCAAGGCTCATATAGCGCTATTTGTTGAGAGTCTGGCTTTCGCCCTCGGCTCGCGGGGTTCCCAGACGCCGCTGGTCCGCCAGCCCCTTCTTCGTGATCTTCGCTGCGTGGTGGAGGATCGCGGACGTAACCAAGGACACCTTGCCTGTCCGGGAGAGTCCCAGTGGGTAGGGCCACCACGAACCGCGGCTCCGCTGCTCTCCACCACGAAGGCACGAAGGGCACGAAGACCGTCATGGGGATGTCGGTTTGTGCGGTTTCAATCCGATCGGGCTCGCCAGCCGCACCCGAACCGAGCCATGGGCCTCGGTCGCTGGGACACCCCGGCGGTGCCTGTCGGCCGCCCTACGGCCCCAACGCCGCAATCTGCGCATCGAACCAGGCGAGGTCCTGCTTCCAGACCGCCCAGTCCGGAAATCTCGCCACCAGGTCCGCGATGATCGCCCGCCCGGCCGCCAGGTTCTGCCGAGCCTGGGGCAACTGCCCGTCCGCCCGATACGCACTGGCCAGTCTCCCATACGAAAACGAGAGATCACGCTGCCAACCCGCGTTGTTCGGGTCCGCCTTGGCCAGACGCTCGGCGATCGCCAGCCCGTCGCGGTAGGAGCGCAGCGCGTCCGGCAGGTTCTCCTGGCGCCCCTGAACGTCCCCGACCTTGTTGTAGGAAACCGAGAGATCGCGTTGCCAGCCCGCGTTGTTCGGGTCCGCCTTCGCCAGACGCTCGCGGATCGCCAGCCCGTCGCGGTAGGAGCGCAGCGCGTCCGGCAGGTTCTCCTGGCGCCCCTGAACATCCCCGATCTTGTTGTAGGAAACCGAGAGATCGCGTTGCCAGCCCGCGTTGTTCGGGTCCGCCTTCGCCAGACGCTCGGCGATCGCCAGCCCGTCGCGGTAGGAGCGTAGCGCGTCCGGCAGGTTCCCCTGGCTCACCTGAACGTCCCCGACCTTGTTGTAGGAAACCGAGAGATCGCGCTGCCAGCCCGCGTTGTTCGGGTCCGCCTTCGCCAGACGCTCGCGGATCGCCAGCCCGTCGCGGTAGGAG
>Ga0082335_1004755_pt1 | contig 19839 bp, 18 predicted proteins | sample Subgrocontami58m_FD_72375 | JGI IMG/M metagenome (GOLD analysis project Ga0082335, IMG submission 72375) | Subsurface groundwater microbial communities from S. Glens Falls, New York, USA - GMW37 contaminated, 5.8 m (SPADES assembly) (version 2) ... | reverse complement strand
GCGGGCGCCGCGGAGGGGGCGGATGGCCGTGCCGGGGCCGCCGGCGCCGAGGCTGCCGGAGGCGCCGCTGGAGCGGGTGCTGGCGCCGCCGCGGGGGCGCAGCTTGCGGCCACTAATGCGAGGGCTGCGGCAAGAGTTCCCAAAAAGACAGGGGTTCGGGTTCCCTGCGTTGGCCGTTTCATAGTACCTCCCTCACTGTCCACGCTCGATGTTCGGACTGCGGACCGATGCTCCAGCGCAACCCGATGATGGAGACGCTGGTGTGGATTGCTGGTGTCAGGTTGCCCTCCAGTCCTTTGTGCCCGCGGTATCTGGTGGTCACCGGTCCCGTGTGGTTATTGCCTGGGATGCCACGACTTTCGTCATAACTGTACAGGAATCTCGGAACGCACCATAAAAAAGCGCTGTATGGCGGTCAATAACGCAAATTGACCATGTGTATAGCGCACATACGCTAGTGCGCCATGCGGGAGCCGGTGAAAACAGGAAGCGTCGTTCTGGAATACATGCGGTGAACGAGTTTTTTCACGAATGAAAGCATCTATCGCGCATGATGCGCAGATTATCGGCATTAACGATGGGCGTGTCAAGAGTCGCGCCGGAGCCGCGCCGTGGTGTGCACGACGTGGAGAGGTAGTGGAATGACTGTCGCCTGCCGCGCGCAGGGCGGCTTCCGTCGCCCGTGGCAGGCGGGGAACGCGCGAGAAGCTGGTTCTTGAGGGACGCCCCGGCGGGCGGTCTACCAGACCATGACCTGCACGAGCGCCGTCCCGGCCATCGCCACCGCCACCGTCAGCGCCAGCGCCTCCGTCACCTCGCTCAGGGCGCCGTACACGTCGCCCGTCAGCCCGCCGCCCAGGCGCGCGCTGGCCCACCGCGCCAGCAGCCACGCCGCGAGTGTGACCGCTCCGGCGAGCCACAGCCCGGGCGCCCGCAGCAGAAGCGCCGCCGCGCCGAACGCGACGAACCCCGCCGCTACGGCGCGGCCCGCCGTCGCTCCGCCCTTGAACGCGACGCCGAGTCCCTCCGCGCGGGCGTACGGGAACGCGGTGATGGCCAGCACCTGCGCCCATCTGGCCAGCAGGGGCGCCGCGACGATGGCCCAGGGCCGCACCGGGCCGCCCAGGCTGGCGAGCGCGGCCCACTTCACGAGGAGCACCAGCACGATGCCCGCCGTGGCGTAGGCGCCGCGCGCCGTCTCCCGCATGATCTCGCGGCGGCGTTCCGGCGTGTGCCCGCCGAACAGGCCGTCGCAGGCGTCCGCCAGGCCGTCCAGATGCAGCCCGCCGGTGAGCAGGACCATCGCCGCCACCAGCAGGGCGCTGGCCGGGAACGGCGGCAGGACGAGGCCCAGCAGCGCGTCAAGCGCGGCCAGGGCCAGCCCCAGCAGAAGCCCCACGACGGGAAACCAGGGCAGCCCGGCGGCCAGCTCCTCCGGCGTGAGGGTGCGCCGACCGACCGGAGCAACGGTCAGGAAGCGCAGCGCCGCGAGGAAACCCACGTCCAGCCTACGCGGACGGCCCGGCCGCCGGTCCCTGCGGCTGCTCCTGCTTCACCTTGCCGGAGACGCCCGCCTGGGAGAACGTCGCCATCTCGCTGAGGAGCCGCGCCGCGCCGTCCACCAGGAACATGCCGAGGGCCGCGCCCGTCCCTTCGCCCAGGCGCATGTCCAGGTCCAGCAGCGGGGTCAGCTTCATGTGCTCCAACGCCGCCTTGTGCCCCTGCTCCGCGGACAGGTGCGCCGCTATCAGGTAGTCGCGGATGAAAGGCTTCAGCCCGCAGGCGATGAGCGCCGCCGAGCTGGATATGAAGCCGTCAATGACCACGGGCCGCCGGTGCGCCGCCGCGGCAACGATGACGCCTGTCAGCACGCCGATTTCGAACCCGCCCACCTTGGTCAGCACGTCCAGGGCGTCCTGCCCGTTCGGCTTGTTCACGTCCAGCGCGCGCTGGATGACCTCCGCCTTGTGCCGTCGCTGCTCCTCCGTAAGGCCGGTCCCCATGCCGGTCACCTCCAGCGGAGTGCGTCCGGTGATGGCCGCGGTGATGGCGCTGGCCGACGTGGTGTTGCCGATGCCCATTTCGCCTATGGCGAAGATGTCCGCGCCCTTCCGCAGCTCCTGGTCGGCGATAGTGAGGCCCGTCTCGATAGCCGCCACCGCCTGCTCCCGCGTCATGGCCGGTCCCTTGGCCATGTTGGCCGTCCCGGGGGCGATGCGCTTGGACACAAGTCCCACGCGGGGCTTGATCTCCGCCGCGACGCCCGCGTCAACGACCAGCAGGCGGGCGTCCACGTGCCGCGCCAGGACGTTGATGGCGGCGCCCCCCGCGATGAAGTTCTCCACCATCTGGGCCGTCACCTGCTGGGGGTAGGCGCTGACGCCCTCGGCCACCACGCCATGATCGCCGGCGGCGACGATGATGGTCTTGTGCTTGAGCTTGGGCACGGGCTGGCCCATGATGCCCGCCACCTGGATGGACAGCTCCTCCAGGCGGCCCAGGCTGCCGGGGGGCTTGGTGAGTTGGCCCTGGCGCTGCCGCGCCGCATCCATGGCCCGGCGGTCCACCGGGCCGACACGCTGCAAGGTCTGTTCGAGTATGCCCACGGGGTTATTGCCTCCAGACGAATTGAGAATTGACTGAACTTTACCAGTGTACCAGACGAGGTCTGACCCGCGTCTGCCGTATGGGGATACCCCCGATGTTCGCGCCAGAGGGGTGGACCCCCTCCGGACTCTCATCAATGGACGTCATGCTGTTTGACGCAAGTGAGCGCTACCCCGCGGCAGGGTCAGTCCGGGGAGCAAGCCCGTCCAGGTGGCTGACGTCGTTCAGCAGGCTGAGCAGCGCGCCGCCGTCCACCGTTTCGATGACGGACATGCTCGCGTTGGCGAGGCGGATGCGCCAGAAGTGGCTCACCGGCAGGCCCAGCAGGTTGAAGATGACGCCGCGGAGCGTGCCGCCGTGCGCCACCAGCAGAATGTTCTCGTCGGGCCGGGTGAAGTCCTGCGCCGCCAGGAATTGTTCCGTGCGCCGCATGATGTCCAGCATGCTCTCGCCCTTCGGCGGGGCGAAATCGGGGTCGCGCTGGTAGATACGCGCCATCTGCTCGGGGAACCTGGCCTGGATGTCGCGCCAGCTCTGGGTCTCCCACTCGCCGTAGCTCATCTCACGCAAGTCCGGCGTCAGGACCAGCCCCGATGCATCGGGGCGTCCCTCAAGGATGGCGCGGGCGGTGTCCGCCGACCTCGTCAGGTCGCTGGAGAGCGCCCTGTGGAAGGGGACGCGCGCCAGCCGCTCCCGCAGGGTCTCGGCCTGCCGTCGTCCGGTCTCGCTGAGGGACGTGTCCGTGTAGCCCTGGATGCGTCCCTCGGCGTTCCAGGCGGTCTCGGCGTGGCGGACCAGATAGAGCTTGGCCATATCGCGCGACTGCTACCCCCGTCCCAGCGCGTCCGGCAGCGCGGCAACCAGCCGTTGGCAGTCGGGCAGGCGCCGCGCGCCGATGCGGATGAACGAGGGCAAGCCGAAGGACGTGCAGTCGCGGACGCAGAGGCCCCGCCGCAGGAGGGCCAGCCGCACGGCGGGGGCGTCGCCCACCTCGACAAGGACGAAGTTGGCGAGAGACGGCGCGACGTACAGGCCCATCTCCGACAGCGCCTCCCGCAGGTACGCGACGGAGCGCAGCACCTCGGCTCGGGCGCGCGCCATGTGGCCGGGGTCGGCGAGCGCCGCCAGGCCCGCCACCTGCGCCGCCGCGTTCACGCTCCACGAGGGCTGGAGCGCCCGCAGTCGCCGCGTCACGTCCTCTCGCGCCAGGGCATAGCCCAGGCGCAGGCCGGCCAGCGCGCCGTCCTTGGTCATGGAGCGCAGCACCACGACGCGCCCGCTCGCGGTCAGGTCGGACGACGCCCACGGCGTCGCCACGAAGGGCGCGTACGCCTCGTCCAGCACCAGCGTTGCGTCCGGCGCGGCGTCGAGAAGTCGCAGCACGGCGCGCCTGTCCAGGTACGCGCCGGTGGGGTTGTTGGGATTGCACAGGAACAAGAGGACGGGCGACTCTTCCGCAAGGACGTGGCACGCCTCGTCCATGTCCCACTGGAAGTCCCGCTCCCGCGCGGCCCTGATATCCACGACGTTCAGGCCCGCCAGGCGGCACGCGGCCTCGTACTCTCCAAAGGTGGGGCCAAGAGTGACGGCGTACTCACCGGGCTGCGCCAGCGCGCGAGGGATGAGGTGGATAAGCTCTGTGGAGCCGTTGCCCGGCAGGACGCAGGCGGCGGGAACATCGTGCAGATGTGCCAGGGCGTCGCGGAGGTCGCGACACTCCGGGTCCGGGTAGGCGGACGGGTCGAGCCGCGCAAGAGCATCGCGCACCAGCGGCGACGGCCCCAGTGGGTTGACGCTGGCGCTGAAGTCCAGCACCTCCGCAGGGTCCAGGCCCAGGGCGCGGGCCTCCGCGTCGCGCAGGCCGCCGTGGACGGGGCGCGTGGACGAGACATGGCCGGAGACTGGCGTCTGCATAGCTTTGTATTTGTATTATAGCAGATAGCGGCGGCGGCCTTGCTTAGCCAGATACCTCATCCCCTTGACCCCTTCTCCTGCAGGAGAAGGGGGAGAAACAACGCGAATCTGGGAGGACACCTCCCAGACCCTCCGGCGGGGGCTGCACCCCCGCACTCGCTTGTTGCATGGCGATATGGTGTCCTATTGTTGTTTCGCACTCTCCCGCGAGAGACGGGGAAGAAACGATGGATGGGCGGACATCCTTCGGTTGCGCCAGCTCTGCGCAAAAAGCCGCTAGGTAGTCACTGTCACCCTTGAGCGAAGCGAAGGGTCTTCGCCAGTTTATATCCAAGCGTAGATTCTGAGCGTAGCGAAGAATGACATTTTGTACAAGCCCGGCTGCGCTCTCCACTCAAACGAGGATTCCATCCGGAGCTTGTGCGCAGTATGGGGAAGTCCAGAGGGGCGACACCCCTTTGGCGGGGGTCTGGGGGTATCCCCCAGTTTTTAATCTCCCCCTTCCTCGCAGGAAGGGGGACTTAAGGGGGATGGATGCACGCGTAGTGGGACAGCCCATCCCCCGAACGGCGTCGTCTGACCACTACTTGGGCAGGAGCGGCTTCATCTCCGGCTCCAGGGTCACGCCCAGCGTGTCCATGGCGACGCCCAGGAGCCAGTAGTATCCCACGCCGACGGCCAGGTCCACCGCGCCCTGCGGGCCCAGCATCTTCTCGATGGCCCGGTACGTCGCGTCGCTGGCGCGGTAGCGGCGCACGAGGCTCCGCGAGAAGCGGATGACCGCCGCCTCGTTGGCGGGCAGGCCGACCGTGGACTTGCGGAATTTCGCGGCGTTAATGGCGGCTTCGGACACGCCCACCTTGCGCGCCACCGGCTCGTGGTAGCTGTACTCATAATCGCAGTTGATGTGGCGGGACACCACAAGGATAGCCAGCTCGCGGACGGGCGCGGACAGGGTGGACTTGAAGCGCACGAACTGGCCCAGAGCGCTCACGTGAGCGCAGGCGCCCGGGCTGTTCAGCAGCAGCTTGAACGGGTGCGGGACGTGGCCGCGCCCCTGGGCGATGTCCTCGTACATGTGGCGCAGGTCCTTGGGCAGGTCTTCCCGTGCGACGTACGGCAAACGAGGCATGCTCTCCTCCTGTTTTGGATGGTGTCAGTGCGCCCGCTATCATACACGATTCCACGTCCGGCGTCCGTAGCGCTCGACTTGACGTATCTCGTACATGCGTGTAGAATGGCCTTTGCTTTTGGAGGATGAGGAGCCATGATTAACCTTCGTGATTTGGTGCCGTTTAAACGGAACACTGAATTGCCCGATTTCCGCGCCGGCGACACCGTCAAGGTGAACGTGCGCGTCAAGGAAGGCGACCGCGAGCGCACCCAGGCATTCCAGGGCGTCGTCATCAAGGTCGTCGGCGGGGCCACGCCGGGGGCCATGTTCACGGTGCGGCGCGTCAGCCACGGCATAGGGGTCGAGCGAACATTCTTCTCGCATTCCCCTCTCATCGAGAAAGTCGAGATGGTGCGCCAGGGCCATGTGCGGCGCGCTCGGCTGTTCTATCTGCGCGATCTGTCAGGGAAGGCCGCGCGCATCAAGGAAAGCGGGCGGAAGCTGGCGGCTCTTGCCGAGGCCATCGCCGGGGAGCCGGAGATGCCCGTCGAGTCGGCGCCCGCCCCCGCGGCTGTGGCCGAGACTCCCGCCCCCGCGGTGAAGGCGGAGGCTCCCGCCGCCCCCGCTCCGACGCCGTCGAACGCCGACGAGAAGAAGTAACCCCGCGATAAGGCGCCCCGTGCATGCCGCCCCACGCGGGGCGGCTTCCTTTTTGCTCCGATAGACCGGAGCGGGCGAGGCGAGATGAACGGCCGTTACGCGGATGTCGCGGTCAATGCGCCCGTGGGGCCTCGTCGCCTCTTCAGCTACGCTGTCCCCGACGGCATGGCCGTCCAGCCCGGACAGGCCGTCCGCGTCCCCTTCGGCCCCCGGACCGTCCAGGGTATCGTCTTCGACCTGCCGGACCTGCCCGCTGTCTCCGACGTGCGGACTATCGAGGCCGTCATCGGCCCCGGCCCGCTGCTGACTCCCGCGCAGCTCCATCTGGCCCGATGGGTGGCGGAGTACTATCGTGCCTCCTATTTCGACGCCGCCGCGCTGTGGGCGCATCCCGGCTTTCGACAGCGGGCGCGGCCCGTCCTCACACCCTTGCCGACGGCTTCCCCTGACCTGCCCGCTGGCCTGACGGACAGAGAAGCCGCCGTCCTGCGGCTTGTGCGCCAGCGGGGACGCGCGGGCATGAGTGACGTGGAGGAGAGCGTCGGCAAACGGGCGGCGACCGCGGTTGTCCGCGCCCTGCTGGAACGGGAGCTTCTCGAGCGGCGGTGGGAGTGGGAGCGCCCTTCCGCCGGTCCACGCGTGGAGCAGTTCGCGCGCCTCGCGACATCGCCGGAGCGGGCCCGCGCCGCCGTGAGCGCCCTGCGCGCCCGGCGGGCCACGCGGCGCGCGGCGATTCTGGAAGCACTGGTGTCGGCGCCGGGGCCGGTGGCCGTGACCAGCCTGCGCCGCGACGTGCCGGTCACCGCCGCCGACCTGAAGGCGCTGGCGGCGGACGGCCTCGTTACGCTGGAGACGCGACGCGTCGTCCGCGACCCGCTGGCGGGCCAGAGCTTCGTCCCGCAGTCGGCGCCGCCGCTGACGCCGGCGCAGGAGCGGGCCTTTCGTGAGGTGGAGCAGGCGCTGGAGGCGGCCGCCGCGACATCGCCGTCGGGTGAGCGCGCGCCTGCCGCCTTTCTGTTGCACGGCGTTACGGGCAGCGGCAAGACGGAGGTGTACCTCCGCGCGCTGGAGAAGGCGGTGGCCTTGGGCAGGAGGGGCATCGTCCTCGTGCCGGAGATCGCCCTCACGCCGCAGACCGTCCAGCGCTTCGCGGAGCGCTTCCCCGGCAGGGTCGCCGTGCTGCACAGCGCCCTGTCGCCCGGCGAGCAGTACGACGAGTGGTGGCGCATCCGCGACGGCGCCTTCGACGTGGTCATCGGCTCCCGCGGCGCCATCTTCGCGCCGCAGCCGGACGTGGGGCTGATTGTCGTGGACGAGGAGCACGAGTGGACATACAAGCAGCACGACGCCACGCCTCACTACCACGCCCGCGACGTGGCGGTGGAGATGGCGCGGCGCACCGGCGCGGTGCTGGTGCTGGGCTCAGCGACGCCGGACGTGGCCTCCTACTACAGGGCGCGGCGCGGCGAGTACCGGCTGCTGGAGCTGCCGGAGCGGGTCATCGTGGATGAGAGCGCGGGTCAGCCCGCGGTGCGGTTGGAGAGCCATCTGCCGCAGGCGGAGGTGGTGGACCTGCGCGATGAGCTTCGGGCGGGCAATCGGGGCATGTTCAGCCGCGCGCTCGCGGAGGGTGTCCGCGCGGCGCTGGCGGCGCACGAGCAGGTCATCCTGTTCCTTAACCGGCGCGGGGCCTCCACCTTCGTCCAGTGCCGGGACTGCGGGTTTGTGCTCCGCTGCCGCCGGTGCGACATCGCGCTCACATACCACACGCAGGGAGAGCGATTAGTTTGCCACCAGTGCAACGAGCGGCGGCCCGTCCCCCAGCTCTGCCCCCAGTGCAAAAGCAGGCGCATCAGGTACCTGGGCGCGGGCACGCAGAAGGTGGCCGAGGAGGCCGCGTCCGCTTTTCCCGGCGCGCGTCTGCTGCGCTGGGACAGGGACGTCACGGCGGGCCGCCGCACCCACGAGGTCATCCTGCGCCGCTTCCTCGCCCACGAGGCGGACGTCCTGGTGGGCACCCAGATGATCGCCAAGGGGCTGCACATGCCCCTGGTCACGCTGGTGGGCGTGGTGTGCGCGGACATCGGGCTGTACACGTCGGACTATCGCGCGGGAGAGCGCGCCTTTCAGGTGCTTTCCCAGGTGGCGGGCCGGGCGGGCCGAGGGCCGCGCGGCGGGAGGGTGGTGTTCCAGACGTACAGCCCGCAGAACTACGCCATCCAGGCGGCGGCGCGCCAGCACTACATGCAATTCTACGAGCAGGAGATAGAGAGCAGGCGCGCGCTGGGCTATCCGCCGTACAGCCGCTTGGCGCTGCTCCGGTACGCCCACACCAACAACGAGTTCGCGCGGGAAGAGGCCGCGCGCCTGGCCCGCGACCTCCGGAGGGAGCGGGACGCGCGGGGCCTCGTGCTGGACGTGCTGGGGCCCGCGCCCGGCTTTCCCCAGCGCCTGCGAGGCCGCTACAGATGGCACGTGGTGCTGCGTGGCGCGGACCCCGCCGCGCTGCTGGACGTCGTGGCGACGCCGCCTGGCTGGGACGTGGATGTGGACCCCGCGGTGCTGCTCTAAGGGCCTATCCGGTCTTGCACAAAAAGCCGCTTGCGGAGCCACTCTCACCCTGAGCGAAGCGAAGGGTTTACGCTAGTTTATATACGTAAAGTAGATTCTTCGCTACGCTCAGAATGACATTTATGTGCAAGGCACGGGTATCCCTTAGCAGAGAGGGTGAGGGTGCTCTAGTAGAAGTTGTCGTCAACGAGCGCATGCGCCGTGGCGTTTTGGTCCACCACCCAGATGCTGATGCTGTTCGCGGGCCCGCCCTTCGCCGTCGTGCCGCCCGCGAAGACCACCCTGCCTCCGCTGAACCTGGCGACGTCAAACTGGTCGTTGGCGTGCTTCGGGAGATTCTTGAGGTACGTGGTCCCGAAGCGCACCGTCTGTTTGGAGTCCGTGACATTATAGCCGGCGAGGAAGTCCAGAGGCTTGACGTAAAGCGTGGTCGTCTTCCCGTTGGGCATCCTGAAGTCATAGACCACCGCCTGGAACGATGACGGGGTCGGCAGGGTGTTTCCCCAGACCGGAAAACGGAATGTGTCGTCCTCATTGAGGGGGGCCTCGCCCGTAAAGCTGGCCACCGCGCGGGTCACAAGCGCCTCGTCGGCGCCGCGTCCGGTCTCGCGGGCCTTCAGGATACGACCGGATATGGCGGGGAGCATGACGGCGTTGAGCACCATCAAAATCGAGAGGACAATCATCGCCTCAAGGAGGGTGATGCCTCTCTGGTCGTCGTGCGACAGCTTCTCAATAGCCATGTGCGCTCCTGTGCTCAGCGTAGCGCGCGAGGATATGGTGCGTCAATGGAGCAACGGCTGACGCACGGTGGCGGGGGTGGGGACGGGGCGACCGGAGCGAGACGTGGCGCGCTTCTACGACGTATCCCGGCAGGCACGGCGCGAACGAAGAAGGGGGCGGCCCGTCCGGACGGGCCGCCCCCTTCTTGCTACCCAGACTTGAGAAGTGCTACTTCTTCTTCGGGTTGTGCTTGGCACATGTGGCGCACATACCTGTCACCTCCTTAGTCAACCCTTCCGTCATATAGGGAGACCGACCGAGGATGCACACCCCACGAATTTTGAATATTCCCTAGGCCGCCTGTCCCTGGGCCGACCCGCCGCGCAGCCGTCGGAAGAAGGCGGAAATCTCGCCCTTCTCCCAGATGACCATCAACTGGCTGGCGATGAAGATGGAGCTGTACGTGCCCGCCATCACGCCGACCAGCAGGACGAGCATGAAGTCCCGGAGGGTTGACCCGCCGAAGAGCAGCAGCGCGGTCACGGTGAACAATAGCGTCATGCTGGTGCTGATGGAGCGCGCCATCGTCTCCAGCACGCTGTAGTTGACCACCTGCTCGAAGTCCTTGCTGATGCCCTTCGCCACGTTCTCGCGTATCCGGTCGAAGACCACGATGGTGTCGTGGACGCTGAAGCCCACCACCGTGAGCAGCGCGACTATGAAGATGCTGTTCACCTCGGAGCCGATGGTCTTGCCGAGGATGGAGTACACCCCCAGGGACACCAGCACGTCGTGCAGGAGGGCGATCAGCGCGCACACCCCGTAGCGGAACCCGCGCCCCGCTTTGCGGAAGGCGTACCAGATGTAGATCATGATGCCCACGCAGGCGGCCAGCACGGCCAGCACGGCGTTCCGCACCGTCTCCGTGGACACCACGGGTGAAACCGATGAGAATTCGGGCGTGCCGTCAATGGCGCCGAGCTTGCCCAGCGCCGTCACGATCGCGTCCTTCTCGCCGGGGTCAGCGACGTTGCCCTGCGCGTCCCGCGTGGGGTCCTTGAGATGTCGCGTCTGGATGAAGTACGCCTTGTCGCCCAGCCGTGAGATGATAGCGTCGCTCTGGCCCAGGCTGGTCAGAGCGTCCCGCACCTTCGTTTGGTCCACGGACTCCTTGAAGCGCACGGTCAGCGTTGAGCCGCCCGTGAAGTCAATGCCCACCCGGAAGGACGGGGGAATAGCGATGGAGATGAGGCCCACGATGATCATGATGGCCGAGAAGGCCAGGTAGATATACCGCTTTCCGACGATGTCCAGCACGGTCTTTCGTTCTCCTTCCTTAGGCGCGGCTGAAAAGGGCGGCGGCCCGCATCAGGGCCGTCCGGGCGATGGCCCGCATGAAGACGCGGGTGATGAAGACCGCGCTGAACATGCTCACGGCGACGCCGATGAACAGGGTCAGGGCAAAGCCCTTGACCACGGGCGCCCCCAACTTGTCGCCGAACCAGTAGAGGATGACGCACGTAATCATGGTGGACAGGTTGCTGTCGCGTATGGAGGGCCATGCACGGGAGAACCCCGCCTCAATGGCCGCGGCCAGCGTCCGGCCCGCGCGCAGCTCCTCCTTCATCCTCTCGAAGATGAGGATGTTGGCGTCCACCGCCATGCCGATGGACAGGATGAACGCCGCGATGCCCGTGAGGGTCAGCGTCACGGGGAACAGCTTGAACAAGGCCATGTTCAGGAACGTGTAAACGACCAGCGCCATGCCGGCCAGGAACCCCGGCACGCGGTAGTAGATAATCATGAAGAGCAGGACTAGCCCCAGCCCTATGTAGCCCGCCACCAGGCTGCGCTGCAGAGAGTCGGCGCCCAGGGTTGCGTCTATGTCCTGCTCCTGGATCACCCTGACGGGGACGGGCAGCGCGCCCGCGTTGAGCTGAATGGAGAGGAGCCGCGCCTCGTCCAGGGCCATGCCCTCAATGACGCCCTGGTCGCGGATGATCGCCCGCACGGTAGGCGATGAGATGCGCTGATTGTCCAGGAAGATGCCCAGGGGCTTGCCCACCAGCCGGGACGTGATTTGCTCGAACAGCTTCGCGCCGTCGTCGTTCCATTCAAAGTGGACGAGCGGCAGGCCCGTTTGCGGGTCCAGCGTGACCTGGGAGTTCGGCTTCAGATACCGGCCTGTGAGGGCGATCTGCTGGCCGTTAAGTTCGGCCTTGGCAGGCGCCCAGTCCGTCTTGCCGTCCACGGTCTGCTGCTCTTTGAACTCCAGCTGGGCCGTCTTGCCGATGAGGTTCTTGGCCTCGTCAATGTTCTTGACGCCGGGGAGCTCGACCAACACCCGGTCGTCGCCCATCTGCTGGACAATGGGTTCGGCAACGCCATAGGCGTTCACGCGCCGCTCGATGATGTTCACCACGCCGTGAATCTGCTCGGGAGTGATGGCAGGCGAGCCGGGTTCGCGCACGGCCTCGTAGACGATGTGCGTGCCGCCTCTCAGGTCCAGGCCGAGCACCATGCCCAGCGGGGACCCCGTGCCGCCGCGGGTCACCCCCAGAAAGTCCACGCGCAGCGGGTCGGTGAAGACGACCGTGACGGCCAGGATGGTCAGGATGATGATACCCAGGAGAACTTGGCTATTCCGGCGTAACAGCACGGTCTGCTCCTTCAGGCAACATGGAGGCTCGCGGCCCCCGATAGTGCCTTCCTATTATGGCATGCGGCCCGACTTTTGCAACTGTAGCAGGAGGCGCCGCGCCATCTCAAGGGCGGCCTCCCTGTCCGTGACCTCTCCGACGGCCTCCGCCTCCCGCAGCGCGTCCAATAGCTGGCCCACAAGCGGCCCGGGCGGCAGGTGGAGCGCCTCCATGAGCGCCTTGCCGTCCACCAGCCGGGGCGCCGCAGGCGGCGTCCGCGCCTTCTGCTGCTCCCGCCACTCCAGCGCGTACTCGATTTGCCGGCAATAGATTCGCCAGCTCTGCGCATCAAGGGTGGGTCCGCGGGCCGCCAGAAAGTCGGCGGCGTTCAGGTACAGCGTTTCCATGGCTGCGTCAGCGGCGTCGCGGAAGTAGCGATAGAGGGCGCGACGAGTGGGCATCTGGTCCGAGTCCCCGCTCAGGGCGGCGGGACGCAGGTGGTTGTTAACCATCAGCGCCAGCAGCCGGATACCTCGACTGCCCAGACGCAGCCGCTCCGCTATTCTCTGGACGCGCTCGGCGCCCAGCGTATGGTGGCCCAGGAAGCGTATGCGCCCGTCCGGCTCCACCGTACGGGTCTCGGGCTTCGCCACGTCGTGCAGCAGCGCGGCCAGCTTCAGCAGCGTGGCGCGTGTCTGGCCGTCGCTGGCCTCCTCCCGGAAGTACGCCGCCACATCCTCGGCCCACGGCATGCGCGCGGCGGGGGCGTACACGTCCGACCGCTGGCGCAGCAGGCTCTCAACGGCGGCCACGGTCTCGATGCTGTGGTTGAAGACGTCCCAGTAGTGCTCCTTCGGCTGGGAGCAGCCGCGCCCCGCGCCGAGCTCCGGCAGCAGGACGTCCAGGAGTCCCAGGCTGTCCATCAAGCGCAGATGCTGGTCTGCGCGGGGGAGGGCCAGCGTGCGCAGGAACTCGTCCCGCGCGCGCTCCGGCGTCGCCCGCGCCAGGAGCGGGGCGTCGCGCCGCGCCAGCGCTTCCGTGACCGGGTCCATGCGGAGGTCCAGCGACGCCATGAAACGCACCGCGCGGAGCAGGCGCACCGGGTCGTCCGAGAAAGTGTGCTCCGAGACGGCCCGCAGGACGCGCGCCTCTATGTCCGCACGCCCGCCGCAGGTGTCCACCAGCGCGGCATCAATGTCCCCGTCCAGCGCGTCGAGCGGCAGCGCCAGGGCGTTGACGGTGAAGTCGCGGCGGGACAGGTCGGCGCGGAGGGCCTGCTCCCGGTTGGCCGCGGGGCCGCCCTGCAGACGGGAGATGTCCAGGTAAAAGCGCGCGCCGGACGCCAGGGTGAGCACCACGCGTCCGACGTTGTTCTCCACGTCCATCAGCACCCACGCGCCGCCCATGTCGTCGGCGAGGCGGCGGCTGAGGTCGAGCGCGTCGCCGTCCACGGCGATGTCCACGTCGTGCGTGGGCCGCCCCAGCAGAAGGTCGCGCACGAACCCGCCGACGAGGTAGGCGGCGACATCGCGGCCGGAGAAGGACCGCCGGACGCTGGACAGGAGGAGGCGCAGATCCGGGTCAGGCCCGGGATGCTGGTGGTCAGGCGCGCTGGCCCGTTTGGGGGTCATGGTCGTTATCTACGCCGGGGGAGCCTGGGCTGGCGCGTCGGCGGGCTGCTCGGCCTCTGTTTCCTCCTGCCCCGGCTGTACGCGGTGGAGCCTGGCGGGGTCGTCAATCCGGTCAATGTAGAGGACACCGTTGAGGTGGTCGGTCTCATGCTGGAACGCCTGCGCGAAGTAGCCCTCCGCAGTGTAGCGCAGCGGCTTGCCGTCGCGGTCAAGGCCCTCGATAGTGGCCTTGAGGTACCGCTTCAGCTCGCCGCGATAGCCGGGCACGCTGAGGCAGCCCTCCTCCGCGTCGCCCTCGTTCTCCATGTCCGTGAGGCGTGGGTTGATGATGGCGACGGGGCCTTCGTCCGGCACGTCCACGATCATGAGCCGCACGGGCACGCCCACCTGGTTGGCGGCCAAGCCAACGCCCCCAGCCGCGCGCATGGTGTCCACCATGTCGTCAATAAGCTTCTGGATGGACTCGTCTATGTTCCGGATGCGCTTCGCCTTCTGGCGGAGCACCGGGTCCGGTATGGTCCTGATGGGCAAGACCGCCATGCTCCAGCTCCCCGATTCCTTGCGGATGTGAGATAGCCGCTGATTGATTCTCGGACGACATCCCATGATACCGCGACCGACAGTGGATTGCCAGCACGCTTGCCGAAGACCGCGGTTGTAAGGCGCGCGGAGAGGCACTACACTGGCGTCGGCGCGCGGTGGCGGCGCCAGACTGCCGTGGCGAGGTGCACGAACGATGGAGCGCATCACGGTCTTCATGGTCAAGACCAGCCTGATGTATTTCGTCACGGGGTTCCTGCTGGGCGCGGCCATGCTCATCACCAAGGGGCTGGGCTACATCTGGCTGACCGCGGTCTTCATGCCCACGCACTCGCACCTTCTGCTGGTGGGCTGGCTGGTGCAGTTCGTCATGGGCATCGCCTACTGGATTCTGCCGCGCCGGCGGACGCCGCGGCAGCCGCTGGGCTACAGCGGCAAGCTCGCCTTCACCGTGTACGGGATGCTCAACGTCGGACTCGTCCTGCGGGTCGTCTTCGAGCCGATGCAGATCGCGCTGCCGCAGACCTCGCCGGTGGACGGGGTGTTCCTGACGGTGTCCGGCATATTGCAGGGCGTGGCGGGTCTCCTGTGGATGTACCAGATGTGGCAGAGGGCGCGGCCTTTCACCGAGGTGCGCGCGCGGGCGGAGGCGATGATGGCGCAGGGGGAGACGGCGGATACGACACGGGGGCAGGACTCATAGCGCTTCCCAGTCGGTGCGGCGCGTGCCCGTTGGCCCGCACATTGCGCCGCACGGTATAATGCGAAGCGTTGCAGCACGTCCACAAGCCACGGGACGAACGCAAAGGGAGAGAGCCATGCAGTCACTCGTTGCCGTCATCATGGGGTCGAAGTCGGACTGGGAGACGATGACGCACGCCGCGCAGACGCTGGACAAGCTGGGCGTCCCGTACGAGGTGCGCGTGCTCTCGGCGCACCGCACTCCCGACGAGCTTGCCGCCTACGCGGAGTCGGCGGAGAAGCGCGGGCTGGAGGTCATCATCGCGGGCGCAGGCGGCGCGGCGGCGCTGCCGGGGGCCATCGCCGCCAAGACGGCGCTGCCCGTCCTGGGCGTGCCCATGGAGTCGCAGTCGCTGAAGGGGATGGACTCGCTGCTCTCCATGGTGCAGATGCCGGCGGGCATTCCGGTGGCCACGCTTGCCATCGGCAAGGCGGGCGCCATTAACGCGGCGCTTTTCGCCGCGGCCATCCTCGCGAACAAGCACACGGACGTCCGCCGCGCGCTGCACGACTACCGCAATGCGCAGTCGCGAGCGGTGCTGGAGAACCCCGACCCGCGGGCGAAGTAGCGCGCCTTGCGCGTTCAGGTGGTTTCTGCTATCCTGTCCCTAGTTGAAGGGGAGTAGCGGCTGCCAGGGGGCAGAGGACGACGCCGTCAGCACGCTCGAGAGAGCCGGCGCCATCCGCGAAACAGCGAGACCTTCACCAAATGGCCCGAGGGCCTGCGGTGAAGGTTTTTTGTTACCAGCCGCGGGCCAGGCCATACATAAGGAGGGACAATGGGCGGCGACATGTGGCTGTGGCTCGGCTTCGGCGCGTTTGTCTTTGGCCTGCTGGCGCTGGACCTGGGCGTCTTCCACCGCAAGGCGCATGCGGTGGGTTTCCGCGAGGCGTTCATCTGGACGGGTGTGTGGATAGGGCTGGCCCTGACGTTCAACGCGTGGGTGTACCTCTCGCGCGGGCCGGAGCAGGGGCTTCAGTTCCTCACGGGCTACCTCATCGAGAAGTCCCTGAGCGTGGACAACATCTTCGTCTTCCTGGCCATCTTCAGCTATTTCACAGTCCCGCGAGAATACCAGCACAAGGTCTTGTTCTGGGGCATCCTGGGCGCCCTCATCATGCGCGCGGTGTTCATCGCGGCGGGCATCACGCTGCTGGAGCGGTTCCACTGGACGGTGTACATCTTCGGCGCGTTCCTCGTCTTCACCGGCGTGAAGCTGGCGCTGCAAAAGAAAGAGATGGACGTCCACCCGGAGCGGAACCCCGTCCTGCGGCTTTTCCGAAAACTGGTCCCGGTGACCGAGAGCTACGAGGGCGACAGGTTCTTCCTGAAGCGGGCAGGGCGGCTGTTCGCCACGCCGCTCTTCGTGGCGCTGCTGGTCGTGGAGATGACCGACGTGGTCTTCGCCGTGGACTCCATTCCCGCCGTTCTGGCGATCACCACCGACCCGTTCATCGTTTACACGTCGAACGTATTCGCTATCCTGGGCCTGCGGGCGCTGTACTTCGCGCTGGCGGGCATCATGCCGATGTTCCGCCACCTGCACTTCGGCCTGGCGGTGGTGCTCGCGTTCATCGGAGGCAAGATGCTGGCGCAGGAGGCATTCGACTTCAAGATGCCGATGGCTCTGTCGCTGGGCGTCGTGGCGGGCGTGCTGGCGCTCTCCGTGCTGGTGTCTGTCGTCCGTCCGTCGGCGGCGAAGGGCGCACACGAGCAGACATGAAGCCGCGCGTATACGCGCGGAGGTGGTCAGAGTCTTGAGACGCGCCTCCCTGCGTTCCGCCTGCGCTCGCTGCGGCTAGTCTTCGAGCTGGACGAGCTTGTTGCCCGGCTTGGTGAGCGAGATGTGGGAGAACGCGGACTCCGGGCCTGCGCCGTGCCAGTGCTTCTCGCCCGCGGTGACAAGGATGATGTCGCCGACGGTCACCTTGCGCTTTTCCGTGTCGGTGGCGACGTAGCCCGTCCCCGCCGTGACCAGCAGCACCTGGTCGCTGCTGTGGGTGTGCCACTTGTTGCGCACCCCCTTGCCGAAGTTGATGATGCCAAGGCTGAAGTCCTTGCTCTCTGGCACCAGCGTCTGCCGCGTGACGTCCGTGCTCGTCATGAGCGGCACGACGAACGCCTCCTTCTTGACCTCGCTCATCTTCTGGACTTTCATTGGTACCTCCCTTTCTGTCTGATGTTCCGTCTCGTTAGGTAGCAGATACCTCATCCCCCATCCCCTTCTCCCCTGCAGGAGAAGGGGAGTTGTAATTATAGGGGACACCCCTATAACCCCAGCGGGGCTGCGCCCTGCACCTGCTGGGATGCTGTCTCCGTACGTCCTGTCATTCTGAGCGTAGCGAAGAATCTACACCTCGCTATTCGTTCATCGAGAGAAGGGAGGCATTGTGCGTGAGGCACCTCCCAGACCCTCCGGCGGGGCTGCGCCCCTGCGTTCCCGTGCCTACGCCTCGCGGGCGTGGGCGCGATGGTAGTCCACCAGGCGCCGGTACGCATTCGCGCTGCGCTGGAAGCTGGGGTACGTGGCAAGACCTCGCTCCTGCAGCTTCTCGCGTATCTCCAGCGCCTCGGCCTCCCACTTGCCGGGGAAGAGCGTGATGAAGAAGGGCTTCGGCGACTCCTCCTTGTAGCGCACCAGGTAGTCGAGCAGCCCCTCCGCGAAGGCCGGGTCGCGACGCCAGCGCCGCTGCATCGCGCCCACGCCTAGCTCCATGCTCACCGCGTCTATGTTCTCGTCGTTCTGGAGGATGGTCAGCAACCGCTGGGCCAGGTCCGTCGAGTCGAAGTTCCAGCTTACGTCGAGCGGGTTGCGGTAGCTGCCGCCGATGACGTTGAAGAAGCCCGCGAGCTCGGTGTAAGAGCGCTCGGTGAGCGCCGGCACGCGCAGGCCCGCCCGCGCGAAGGCGTCCGCGGTGACCACCGCCTGCCCGCCGCTCATGGAGATAAGCCCCACGCGGTCGCCGGTGGAGGGCTTGATGAAGACCATCGCCTTGAGGTAGTCCAGCACGTCGTCGAGCGTGTCCGCGCGGATGGCCCCGCACTGGCGGGCGACGGCGTCCCAGATAGCCATCGAGCTGGCGAGCGAGCCGGTATGCGAGCGCGCGGCGCGGGCGCCGTCCTCCGTCTGGCCGCCGCGCCAGATGATGACCGGCTTGCGCGGCGCCACCTGCCGCAGCGTGCGGAAGAAGCGCCGCCCGTCGCGAACGCCCTCGATGTACATGGCGATGGCCTTCGTTTCCTCGTCCTGCCCCAGGTACTCCAGGAAGTCGGCGGCCTCCAGGACGGCGGCGTTGCCAAAGCTGACGGACTTGCTGGCGCGCAGGCCGTTAGCGCGCGCGCCCGTCGTGATGAACGTGGCCTGCCCGCCGCTCTGGGCGACGACGCCCACGGGGCCGGTCTCGCCGTAGTACTGGTCCACGCCGTGCCGGATGCCGAGCTTTGGCCGGAAGATGCCCATGCAGTTGGGGCCGATGAGGGGCAGCCCTGCGGCTGTGGCCCGCTCCGCTATCTGCTGTTGGAGTCGCTTGCCCTCTTCGTCCGTCTCCGCGAAGCCGGACGTGAACGCGGTGACGCCGCCCACCTCCTTGCGGATGCAGTCCTCCAGCACGCGCGGCAGCACCTTGCGCGGCACGGCGCACACGACGAAGTCCACCGGCTCCGGGATGTCCATCAGGCTCTTGACGTTGGTCACGCCCAGCTCGACGATGCCGGGTATCTCGTTCTCGTCAATCTGCACCGAGTAGAGCTTGCCGGTGAAGTGAATCAGCGACTTGAGCCAGGAGTAGCCGTTGGCCTTCTTGTCGCCGACGACGGCTATGACTTTGGGGTTGAAGACGCGGTCGAGCTTGCGGGTGAGGTCGGGTATCACGACGGCGTCTCCCCCTCCAGCACGACGCGCGCGTCCACGGCCACGGCGCCGTCCTTGTAGGCGATGACGGGGTTCAGGTCAAGCTCCCTGACCTCAGGGTGGCGCTCGGCCAGCTCCGACACCTTGAGCAGGATGTCCTCCAGCGCGGCGATGTCCACGGCCTCCTGGCCGCGGACGCCCTGGAGCACCGGGAAGCCCTTGATCTCGCGGACCATCTCGCGGGCGTCGCGGCGCAGCAGCGGGACGATGCGGAAGCTGACGTCCTTGAGGACTTCGACGAAGATGCCGCCGAGTCCGAACATGACCACCGGCCCGAACTGGGCGTCCTTCGACAGGCCGACGATGACCTCCACGCCCGGTCGCGCCATCGTCTGCACGGCGACGCCCTGCACGCGGGCATTCGGCTGGCGGGACTGCACCGCCTTCATGATGTCGTCGAACGCCTTCGCGACCTGCTTCTCGGTGCGGAGGTTGAGCTTCACGCCGCCGACGTCGCTCTTGTGCGCGATGTCCGGCGAGACGATCTTGAGCGCGACGGGGTAGCCCGTCTGCTTCGCGAGGGCCGCGGCCTCCTCGCGGGTGCGGGCGAGGCGCGTGTCCACCACGGGCACGCCCGCCTCCCTGAGCAGGGCCTTGGACTCCACCTCGGTGAGCAGGGTGCGCTTCTCGCTGCGCGCGGCGTCGAGCACGCTGGTCTGGGACATGGCGTAGCCTCACTTTCGTGGCGATGCGCTGCGTGCGAGGATAGCGCACGACGCAGGGGGTGTCAAACGCGCGACGCGGCCTGCGCTGGCGCGCTTGACCCGCCGCAACGCCGGGGTATATTG
>Ga0082335_1004754_pt1 | contig 19843 bp, 17 predicted proteins | sample Subgrocontami58m_FD_72375 | JGI IMG/M metagenome (GOLD analysis project Ga0082335, IMG submission 72375) | Subsurface groundwater microbial communities from S. Glens Falls, New York, USA - GMW37 contaminated, 5.8 m (SPADES assembly) (version 2) ... | reverse complement strand
TGAAACTCGCCATCTGGTCGAGCGTCATCAGGCCGGAATGGTTGTCCTTGTGGCCGGCGAAGGGCAGGCCCTGGCCCTTGATGGTGTAGGCGATGAAGCAGGTCGGCCTGTCGTCGGTCACGCTCTCGAAGGCGTCGAGCACGGCCTGCATGTCGTGTCCGGCCAAATTGGTCATCAGCCGGTGCAGCGCGGCATCGTCATGCTGATCGAGGATGCGCCTGACGCCGGGATACTGGTTGAGGTCGCGCGTCAGCGCCTCGCGCCAGCCGGCGCCGCCCTTGAACACCAGCGCCGAATAGAGCGAGTTGGGGCAGGCATCGATCCATTGCCGCAGCTGCTCGCCGTCGGGCAGCGCGAACGCCGTTTCGAGCAGCTTGCCGTACTTCAGCGTGATCACGCGCCAGCCGACCAGCTCGAACATTTCGGCGACGCGGCCGAACAGGCGATCGTTCACCACGCCGTCGAGGCTCTGGCGGTTGTAGTCGATCACCCACCAAAGGTTCCGGACGTCGTGCTTCCAGCCTTCGAGCAGCGCCTCGAAGACGTTGCCCTCGTCGAGTTCGGCGTCACCCACCAGCGCCACCATGCGGCCGGTCGGCCGTTGTCCATCGCCGAGGTTCTTCAGCCGCACATAGTCCTGCACGATCGAGGAGAAGAGCGTCATGGCGACGCCCAGTCCCACCGAGCCGGTCGAGAAATCGACGTCGTCGATGTCCTTGGTGCGCGACGGATAGGACTGCGCCCCGCCCAGGCTGCGGAAGCGTTCGAGCTTGTCCTGCGTCTGGTGGCCGAACAGATATTGGATGGCGTGGAACACCGGCGACGCGTGCGGCTTCACCGCCACCCTGTCTTCCGGACGAAGCACCGAAAAATAGAGCGCCGTCATCACCGTCGCCAGCGACGCGCACGAGGCCTGATGGCCGCCGACCTTCAGCCCATCGCGGTTGGGCCTGAGATGATTGGCGTGATGGATGGTCCAGGCACTGAGCCACAGCACCTTGCGCTCAAGTTCGCGGAGCAGCCTCAGGCGCTGGACGGGGGCAAGGGTGGTCATGGCCATCGGCATACCCCCACCCGCGTGGAAGGTCCTTGCGTTTGGCTCCCGGAATCGGCTGTATAGGGTAGATTCTTCCTCATATGTGGACTCTTAGGCAATGATTACCCTGGATGCCATCGATCGGCGCATTCTGGAGCGGCTGCAGCACGACGGCCGTCTCAGCAATGCCGACCTCGCCGAGCAGGTCGGCCTCTCCTCCTCGCCGTGCTGGCGGCGGGTCAAGGCGCTGGAGGAGGCGGGCGTCATCAAGGGCTACGCCGCCCAGCTCGACGCCAAATCGATCGGCCTTTCGGTCAACGTCTTCATGAGCGTGTCGCTCTCCACCCAGGTCGAGAAGGCGTTGAAGGATTTCGAGCGCGCAGCAGCCGAGCGGCCCGAGGTGATGGAGTGCTACCTTATGACCGGCGACAGCGACTACCTGTTGCGCATCGTCGTGCCCGACCTCGAAGCCTACGAACGCTTCGTCATGGACTTCACCAAGATCGCGGGCATCGCCCAGATCAGGAGTTCATTCGCGCTGCGGCCGGTAAAGCAAGGGACGGCATTGCCCCTGGACGTCAGCCGAGATCGATGACGCCGCTCATCATCGGCACGCAGCGGCCACCGATGTAGGTGGCGACAACCTTGCCGGCCTTCTTCTCCGCGGAAGCCTGCAGGATACTCGGCCGGCCCATGTCGAAGCCCTGGCCGATGGTCCTAGCGAGGGTGAGGTCGGTTTCGGGCCGATGGTGTGCCAGTACGCCGATCAGGGCCACATTGGCCGCACCCGTGGCGGGATCCTCCGGAATGCCATGCTCGGGCGCGAACATGCGGGTGTGAACGTCGATCTGCCCGTCTTTCGCCTGGACATAGAGATGGATGCCGACGACGCGGTCGCGCGGCAGGTCGCGGGCGAAGACGTCGGCGCGCGGCGCGGCGGAGGCCAACGCCTCGCGCGACGTCAGCTCGACAAAGAGCAGAGGCGCGCCGCAAGAGGCGACACGCGGTGGGTGAACGTCGAGTTTCAGATACTCGGGCTTGAGCGCGCAGGCCCGCGCCACGATGCCGGGATCGATCTCCTCGCCGAAGCTCAGGGGCACGGGCGCGGAGAGCTGTGTCGCCACGACGGCGCCGCTCTCGCGCACGATGTCCATGTTCACCAGCCCAGCCTTCTCCTCGAACACCAGCCGGTCGCCGGAAACCGGCCGGCCGTAGCTTTCGCCGGCGTGGGCCAGGACGAAGGCCGTCCCGACGTTGGGATGGCCGGCGAAGGGCATCTCGGCCTTGGGCGTGAAGATGCGGATCTCTGCGGTGTGCTTGGGATCCTTGGGCGGCAGCACGAACGTCGTCTCGGCCAGGTTGAACTCGGCTGCGATGGCCTGCATCCGCTCGGTCGAAAGCCCCTGGGCGTTGGTGACGACGGCCAGCGGATTGCCGCCGAACTGGCGGTCGGTGAAGACGTCGACGGTGGTGAACTGGAGTTTCATGATTTCAAATCTGCCATACCGCGCTAAGCTTCCCGCATGACCAATGCTCACGGCTCCCCCCAAATCTCTTATGACCACGGCGTCTCCGATCGGAAGCTGATCGGCGAGACGATCGGTGCCTTCTTCGACCGCCAGGTAAAAATCTTCCGCGAGCGCGAGGCCTTGGTTGTTCGACACCAGGATGTGCGCTGGAGCTGGAGCGAACTTGCCCGGCGGGTGGACGAGCTGGCGGCCGGTCTTCTGGCGCTGGGGTTGGAGCGCGGCGACCGGGTCGGCATCTGGTCTCCCAACACCTCGGAATGGACGCTGGCCCAGTTCGCCACGGCCAAGGCGGGCCTGGTGCTGGTCAACGTCAACCCGGCCTACCGGCGCGCCGAACTCGAGTACGCAATGAACAAGGTCGAGTGCAAGGCGCTGATCCTGGCGCCGGCGCTCAAGACCTCGAACTATCTCGAGATCGTCGACGATCTGGTAAAGGCTGCGAAGCTGCCGCTTCTCAGGCACATCATCCGGCTCGGCCGCGAGAAGACCCCCGGCATGCTCAACTTCGACGATGTCGCCACGGCGGGTGGCAACGCCGAGAAGGTGAAGCTGGCCGAGCTCGGACCCAAGCTGCAGTTCGACGACGCCATCAATATCCAGTTCACCTCGGGCACGACCGGGCATCCGAAGGGCGCCACGCTCAGCCATCACAACATCCTGAACAACGGCTTTTTCGTCGGCCTCGGGCTAAAACTCACGCCCGAGGACCGGCTCTGCATTCCGGTGCCGCTCTATCACTGCTTCGGCATGGTGATGGGCAACCTGGGCTGCTTGACCCATGGTGCGACCATGGTCTACCCGGCCGAGGCGTTCGATCCGCTGGCGACCCTGCAGGCCGTCGCCGAGGAACGCTGCACCGCGCTCTTTGGCGTGCCCACCATGTTCATCGCCCAGCTCGACCATCCCGAGTTCGCCAAGTTCGACCTGAAGAGCCTGCGCACCGGCATCATGGCGGGCTCGCCGTGCCCGATCGAGGTGATGAAGAAGGTGCAGAGCCACATGCACATGCATCAGGTAACCATCGCCTACGGCATGACCGAGACCTCGCCGGTCTCGACGCAGTGCGCCACCGACGATCCGTTGGAGAAGCGTGTCTCGACTGTGGGGCAGGTGCTGCCGCACATTGAAATCAAGATCGTGGATGTCGACGGCAAGGCCGTGCCGCGCGGCGAGACCGGCGAATTCTGCACCCGAGGCTATTCGGTGATGAAAGGCTACTGGAACGATCCGGAGAAGACCGCCGAGGCGATCGACGAGGCCGGCTGGATGCGCACCGGCGATCTCGCGACCATGGACACAGAGGGCTACGTCAATATCGTGGGCCGCCTCAAGGACATGGTGATCCGGGGCGGAGAGAACGTCTATCCGCGCGAGATCGAGGAGTTCCTCTACCGCCATCCGAAGATCCAGGACGTGCAGGTGATCGGCGTTCCCGATCCCAAGTACGGCGAGGAGATTTGCGCCTGGATCAAGCTGCACGACAGCCAGGCGGCGACGGCCGAGGAGATCCGCGAGTTCTGCAAGGGCCAGATCGCCCACTACAAGATCCCGCGCTACATCGAGTTCGTGCCCGAATTCCCCATGACCATTACCGGCAAGATCCAGAAATTCGTGATGCGCGAGCAGACCATCGGCAAGCTTGGGCTGAAGGCGCAGAAGACGGCGTAGTCATCGGGCGTTGGGACCGTCGAGCTGCGAGTTCTGCCGGTGATTGGCCCCCGATTGGTCACGGCGGCGTGCTTGCCGTGGCGCCATTCGGTGCAAACATTTGCATCGAAACGGGTAAGGCGATGACGGCGGATCCAACTTCGAACACAGGTCCCGCAACGAGCAAGGCGCCACCGGGTGGCGCGCGCCCCACCGCGCGGCAATTGCTCAAGGAACTCGACGGCCCGGCCGACGAGCGCTTCAAGCGATCCCTTGCCAGCCTGTCGTGCCAGCTGGGCGAGCGGGTGGCGCGACGATCGGCGAGCGATCCGCAGGCGGCGGCCGAGGCGCGCCGCGCGGCGCTGCAGGCATACGACCTGGCGCGCGCCCGCCGGTTGAAGATGGTTCTAAGGGCTGCTGGAGCGGTCGTTGCCACGGCGGGCGTCACCGGGCTGACCGTGCTCATCGCCATGCCCGCCGACTGGTCGTGGCCGCACAGGATGGCGAGCGCGGAGCGCGCACCGCGCGTCGAGGTGGCCGCTGTCGCGCCGGCACCAATCGCATCGCCGCCAGCCGCCCCGTCGCCGAACGCCCCGCCATCGAGTGCCTCGTCACCGAACACCCCGCCCCTGAACTCACGTGCGCCTTCTCCTCTCCCTTCTCTCGCGATCGTGCCAGTGGCGGCAGAAGTTGCGCCGGAGGCGGCTAGTGAACCAGCACCCGCCAAGATGACGCCTGTGGAATCCGCATCCGTCACGCCGGCGCCGGCCCCGCTCCAGCGCGACGAAGTGAGAGAAGTCCAGGCGAAACTGTATTTCTTCGGCTTCAATCCGGGACCGCTCGATGGCGCCCCAGGGCCCGTGACGCAGGCTGCCGCCGCGCGCTACCGGGAGAGCCGGGGACGACCACAGGCCGAGTTGGTAGATCGTGACCTGCTGGAGCAGCTTCGCCAGGATCCAGCGCCCCGGGTTGCGGCGACGCAGGTTACCTCGCGCACCGCACCGCCCGGTCCCGTGCGCGCGACCAACTCATCCAGTGTTAGCCCGTCTGATCCGTTCGAGTCCCTGCGCGCCGCGGCCAATCGCTTCGAGCAATGGGTGCAGTCCCTGGGACGCTGACGGAGCGAGGGATTTGCCCTTGTTTAGCCCAGCAGGCGCTTCACCACGTCCATCTGGATCTCCGCTGCCTCGACCATCTCGGCGATGGGCACGCTCTCGTTGGCCGCATGACCCTGGGCGCCTGATCCCGGGCCGAAGTTGATGATCTCGATACCGTCGTCGGCGTAGTAGCGGCCATCGCTCACGCCCGTCGCGTTGAGGAATTTCACCTTGCGGCCCGTCTTGGCCTTCACCGCCGCCTCGAAGGCGCCGACGGCGGCGCCATTCTCGGGGGCGAAGAAGCCGTTGGTGCCGGTCAGGAACTTTACGTCATAGGCGCCCTTGGGTTCGCGCACGCCATCGATCACGCTCTTCAGCTCCTTGAAGGCGTCCTTCACCTTTTCGTTCGGCAGCAGGCGGCGGTCGATCTCGACCGTGCAGGCCGAGGGCACGACGTTAGTGTTGTGGCCGCCATGGAACATGCCGATGTTCACTGTCGATTTCATTGCGCCCGATACGCGCCGTGCCAGCGCATTGTCATAGTAGGAGCTGAGGGCGCCCACGAGCCGCATCATGCGCAGGATGGCATTGTCGCCGGCCGACGGATTGCCAGCGTGCGCCGCGCGGCCCTTGGTGGTGAGGCGGGCCCACATCACGCCGCGTTCGGCCACGATCAGGTTGTTCTCGGTCTGCGCGCCCAGGATCAGCGCATCGGGCCGGACCTTGCCGGTCTTGCGCAGGAATTCCATGCCATCGGGCCCGAGATTCTCCTCATCGGCCACGAAGGTGAAGATCAACTCGCCCTTGGCCGGTCCGCCGCGACGCGCGATCTCTTCGGCCAGCCAGATCTGCACCGCCATGCTTCCCTTGCAGTTGCCGGCGCCCAGCCCGTAGACGAGGCCGCCCTTGACCAGCGCCTTGTAGGGATCGCTCTTCCAGTTGGCACGCTCGCCCACGCCCACCGTGTCGACATGGGCGTTGAAGGCGACGACGGGACCTTTCGCCTTGGCCTTCAGGCGCGCGACGACATTGTCGACGCCTTTGGTCTTGGTCGCGGTCTCGACCTTGTAGCCCGCCTTCTTCAAGCGTTTGGCCGCGTAAGCACAGATCTCGACGCTGGTGCCGGGCGGGTAGGGGCTCGGCAGCGCGATCAGATCGGTGAGGATCGCGACGAGTTCGGCCTGCATCTTCTTAGACATTTCTGATTGTTCCTTAGCGGTTTGCCAGCTCGGCCAATACCTCGGCCAGCACGCGTGCGCCGGCGGCGAGGTCCTGGGGTGTTGCGTTCTCGGCCTCGTTGTGGCTGATGCCGCGCTCGCAGGGCACGAAGATCATGCCGCTGGGGCAAAGCTTGGCGATGTGCATGGCGTCGTGGCCGGCACCCGAGGGCATGTCCATGCAGGCGAGCTGTAAGGCGTTCGCCTTGGCGCGCACGAGGTCGATTACCCGGGGATCGAAGTTCGTCGGCGCCACCGCCGTCACGCGCTTGATACCAGCCGAACAGGGTGCCGCCCGGGCGGCGACGATCGCCGCCAGCTTCGCCTCGTGCGCCTCCAACACTGCATCGTCGGGATGGCGCATGTCGATGGTGAAGACCGCCTGGCCCGGCACCGTGTTGGGCGAGCCGGGCAGGACATCGACGCGGCCGATGGTGAAGCGCAGCGTGTCGTCTTTGTCGGTCGTGGCCTCGTACATCGCCTGTGCGATGCGCAGTGCCGCGGCGAAGGCATCCTTGCGGGCGGCGCGCGGCGTCGTGCCGGCATGCGCTTCCTCGCCCGTGGTCTCGACGATGTAGCGGCGGCTTCCCTGGATGGCGGTGACGACGCCGATCGTCTTCTTCTCGTTCTCCAGCCGCGGTCCCTGCTCGATATGCGCTTCTACGTAGAAATCGAGCGGGAAGCCGGGCGGACCGTCGCGCAGCGGCGCTGGTGCCGTCTTCAGCGTCTCGGCCAGCGCGTCCTTCAGCACGACGCCCTTCCAGTCCTTCGCCTGAAGCATCTCGTCGAGCTTGTTGTGGCCGGCGAACACGGCCGAGCCCATGGCGCCGGGCTGGAAGCGCGAGCCTTCCTCGTTGGTCCAGGCGACCGCCATCACCGGCCGTCGCGTCTTCACGCCGGCATCCTCGAGTGCTTCCAGCGCCTCGAAGGCCGCCAGCACGCCGTACATGCCGTCGAAGCGGCCGCCGGTGGGCTGGCTGTCCATGTGCGAGCCGCTCAACACCGGCTGTGCCTTGGCGTCCGTGCCCTCGCGGCGGACGAAAAGATTGCCGATGGCATCGGTGAAGGTGGCGAATCCGCGCGCTTTGGCCCAGGCACCCAGCAGGTTTCGTGCCGCAGCGTCCTCTGCCGACAGCGCCTGGCGGTTGACGCCGCCTTTGGGCGTGCCGCCCAGTTTCGCCATGTCAGCGTGCCGTTGCCACAAACGATCCTCGCGCACCGCCCCGCTGACGCTCTCCGCCATGTCCTCTCCTCGAAGCTTGTCGCGCGAGCTATAGCGGCGGCATAGTCGATCTTCAATCGTCGGCGTTTCCGGGGGCCTTCCATGCACAACCATCTCGACCGCGACCTGTTCGGCTACGGTCCCAATCCGCCCGACCCGCAGTGGCCCGGGGACGCCCGCATCGCCGTCAGCTTCGTGCTGAACTACGAGGAAGGCGGCGAGAACACCATCCTGAACGGTGACGCCGCGTCGGAAGTGTTCCTGACCGAGACGCCTGGCGGCACGCCGATCCAGGGCGGTCGCGATCTCTCGACCGAGTCGATGTATGAATACGGCAGCCGGGCCGGCTTCTGGCGCATCCTGCGGCTGTTCGAGGAGCGCAAGATGCGCTTCACCTCCTGGGCGATCGGCCGTGCGCTGGAGCTGAATCCGATCGCCGGCAAGGCGATGGCCGCGGCGGGTCATGAAGTGGCAAGCCACGGCTGGCGCTGGATCAACTACAAGGATTTCACTTTCGAGCAGGAACTGCTGCATATCCAGCGCGCGGTCAAGGCCATCGCCGACACCGCCGGCAAGCCGCCGGTCGGCTGGTACACGGGCCGCTTCGGCATGAACACGCTCTCCGCCGTCATCAAGCATGGCGGCTTCCTCTACTCGAGCGATTCCTATGCCGACGACCTGCCCTACTGGGTCAGCGTCGATGAAGCGCCGCATCTCATCATTCCCTACACGCTGGAAGTGAACGACATGAAGTTCGGCGTGGCGCCGGGCTTCACGGCGGGCGACGGCTGGCTGCAGGCGATGAAGGACAGTTTTGACCTGCTTTATGCCGAAGGCAGCCGCAGCCCCAAGATGATGTCGATCGGGCTTCACTGCCGTCTCGCCGGCCGGCCGAGCCGGGCCGCGACGCTGGCCCGCTTCCTCGACTATGTCTCGTCCAGGCCCAAGGTCTGGGTGGCGACACGTGAGGAGATTGCGCGGCACTGGATCAAGGTTCATCCGGCCCAGGGATGAACGCGATGCATGACGCCATCGCCGAAGCCCCGACCGGCACCGAGATGATCCTGCGGGCGCTGGCGCGCTTTCCCGAGCGCCGGGCCTTCGTGTGGGACGGCGGCAGTCTCACCTACCTTGGCGCACTGACGCTGATCGGTCGCCTGCAGGCGGCGATGGCGGCTTCAGGCTTGAAGAAGGGCCAGACGGTGGCGTTCCTGAGCGCCAACAACGCCGAGACCTGGTGCGCCGGTGTCGCGGCGAGTGGGCTGGGTCTGGTCGCCACCTGGCTGCATCCGCTGGGGGCGCTGGGCGATCATCTCGACGTCATCGAGGACGCCGAGGTGAGCGCGCTGATCGTCGATGCTCGGACACACGCCCAGCGTGGCGGCGAAATCGCCGCCAAGGCCGCGGATCGGCTAAAAGTGGTGCTGACCATGGGCAAGGCGGACTTCGGCCGCGACCTCATGGCGGCGGCCGAGCGGATCGGCGAGGCGAGCGCGGGCAATCTCGCGACACCGGACGACCATTCCGTCATCAACTACACCGGCGGCACGACCGGAAAATCCAAGGGTGCGATCCGCCGTCACCGCTCGACGGCCGCCATGACGACCGCGGTTGCCGCCGACTTCGAATTTCCCGAGACGCCGCGCTACCTCGCCGCCGCGCCCATTACCCATGTAGCCGGCACCAAGGTGGTGCCGGCGTTTCTGAAGGGCGGCACAATTCATCTCATGAAGGGGTTCGATCCCGAGAGGTTCCTGGCCACGGTGGAGCGCGAGAAGATCAACTTCACCCTGCTCGTGCCCACGATGGTCTATGTGCTGCTCGATCATCCCAAGCTGGACAAGACCGATCTTTCCTCGCTGGAGCTGATCCTCTATGGCGCTTCGCCGATGTCGCCGACGCGGCTGGTCGAGGGGCTGGAGCGCATCGGCCCGGTTTTTAGCCAGCTCTACGGCCAGACCGAGTGCTACCCGGTGAGCGTGCTCCGGAAGGCCGACCATGACGCGAAGCGGCCCGAGCTGTTCGCCTCCTGCGGCTTTCCGATCGCCTCGTGCAGCGTGACCCTGCGCGATGAGGACAACAACGAGGTGGAGCCGGGCGAGACGGGCGAGATCTGCGTGCGCGCGCCGCATGCCATGGAACAATATTGGAAGCGGCCGGAGCAGACGGCCGAGACCTTCAAGGGCGGCTGGCTGCACACCGGCGATATCGCCCGCGCCGACGAGCGCGGCTACCTCTATATCGTCGATCGCAAGAAGGACATGATCGTGAGCGGCGGCTTCAACATCTTTCCGCGCGAAGTGGAAGATGTGTTGTCCTCGCATCCCGACGTTGCGATGGCCGCCGTCATCGGCGTGCCGCACGAGAAGTGGGGCGAGGCCGTTGCCGCGCTGATCGTCGCCAGGGCCGGCTGCATGCCCTCGCCCGAGGCGCTGATGCAGCTGGTGAAGGACCGCAAGGGCTCCCCGCACGCGCCGAAGCAGATTGAGATCGTCGACAGCCTGCCGCTCACTGCCGTCGGCAAGGTCGACAAGAAGGTGCTGCGGGCGAAGTACTGGGCCGGGCAGGCACGTCAGGTAGGCTGAACGCCGCGACGCCACCGCCGCTCCGGCCAGGGCGAAGTCCAATGCGCCTCCAGGCCGAGCCTCCGCACATTGATGCGTTCGAACATCTCCAGCATCGCGTCGGCATGCTCCTGCCCGCCTCTCAGAACCTGGAGCACGCGCCGCATCCGTCTCACCCAGCCCGCCGAGAAATGGCTGTCGAAGCTCCAAGTGTCGCCCTGGGCCGCGGTTTCCTCGCGCAATTCCGCGTGGAAGGTGCGATCGAGCTCACCTTCCTGCCAGGACCTCGCAGCCATCAGCCGCGCGAGACTAAGTTGCCCGACCATGGCGTATGAGAAAGTCGGAAGGCGACTCTTGTAGTGAACGCTTCCGCCGCCCGTCACCTTCCCAATGTACTTGAGATACGTGCGAGGGGAGCATACCCAGCCAAAGCGGGGGAATTCATCCTCTGCCCAAGCCGCGATCCGTTTCGCATCTTTCGCCGAACCCAAACCCTTCAGCTGTTCACCGCCATGCATATCGCTGACACCATTGCCGTTGTCCTCATAGAGAGCCTTGATCCACGAATTTATGGTCACGTCGCCACTGGTGAAGCGTTCGAGATGAAAGCCCCGCGCGAAATGGTCGACCGGAGGCACGATCACGAAGCTGCGATGGGCGAACCAGTGCGGGTTGCGCTTGAGGGCAACGCGCATGATCTGCTCGACATCGTGAGTAGCTACCGCCTCCGGTTCAGCCATGGCGATGTCCAGTGCTTTTCCAGATCAAGCTTGCGCACGTTGACGCGTTCCAACGTGCGCGCAAGAGCCTCCACCCGCGCGGGCCCGTCATTGAGAATGGACAGCAAACGCCGCCTCCGTCTCACATGGTGGAGATCAGGCTTGAAACGCAACCAAGTTTCTGACCTGTACCAATGTTCGAGTTCCAGCCTGAATAGTTCCTCAAGCAGGATCTTCTTTGCCAATCGCGGGTTTCCCGCCAGAGCGTGAGTCAAAATCAATGATGAATTCCGCTCGGTATTGGTGAAGTCCGCCGCATAGTGCAGAAATGACTGCGGCGATCGCGCACAAGTGAAGCGGGCGCTCTCCTGTTCGCATCGAAGAGCGATATCCTCTTCGACGTCGTCGCGTGCGTCCCACATCTCTTCGCCGAGAGACGTTTCGAATCGAGCGCCATATCCTTGGCCGAAGTCCAGTTCATAGAGCGGGGCTATCCCGAAGCTGAGATGGAAATAGTGCGAAGTACGTGTCCCGTTGAAGGAGAAGCTCCGGACGTAGTGATCGATCGGCAGGACAACAAGCTGTTGCTTGCGTAAGATCCAATGCGGGTTGCGCTGGAGCGCAACCCGCGTGATCCGTTTGATGTCGGCCGCTGAGGTCATGGTTTGTATTGATACACGAGCACTCTTGCGCCTGTCTCGCCGCCGACGTTCTTGACGATTTTCTCTATCTGGGCGGCGCTGAGCCGAGCGCCTCCAGTTTTGAGATCGACTATCACAATGGTGCCATCATCGCGAGTCCAGACCAAGTCTACTCGAGCTGAGCCCTTGAGGTTTTTCTCTCTCCGCTCGTCTCCTTCGAGATATGTGATCTCTGCTCGAACTCCTTGGGCTTCGCCACGACCTTGGTACTCTTTGACAATGTCGTCAGCGATTTGATGCCATTCGTTGCCCAACTCCGATCCGCCGGCCTTGGTCGTTCGTCTTCCTGCCTCCTGATGGATCTTGTCTGCCAGTTCGAAGTTTGAATCCTCCCCCTTGAGCTTTTCAAAGTCCTTGGGGATGAGTTGACGCCTGCCACCAGGCAGCAGACGCCCCTCAGCTATCTGCATTTCAAGGACGAAGGTTTTTAGCGGATCGTCCTCGGCCGGGACTGGGAAGCCCGGTAGTGGCGCGTGCGGATTCTTGGGGATCGAAAAGCCACCGCCGACGATCTGGCCACCGGGTTTCGCGAGGCCGTCGGGACGGATTTGTTCCGGCTCGAGCGCTGCAGGCGGCTTGGAGGGCGGCGAAAGCGTCGGGCCGGCTGGCGGCGGTGCTGGGAAAGGTGGTGGGCTGGCTTGGTTGGCGTCCGGATTGACTGGTTTGAAAAGCGGGCCGCCGATGGGCGCGGGCAGAGCGAGAGCCGGTCCGATGGGCCGCGGTAGGAACGGCGCAAATCTCGGCCCGGGCAGGGGAAGGATTGGCGGCAATTCAGGCGCCATGAATTCCTTCGGCACCTTGGAAGTCCACACCCTTCCGAATGCTTCGGCCGCACCCGGCACGAGAAGGCCTGCGAGATGAAGGTTCGGGTCAGATTGCGAGGGCGGCGTCTGCTGGTCGTCGCTATTCAGGGTCGGGTAGAGCGCGAGGGCGTGGTTGAACGGCGGTGGCGTAGGCTCGCCATAGGACGTCGGCGGCACGGGGCTGCGCATCTGGCACATGCTTGTCTCCGAAAATGAAAAAAGCCGCCCGGAAGGGCGGCTTGGGGGATGGTGGATCGGACAATAAAAAAGCCCGCGCGGTGCGAACCGGGCGGGCTTTGGAGGGCCGACGGATTACCCGTCAGCATATAGATTTATTACGCTAAAACCTGCTGAATCGTCAGATCTATATTCTCGCGACCGTCTAAATCACATCCTTTGCGCATTCCATCCTGGAGCATACTCCATCTTGTGTTGTGCGATTGAGGGGCAGGGTTTACGGCGCCGGTGGTTTCATGGGAACACTATCGGGTTGTGACTAACCTTCAAGCCGCCGCCGTTCCGTTTCTGCTCGCCGCATCGTTGGGCGTAGGCGGCTGCGTCGCCACGAGGCCGCCGCAAGTCGCGGCCATGGCTCCCGTCGATCCTCGCCAGCAGGAGATCGACGACCGCAAGGAGCATCTGTTGCAACAGCTCGCCACGTGTGAGAGCGGCAGCTGGGGACCGCAGCCGGCGCCGATCTATGGCGGTCGCGGCGCCTATCTCGGTCGCTTCCAGTTCAGCGCACGGACCTTCGTCACCTACACGCGCATGCGCGACGGCACCGAACTCACGATGAAGGAAGCTGCGGAGCACGCCCAAGATTACCACAAGGCCGCCAGCCTCGCCTGGTACATGATCTACGAGCTGGAGCAGCCGTGGCATTGGCCACTGTGCTCGCGCAAGCTCGGCATTCCGGCGCAAGTGCAGCAGATCAAGCAGCTCTAGGCGCACGGGCGCGCCAGTCCGGGCTTGCGAGAAGGCCACCCTTGAGAGATCTGCGAACCCTCGAAGACCAGCCGTTTCCGTTGCGTCGTCGCTTCCGGCGCCGCATCGTGCCATTCCTTGTGCTGTTCATCGGCGTACTGGTGGGCTTGACCGTCTACGGCGCCCGCCAGGCCACCGAGGCGATCTACCTCGATCTCGCGCAGCGGCGTGCCGATACGATCGCCCATGCCGTGTCGGGCTCGGCGCCGGCGGCGTGGGTCGAGCTGATGGCCGGACGAGGCACCGGCTCGCCGGAACTGCACAAGGCGTTTGCCGATGAGGTCCACGAGCTGAAGCTGATTCGGCTCAAGGTCTACGACCTCCGGCGGCAAACGATCTACGATTCGATCCCGGAAGGGATTGGCAAGATCGAGGAAGGTCCCGCCTTGCGGGCGGCCATCGACCGCGCAGGACCATCGGCGGTCCCGCGCGTCGAGCCCGACGGCACCTCGGTCTATGAGCTCTACGTGCCGTTGTTCGACGATCGGGGACGCGTCCAGGCGGTGTTCGAGCTCTATGAGCCGATCGACAGGCTCGATGGCATTCTCGCGCGCGCGACCGCGGCGCCGTTGATCGTGCCGATGGTTCTGATGGCGCTCCTCGTGACGGCGCTCTGGCGGCTCGTAAGCCGCGCCCAGGGCGACATCGATGCGCGCACTCAGGCAATGGTGGCGCTGCGTCGGCGGATCGAGAGCTTTGTCTCGGCGCGGGCGACGCAGGCCGCGCGTGGGACCGATGATGGCGGGACCATTCCCTCGCGCCGCCTCGTCCTCAGTCTGCTCTACTCGGATGTCCGCGCCTTCACGGGCTTTGCCGAAAACAATCCTCCGGAGGCCGTGGTCGCGTTCCTCAATCGGTTGATGACGATCCAGGTGCGGGCGGTCCATGACCACGGCGGCGATGTCGACAAGTTGATCGGGGACGCCCTCCTGGCTCACTTCGGCGGCGATGACGGGCCTGAGCGGGCGGTCGCCGCGGCACGTGCCATCCTCGAAGCCTGTGCCGGGGCCGGCCTGCCGCGCGAGGTCGGGATCGGCGTGTTCACCGGCGAGGTGGTGGCGGGCGCGATCGGCCCCGCCGAGCGGCGCGACTACACCGTGGTGGGCGACAGCGTGAACGTCGCGGCGCGGCTCTGTGCCGCCGCGTCCGGCGGCGAACTCGTCGTCGCGGCGGCGGACCTTGCCGATGGAAGCGACTTCGCCGCGGTCGAGACCCTGCACGTCAAAGGCCGCCGCGATCCGCTATTGGTGCGCCGCTGGCGGGCGTCGCTCGGAGCCGGGCCGCGCTGATCTCCTATCGGCCACCGTGGAACAGGCGGCGCCACCAGCCGCCGAGAGGTGTGTCCTCGATGCTGAGGTCGAGACTGTCGAAGCCGCGGACCATGATGTAGAGCCCGCCGATGAACTGGATCGACTTGGCGGTCGACAATTCGTAGGTCGCGGGCAGCACGACGACCGACTGCGAGGCGATGAGCAGGCCGATCGTGACCTCGAACAGGCCATAGGAAAACCGGTGCCGCCCGCGCCACCAGAAGAAGAGGGTGGCCGCGACCAGCAGCAGGACCGGAATGAACCATACCGGCGTCCTGTGAAAGATGAGCTGATGGTTGAGGACGATGCCGACCGCCATCGCCGCTCCCACGACCGCGATGACCAGACCGACTGCCAGGTGCCGGCGCTGCGCCACTACGATCCGCTGGGCGGCCTGCTCGAGGTCGGCATCCGAAGCCGTCGTCGAAAGCTCCGACAGGAATCTGCCGCCGCCGATCGATGCCACGCCTTTCGAGGCCAGCAGCCGGACGAGCCGGCGATCCGACGTGACGACACTGACATTCCCGGGCCCGCATTCTTCCGCGCATTCGAGAGCGAGCGTCGCAACTGTGCCGGCCAGGGGCGGCACGACGACCGCGCCTGAATCGATGGCGCGGTCGAGGATGTCCTGAATATCGGCACGCAGGCCGCGCGCCTGGCGTGCGTGGATCTCGTCGACCACGGCTTGCGGAACGAGCAGCTTTCCGGCGGCGCCTTGGGCGAGAATCTGCGGGTACTGGGCGATTGGGCCGGCGTCGAGGATGTACTGCAGGGCCATCGGGCCGCTTCGCCCGCCGGGGCTCAGCGGAGCTCGCGGCAGAATTCCTGGATCCGCCCGCAGCCTTCGCGCAGGCTGGCCACGTCGGTGGCATAGGAGATGCGGAAGTAGGGGCTCATGCCGTAGGCCGCGCCCTGTACGGTGGCGACATGCTTCTCCTCCAGGAGCGCCGTCACGAACGCGGTATCGGTGTCGATCCGGCGGCCGCCCTTGCTGGTCTTGCCGATGCAGCCCGCGATGTTGGGGAATACATAGAATGCGCCCTCGGGCTTGTGGCAGGTGACGCCCGGCGCCGCGCGCAGCATCGCCACCACCTCGTCGCGCCGCTTCTGGTAGTCGGCCGCGCGCTCCTTCAACAGCTCCTGCGGCCCGTTGAGCGCCGCGGTCGCCGCCGCCTGGCTGATGGTCGAGATGCCCGAACCGATCTGGCCCTGCATGTTGGTCATGGCAGCGATCAGCGGCCGCGGTCCGCCGGCGAAACCGACGCGCCAGCCCGTCATGGCATAGGCCTTCGAGGCGCCGTTCACGGTCAGCGTGCGCTCCTTCAGCTTCGGCTCGACCTCGGCGATGGTGCAGAAACCGAAGTCGTCATAGATCAGGTGCTCGTAGACGTCGTCAGCCATGATCATCACGTGCGGGTGGCGCAGCAGCACGTCGGCGATGGCGCGCATCTCGGCGCGCGAACAAACGGCACCCGTCGGGTTGTTGGGAAAGTTCAGCACCATCCATTTGGTGTTGGGCGTGATCGCGGCCTCGAGGTCGGCGGCGCGCAGCTTGAACTGGTTGTTCTCGGGGCACGACACGAACACCGGCGTGGCGCCGGCGACGGTCGCCTGGTCGGCGTAGGAAATCCAGCCAGGCACGGGAATGATCACTTCGTCGCCGGGATTCACGCTCGCCATCAGCGCGTCATACATGATCTGCTTGCTGCCGTTGGAGACCATGATCTCCTCGAGCGCATAGTCGAGATTGTTGTCGCGCTTGAACTTGGCGCGGATCGCTTCCTTGAGCGGCTTCACGCCATCCTGCGGCGGATACTTGGTGTCGCCGGCAAGGGCTGCCTTGTACGCCGCCTCGATGGCGTGCAGCGGCGTCGGGAAATCGGGCTCGCCCGAGGACAGGCCCACGATCTTCACGCCCTCGGCGCGCAGCTCGCGCACCTTGCGGGTCATGGCGGCGGACGCCGACACCTTTACGTTCTTGAGACGCTCGGAAACCTGGAACATGGAGCCTTCTTTCAATTCTTCCGATATATCGTGAGGGCGATGCCGCCCAGGACCGCGACCGACGCCACCAGCAGCCGCGCCGTAACCGGCTCGGCGAGTAGCATTGCCCCGCCCAGGGCCGCAATGGCCGGCACGCAGAGCTGCACTGTCGCCGCCGACGTGGCCCGCAGCATCGGCAGTGCGGCATACCACAGCACATAGCCCAGGCCCGAGGTCACGGCGCCGGAAAGGACGGCGTAGAAGGCGCCGGTGCGATCGACGGTGCCGGATGTGGCCGCAGCCAGCATGAGCGCGGCGGCAAGAGGCAGGGTGCGCAGGAAATTGCCACCAGTCGCGGCCGTCGCGTCGCCGGCACCCTTGCCGAGCAGCGAATAGACGCCCCACGATGCGCCCGCGGCCAGCATGAGCGTCGCTTCGAGCCAGGGCGGCGCCGCAAGGCCGGGCAGCAGCAGCCAGACCAGGCCGCCCAGCGCCAGGGCGAGGCCCACGAGCCTCACGCCGCGGATCCGTTCACCCGTCCACAGGCCGTAGCCCATCATGGTGAGCTGTACGGCACCGAACAGCAGCAGGGCGCCGGTCGCCGCCGTGAGTTCGCGGTAGGCGAAGGAGAAGCATGCCGCATAGGCAAACAGCATGGCCGCCATCGGCCAGCTCCCGCCCGCCGTGGGACGCTTGCCGCGCGACATGAGAAGCGCGGCCAGGATCAGCGCGCCGGAGCCCAGGCGGATCGCGGTGAAGCTCGCGGCGTCGATCCCGGTGTCGCGCAGCGCCAGCCGGCAGAGAAGCGAATTGCCGGCGAAGGCCAGCATCGCCAATGTCGTCAAAAGGGCGGTGCGCGCCATGCCGCCCGTTTCGGCTGTTTTACGCGCTCAGTCCATAGAGCTTCATCGCGTTGTCGCGCGTGATCTTGGTACGGACGGCGGGCGGGACGTCGTCGAGTTCCTTCTTCAGGAACTCCCGGCTGTCGGGCCAGATGCCGTCGGGATGCGGATAGTCCGAACCCCACATGACGTTGTCCTCGCCCAGGTGCTTCAGCAGTTCGATGCCCACCGGATCGGTCTGGTAGGTGGCGTAGAACTGGCGATGCCAGTATTCGCTGGGCTTCATCTTGAGGTCGAGATCCTTGAACTGATCCTCCCACTCGAGATCCATGTGCTGCAGCACGTAGGGGATCCAGCCAAGGCCGGCCTCGCCGATCACGATCTTCAGGTTCGGATAGCGCGCCGGGGCGCCCGAGAAGATCAGCCCCATCAACATAGTGCTCATGTGCATCTGGAAGCCGGTGATGTGCACGGCGAAGATGCGGCGCTGCACGTGCGTCGGGAACTTGGTGACGTCGGGCGAGCGGCCACCGATCGTATGGAAGTGGAGCGGAATGCCGGTCTCGTGGCCGAATTTCCACAGCGGCTCCCAATGCTCGTCCCAGAGCGGTGTCATGTCGGGTCGGTTGGCGATGTCGAGGCCGCGCACGCCGCGCTTGGCGCAACGCATCGCCTCGGCGACCGACTCCTCCATGTCGTAGTTCGGGATGTTGGCGAGGCCGATCAACCGGTCGGGCGCGCGGCTGCAGAAATCATGGAGCCAGTCGTTGTAGATGCGAAGCATCTCCAGCGCGGCCTCGGGATCGTTCAGCCGGCCGCTCGAGCCCAGCACGCCGTACAACACCTCGGCCTGCACGCCGTCGCGATCCTGGTCCTGGAGGCGCAGGTCGACCTCGGTGAGGCGGCGGATGCCCTTCTTGCCGTCGTCGTAAAGTCCGGTCGAGGCCATGCGGTCGGAGCGGTGGATGATGCCCGGGACATATTCGCGGCCAGCCGAGCCCATGCCGTTCACCAGACCGAACTTGGCGCCGTTGCGGCTGGTCCATTCCGGACCCTTGGGGCCTTCGACGACGTAGGGCATGCGCTCCTTCATCTGGCTCGACGCGTTCTTGGTGAACAGGTCGGGCGGCAGCCAGATCAGGTCAATATGTCCGTCGGCGGAGATGACATCGTATTTCATGGGCATGGTCCTCCGGGACAAATCATCCTCCCGGTCCGTCCGCCGGGCCAGCCCCTTCGCATCGTTCCGCGAAAAACCTGGTCGATATGGATCACCTCACCCTGAGGAGGCCCGAAGGGCCGTCTCGAAGGGTGGGCAGCAGAACCGTTGTTGCCCACCCTTCGAGACGCACCGCTACGCGGTGCTCCTCAGGGTGAGGTTGCTGATTGGATGCCAATTATTCGCGTCACGCCTTAATGTGCACCCCATGAAAGAAACCACCCCCTCATCCTCCATCTCCGGCCACTCGATGTCCGATTGGCTCGGCCGCTTCGCCGCGGCGCTGAAACGCGGCGATGTCGCCGAGACGACCGCCCTGTTCACCGACGACGGCTACTGGCGCGATCTCGTGTCCTTCACCTGGAACATCGTCACCCTGGAAGGGCATCCGGCGATTGCCGACATGTTGGCCGCGCGTTTGGGCGAGGTGCGGCCCTGCTCCTTCCGCGCCGGCGACCGCGACGGCTGGTTCACCTTCGAGACGGCGCTTGGCCGCGGCACGGGTCACGTCCGTCTGAAGGAAGGCAAGGCGTTCACGCTGTTCACCGCGCTGGTGGAGCTGAAGGGCTTCGAGGAGAAGAGCGGACCCTCGCGCGAATCGGGCGTTCAGCACGGCGCCATCCGGAACCGCGTCACCTGGACCGACCGGCGCCGCACCGACGCGGCCGAATTCGGCTACGCCCGCCAGCCCTTCGTCCTGGTGATCGGCGGCGGACAGGGAGGCATCGGCCTCGGCGCACGGCTGAAGCGGCTGGGCGTGCCGGCGTTGATCGTCGATCGCAACCCGCGGCCGGGCGACGCCTGGCGCAATCGCTACAAGTCGCTCTGCCTGCACGATCCGGTCTGGTACGACCACCTGCCGTACCTGCCGTTCCCCGATCACTGGCCGGTCTACACGCCCAAGGACAAGATGGGTGACTGGCTGGAATCCTACGTGAAGATCATGGAGCTCGACTACTGGAGCTCGACG
>Ga0082335_1004750_pt1 | contig 19864 bp, 8 predicted proteins | sample Subgrocontami58m_FD_72375 | JGI IMG/M metagenome (GOLD analysis project Ga0082335, IMG submission 72375) | Subsurface groundwater microbial communities from S. Glens Falls, New York, USA - GMW37 contaminated, 5.8 m (SPADES assembly) (version 2) ... | reverse complement strand
CCGGCAGGGCCGGCTTGCTGGGCGGATGGGTCGCGCTGTTCGACGACGCCGGGCAGGCGATGGCGCCGCGCGGCTGGACGCACATGCGCTGGGCCGCATTCCAGGCCGCGGGCGGGGAGACGTGGCCCGCATTCGCGCGATAGACGGCGATACCCTCGGTCCGCCCGTCATGGGCCGACACGGCGTCAGCGGTAGGTTCGTCTACCGGCAGGAGCAGACAGCACGGGTGGCCCTGGAGGAGGCCTTCGCCCCGGAGCCTGAGCCCGAGGAGCGGGTCCTCTTCTACCTGCCTGTCACGAAGTCCTGGCTGAAACAGCTCATCCTCGTCCTGATCTGCCACAGTTCGATTCGCGGTGTCGTCGAACTCCTGCGTGACCTGTTCGACACTTCCGTCTCCGAAGGCACGGTCGTCCATGTCCTCCAGGGGGCCGTCGCCACCGCCCGGGAGGTCAACGAGCACCAGGACCTCTCTCGTGTTCGCATCGGGGCGCACGACGAGATCTTCCAGAACCAGCGCCCCGTCCTGGTCGGCGCCGACGTCCACTCCACCTATTGCTACCTGCTCAACCTGGAGGATCATCGTGACGCGGACACGTGGGGAGTGCGCCTCCTGGAACTGGAGGCCCAGGGGCTTCGCCCAGACGCGACGATCGCTGACGGTGGCCTCGGACTCCGTGCGGGCCAGGCCCTGGCGTGGCCTGGCATCCCGTGTCGTGGAGATGTCTTCCATGCCGAGATGAACATGGGCGAGGCCGTCACCTACTTGCTTGAGCGGGCGAGGCCGCTTTCCGCACTTTGCGCAAATTGGGCCCGTGCGCTTCACCGCGAGCTCCACTCAGGCCGGGCCAAGAGTCACGCACTTGGCAGTGGCCTCAGGAGCTTCCTGTCGATCAGCCCCTGAAAGTGGCTTGACAGGCTCAGTGCCAGGGCCCGGTCCCGGACCAGAAGCCCTACCTCGATGTTCCGATCCAGGGCGGCCTCGGTGAAGTTCGCCGATGTGACGAAAACGGCCAGGTCGTCTACCACGACGGCCTTCGCGTGCAGGATGCCGCGGGCCCCCTCCGTTTCCACCGCACGAGGGTCGTAGTACACGCTCGGCCGGGCCGCGCCGGGCCAATCCGCCCTCCAGAAGTGATCGGCAAACTGCCGCACGACCTCGTCCGCCGTCGTCGTGTCGCCCCTCCTGCGTTGCACGTTGAGGAGGAGGCGCACGCGAAGTGTGGGCATCGCGTCCATCCGTCGCGCGAGCACCTCGAAGACCTTCGGGCCGTCGAAGAACGCATAAGTGCTCGCCCAAACCGATCGCTCCGCGCTCCCGAGAAGCTCGTCATAGACCCGCCTCGTGTCGCGGGAGTGCATCCCCGGCACCTCTGGCCCTGACCACACGAGGTCCGGCGCCGCCTTTCGGCTGTTGACGCGGTCCACGCTCCGCAGCCAGGCCGCTGAGGCGCGACCGGTCACGCCCATCCCCTCCAGATGGCGAAGGGCCGCGACGACGCCTTCACCGCTCGACAGGGGCCCCAGGGTGGATTGGAGCGACATCGGCGTGTAGGGCGGCCCGAGCAGGCCGGACTCGAGCGCGTCCGCCAGGCGTTCGCGGAGGTGGGCGCCGAGATCGAGGAGGGGATCGATCATGGGACGGCCTGGAAGAGGGCGGCGTCCGGGACGCCCAAGACGGGTACGACCAGCGCCCGGTCGAGATAGTCGTTCCGCATCTCGCACGAGGTCTCGGCGATGAGCGCGCATCCGTGACACGCCGCGCCATGCAGCCATCGCCCCTCCATGCTCTCTCCGGGCGTGTGCTGGGCGCAGATCGGGTCGTTCGAGCAGAGCGCCGCCATCGCGAGAGCCTGCCCGAGGTGGTCCTCGAGGTGCCGCGCCTGTTGAACCAGGCCCCCCAGCGTCCCCTCCGCGTCCGAACTGCCCGTGTAGAGAAGGATGCCGTACCGCCCCGCCCCGGAGTCAGAATAGACACGTTCGCGGATGGAACTCGCCGGATAGCCGCAGCGCATGGCCAGAGACTGGATGACGAGATGCGAGATCGTGTGCAGCAAGACGTAGATCCCGCCGGGAAACGCACGATGCGTCTTGCGGGTCTCCATCCAGCGGCGATGTCCCGCGGTGAGGGAGTCGATCCGACGCCTCACGGTATCCCGATCGAGCCATAGAGAGATTGCCGACGCCCTCAACTGGATGAAGAGCCCCTCTCCCCGGTTCTCCACCGCCGGGAACCACGCTGGGTCGAGGGCGATCTTGGCCCGCTGCACGTCGGTGTCGTACTCTCCGTCCACATCGGGCATGACGGCTTCCAGCCGGGTGAAGCCGATCAGCGCGGCCACCTCGCGCAGGCGGTGGACCTGGATGACGGCCTCGATGCCGTCGGCGCGAGCGGAATGGCGCCAGGCCCGCTCCGGCAGGCGGCGGGCATGGAAGTTCGGGTCCACCGGCACGTCGTCGCCAAAGCCCTCGGGGGCCGCGAGCAGGGCGTCGAGCTCGACGTGCTTCAGGGGACGGTCCTCGACCTTTCCCGACTTGCGGTCCCGGATGGCCTCGAGAACCTCTCCATCGGCAAAGGCCGAGAGCTTGTCCATGACCCGGGGCTTCTTCTTTACGAAGGCGAGCTCCGAGGCGCTCTCGACGATCTGCAGGTCCTCCCACAGCTCCGCGACCACGCCGTCGACGGCCGCGCCCCGTTCGGGAAGGGAGAGCACGCTTACGACTTGGGGAAACCACGCGTTCGACGCCGTGCGGATGAGGAGCCGATTGGGCTGATGGCACGCCTCACCCGCGGCCCTGCCGAGCCAGGGGCGCATCCCGCGACAGGTCCCGAGTGGGGTGGTCTCGATCTCTTTGGCTTCGTACAGGCTGCGCGACTTCCCGCACTCGCATCGCGCCCAGAGGTCCGCCAGGTCGCCGCTCGTGCCGCGCTCGTCGAGCCAGAGTTGCTGGAGGCAATTGTCCTCCGGCCCATGGACGAACCGTCGCCAATTCAGGTCGTCGACGTGTCCGTTGGGGCACGCGCACACGAACCGGGTCGCGACCACCCGTCTCCCGTCGAACCAGCCCTTCTCGTCGAGCGCCTTGCGTTGAACCAGCCGGCGGGAGCGGTCCTCGCCTCTGCCCTCGTCCTGGACGACAAACCACTCGGGAAAGATCCACGCACCGATGCCCCGTGCGGGCTCCCAGGGATGGTCGGGCTCCGGAGGCGGTTCGTAGAGGCGAGGCGCGCGGACTCCCGTCATGAACTCGATCTTGCGCGCGAGTCGCGGTTCGACGACCTCCAAATCGCTCGTCTTCGTCCACGTGTCGAGACCGCCGACGATGGCCGAATGCCCCGGAAGATCGATCAGGGCGCCAGGGCCATAGGTGGTGATCACCTGCCCGCGACGAACTTGACCATGTCCCCGTCCGCTCATGTGGGCCTCACCTCCCCGCCCGTCAGATACTTCAGGTACAGGTTGACCACGGGCTCCACGTCCCGAAGCGAACGGCCGGCGCGGAACTTCCGGTGGTGCTCCGATTCGAAGTCCTTGTCCAGCATCTCCCGCAGGAGCGGGCGGGGTTGCTTCAGCTCGTACTTCTGGTACTGGAGCGAGACGCCGTCGGACTTGTAGTCCTGCAGGACCTTCAGCCAGGAGTCGAGGAGGTCGACCACCCGGTTCTGCACGCTCCGCAGCCGCTCCTCGCGCTCGTCCTCGTCGGCGAACGGCTGCTGGCGGACCCGCGCGAGGAAGGCGTCCAGGAGTCGGCGCTCGAGCGTGGCTCGAAGAGCGGCAATCCGCTCCGCTCCCTGTGGCGGGGTCAGCTCGGGGCAGACGTGCCGCGCCAGGCCGACGAGCGCCCCCGCGAAGCCCCGATCGAGCGCGCGGGCAGAGAAGGGGGTCACGCTCGACACCTCCACCGACCGGTAGAAGGTCTCGTGATAGTGCCGGAACCGTTCGTAGTGGGAGCGATCGCGCGGCTTGTGGATGTTGAGGAGCGTCACGACCAGGCCGGGACGGCTGTCGTCCCGTCCGACGCGGCTCGTCGCCTGGATGTACTCCGAGTGGGTCTTCGGCTGGCCCGCCACGACCATCAGGCCGAGCCGCGAGATGTCGAGGCCCACGGAGATCATGTTCGTCGCGATCGCGCAGTCCACCCGCTGATCCCGATTCTGGAATCCGCAGTCGAGCCGCCGACGCGCCTCCGCGACCTTGTTGGTCGAGACCCGCGAGGTCAGTTCTACGACCTCCGAGAAGGTCTTGCGGTCGCGGAAGAGGCCGGGGTCCTCGTCGATCCGCTTGCGTCCTCCGTAACCCTTGATGGTGTTCTGCACCTCCTCCTCGAGGATCCGTCTAGCCCCGCCGAGCTCGCGGAGGCTGTTGAAGTACCCCAGCACGGTCATGTACGGGTCCGCGGCGTTTTTCTCCGCCTTGTCGCCCCCGCCCTCGCGCCAGGCGCGCTCCGCCGCACCCATGAGCGCGACCCAGGCTTTTCGCATGATGACCTTCGGGTTTCGCCCCTGGGCGGCGATGCCGAGGTACGCACGGGCCGGGGTCTCGGAGGCAGGCGCCGTCCTCGCGAAGAAGGAGTCGCGGCGATCGGGCCCCGGCGGTGGGAAGATCTGCGTGATCGAACGGGCGAACAGCGCCTGGATCTGATCCTGCGCCCGACGGACGGTCGCCGTCGAGGCGACGATCTTCGGCCGAATCTCGCGGCCGTCGACCTCCCGAACGCACAGGGCCTCAATCGCCGCCTCGTACAGGCCCGACATGGTCCCGAGCGGACCCGAGATGAGGTGCAGCTCGTCCTGGATGACGAGGTCCGGCGGTGGGAGGGGCGCCGGCAGGCGCGACCCCTTCCCAGGCTCCGCGCCGCTGTAGAAGCCGGTCTCATCGTATCGGTCCGCCCCCCCAAGGAGGGCACCCGAGCGTCCGACCCAGGGCAGGGACGCGAACTTGTCGACCGTCGCGATCACGAAGGCCGGCAGCCGCCGGTAGATCGGCTCGTCCACCGCCAGGATCGGAAGGGGGCGCTGACGGATGAAGTCGCACCTGGCGTTCACGCAGACGATGCGGAGTTGCTCCGGTTCGTCGTCGTTGGGAAAGAGCTGGAAGGAGTCGGGCTCGAAGGGCGCGCCGCACCACGGGCAGTTCTCGAGCGGGATCGGCGACGGCTTCCCCTTCGGGTCGTTCTTGAACTGTCTCACCTTGGCCCGCGCCGAATCGGAGCCCTTTTCCCCCCTCCTGCCGAGGACGTTCGGCGTCGCCGCCTTTCCCACCCAGAGGCCGATTTCGAAGGGCCAGGGACCGTAGCGCGTCGGGTCCTTCTCCCGCTCCAGCTCCAGCGCGCACACGAGTCCCGCCGCGCGTCCGAGCTGATCGAGCGTAAGCAGCCGCAGCGTATACCGCATGATGACGCTGACGCCGGCGCCGACAAGCGCCCGCTCCCCCGGATGCCGCAGCCGACGCAGCACCATGGCGAAGGCCGCGAGGCCCAGGTACGCCTCGGTCTTGCCGCCGCCCGTCGGGAAGAAGAGGAGGTCGACCGTCGCGCGATGCGGGTCGCGAGGATCGGCCATTCCCGGGAGGTTGAGCAGCAGGAATGCGATCTGGAAGGGGCGCCACTCGGGAGGCGTCTTCGGGTTGAGGCGCTGGCGCAGCGCCCGCGCGACCGCGCGGTTTGCCACGCGAAAGGCGTCGAGCGCGTCCGTGTCCGAGCCCAGGAGGGCGATGCCGCGGTCCATTCGGTCTGCGGCGACGCCCGCCAGGCGCAGGAGTTCCTCCGCGGTCTCGCGGCGGGGGGCCGGCAGAGCGGCGAGGCTCGCCCGCCTGGCCTGGATCCACGCGCGATACTCCGTCACGAGGGGACCGAGCGCCGCCTTCGCCGCCGCGCCGTCCGAGAGGCTGCCGAGGGCCTCCATGGACCGTTCGACCCCTTTCATCTCGACGGTCGCGGTCTTCTCCACTTGGGCGCCCGGCATCCATGTGGTCCAGAGATGGCGGCACTCGCCGCTCACGACCTCCCAGTCGCCGGCGACGCCGTGGCCCGTGGCGTACTCCAGCATGTCCGCGTAGTGGAGATCGGCCACCCGCTCGTCCCATTCGACCGCCGCCGAGCCGCGCAGGTCCGGTCGCGGGACGAACGGGAGCTCGCACCTGACGTCCACCTCGGTCTGGAAGGCGTAGGCGAGGTCCGGGTTCTCTTTGTTCGCCGAGCGGCGGTTCACGAGGAACACCGAGACGGAGCGCGCGCCGGATGGGAGCTGCCCATCGAGGTCCTCGGTCGGGATCGGTCTCTCGACGACCTGGAGCTCCAGTCCGCCCGAGTCCTTCACGGCGTGGGTCACCGGATCGGCTGCCCCCGTGAGGGGTACCAGGACGGGCACCTCGCGGGGGGTGCGTTGCCAGACCGGCGTGGGTTTTCCGTCGCCGACGTCAACCTGGGCGGGGGCGTAGTCGCCCCAGCGGACGGTGACCGTGAGAGTGCGCGTCGCCTTCGACACGAGGAAGCTCACACCGATCGAGGAGGGAAAGAAGCCCTTCTTCGCGGCCTTGCGCTCCTCGTTGGACTCCTCCTCGAGCCCCGCGTCCTCGGGGATCTCATCGAGGTCGTCGCTCTCATCGGCGTCCGCGCTCGCCTCGGGAGGCGAGCCCGACGGGATGATGAACCCGGAGAGGTACCAGTTGGACGGCCGAGTGCGGCCGGGGAGCCGCTCCTCCGCAAATGCGTGCCCGGCCCAGGGGCCGACGAGGTCCAGCCGCAGGGCCTCGATGAGGCGCGCGCGGACCTCAGGGGATGTCGCTGGAGCAAGATCAGCAGGCCGCGTCGCCAGTGCTTGGCCTCCAGATCACGGGGTTGCTGCCTGGAGCCAGCCGCGCTCCTCGAGGACGCGGTCGGCGAGCTCGATTTGTTGGGGCAAGAACTGTCGCTTGCGATCGGCCCACTCGTAGGTGCGCGCAATGGCGTCTTCCGCTGTTGTTGCGTGCTCGCGTGCTACGACCCAATGAACGGTCGCGAGCAGCTCCAGCCCGAATGGGGACTCGAAGCCCTGGACGAGTTCGGAGACGCGTTCGAAGCGTCCCTGCGTTTCCGGTCGCTCCGAGAGGGCCGCCCGCGCAGCCTCCACCGCTCCGGGCATGAGTTCGAGGAGCTTCTCTGGCGCATCGCCGCCGTCGCCGTAGCCGGACACGTAGCAGCCCTCGATCTCGCGGAGCACGTGTCGCAGGTTCTCGGCGTAGGGCCCATACGGACCCTTAGCCCATCGAAGGCGCAGCGGCTCGCCCGCCTCCTGCATGAAGTACATCAGCTTGTGGACTTCCAGCAGCGAGACGAACGGATCGAGAAGACCTGCCAGATACCGATCGATCAGCCCGACCAGGGCTGCCCGGCCGGGCGTCATGCGGGCAGGCTTCACGGCAGCAGGTTGTTCGCCGGCCGAAGGGATCGGGCCCGGTTCGAACACCACGACCTTCACGTCGCCGAGGTCTCGCATGGCCCGTTCGATCCGGGGGCGCACCTCCCGCCAGTCCAGTCCGCCGAGGCCCGCTCCGAGCGGCGGAATCGCTACGGACCGAATCCCGCGCGCTCGGATCTCGACCACGAGCGCATCGAGCCCCGCCTCGATGTCCTCGATCCTGGACTTGGCGCGCCAATGGCGCTTGGTTGGGAAGTTGATGATGTAGCGCGGGGGCGTGGACTGCCCCGTGTCGAAAACGAACATGGATCCGGGACGAACTTCGTGCTCGCGGCACGCCGCCTCGTAGGCCTTGAAGTTCTCGGGCCACGCTTCCTTGAATTGCAGGGCGATCCCGCGGCCCATGACACCGACGCAATTGACGGTGTTGACGAGGGCGTCGGCCTTCTCCGCGAGGATGTCGCCCTTCTTGTATTCGATCATCCGCGAGAGCCCCCTCAGAAGTACCAGTCGGGACGAACTTCCACCACCGGCTGCTTGGGTGCGTTGGCGAAGGTCGCGACGACTTGCGAGCGGATCGCCGGCGACTGTACACCAATCCGGGTGACGAGTTCCACGGGAAAGCGTTCGTAGACCAGGAACTCGGCCTGCTTGCCTTCCTTCACGTCGGCGGCGCGAAAGTCCGTCGCGGCGATCGCTCCCCAGTCGAGATGATCCAGGTCTTCCAGCTTGGAACGGAATTGCGCGTAAGCAGCACCGGCGTTGGACAGCGAGAACGCCCAGCGGCTCCCGCAAGTCTGTGCCCACCTGACGACCTCGCGGAGGTCCGCCTCGAGGTGAACAATGGGGCGCTGCCCTCCACGGTACGCCAGCTCGGGGTGATTCCCTCGGGAGATGACGAAGAGCATGACGGAACGCGGACAGAAGTAGAAGGGCACGTAGTCCCCCACCATCGTTCCCGGGTGGCACTTGACCTCCAGTCGTTCCAGACGGCGGCGCTTGATGGAGGACATGCCGATTGGCGAACCAGGGCCTCCACGATCCAGCAGGCACCGGTCTGAAAGGAGCGCGTCATCCGCGAGGATGTCGCGCAGGTTGTCCACATGCGTGATGTGGTAGATCTTCGGCTGTGCCGGCGCGGCGCTCACGACGGACGCTCCTCCTTGGCTCGCCGCGCGTTCAGATCGAGGAGGCGCGCGAGGACGTCGTCGCGGACCTCGTCGGGCCAGCGGTAGCGCCAGGGCTTCTTCTTGTCCCCCCACTCCGCTTCGTCGATCTCGTAGTCGAGCTGGAACTCGCAAGCCGTCGGGACGTCCTTTCAGCCGTACGCGTCGAGCACCGCGCGGTCCATCGCCGCGTGGAGCCGACGGAGCTCCTCGATTTCGGGGTCGTTGTTGCCCTTCTCGTGGAACCTGTTGTACGTCTTCGTCAGCCCCTCGTTGTTCCGCACCATGAGCTGCGCTCGGTAGTCGTAGTACGCCTTGCCAGCCCCCTCCAGCGCTGGGTCGGTCTCCCAGCCCGAGGGAAAAGGGAACGTCTCGAAGCAGTCGGAGGGCGTGTAGCGCAGGTCGTCCTTCATCGAGGAACCGAAGAATCGTGCCCACACCTCGTGCGGTCGCGACTGCAGTGCGCAGAACGCCGCGTAGGTGGGAAGGGGGAACACAATCAGAGACTCAGCGAAAACCGCCGAAGCAGGCATCAAGGCGGTCGCCCAGTGTGGCTGATGGCGGCAGAGCACCAGGACGCGCTCCAGTCCCGCGATGGCGGCGTAGAGTTCATCGCGTGTGCGCCAGAACTGCCACCAGGGCCATTCGGCAATCTCCTTGGACTTGAGTAAGCGCTCCGGTTTCACCCGCTGCTCAACAATGCGCATCAAATCCGGCCACTTCCGCGCCTCCGGCTCTGGCGATCGCCCAAAGTTGATGACGTATCGATGGTGTGCGTGCGTGGGGCCCGTGTTGACCTCCTCGCCGCCGATGTACGGGAAGATGACCTCCTGGTTGCGTGGATCCTTCTCGATAAGCCGCCGCATTTCGCCGAGCGGGCTTGCGATTCCGTTCTTGTCTGTGTCGTCAAACGTAAAGCCCATGCCGAGAACCAGGCTACCTTGGAAGCTCTTGCCCTCATTGGCCGTCAACCGGACTGGGTCTTCGTGCCCGCCTCGGTGGAAAAGGAACGCAGTGATTCGCTCCACGCTCCGGTCATCCAGTCGCCTCGCGCCGACGAAGGATCCCTTGAAGACGTGGACAACGCTGACCACCACGGCGGCCTGCCCGGGCCACTTGTACCGCTTGCGTGCCTCGAAGATCTCGCCGCCGTGCGTGCAGATCCAGCGCAGCCCGGAGGCGCGGGTGTCCCCCTGGGCGATCGTGTTCGTGGCGATGAGGCCGAACGCGGCGTCCCGTCGGATCAGACCAAACGCGCGTCGATAGAAGTGCGCGACAAGGTCGGCGCCCCCGCTGGATCCCTCATGCAGAGCGAGCAGCCAGTTCGAGTACACCTCTCCTTGAGCGCCTGAGACGTTCCGTCCGCCAAGGAAGGGCGGGTTCCCGATGATGGCATCGAAGCCCGGGCTTTCCCTGTCAAACACCTCGGGGAACTCCACCTCCCAGTGGAACGGGACCAGCGGCGGGTGCGCGCGCCGACGCTCCTCGATGGACGCGCGGTACTCCTCGGGATGACGGCTCAGCACGGCGTCCGAGTACTCGCCGCGCTTCGCCGCGCGCTCCTTGGCGCTCTTCCCCTCGAAAAACGCCGACACGACGAGATCGCCGTACAGCCGCACCTTCGACAACTCGTTCTGGGCCTCGTCCCACAGGTCGCGGAGCTCCCAGTCCGTGACGCCCTCATCCGCCTCGCGGATGCGCCGACGGATCTGCGCGACCTTCGCGACCGTCCTGTTCACGAACTCCGTCTCCATCCCGAGCTGCCCCTGGGGGAGGTCCGGATCCCAGTGGAAGACGCAGATCTGCCTGCGCGTGAGCCCGACGAGCGAGTCGCCGTGACGGAGCGCGTGGTCCACGAACGTGAGGGGGTGCTCCCTGGCCAGCGTCACGAGCCAGAGCGAGACCTTCGCAAGGTCCACCGCCACAGGGTTTCGATCGACGCCGTAGAGGCATCGCTGGGCGACGAGCCGCATCGCGAACGTGGATTCCAGCTCGTCCGCTGGGATCTTGGGCGCCTTGCCATGCGCGTGCCACGCATCCACGAGGGCGACCCCAAGCTGGCGGCAGGCCTCGACGAGGAACGCCCCCGAGCCCATCGCGGGGTCGCAGACCTTGAGGTCGAGGATTGCCTCTGGCGACGGCGGGCGCCCGTCCTTCCCGCGCAGCCGCGCCAGGACCGGCTCAAGCGTCGTGCGGACGATCGGCTCCGTCAGCGCCCGCGGCGTGTAGTGCGACCCCGATCGGCGCCGCTCCTCGCTCGGCTGGAGGACCATGGCCCCCTTGGGGACGAGGTCCGGTGTCGCCGCGCGATCGATCACGGGGAGGAGCGCCGCGTGCAGGTCCTCGATCGACTTCGCCGCGGCGACGCCCTTCGAGACCTTGTCGGTCAGCTTGCGGTCGCACCGGTCCAGCACCCACTTCGCGCGGTTTGCGCTCGGCTCTGCGAGGAGGGCTTCCAAATCGATCGTCGTGGGGGCGCCGCTCTTCTTGTCCGCCTTGATCGCGACCGATCGACCTGTGGCGGTCTCGAGACGGAACCCCATCATCGTCTCGTACACCGAGCCGATGTGCTCCACGTCGAGGGCGCGGTACGAAATCCGCTCGCCATCCAGGACGAGGAGGTCCTCGAGGGCGCGGTAGATCGCCCCGTCGGGGACGAACGGCGGCTCGATCCGCTCGTGGGCCTGGCGCGCGCCGGCCGCGACGCGCCCCTCGAGGAACGGGAATCGGTCGGGATCGAACAGGACGCCGTGGCGTCGCGGGAGCTTCATCTCGCCGCACTCGGCACCGTCGTGGATCATTCGGAACAGCACGAGGAGCTGGGCCCAGGCGCCGTAGCGGGTGTCCATGCCATCCGTGTAGCGGCCCGACTGCTCGCGGAGTCGCTCATAGAGCCCTCCCAGCGAGTAGTAGCGCAGGAACCGCCCCTCTTTGGGGAGCATGTCGCGCTGCTCCGCGTAGAGCACGAACACCAGTCGCAGCAGGACGGTGAGGAGCCCTCGGTACACCTCGTCGGGGTCCTCGGCGAGCGTGTGACGCAGGAGCTCTCCCTTCGAGACGTCCTGCGCCGCCTGGAAACCGCGCAACAGCTCGTAGAGCGCGTGGAGCACCTGCTCGGCCAGCTTCTCGCTCACCTCGTTCTGGTACTTGCGGCTCTCCTCGAGGAGCGCGGGGAGGCGCTTGCCCCGCTCCATCGTCAGGAGCCGCGACTCGCGCAGGAGGAGGCGGAGCGCGGTCGATATGGGCCGTCCCATGGCCTGGACCATGTCCGCGACCCGGAAGTCGAGCCACCCGGAACTCTCGCCGCGCGGTGCGGAGAGGAGGCGGATCGTCCGTCCGTTGAACAGGAGGCCCGCGGCGACGCCCGTGTGGCGGAGGAGCCGTTCCATCCGTCCATGGGGCGAGGCCTCGGCGGAGCCGGGTCGGCGGGCGATGCGGTCGAGGTCCTCGCCGGGTTCGAGGACGTTCACAAGGAGCTGCCACGGCGTCGCGCCATCCTGTGGCTCCGGCTCCCTGACCGCGAATTCGGGGCGCAGGCTCCCTCCGCCGTCGGCAAGAGGCATCACGAGCTCCGGCGGGATGGGACGATCGGGCACGCCCGCGTATTCGGCAGGTGACAGGCTCCAGCCGAGGACGGATCGGGCGAACGCGGCGAAGTCGGGGATGTAGGGACGCGCGTCCTCCTTGGGGTCGAAACGCCGTTCCTTCAGACAAGCCGCGAGGAGCGTCTGTCCTTCGCTGTCGCGACGGTCTAGAACGGCCCCCGCGCGGACGAGCGCGGGCGCCGAGACGACAAGTCCCGTCGGTCGGACGAATCCGATCCACTGGAGATGGTCTTCGACGTAGGGATCCCGCTTGGCCATCCCGTCAATTCGACTCCGGCCAGAGGTAGACGAGGCCGACCGGCTCGATGCGCCTTGCGCGGACGTCGTAGAACTCGCGGATGCGCCGCGGCTCCGTCTGGAGGTCGCGGTCGAACTGCTTCAGCTTCTCCTCCCAGCACCGCATGTTGTCCTGGACCTGGCGTCGTTCATCCTCGGCGAACCCGAGCGTGAGCTGCTTGAAGTCCCCCTCGTACTCGGTCAGCTTCTCGCGGACCCGAGCCCGCTGTGCCGTGAGGATCTCCCGGAGCTCCTTCTCCTCGCTCTCGCCCCGTCGCCTGAGCTTCTCGACGGCTTGGGCCGCCAGTTCCTCCGCCCGCGGCTCAAGTCGAGGGAGGAGTTCCTTGATGTCGCGCGGAGCCGTGGCGAGGAGCTTGCGTTGGACTGTTTCCGAAGGCATCCGCCCCTGTACGCCTCCGAGACACTGCTCCAGGAGCTCCAGCGTCTTCGCTTCGGCCTCCCGGGCGTATGCCTTCAAGGGGCCGTTCCGCTGCGAGGCGTCAAGCCAACGTGCGGTCACAGGGACGATCTCCTCGTGCAGACGTTCCGCCCTGCGTCCGTAGAGCGAGAGCCGTCCGAGTAGGATCACGCGGGGGATGGAGTCTCCCACCTGCGCGAGGCAGGCCCTCGAGAGATCCTTGTGGAGGAACCCCTGCGATCGGAACAGCGCGAGCAGCCGATGGGCGACCCGCTGCTCGAGGTGCATGTGGACGACCTCGTCGGTCAGGACGCCGGGGTCCTCGAACACGACGGGGCGGACAGGCGCCTCGCGGCGCCACTCGGTGATATCCTGCTCCTCCTTCCGTGGGGCGCGCAACGTGTCGAGCGTGGCGGCCCAGCTCGCATCGGCCGCGACACGGCGGTCGAGCGGCGGAAAGGTCCACACGCGGCGGCCGCGTTCGTCGGTCGCCTCCTTGAGCGGTTTCGCCCCGAGCAGCTCCAGCGAGCATGAGATGGCGTCGCGAAAGGACTCCACGCGGAATCTCGTCCAGTCGCGTGAGGTCTCGAGCAGCGACTGGCAGCGCCCGATCTGCCTGGTGAGGTCCTCCTGACGCTCGCGCGCGGACTCCAGTTCCTCCTCGGCGATGCGCTTCCTCTCCGCATCGAGGTCGGCGCGCTCGATCTCGAGGGCGAGCCGCTCGGCGTCCTTGTGGCGGATTCCCTCACGGAGGCGGCGCTCGATATCGTCGTCGATCACCTTCGACAGGCTGCCAAGCTCCTTCTTGATGGTCTCGGTCTTCCGCACGAGCACTTCGAGCACGCGATCCTCGGCGCGCTGGGGGAGGACGAAGTAGTGGCAGCGGACCTCGTCCGCCGGCTGCTGCTTGCGGTCGATGCGGCCGTTGCGCTGCTCGATGCGGCCGGGGTTCCAGGGGAGGTCGAAGTGGAAGAGGTCGGCGCAGTGCGCCTGAAAATTGAGACCCTCCCGTGCGGCGTCGGTCGCGAGCAGGATGCGCAGCGGGTCCTTCTCCGGATCGGCGTTGAAGCGGGCCTGGATCTGCTTGCGCCGGATCCGGCTCGTGTTGCCGTCGATGACCTCGATGCGCTCCTCGGCGCGGTCCGTGCCCTCGATGGCCTGTTCGAGGATCGACTTGAGGTACCTCTTCGTGCCCTCACGGTTCTCGGTGAAGACGAGGAGCCTGCGGTTGTTCCAAGTGGGCTGTTTCCCCTTGGGTTCCGTGCCGAACGGGGGCAATTCGGGACAGATCTTCGCTCGAATCCAGTCGATGAGGCAGCGCATCTTGGCGTCGGGGAGGTGTCGGCTCGTTTCGGCGATCCTCTGCATCTCGTCGAGCATCGCCTGCTCGCGACGCCACATCGCCTCCGCGTCCCTGCCCCGCGGCGATTCGGCCTCTGCGGCCGCGGTGAGGGACTGAACCAGCGCCTCCTCGTCGGCCTCCGCCTCCTCGGGCGTCCATTCCCCTCGCTCATCGTCAGCATCGGGGGCGTTCACGAACAGCTCAGGGGCGACATTCGCTGCGGATGAGCCGCCCGCGCCTCTCTTCCACTCCCTCACGACGGTTTCACGGTGGACCTTGAGCGTCCGCGCGAAGGCCTCGATTGAGGAGAGAATCCGCTGCTGGAGCCCGACCACGAGCAGACCCGCTGAGGCCTGTGTGCGCCGGCTGCTGGCTGCGAACCGCTCCTCGCGGGCTTGACGGTACCGGTCGAGGAGCCGCGAGAGGGCGAGTTCGGGGGCATCCTCGGGGAGCCCGTCGATCGCGACGCGAATCACCTCTCGCTTCGGAAACCCGCCTTGGACGCTGCGGATGTCCTCCTTCAACCGTCGCACCATCACGTCCTCGAGGAGCTTCTTGCCGCGGATCGGGACGCCGCGGGTGAAGCGGTAGGGGTCGAGGAGCTCCAGGAGCGTCGAGAAGCTGTTCGAGTGCCCGTTGTGCGGCGTGGCTGACAGGAAGAGGCGGTGCTCGAATCGTCCAGTCAGCTCGCGGATGGCCCGCGTGAACCGGGTCTCGATCCCGTAGCGCCCGCCGCTCGCCGGCGCCGCGTGATGTGCTTCGTCGAGGATGAGCAGGCTCCCGGGCAGCAAGGGGCCGAGCCACTCGCGCATCGGATCCGTGTACGTCGGATCGATCAGCAGGTTGTGCGACACGAGGAAGCGGCTGTGCGTGCGCCAGGGGTTTACGCCGAACCCCCGCTCGCGGCGCACGCGGGCCATGTAGGATCGGTCGAGTACCTCGAAGACGAGGCCGAAGCGATGCTCGAGCTCGGTCTTCCATTGATCCAGGACGGACGGCGGGGTCGCGACCACGATGGTCTTCGCCTTCTTCCGCAGGAGGAGCTCGCGTGCGATGAGCCCCGCCTCGATCGTCTTTCCGAGCCCGGTGTCATCCGCGATGAAGAGGTTGACTCGTGGGAGCCGCAGGGCCTTCCGCAGCGGCTCCATCTGGTAGGAGTCCACCTTGATCCCGGCTCGGAAGGGCGCCTGGAACAGGTTCGGGTCGGTGGCCGTCACGCAGTTCCACCGCAGCGTGTGGAAGAAGGCCGCGAAAAGGCGAGGCGGATCGAAGCCCTTGGCGAGGTTGGTCCAGCCCTCGTCCAGCGGGATCCAACGGTCGATCTCGAGATCCCAGAAGACCTCGATTGACTCGCCCTGGGCATCGTCCTCCGCGCAAGCGAGGGTGACGACGGCTGACTGGCCGGACTTCGAGGCGGGCTCGACATCCTCGACGAGCCACGTCCTGGATCGTAGTCGGACGAGCTCTCCAACGGTCGGAACCCGCTCCGTCAACTGTCGATCCGAGGGACTACTCACGCGCTGTCCTTCCAGAGATGCTCACCGCCCCTTCGACCTGTACGCAGACGACCGAAGTTGTTGCGCGTGGCGGTTGAAATCGAGTGCGTTAGTGAACCACAGGCCCCCGGCGAGTCGCAAGCGTCACACGCCCACCATGCCGCCGCGGTTCATCGCCCACCGCCCCCGGGGTACCATGTCGGGCCATTACACGGAGGTCCCATGCCCGTCGAGACGCCCTGCGTTCCCGCGCCGCCGCTCTGCCCCGCGTCACCCTCTCGTGGCTCCAGTGCTCCGACCTGGAGATGATCGCCATCGGCGGCTTCAGCCCGCTCGCCGGGGACAGGGAGAGGCCGATTACGATGCCGTCGTCGATCGGATGCACCTCGCGAACGGCCTCCCATGGACCATCCCCGAGAAGTGATGGGATTCCCGACACCCCCCGGGGTCCACTGATGGGAAGTCCGACACTTTTCGGGGGTCGGCTAAGGCGTCATGTCTACGCAACTCCTGGTTTGACATGGTGTTCGCGATGTTTCATCAGCCTGGCACCCTCTATGCTGAACCTCCAGCAGTTCCCGTTGGAGGAGAGATTCATGTCGAAAGCATGGTGGATGTCCTGTGCGGCCGTCGCCGCCGTCCTGGTCTTGGTGATGTCGATGTTCCCCGTGAAGACGCGGTTCACGGATCGACCTGTGGCGCCCGCAACGAAGCCCGCGCATCCGCCCTCCGTCGCCGAGGTCGGTTTTGGGCGAGTGCCGGAGACGCCCGTGGTCGCTGTCGCACCCGTGGCGGAGCCGCCAAAGCCCGAGCCTGCGCCGGTGGCGGACCGCAGCGACCACGGGGAGTGGAAGAAGCACATCGACGAGCTGGGTCAGTGGACCTACCCGCCCACCTGTTTCACGCTGCGGTTCCGCCACAAGCCGAACCCTGAGGAGTGGAGCCGCGTGTGCGCGCTCCTTGGAGCGAAATTCATCGACACTCGTCCCGACCTCGATCGGAATGGGGAGGAGGGTTGGACCTGCCTTGCGATCTTCGATGCATCGCACGACGGACGTGTCGGCCTCCACGCGGCCTCTGAGGAGGAGTGCATCGACTCGATCTACTGCGGGGAGATCATCGATCCATCCGCGAGCGTGTTCCGGAATCCGAGGGTCGTCGAGAGGGAAAAACTCAGCCAGGGACACGACGACAAAAAATGGATCGACGGCTCCCACTGGCGCGATCACATCGACGAGTGGGCAAAGAACCACGAGCAGCACTGCCCGGTCGCGTTCCACTTCCGTCGGGGGGTGACCGAGGCCGATCATCAGCGTGTCTTCAAGAAGCTGGGCGCTGTTCGCGTTGAATCCGACTGCAGCTCGGTCGCCGGATTCCATGCGGACGAAGAGGGCGTGGTCTTCTTTGTCACCGTGCCCGACGGGAGCGACTTCCATGCCATCTACCGGACACTAGCGGACGACCCCTCGATCCACGGACTGGTGATGGTCGGGTACCCGCATCCCGACGAGAATCCGGACGATCCGGAGTTTCCGCACAACTCGGCGTATCACAACATCGGGCAGGACGGCGGGACGTACGGGGCGGACATCCACGCACTCGACGCTTGGGACATCTGGGACTCGCCGTTCATGACCGTCACCGTGGCGGTGATCGACTCCGGCGTGGACAGGGACCATCGCGACCTCGCGGGAAACCTCTGGTACAACAGCCGTGAGGCCCAGGGGCTTCCGGGTGTGGACGACGATGGGAATAGCTTCGTCGACGACGCGTACGGCTACAACGTCCTCGACCACAACGGCGACATCGTGGACCGGACCGGGCATGGGACCTCCGTGACCGGATTGATCTCCGCCATGTCCCACGACCGGTTCGGGACGGCGGGACTCTGTTGGGAGGTGGCGACCCTTCCCATTCGCGCCGTCGAAACGGGGCGCTTCACCTCGTCCGACCAATTCCACGATGCGTTCAAGTACGCCGTCGACTCTGGTGCGGAGGTGATCAACTGCTCGTGGACGTGGGACTACTCCGGTGGCAGCGCAACCCTCGACGATGCGATCCGGTACGCCAACAACGCCGGCGTCCTCGTCGTCTGCAGCGCCGGCAACGAACCCAGGGACATGGACACGCTCACCGTCTTCCCTGCGACCTGGGACTCGCCGAACGTCATCACCGTGACCGGCACCGACCAGTGGGATCGGTTCATGCCGGGCTTCGCCTACGGCGCGCAGCGGGTCCTCCTCGCCGCGCCGGGGAACGGCGTCTTCACGACAGCCACGGGGAACGCCTACCGCGAATTCTCCGGGACCTCCGCCTCCGCGCCCCAGGTCACAGGCGCCGCCGCCCTCGCCATCGGCCTGTGGAAGGTCACCCACGGCGGCGCGCGACCGACGGTCGCGCAGCTCCGCGCGGCCCTCACCGCCGGCGTCGACCCGCTCCCGTCGCTGGCGGGGAAGTGCGCGACAGGAGGGCGCCTCAACGTCGCCAAGGTCCTCGGCGCCCTCATGGCGAACGAGGCCCACGCGATCCACGGCTCCGTCGATCAGCGCGCCTCGGGCGCGCCGCCTCGCACCGAGATGACCCTCGCCGGGGGCGGGACGCGCACGACGATGACCGAGACGAACGGCGAGTACGCCTTCTATGCCCTCCCCGACGGCACCTGCACCGTGACTCCCTTGCGCGAGGGGTTCACGTTCTCGCCCGCTTCGCAGACGATCGACCTCCGTGGAGCGGACGTTCGGCTCATGCCGTTCCGCGCGACCCCGACCTCGCCGCGCACCATCTCGGGCCGCGTGCGCGACGGCGGCCGAGGCGTCGTCGGCGCCCTCGTCACCGTCTCCGGCGACATGGACGGTTCCGCGACCACCGCCACCGACGGGTCGTTCGCCGTCCCCGACCTCGTCGACGGGGAGTACTTCGTCGCCGTCACCGGGGGAGAGCCCCTGGTCGTGACCGTCGTGGGGCAGGATGAGGAGGTCGACTTCTCTGTTCATCGAGGGCTCGCGGCAGGCCGGGTCGAAGAGGGCGCCGCCATTCGCGACCACATGCCTCTCGCGAGCCGCATCCGGCTCGGCGAGGCCGGCTCGGTCCCCGACCTGGCGGTCGAGGTCGACCTCACGCACGATCGCCCGTCCGACCTGCGCATCACGCTCGTCGCGCCGGACGGCACCCCCGTGCTCCTTCGCGCACCGGGCGGAGGGCCGCTCCTGGCGGGGCCCCTCCGCTTCGACCACGACCACCTTCCCGCCGAGCCGTTCTCGCGCCTCGCGGGACACGCCCTTGCGGGGGACTGGACGCTCCTCGTGGAGGACGACGTCGACGGCGCCGAGGGGGTCCTCGCCGGCTGGTGTCTCGTTCCCTCGCAGTGCCCGCCGCACAGCGTGTCGGAGACGATGCGCGACGAGACGATCGAGATCCGCGACCTCACGCAGGTCGAGAGCGCGATCGACATCCCGGAGTCCGAGCCCGTGGACGAGGTGCAGGTCTACGTCGAGGTCCGCCACCCGAAGACGAACGACCTCGTCGTGTCGATCGTCTCGCCGTGGGGGGAAGAGGTCTCCCTCACGTGGGGCGTCGTCGGCCCGCCGGACGTGGTCGGATGGTTCGGCCGCGACCTGCAGTCGAAGGGGCCGCTTGCGCGGCTCGCGGGGAGGTCCCCTCGAGGGACGTGGCGCCTCCGCGCGCGCGACATCGCACCGGGGGGAGAGGGGAGGCTCGTGCGATGGGGCCTCGCGTTCGTCCGGAGGCCGCATCGCGCGGCGCGGCTGGTTCTCGGCGCGGGGACCGGTGGGCTGGGGTATGCCGAGGCGTTCGACAGCGCCTTCGCTCACGCGGCGTGGATGCGCGTCCCGCTCGCAGGCTACGCGCTCGGCGATGCGCGCCCCGCGTGCGGAGACGTCGACGGAGACGGCCTCGACGAGACGGCGATTGGCGTCGGGAGGGACCCTCGCGCCCGGGGCTGGGTCGCGATCTTCGATGACGAGGCCCACGGACGCGCGCTCCTGCGCTGGCTCCAGGTTCCGGACGCGGCGTACGACGCGGCGAACGGCGAGACGCGCCCCGCGCTCGGCGACGTGGACGGCGACGGGCGCTCGGAGATCGTCCTCGGGATGGGGACGATGCCGGGGATGGGCGGGTGGGCCTGCGCGATCGACGACCTCCTCTC
>Ga0082335_1004748_pt1 | contig 19873 bp, 19 predicted proteins | sample Subgrocontami58m_FD_72375 | JGI IMG/M metagenome (GOLD analysis project Ga0082335, IMG submission 72375) | Subsurface groundwater microbial communities from S. Glens Falls, New York, USA - GMW37 contaminated, 5.8 m (SPADES assembly) (version 2) ... | reverse complement strand
CTAAAACATTCATGCCGTTTGAATCAAGCAGGGCAAAGTTTGGATGAAGAGCAGATGCCTGTTGTTCAGGAGCAGGTTCGGGTGAGGCGAGAACCGTTCCAAGTCCGAGGGCAAGAATGAGGAAGAGAAGTTCAGCAAGTGTGAGAAGTGTGTATCGTTTCATAGTCGAGTCCTTGTGGGTTGGTAATTGGTAAATCGTAATTACCAATCACCATTTACCATTTACTTCCGTCCACCCCATTCAATGGGATCGCCGGGGTAGCCGAGGGTCTCCCAATCCATGCGGCCATTTTCACCGTGACAGGAGTCGCATTGCAATGCCAGGTTTGCAGATTGCACCATGTGGGTGGTGGGCCAGTACATGTAGGTTTCGGTGAAGCCATATTCGCCGCTGTAGTCCAAGCCTGTGATGGATGCGGCTAATTCAAAGGAGTTGTTCCAGTCGAAAGTTGTAAAGAAGCCCCCTTCGCCAGCCGTAACGGGTTGAAGCAAATATTTATTCTTCACATCATAAGGCTGTTTGGCAATGTGAAGTTTGAATGGAAATATCTTTGCAGTTGTGTCATTGATATCTCCAGCAGGTTTATTGATGTAGGTGGGGCCTTCCGCGCGGATCTTGTCCCCGAGGATGTAGCGATACTCGTTATTTCCATTGAACCAAAGATACGTGGGGGCGAAGTTTTTATCGTAGACAAATTCACCTTTGATCTTGAGGTAAGTGAAGTGATCGTCTTCGCGTCCCTCCTGGCCTGCTTGTGACCAGTCCCAATAAACTTTGGTTGGGTCTTCGAGCGCGATGGCGGGGATGTGGCATGTTTGACATGCGACTGAGGCGAGATGCGTGTTGTTGCGTTCGTCTTGATGCTTTTGGTCAATATGGCATTGTTCGCAGGAGACTTGTTCCTGCGGATCAATGGTGTAGCTGTCTGTGAGTAAGCGGCCTGAAATTTGATGATCGGTTGTGACGTGGCAGTCGGTGCATTGCATGTCCAGTTCACCGCCCATGTGCACATCGAGATTTTTATCAGGGAAATATAGACTTTCGTCGAGATCGCCATGTTTGACGCCGTTACCGCCGCCGCCGTCGAAGTGACATTTGCCGCAATTCTCGCGTGTAGGAGCGCGCACACTTTGCGCGGCGGCGAGCAAATCCACGCCTTCAGCGGGGTTGCCGAACTCACCCTTTCCATAAGCGCCCATGTTTGCATGACACGCGAGACAATCCACATTTTCGGCGCTGGCAAGTACGGTTTCTTTTCCTTCTTCCCAGCCATAGCCAGCATGGCAGGACATACATTTATTTTCGTTGCCCTGTGAGCCGATGCAGAAATTATTGATTTGATTGATCTTGCCGATGGTCACATCTTCATCGCGCCAGGGTACATCGAAGGCTTTTGATTCCCAAGTCCAGTGAGTTGTCTTCATCAATTGCGCGGCCGCGTCTGTGTGGCATTCGAGACAGGCGCGGGTCACGTCCTGTCCGGTTTTGAATTCGCCTTTGACGATGTCTTTATGATCCACATGCACGGCTTTGGTGGGGATGTGCGCCGCAGGGTCGTTGGATGTCTGGGCGCGGGGTAGGAAGTAAAGGACGGGGACGAGAATCAACAGCAATATGCCGAGCAGTCCCAGGGCCCAGGCGGGGAAGCGGTTCTTCATCAACATTCTCCTTATGCGATTTCATTGATCAGGCTTGCACGCTGGGTCATACGATCCCGCATAACGGATCGAAGAAGGTCAAGCGCTTGAATAAGTCTTTGATCTGTAAGATGATAGGTGACAGTAGTACCTGTGCGGACAGTTTGTACCAGACCGCGCTCACGCATAACCTTGAGATGTCTCGATGTAGTGGGCTGGTTCAACCCGAGTTCATGGGTGAGTTCGGTTACGTTGAGAGGTTTCTCACTGAGGGCATACAGCATGAGGATGCGGTTGGGGTCAGAGAGGGCGGAGCAAAAATCTGCTTCGAGTTGGGAGATTTCCTGCTTGAGGGTTTGGTTGATCATGATATCCTTGCCTATATTCGTATAAACGCATATTTGCATCCCCATCATAATATTGTGACGCTTTGTACAATAGTGGATTGTGTCATATTAACTTGTGTTTAATGTCACATATAATTGGGTGTATAATTTTGGGTGTTGTGGTCGAATTACAAATGGAGATCTTATGGAATCTTTTGTGCATGAAGCAGCTTCGGTAGATGTAGCCTCAAGTTTGCGTGAATTGCGCGAGGCGCGCGGCATTTCCATGCGTACACTTGCCACTAAAAGCGGACTTTCTGCAAACGCCTTGAGCATGATCGAGCGCGGGAAGACCTCGCCTTCGGTGAGTACCTTATATAAATTAGCAGATGCCTTGGGGGTTTCGATTACAGCGTTCTTTGGCGAAGAGCCTGAAAAGAAGCAAGTCGTTTTTCTTAGATCAGATGAACGCACGCGTATGTCTTTCACGCGCGGCGTGTTTGAAGCATTAGGCGGGGAGCGGTTCTCTGGGCATGTGGAGCCGTTCATGCTCACGCTTGAGAGCGGCTCATCCAGCGGGCCGCATAATATTGTCCACACGGGAGATGAATTTGTGTTTTGTTTACGAGGTAAGCTGGAGTATTATGTGGAGAAGCAGGTTTTTCAGCTATCTGCTGGAGACAGTTTGTTATTTGCATCAAAGATGCAGCATCGTTGGAAGAATCCTTCCAGGAATGTTGCCAACGCGCTGATTATTATTTCAGGGTTTGCAGAAGGCGAACAGCCGCACGCAATGCATTGGAAAAAAGGGGAATAGTACGGAAAGCGGAATGCAGAAGGCAGAAAAAAAAGACGCCTATCCAAAATGGATGACGTCTTTTAACCTTCAACTTTCAAACCTTCAAACTTTCAACTTGCCCTACGCGTACATTCCCCAGTCCAACGCGGAGGGGTCTTCCATCATTGAGAAGTCCCACATATCCATGCCCATTTCAATGTTGACGGGCATATCGAGTCCTTCCACAGCCTTGGCTTTTGTCATTTCGATCATGGCGGGTCCGTAAGGGCAGAAGGGTGTGGTCAGGATCATCTTGACGTGGCCAATGCCATTTTCAATTTCAACATCGCGGATCAAGCCCAACTGGATGATGTTCATTCCAATTTCAGGGTCGATCACCTCAGAAAGGCGGGCACGCACTTCCTGTACACGCTCAGGGTGTGTTTGGTGGAGAGTCCATTGGATTTCTTTCACTTCAGAGTCTGTCATTTTGGCTCCATATTCTTTAACTTTTGACTTCAGCAGATTCGATAACGTACGTACAATGGGCGGCGCCGCTCAAAATACACTGTATTTTGCTGGCAGGTAAAGCCAGCATTTTTGAAATTAATGTTTGGTCAACCGAGCATACTTCAGGATGCGCAATCCCGATTTGATAATATGGACATGAAATTTCGTGGATCTGATACTGCCCGTCTTTCTTTTCCCATTCTACAGTAAAACCTTCGCGCCCCAACATATCTTTGACGAAGTCAAGCCGTTCTTCCATGCTAAGTCCCTGCATATCTTTGGAGTATTGGCTGGCAAGATCTTCTGCGATCTGGCTGAACAATTTTGCCACGACAGGTTCTGGCATGGTATCTTTCATCTGTGTCAGTAAGCGTGTGGTGAGCTGCATATAACGTGTGGGGAAGCGTTCCATGCCTTCATCAGTTAGGACGTAAACCAGGCGAGGGCGCCCAACACCATGGCGTTCCTCATGACCTTCAACCAGCCCTTCCATTTGGAGGTTGGTAATATGGTGTCGCACGGAAATAGGGTTAATGCCCACAGCCTCCGCCAGGGCATTAATGGCCGAGCGAGGCCTGTGTAATAAGGTTTGTAAAATCCTGTCGCGCGTAGATTTCATAACAGAAGTATAACAACTCACCTGTGGTTTGTCAATATACTAGAAAAATATCATAAATATTGACAAATCCCCCCAACCCTGCTATAATGCGCCATAATCGTTCTAAATCCATAAAATGAGAAAAAATAGCCAGTAATGGCTTAATTTTGAGGAGTTAATATATAGAATGTCGCAACTTGAGATCAAAAACCTGCACGTAAGTATTGAGGGCAAGGAAATTCTAAAGGGACTTTCACTCACGATCAACCAGGGTGAAATTCATGCCATCATGGGGCCAAACGGCACGGGCAAGTCCACTTTGGCTTACACCTTGATGGGGCATCCCAATTATACCGTCACAGAGGGTGAAATTATCTTTAAAGGAAAAAACGTCCTCGAGTTGGAACCTGACGAACGTTCCCGCGAGGGAATTTTTCTTGCATTTCAGTATCCCGTTGCCATCCCTGGCGTGACCGTCGCCAATTTCCTGCGCACTGCCATCAATTCCCGCCGCCACGCAGCAAACCCTGAAGATAAGGGCATGCCCATCCCCGAATTCCGCAAGATGCTCAAGGAAAAGATGGACATGCTCAAGATGGATCATACATTTGCGGGCCGCTATCTCAATGACGGTTTCTCGGGCGGCGAAAAGAAACGCGCTGAAATTTTGCAGTTGGCAACGCTAAAACCAGAGATTGCCATCCTGGATGAAACCGACTCGGGTTTGGACATTGACGCCCTGCGTATCGTCGCAGAAGGTGTCAACGCTCTTTCTGGACCTGAGCTGGGTGTGCTCGTCATCACACATTATCAGCGCTTGTTGAATTACATTAAACCGAACTTCGTCCACATTATGTTGGATGGTCGCATCGTGGAATCGGGCGCGGCTGACCTGGCCCTGCATCTCGAAGACCAGGGCTACGACTGGGTGCGCGAGAAATACGACGCTGTGCCCGAAGGGGAAGAGACTACAGCTTAATAACCTGCAATAATGGGTGCTCGGTTGACACTTAATTATTAGCATCCCTTTGCCCTTACTGTTATAGAAAAACCCGGAGATTCCCATGACTGAAGAAATAAAAACTGACGATACCAGGCTCCTTGATGAAATTGGCGATTACAAATACGGCTTTCATGACCGTGACGATAATTACGTGTTCAAATCCGAACGCGGATTGAGCCGCGAGGTGGTTGAAAACATTTCACGCATGAAGAACGAACCGCAGTGGATGCTCGAATTCCGTCTGAAGGCCCTTGAGCATTATCTGGCGCGCCCGATGCCAAATTGGGGACCCAATCTTGACGAAATAGACTTTGATAATATTTTTTACTATGTCAAGCCGACCGAGAAAAGTGAAAAATCCTGGGATAATGTCCCCGATGATATCAAGAACACCTTCAATAAATTGGGCATTCCCGAAGCCGAGCAAAAATTTTTAGCCGGAGTTGGAGCTCAATATGAGTCTGAGATGGTGTACCACTCCATTCTTGAACACCTTGAAAAACAAGGTGTGATCTTCCTTTCGATTGAAGACGGATTGAAACAATACCCCGACTTGTTCCGGGAATATTTTGGCACAGTCATCCCGATCGAAGATAATAAATTTGCCGCACTCAATTCTGCCGTGTGGTCGGGTGGTTCGTTCGTTTATGTTCCTAAAGGTGTAAAAGTGGATTTGCCTTTGCAGGCTTATTTCCGCTTAAACACCGCGAATGTCGGTCAGTTTGAACGCACGCTCATTATTGTGGATGAGGGCGCGTCAGTGCATTATGTGGAAGGCTGCACTGCACCCCAATACACCACCAACTCCTTCCACTCGGGGGTGATCGAGATCATTGTTAAGAAGGATGCTCGCTCGCGTTATTCAACCATTCAAAACTGGTCAACTAATGTCTTCAATCTCGTCACCCAGCGCGCCAAGGTTTTTGCCAACGCCTCGCATGAATGGGTGGACGCCAACCTCGGTTCGAAGCTGACCATGAAATACCCATCCTGCTTTTTGATGGAACCCGGCGCACGTGGCGAAATGCTTTCAATGGCATTTGCAGGCCCGGGACAGACCCAGGATGCCGGCTCAAAGATGATGCACTTTGCGCCCAATACCACCAGCAAAATCACATCCAAATCTATTAGCAAGGGCGGCGGGCGCGCCTCCTATCGCGGCATGGTGAAGGTCTATAAAGGCGCAAAGGGCGTCAAATCAAATGTAGTTTGCGATGCGCTTTTACTTGACCCTAAATCTCGCTCAGATACATACCCGACCATCGAAATAGACGAAGACGATGTCAACATCGGCCACGAAGCCTCCGTCAGTAAAGTGGGTGAGGAGCAACTCTTTTACTTAATGTCGCGTGGCCTTAGTCAAGAGGAAGCCACCACCATGGTGGTCTCTGGCTTCATCGAGCCGCTCGTCAAAGAATTACCGATGGAATACGCGGTCGAAATGAATAGGTTAATTCAATTACAAATGGAAGGGTCAATAGGCTAATTCGCCCTGAGCGGAAGAGCCGAGTGCAGGTCGAGGCTCTGTAGTCGAAGGGTTGGTGAGAAAGCGCTTCGACTTCGCTACGCTCCGCTCAGCGCGTAGTATGGATAAACTTATGCAAGAAAAACCCAAAGTATCTGTTACTCGAACTCGACGCGATTTTGCTGCGAAGGAATTTTTATTCACTCAGGCAGATATCCCCGCAGCGAGCAATGGTCTCGCCTCTTTCCGTGCCCTGGCCTGGGAGGCTTTCAAAAATTTTTCCCTGCCTGTTACTACGGACGAAGCCTGGCGCCGGACTGATTTACGCTTGCTACCTGCGTCCGATTTCAAACTTCCCAGGAAAGATGCGTTTGAAGATTTACCCATTATCCCCGAAGAATTGCTCAAGCCATTAACAGGCGAACAGCACGGCGGACAGATCACCCTGCTTCCCGGCGGCTCACAGATCCAATTGGATGCATCCCTTGCCAGGCAGGGTGTAGTCTTCACTGATTTTCGCACTGCTCAAAAAGATCACGCCAACCTGCTTGCGAAGCTGATCGGTCAGATCGTGAAGCCTGAAGATGGCAAATTTGCCGCGCTTGCTTCTGCTTTGGCTCAAAACGGTGTCTTGCTCTACATACCAAAAAATTTGCAGGTGGAATATCCACTTCACTCCGTCCTTTGGGGACCCGGCGGCGAACTCGCGCATTTCTCACACTTGATTGTCTTTGTAGATGATGGCGCTTTTGTAACTTATGTTCATGAAGCCGCTTCACCGAATGAGATCGGGCACGCCCTGCACGCGGGTGTGGTTGAACTTCATGTCGGCGAAAATGCGAACTTGCGCTTTGTGGAATTACAATCCTGGGGTCGTCATGTCTGGAACTTTTCGCATGAGCGCGCTCGTGTGGAGCGGGGCGGCAATCTCGATTGGATCTTCGGCGCAATTGGCTCACGCCTGACCAAGAACTTCTCAGACCTCGACCTGGCCGGCGAAGGAGCACAGGGACGCATGTCCGGTTTTTATTTCACAGACGGCACCCAGCACCTTGATCATGATACCCAGCAGAATCACCTTGCTCCGCATACCACCAGCGACTTGCTTTTTAAAGGAGCATTAAAGGGTAAAAGCCGTTCTGTCTGGCAGGGCATGATCTACGTTGCCCCTAACGCGCAGAAGACGGACGGCTACCAAGCCAACCGCAACCTTGTCCTGGATGACCAGGCGCGTGCAGATTCGATCCCTGGCCTGGAAATCCTCGCAGACGACGTCCGCTGTACACATGGAGCCACCGTGGGCAAACTGGAACAGGAACCGCTTTTCTATCTAAAGAGTCGCGGTATCCCGCAGCGCGAAGCGGAACAATTGGTCGTTGAAGGTTTCTTCGACCCGATCATGCAGCGCATCCCATTTGAAGGCGTGCGTGAAAGATTCCAACAGGCAATTCAGGATAAGTTATCCGCAAGGGCATGAACCCGGCACACCTGGAAATTGCATGTCTTTTTTTTAGGTGGAATAAATTTACAACGTAGGACCAAGTCTATGGCGGGGAGCATGTAAAGGTTAATTAAGAGGCGGAGGGCGTCTCTAGAATCAAGATAGGATGTGTGTTATGGCAGTCAAATCAAAAACGAAACCCAAACCCAAACCCAAACTGAAGTCAAAAACCAAAGTGAAGGCAAAGGCAAGAGCGAAACCCAAGCTGAAGTTAAAAACCAAAGTGAAGGCAAGGGCAAAAGTCAGATCCAAGGTGGCGGTAAAGGCAAAGCCGGCCAGAAAATTAACCTCCAAGCCAAAAGTTAAGGCAAAGATTTTGAAAAAACCAAATGCAAAGCTGGATGTGAAAGCCAGTTCTAAAAACACATTGGAAGCCAGGGCACACGCCCAGTCCATTGTCGAAAAAATGCCGGAAAAAATTTCAGCAAGAAAGACAGCCAAAACCGTCATTACCGTTGTAAAACGGGTGGGGTCGCCTTTGGTTGAACGCCGCAAACCGATCAAGCGTTCCTTGCGTGTCAATCAATTTGCCTTCATGAGAGCGCCCGGCCTTGACCATGCTTTTGAAGTGGGCGGCTCAGTTGAAGTTTTTTGTGACCATGAAAAAAGCCGGGAGCGGATACGTGGTTGGTTAAAAGGAATCGTGGTGCAGGTGGATAATAAAATGGTAGCGGTACAGTTCCGCTCAAATGTATATCTCACCGAGGGCTGGATGGTGCCTGATCGAATCCTTTGGTACCCGCTTGGTTCAGAACATATTCGCGCTGTGCCGGGCAAGAAGCCAGCGGCGAAGAAAGAATTCATCCCTGAATATTAGCGGGCGGGTACAGCGGTATACACGTAAGCAAGTAATTACGGGTATACCGCTATACGTGTTTACATGTTTACTCACGCCATGAAACTAAACATAACAGAAATCCGAAAAGACTTTCCGATCCTGGAACGCGAAACCCGCAAGGGTGTCCGCGTGGTTTATTTGGATTCAACCGCCACTTCGCAGAAGCCCTTGCAGGTGATTGAAGCGATGAATGATTATTACCGCCGCTCGAATGCGAACATCCACCGTGGTGTACACACGCTTGCTGAAGAAGCCACTTCGATGTACGAAGGCGCGCGCGAAAAGATCGCCAGATTTGTCAATGCCGCCTCTGCGCGCGAGATCATTTACACGCGTAACACGACCGAGTCGATCAACCTGGTTGCTTATAGTTGGGCACGCGCGAATTTGAAAGCGGGCGATCTCGTTATTTTGACCGAGATGGAGCATCACAGCAATCTGGTTCCCTGGCATATGCTGCAAATGGAACGCGGCATTGAATTGGATTTCATCCCAGTCACACAGGATGGTTTGCTCGACCTTGAGGCCTGCAAAGCGCTTCTTGACCGCCGCCCTAAACTGGTCTCGTTTACGCACATGTCCAATGTGCTGGGCACGATCAACCCCGCGGCTGAGATCATTCGTTTGGGGCATGAGGCTGGCGCAATTGTGCTGGTGGATGGGGCGCAATCCGTCCCGCATTTGAAGGTGGATGTCCAGGAGCTGGGTGCTGACTTTTACACATTTTCCGCGCATAAAATGTGCGGACCTACGGGCATAGGCATCTTGTATGGAAAGACAGCCTTACTTGATTCCATGCCTCCGTTTTTAGGCGGAGGCGATATGATCAAGGAAGTGAAGCTGCGTTCATTCCGCGCAAATACTTTGCCGCATAAGTTTGAAGCGGGCACTCCTGCCATTGCAGAAGCAGTTGGTTTCGGAGCCGCAGTGGATTACCTGACCGGAATCGGCATGGATAAGATTGCCGCGCATGAGCACGAGATCACAGAATATGCGCTTGAGCGATTGGAAGAGATCCCTGGGGTAAAATTATTCGGCCCTTCGGCGGACAAAAAAGGCGGAGTGGCGGCTTTTACTCTTGAAGGCGTGCATCCGCATGATGTGGCACAGATTCTGGATCAGGATGGGATTGCCATTCGTGCAGGACATCATTGCGCCCAGCCATTACATGAAAAATTTGGAATCCCTGCCACCAGCCGCGCTTCATTTTATTTGTACAACACAAAAGATGAAGTGGATATGCTGGTGAATGGACTCTATAAAGTAAAAGAGATGTTTGGATAACCATGGACGATCTATATCGTGAAATCATCATAGAGCATTATAAAAACCCGTCCTATCGGGGAAAACTTGACCCGCATGATATTTCCTTTGCGGATAATAACCCTTTATGCGGCGATCATATTCAAATTGACTTGCGTGTGGATGATCATCAGGTTGTGACCGAAGCGAGGTTTGATGGCCATGGATGTGCCATTTCTCAGGCTTCTGCTGATTTACTGATCGAATCAATTATTGGCAAGCCGCTGGTGGAAGTAAAGAAATTAAACAAGGAATATATCCTCGAACTACTTGGCATTGATCTTGGCCCTGTGCGTTTGAAATGCGCTTTGCTCTCCCTCAAAGTATTGAAGGCAGGCGTGTATGGGCTGGGCGAGGCCGGTGATGAATTGGTAGAATGATTATGTAGACACGTAAACAGGTGGACATGTAAACACGTAGCCATGTTCAAACCTGTGTACTTGTATACCTGTATACTTGCCCCATGTTTAATTACAAAACCCTTGATGAAACTAAAGTTGAGTTTGTTGAGATCGCCCCCGCATCAGAACTCCCAAATGGCGAGCGGTTATTTGTCGACCTGGGCGATAAACCCATTGTCATTTTCAATATTGCAGGGCAATATTTTGCGATTGGCGATGTTTGCACGCATGATGACGGTCCGCTTGGGGATGGCGTGATCGAAGGAGATCATGTCGTCTGCCCGCGGCACGGCGCTGAGTTTGATATTCGCACCGGGCAGGCAGTACAAATGCCGGCAGTGGTGGATATCCCTGCTTATCCTGTTCAAGTACAGGACGGGATTCTTTTTGTGGGCATACCGAAATAAGCGCGAATATAAAAGGGCCTCTGTATTGTTCAGAGGTCCTTTTGTTTTATTTCTGCGGTGGGGAAGTTTTTGGTTGTTTCTCTTTTTCAAGAATGGTTTTTAGTTCGGCGACGATCGCTTGATAGGCCGGATCATTGATCCTGCTTTCCATCTCGTAGGGATCTATCTTGAGATCGTAAAGCTCAGAGAGATCGTTGTCTGTTTCGATGTACACGTATTGTTCGGTGCGAATGGACGTCCAATGGCCACGATCTGGCCACGCTTCCAGAAGCAAGCTCGTGCGCCAGGTGTCGTTCTCCCCTTTCAGAAGAGATACGAGGGAGAGACCGTCCACGGTATCCGGCGCGCTTGTTTCAGAGAGTTCATAAATTGTTGGTGCAATATCAATGTTTGCTGTCAGTTTTTCTTCGATATAAGCGGCAGGCACGAGCGCAGGATAGCGAAGCGCGAAGGGCACCTTGACGGATTCCTCATAAGCTGTGCTTTTGGATTCCATGCGATGTTCGCCCCAGTGCTTGCCATTGTCAGATATAAATATGATAACGGTATTATCAAGTTCGCCGGTTTCTTCAAGCTTCTTCATAATCTCGCCGATGGTTCTGTCCAATGCCATCAGGGTAAGGAGTTGTCTTCTTCGAACTTTTTCGATATCCTGCTTTTCTTCCTCGCTAAGAAGTGCTCGGTTGGAAATAGACAGGGGCTTGTCTGATATATCCTCTTCGTTATAATTTGGCAGGCTGTTTGGGGCGAGATCGGTTAAGAGCGCGTTGTCCTCTTTTGCCGGGGTGTAGGGAGCATGAGGCGCATTTGGAGTAAACAACAGGATGAAGGGTTTTCTTTGATTTGTGGCTTTGCCTAGAAATTCAATCACATAATCCTGGAATAAATAGGTGATATAGCCTGTTTTGGCCTCCCACTTCCCATTGACATTCAAGTTGGGATCGTAATAATTCGGGACAGTCCCTCCAAAGAATGAAACCCAGTAATCAAACTCAGGTCTCGGTTCACCTTTCCAGGAGTTTAGATATTTGCCCACCAGTCCCGTGTAATATCCGTTTTTGTGCAGATCCTCCACGACGGTTGGGAAATAAAGTTTATCTTCATTAACGTGAACATAATGATTGTGGGCATACATGCCGGTCAGAATGCTTGCGCGGCTGGGACAGCAAAATGGCGTCGTGATGTACCCGCGAGAAAAGGTGACACCCTGATCAAAAATCATTAGCTGAGTATTGGGCATGTACTCCATGCTGTCGTATCTCTGATCGTCTGTCACGATGATCAGAAAGTTTGGGCGTTCATCGTTGAAGCGCGGGACGCTTCGCGTGCCGCATGATTGAAACACAAGGGTCGAAATGAGAAGAAGAAATACGGTGTACCATTTCATGGGATTTCCTTTGATGTTCTTAATTTTCGCCAAATTTCCCCACGATCCTCAAGATATCAAATCCCTCTGCGAATGGACATTCCGCCAGCGCGCCGTGACGCATCATGATCGAGCGGGTGAGTTCTGCGTTGAAGTAGTAGCGGTCACGATAGGTTTCATATTCCGCCAGGGCTTCTATTTTTTTGTTGACATCTTCCTCGGTGACTTCTACTAAAAAATGAGGAAAAAAACCGTAGGAAGAGCGGACGACGTCATAGCCCAAGACGGTGATGCCGCGAAATGCCCGCAGGGATTCGTCTGTCATTGTGTTGTGGTCTTGATGAACATCTTGTTTGCTGTGTGTGAAGATCAAATCTGGTTTGAAGTCTTTCCGGAGTTTGAGGAAATATTCCAATATCTCCTGTCGCGCATCGGGAAAGACGCGCGTGATAAAAGGACCAAAAGCGATCTTATCTTCAGGCACTCCCAGCACTTTCATTGACCTGAAATGTTCGTCTTTTACGTTTATCAGGTCAGGAATTTTTCGATTTTCCGAAAGTGTGACGCATAAAAAATCCGTTCTTTGTTTAACGATGTGATGAATCAAAGCGCCGCACCCGATCTCAATATCATCAGGATGCGCGCCGAGGAAGAGGACTTTTTTACCGAAGAAATTCATAATATGATTATGTCGTTGCGAGGGCGTTCTTATTCTTTGCCCGAAGCAATCTCTGTGTGAATGAGAAGATTGCTTCGTCGGGAAGAACACCCTCCTCGCAATGACACCCTTTTATTTTGTCGCCAAAATGCCGCCGACAACTTTGGTCATCACCAATTTGCTGTCGCGGTCGAACCATCTTTGGGCTACGGCTTGAATCTTGCCGATCAACACTTCGTATTCATCCCTGCCATTGAACATGGATGTCCACAGTTTGCGGTCTTCTCCTAGTGATGCGCGCACATAGTCAATAAATGGCGCAACTCCCGGGAAGGTGAGATGATTCTCAAATTTGTGTAATTCGACCTTGGCGAAGATTTTGTCAATGGTGTTGAATATATCACCTTTAAAGCGGGATGAACCAGGCATGGGTGGAATGGTGGCATTGGCGGCTTCCTTGATGATGTCGTAGAACATCTGCTTATTTTCGGGCAATGGGCCCGAGACGAAAAGCCGTCCGCCAGAGTTGAGCACCCGATGAGCCTCGCCAAATGTAAAATCCAGATCGGAGGCGTAGTAGATGGCGAAGGCGCTGGTACACAAGTCAAATGTGTTGTCTGGGAAATTGAACGGTTTGTTGAAATCCAAAAATTGAAAATCAATATTCGCTCCGAGTTTCTTGTTTTTCTCACGGGCCTTATCAAGCAACTCTTCAGAAAAATCGCCGCCTGTGATCTTGGCGCCGCCTTGAGTGTATTCATTGAACAGAAAACTCAGCTTGCCTGCGCCGCAGCCGACATCCAAAATTTTCATGCCAGCCTGCGGCTTGAGCAGATCGTTTGTCCAAATGTCAATATTGGCTGAGCCATATTTCTCATGAATGTCAATTCGCATGAGCAGGTCCTTGCTGGGTTCCTGATAATCAATTTTCATTGGTTCTCCTTGAAAATAATAAAGGGATTATACCAAAAGCCATTCAAAATTCAGTCATTGAATTTTGAATGGCGATAGTTATTCGTCCTGAGCGGAGTGACGAGTGCTCTTCGAGAAATGCAGTCGAAGGACACGGGTCATAAAAAATCTAAATTACTTTGCCGCCCCCACGCTTCGACTACATTCGGACAAAGGGCGTGTCCTCTCTCCGCGCAGCGAGGATTGGATTACTCATGATAAAATTCGCACACTGGCATACCTATGGCAAACAAAATACAATCTGTAAAAGGCACGAGAGAATTCTATCCTGAACAAATGTTCCTGCGTAATTTCATTTATGAAAAAGTGCGCGCGGCATCTCAGGCTTTTGGCTATCAGGAATGGGATGCGCCGTTTATCGAAACGATTGATCTGTATGCGGCAAAATCCGGCGAGGAACTGGTAAAGAAGCAATCCTTCACTTTCCAGGATCGCGGGGGAGATTTTGTCACGCTCCGACCTGAACTTACACCCAGCCTCGCGCGCATGATCGCGGCGAAGCAGGGCGAGTTGACCTTCCCTTTGCGTTGGTGGTCGTTCGGTCCGTTTTGGAGATATGAACAGCCGCAAAAGGGACGTTCGCGTGAATTCTTTCAGTGGAATATTGACATGCTGGGAGTGGACTCGCCGTTGGCGGATGCGGAGCTGATCGCGGTCGCTGCGACATTCCTGCGCTCGGTCGGACTTAATCCTCAGCTTGCTTCTATTTACGTAAACAATCGCCTCCTGATGGAATCTGAATTCGATGCGCTGGGTATCCTTCCAGAAAAGCGGCTCGATGTTTCCAATCTCGTTGACCGCCGCTCAAAGATGGAACCTGCCAAATGGGATGCGTACGCACTTGAGTTGGGCTTGACTCAAAAGCAAGTGGATGGCTTGAAGGATATTCTCAGTAATTTTGAGCTGTGGAAAAAGAGCGACGAACTTGTGCGTTTGTTCGCTGCGCTGGAAGCGTTGGGTGTTAAAGAATATGTCAAATTTGACCCGAACATCATGCGTGGACTCTTGTATTACACAGGCACAGTCTTTGAGGCGTTTGAGACGAGTGGTTCATTGAAACGTGCCATTCTTGGCGGCGGACGTTATGATAACCTGCTTACAGATGTAGGCGGGCAGCCTCTCGCTGCTGTCGGATTTGCAATGGGAGATGTGGTGATAGGCATCATCCTGCAGGAAAATGGACTCCTGCCTGAATTTACCCCATCGCCTGCGTCAGTGTTGGTGACTGTCTTCGATGAAAACATGTGGATGGAATCCTTTGAACTTGCGGCGCAATTACGCAGCGCAAAACTGAATGCGATGGTTTATCCTGAACCTGTCAAACTGCAAAAGCAGTTCAAGTTTGCAGACAGGATGAAGATGAAGATAGCGCTGACGGTGGGTCCTGATGAGGCAGAGAATGATCAAGTGGCGGTCAAAAACCTGGTTAATGGCGAACAGGCTACAGTTAAGCGCGAAGCGGTTGTAGAGTTCATCCGCAAAATCCTTGCGAGGGTTTAATCCTAATGATATAATCCCGCTCGCTTGAAGTATGGAGCCTGTAGCTCAACGGCAGAGCGCTACACTGTGGCTGTAGATGTTGTGGGTTCGAAACCCATCAGGCTCCCAGATTCACAGACCCTAAAGGTTTTCAAAACCTTTAGGGTCTTATAGCAGTAAAATAACTCCATGTCTAAAACCTTTAATGTTCTTTTTCTCGCGGCGGAAGCCGACCCTTTTGTGAAAGTCGGGGGGCTTGGTGATGTTGCTGGTTCTTTACCGCGCGCCTTACGCGCTCTTTCCAATGAGGATATAAAACTTGATGTGCGTCTTGTTTTGCCATATCACCCCGTTGTGAAAGCGGATAATCTCAAGCCGCTAAGTATGTTCTCCATCCCGCGCGGCGACTCTGAGGTTGAGGCGGAGGCGTTTGAGGGCTCATTGAATGGGATGCCTGTTTACTTCATCAATGGCGATGCGATCCGCGCGAACGGCTCTGTTTATTCCGTCGATCCAAAATTAGATGCCGAAAAATATACATTCTTCTCTCTCGCAGCGCTGGAACTGCCAAGACAGATCAACTGGTCTCCGGATGTTGTGCATGCCAATGACTGGCACACTGCTTTAAGTGTTTATGGTTCATTGACCAAGCGTTGGGAGGCAGGCGCGCGCCATGTGGCAGGCGTGGTCACTTTGCATAACCTGCCTTTTATGGGACCGGATATCAGTGCAATCCTTGAAAGTTACGGAATTAAAATCGCGCAAACCGATCTGCCAGAATGGGCGCGCCTGATGCCTTTGCCTTTGGGGCTGTGGGCTTCAGATGCAATTGTGGCTGTTTCGCCGACCTATGCCAATGAAGTTCTCACGCCTGAAGATGGCAGCGGGTTGGATGAATTTTTACAACTCCGCCGTGAAACGATCAGCGGTATATTGAACGGGATCGATGTGGTTTCTTTTAACCCCGCAGATGATTCCGCTTTGGGCATGAACTTTGAGATTGACTCGCTTGAAAAACGCGCCGTAAATAAAACCTTGTTGCAGGAAAGGCTTGGCTTTCAGCCAGACCCAGACGCCCCTTTGCTCGCCATGGTCTCACGGATGGATATACAAAAAGGGGCTGATCTTGCCTTTACTGCGTTGAAAAGCATGAAGAAGGTTAATTTTCAAGCAATTATTTTAGGAACAGGCGACCCAAAACTTGAAGAAGCAGCGCAGAGTTTACACAATCTGTTTCCTGAAAAAATTAAAATCGAGTTGCGTTACGACGCGAGTCTTGCTCGACAGGTCTACGCCGGCTCAGATATGCTGCTCATGCCGTCGCGCTACGAGCCCTGCGGACTCTCGCAAATGATCGCCATGCGTTACGGGTGTGTGCCTGTCGTGCGCGCGACGGGCGGCTTGAATGACACAGTGAAACATGGAGAAACGGGTTTTGTTTTTGAGAAGGCTCACCATATGTCCTTAATGGGGGCTGTCAAAGCGGGCATCAAGGTATATTCAGACCGCGAACGATGGAAAGAAATTCAACGCGCGGGCATGGCACAAGACTTCTCATGGGAAAACTCAGCGCGGAAATATCTGGAGTTATATCAATCTCTTGTGAAATAATAATTTCTCTTTTGCTCTTGTAGCGGGCCAACCCATGCAAGAGCTCAGGTGTTTATGGCATTCAACCGCTCTTCCGGCATTCTCCTCCATCCTTCCAGTTTGCCGGGTCCGTACGGCATTGGCGATCTGGGCCCGCAATGCTATCGCTTCATTGATTGGCTGGCTTCCACTGGCTGCAGGCTTTGGCAAATCCTTCCCTTGGGACCCACAGGCTATGGGGATTCGCCTTATCAATGTTTTTCGGCCTTCGCGGGGAATCCATATTTATTAAGTCCCGATGAAATGTTAACCGATGGACTCTTGACTCAGGACGATTTGGATGGAATGAAAGACCTGTCCGTTTCACAAGATCCTTCGGCGCGCTTCAGGATAAACTTTGGCCCGCTCATTCCAAAAAAACTCGATCTTTTACAAAAGGCATTTTCCCGCTTCCAATCCTCTCCCGAGTATTTGTGTAAGTCGTTTGACTCCTTCTGCGCTGAAAATGCCTCCTGGCTGGATGACTTTGCGCTCTTCATGGCGTTGAAAGAAGCCAATGGCGGCGGAGCATGGAGCGGGTGGCCCGGGGTGATACGTTCCAGAAAAAAAACTTCAATGACCAAAGCCAGAAAAGAATTGGCAGAAAGCCCTTCGACTGCGCTCAGGACAAGCATCAGGCGTTATTCCTTCTATCAATTCCTTTTCTTCCGCCAATGGAATAAAGTCCGCGCGTATGCGCATGAAAAAGGGATACAGATCATCGGCGATATCCCGATCTATGTTGCGTATGACTCTGCGGATGTATGGGCACGCCCTGATTTGTTTTTCCTCGATGAGAAAGGCAACCCGACCGTCGTGGCGGGCGTTCCGCCGGATGGGTTCTCTGCCACAGGTCAATTGTGGGGCAACCCGCTTTACAACTGGGATGTGCATAAAAAGGAGGGCTATGCCTGGTGGCTTACACGTGTGCGTGCCTCCCTGAAATTTATGGACATTTTGCGCTTTGACCACTTCCGCGGCTTTGCTGGGTACTACGAGATTCCCGCTGACCACACCACCGCAGAAAATGGACGCTGGGTGACCGGTCCCGCCCAAGACCTGTTCCGCGCAGTGGCTAAATATCTCGGTGATGGTTTGATCACGCCTGGTATTGGATTGCCGATCATTGCAGAGGACCTTGGGATGGTCACACCTGACGTGATCGAGTTATTGGAAGCCTTTGACCTGCCCGGTATGAAAGTTTTGCAATTTGGCTTTTCGGGGCCGGAGAATCCCTATCTGCCGCATAATTACATTTCCAACTGCGTGGCATATACTGGCACGCATGATAATGACACCGCCATCGGCTGGCTTGCAACTGCACCTGAGCATGAACGGGATTTTGCAAAACGCTACCTCAACGTGGACGGTCAAGATTTCGCCTGGGATTTGATCCGTGCAGTTTGGAGATCCGTTGCAGTATTTGCCATTGCTCCCATGCAGGATGTTCTCAGCCTCGGTGGGGAGGCGAGGATGAACTTCCCAAGTACACTGGGCGGAAATTGGGAATGGCGCATGAACGAAAGCGACTTGCGTGAAGATCTGGCGGCAGGGTTGAGGGATTTGAATTGGTTGACGAACAGGTAGGGGCGTGATTGGTAATTAGTGATTAGGAATCAGATAAATAGGAAACCCTGCGGATCGGAATGAATCGTCCCAGATAAAGCCGATCAACCTGTCAGCCGGAAAATGAATGGGCGTTATTGCGTCTCGTTCTCGCAGACATCATCAGATCGGGTCTTGAGGTTGTAGACCATAACCAATCATAGGCTTGCGTGGATCGGGCGGAATTTTGTAAAAAGTTAAGATCCACATAGATTCCTGCTGTGGCGATCATGACGAAGAGAGTAGGGAATTGAATTTTTTTAGACATTGCAGCATGTCACTCATTTAGCAGGAAACCTTAAATTTTTGACAGATTGAGTAAATCCTTATTGATTTTTTAGATGATTTGTTATAAGATAGCCATAGAGATATTGCAAATTTGCAAACTCGAAAAGGCAAACCCATTGTGAGGTGGGGACGCAAAGTCATGGGTCTGCTGAAACGCAGACCGCCAGACCACCGAAATTATTTTTCGGCGGTTGTTTTTTTGAAGGAGGTGGCACGCCAAATTTTTTCGAGCTTTCCGCTAATTTCAAAATATAACTAAACCTTAAGGAGAAAAATCTCATGGGTAAAAAATTGCTTTTTACTGTTTTCTCGGTGATTGTGATCCTTGCGATTGCTGTCAGCCCGGTCGGGGCAGTGACCGATGGCGAGCTAGATGGCAACGGCCATCCCTATGTAGGGTTGATGGTAGCCCAAGATGCCAATGGCAGTCCTTTATGGCGTTGCAGCGGTACTTTGATCTCCCCCACCGTTTTCCTTACTGCTGGGCATTGTACAGAAACTCCAGCGGCACACGTCGAAATCTGGTTTGATGCAGATGTTGAATCCGGCATCCCTGAAAACGGTTATCCGTTTGATGGTGATGCAGGTGGAACACCATACACTCATCCTCAATATAATCCCAATGCCTTTTACCTCTATGATCTGGGTGTGGTCGTACTGGATAAAAAAGTCAGGATGAAAAAGTATGGCGCTTTGCCTCAATTGGATTCATTGGACAGTCTTCGCCCAGGCGCTGAAACGATCTTTACTGCGGTGGGATACGGTTTACAGGAAAGTTTTCCCGATGCCGCTTCCTGGAAGGAACATAATGTAAGAGTGCGCATGGTTGCCTATCCACACTTGATCCAAATCAATGGAGGCATTGTGGGCGATTCGTCTCTGTTGTTGTCTAATAATGCAAACACAGGCGGAACGTGCTTCGGTGACTCTGGTGGCCCAAACTTTGTTGGTGATTCCAATATTGTGGGCGGCGTCACATCCTTCGGCTTGAATGGCACCTGTGCCGGCACCGGCGGTGTCTATCGTGTGGATAAGGCTGATGATTTGGCGTGGCTTGCTGCTTTTGGCGTGACGCCTTAAGTTTCACATTGTACAAACGGCAAAACATA
>Ga0082335_1004745_pt1 | contig 19897 bp, 19 predicted proteins | sample Subgrocontami58m_FD_72375 | JGI IMG/M metagenome (GOLD analysis project Ga0082335, IMG submission 72375) | Subsurface groundwater microbial communities from S. Glens Falls, New York, USA - GMW37 contaminated, 5.8 m (SPADES assembly) (version 2) ... | reverse complement strand
GCCAGCGAAGCGCGTTGATCTGGTCCTGGCCGCGCGCGTCCTCGGGCTTGATCGGCGTGCCGGGAGCGGGGTTGACCGGCGGCTGGGCGCCTTCCGCGGGCTTCTCTTCCGGTTTTTTTCCCGGCGGTGGCACTTTGGGGATCCACCACCCGCGGGCGGCGAACGACCAGCGGCCGAACTGGAAGTAGGCCCACTCGGAGATCGAGCCGGATCCGTCGGGCGCGGCGGGCGGGTCGGCGGCTCCCAGCGTCTCGCGGTAGATCCGGGCGACGAAGTGGTGGTAGGGCGCGTCGGGCGACTGCAGGGTGGACTTGATGCGCTCGCCCTCGGCCTGGGGATTGGGCTGCCACGGGTTCATGAGGTTGTCTTCGGGGGTGAAGGCGAAGACTGCGGCGATGTTCGGATGGTCGAAGAGGAAGTCTGCGACCGCGCGCGATTCGGCCTCCGAGACCGGGTGTGCGCCGGCGCCCTTCTGGAAGTAGGGGTACTGGAACGGGAAATTGCGATTGAAGGCGACGCCGCCGGATGCGTCCTCGTTCCAGGCTCCGTCCTGGTCGTTGTCGGAGCCCTCGGGTTGGAGGGACCAGCGGCCGCGTTCGTCCTCGCGCGCATTGACTTCGATGAGGATGCGTGGATCGGCGGGGTGGGGGACGAAGCGGCCGGATTCGTCGGCGACGCGCAGGAGGGTGATGGAGCCGTCGCCGTCGAGGTCCTCGGGCCCGTCTTCGCCGGTGGCGCCGTCGCGGTCGTCGTTGGTCCAGCGCGCGTTTCCCTCGCGTTCGATCCAGGGCTTGCGGAAGAAGGCTTCGCTGGCGTCGGGGTTGGGCCGGGGGACGATGTAGAAGGTGACGCGTTCGAGGAGCTTCTTGACCTCCGGATCCACGGCGGCTTTCTCGACCAGGAGCCGGGCGAGGCGAAGGGACAACTCGCTGCCGAGGAGGTGGGGGGCGTGGACGCTGCCGAAAACGGCGATGGCGGGCTTGGCGTCGAGCGGGGACGTGCCGACGGCGATGGCGAAGATCTCCCTGCCGCCGAGGGTGGTGTCGAGCGTGGTGACGGCGGCGAGGTCGGAGGTGTCGAGCCGGGCGACCTGGGCGCGGAACTCGGCCCAATCGGAGTAGCCTGGGACGGCGGGCTGGGCGGAGGCTGCGGCGGCCCCGCAGGCGAGCAGGGAGAGCGCGAGAGCGAGGCGCATGGCGGGCGGCACCCGAATGAGGGTCACCGCAACGGCGCGGAACGGGGCGGGCAAGCTACGCGCGAGGGGAAACGGAGGGGAAGAATGCCGGGGGCGGGACTCGAACCCGCACGGATTTCTCCATACGCCCCTCAAACGTACGTGTCTGCCAATTTCACCACCCCGGCGGGCGAGGAAATGTTGTTCGAGGGAAAGGGGATGCTACGCGGGGATGGGGGCGGGGTCAAGGGAAAAGGTGATCGCGCCATGTACTGAGCGAGACTGGCGGTCTGGCGCCCGGCGAGTTCTCCCGCGAGCCGGCTCCCGATCCAGCGCGCGACATCGTAGTGTCGGTTGCGGGAATGTCCACGTGCTCGAAGACCACGCGACCCCGGGGTGCACCGGCGCCGCATCATCTCTGCCACGGCACGTCCGGCACGCCCAGCCGTCGATTCGCCGCGCGCGCCATGACGAAGAGCAGGTCCGACAGTCGGTTCAAGTACACCAGCACGGTCGACGGGATCGGGCCCAGCTTCCCCAGGGTGACCACGCGCCGCTCGGCGCGACGGGAGACGGTGCGCGCGGTGTGCAACGCGGACGCGCCGGGAGAGCCGCCGGGCAGGATGAACTGCCGCAGCGGCTCCAGCCCCAGCTCGAGCTGGTCGATCGTGGCTTCGAGGAACTGCACGTCGTCGCCGGTGATGACCGGAGGCGACTTCTGTTTGGCCAGCGCCTCCTCGGGAGTCGCCAGGATCGCCCCAATGGTGAAGAGGTCGGCCTGAATCCGGGCCAGCACCGCGTCCAGGTCGGCCGGGAGTGCGCATGCCCGGGCCACTCCGAGGAAGGCGTTGGTCTCGTCGACCGAGCCGTACGCCTCGATGCGCAGGTCGTCCTTGGACACCCGTGCGCCGCCGAACAAGCCGGTCTCGCCACTGTCGCCGGTCTTCGTGTAGATCTTCACGATGTCCCTCCCCGCTCGGCCCGGATCCGTGTCCCCTCCTGTGTGAATAGCAGGTCGGTCGGGCGCTCCCGGCCCGACGGGCGATTCTATCGCAGTCGTCTTGAACCGGTCAACGCGTGGCAAACAGCCAAACGGCCGAGCACGCACTCACCCGGGTCGTAACGGAACCCGATCTCATGACCAGGCGGCCGGGGTGCACAGTCACCGACTCCTCGCGGTGGGGGCCGTGGGCGGCCGGCACTTCCGCTTGCCCGCGTCGGGCGGGACCGGTTACACTGATCGATCACTCTCCGCGGGTCCCGAGTCCAGCCCTAGGCGTCGCCCATGAGCCTGCGCGCCAAGTTCAGCCTGACGGCCGCCCTGCTCCTGGCCATCCTCGGGCTGCTCCTCACTCAGTGGTTCGTCGACCATGAGCGCGAGCAGTACACGGACGGACTGGTCGACCGAGGCTCTTCGCTCACCCGAACCCTGGCTTACAATTCGGTCCTTCCCCTCACCTTCGGGGAGGACCAGCGGCTGGAGCGGCTGGTCGACATCGTGGTGCGGGAACCCGAAGTTCGCTACGTGCTGATCCTGGATTCCCGCGGGGCGATCCAGGCCTCGGGGGGCCGCGTTCCCCGCGAGGTCATGTCCCGCGTGCTCGAGTTCTCGCTCCTGGCCGAGAACCGCGAGAGCGTATTCTCCACCTACGACTGTATGCACCTGATCCAAAGCGTGGTGGCCCCCGCGACGGGCCAGGGCTCGCCGCTTTGGCTCGGATCCGTTGTGGTGGGCGTGTCCACCGTGGCGAACGAGAATCGCATCCGCGAAGGGGCGAACTGGGCGATCTTCGTCATGTGCGTCGTCGTCCTCTCGGCGATCTTCATCTTCAACTTCCTTGCGCGGATTCTGGTGCGGCCCCTGGAGGAGCTCACCCGTGGGACCGAGCGGGTCGCGGCCGGTGACCTCGGCTGGCGCGTGCAGCTCGGGCGTACGGACGAACTCGGGGCGCTCGCAACCTCGTTCAACCAGATGGCTCAGTCGCTCAAGAACTCGCGGGACGATCTCACCCGGATGAACCAGGAATTGTCGCGGGCCAACGAGGAGCTCAAGAACTGGGGCGGTCGGCTCGAACGCGAAGTCGCCTCACGAACCCAGGACCTGAGCGAAGCCAACCAGAAGCTCGAGCACCTCATGCGGGAGAAAGAGGACTTTCTCCGGGCGGTCAGCCACGACCTGAACGCCCCGCTGCGCAACATCGCCGGCATGGCGAACCTGATACTCCGGCGCGCGGGGGACGGGCTCGACCCCACCATCTCAGACCGGGTGAAGCGGATCCAGGCCAACGTCGAGCGCGAAATGGAAATGATCCAAGCCCTGCTCGACCTGTCGCGCATCCGTTTCGAGCGCAAGACGCTCGTGCCGGTTTCCCTCACGCAGGTCGTCGAGGGCGTGCGCAGCCAACTGCTCTGGCAGATCGAGGAACGGCGAGTGCGATTCGAGGTCGAGACTCCCCTCCCGATCCTCCACGGGGACCCGCACCGGGTCAGGCAGATCTTTCAGAACCTGATCGAGAACGCGATCAAGTACGGCGCCGCACCCTCCCCGCTGGTGCGCATCGGCGCGGTCCTGCGCGACGGCTCCTGGCACTTCTGGATCACCGACAACGGGATCGGGATCCCGCCCGAAGACCACGAGCGCATCTTCTACATGTTCCGCCGCGGGCGCGACCCGAGAATGGCGCAAATCCCGGGACGCGGAGTCGGACTCGCGCACGTCCGCTCGATCGTCGAGACCTACGGCGGCCGCATCCGAGTGGAATCGGAGCCGGGACGGGGAAGCACGTTTCGCGTCGAGATCCCCGAAGCCGCGTTCGCGCCGCCTCCGGCGATCGGGCCCGTGACCGCGGCGACCGCGCCGGGAGAAAAACCACCCTGCGCTTCCCCCGCAGCGGAGCCCGCGATCGTTCCTGCCTCCAACGCGAGACCTGGGTCGGTGGCGCCCGTTCCCGCCGGCGTGCCGGCGAGGTTACCCGCAGTCACATCGGCGCCCCCCACCGAATCTGAATCCCCTGCTGCTCCGGGATCCCTGGCCTCCCCATCGGGGGGTACCTTCCCGGATCTGCCCGGGAGCGAGTGCGCCCGGATTCCGGTCTTGGGCACGACCGCGGCGGCACCGCCCGGAGTTTCCTTCGAAACGCCGGCGGACTGCACGGCTACCGGTTCCGCCCGGTCGCCCGCGGAGGCGTCACCCTCTCCCGCCAAGCCTGTCGGGGTGTCCGGATGATCACGGTGCTCCTGGTCGACGACGACGCAGACTGTCGTCTCATGGTTCGCGAGGCGATGCAAGACGGGGGCTTCGAGCATCGGGTCTTCGAGGCCGCATCGGGCGAGGAGGCGCTCGATTTCTTCTTCCGCCGCGGCCCGCATCGCGATGCGCCGGTCCCGGACCTGGTCTACCTCGACATCGACATGCCCGGGATGAGCGGTCTCGACGTGCTCAAGGAGATCCGTTCGCACGAGGAGTTTCGCGCGATCCCGGTGGTGATCATGACCAACCTGGACGACGACCGGGAGAAGAGCCTCGCCGCCCAGTACGGGGCGAACAGCTACACCCTCAAGCCCAACGACCCGCTTCAATTCGTCCAGACGGTGATCGAGGCGACTCACTACTGGACCCACGTGCACCGACGACCCGAGGACGGCGCGCAGGAGAAGGAGTGAGGTCTCGATTCCCCCGGGGGATCTCCGGCAGGTGATCGCATGCCTATCCGGTTGCTTGCCAAACTGCGTTGGCCGGTTGTCGGACCAGTGCTGTTCGACGCGCGGGCGTCCTCGTGCTCGTAATCGTTCTCGTTCTCGACGGAGCACCCACGAAGCGATACGACCACGATCGCGATGCCGATGCCGATCCCGAGGGCGCTTTCGAGCACGAGCACGACTCGCGACCCGGGCCTTGGTTCCATCCATGCCTATCCGGTTGACGCCCAACGGTACTGCCGGCAATGCCAGGGACGGCCAGCCCCCACCACCCGTGGGGCCCCCGCGGGGACTTCGCGACCGTCTTGGGAAGCAACCGGATAGGCTTGGTTCCATCCATGCTGATCCGGTTGACGACCGATGCGCGGCCACGATTCGCGGATGATTCAGCGTGCCCCCACACCTCCGTCATCGTCGTCATCGTCCCCGGGTGGCGGGTCGAGGTCGCGGTGCAGGGCGGCGTCCCGGTATCGGCGAGCAAGGCCGTAGGCACCCTCCGCCTCCAATTGCGAAGCGAGTTCCTCGAGGAAATCGGGGTCCTTGCGCAGGCCGATTGCGCGATCGATCGCCGCGGCGGCGGCTTCCTCGCCCTCCTCGTCGGCGAGGATGGCGCCGAGGCGAGCGAGGGACTCCTCGTTGGGGTCGCCGAGATCGACCGCCCGGCGGTAGCACTCGAGGGCCTCGCGGGTCCGTTCCTGGAGGCGTCGGCAGTCTCCCAGGCGGAGCAGGATCGTAGCTTCCTTCGGGCGCCGCTCGGCGAGGGATTCGAGGGTCCGGGCGGCCTCGTCGGGGGACTCCGCGCGGAGCAGGCACATCGCGCGGTTGTACGCGGCCGAAGCGCGCGTCGGGACCGCTCGGTCGGCCTCACGGAAGGCATCGGCGGCAGCGCGCCAGTCCTCTTGCGCGGCGGCCCGGAGGCCCCGGCCGAAGGCCCGGTCCCAAAGGAGTTCGACTGAGCTCCGGCGGTTCCACCAGCGCTCGAATCGCCTGCGCGCGTGGAGGAACCATGCGGGCGCGCCGACCAGGTAGTGGAGCCAGAAGGTGGCTTCGAGCGCCAGTTCCTCGTCGTACCGGTCCCATAGTTCCAGGACGTGGAGGACGAGGTCGCAGCGACGCTCGAGGGCGCGTGCGAAGGAGATCAGCCCCTCGGCCTGGGCCATCGGCCCGTCGAGGAAGAGCACGCCTGCCCGGTCGGCGATTTCGGCGAGCAGGAAGACAGAGCGGCGGCGCGAGTGCAGGCGGGCGAGTGCGGGCGGCCGGGTGGTGGCGTTCTGGATGGCGCAGGCGAGGCCGGTGAGCTGCTCGAGCAGCGGATCGCCGACGCGGCGCGCGACGAGTTCTGCGGCTTCCGGGCACTCCGCGGCGAGCAGGCGGACGACGAGCCAGGATCGCGCCTCCACTCCGGTGCACCACGGTCGCGCGGAGCGCCACCATTCCTCAGACTGCAGTTCTGCCTGCATCGCGAAGATCCGTGCGGAGAGACGTTCGAGTGCGGGGCCGAGCTCGGCGGCGAACAGGGCGCAGGGTCCGGCGGCGTCCTGGAGGAGGTCGTCGACGAGGCACGCGCGCCGCTCCACCAGGTCGAGGAGGTCGTCCTGGCCGCAGGCGTCCCGAATGGTGGCCCGTCGACTTTCGGGCGGCGTCCAATCGGCGTCAAAGACGATTCGATCGAGGCCGCCGGTCCGGATGGAGGCGTCCGATTCCGCGAGCCCGCGCAGGGTGGAGACTGCCGGATGGGCGGGCAGGCCAGCGAGCAGGGTTCGGGATTCCTCCGGGCATCCGCGCAGTCTGGCCCGCCATGCGCGTCGGAAGGCGACCCACGCGGCGGGCTCCAGGTCCTCCGGGCGGACGGCGAGGAGGAAATCGAGGCGGCGGACGAGCCGTTCCAGGAGCACGAAGTCGAACAGGACGACCCAGAGCGCCGCAGCGGAGAGGGCGAGCCAGGCGGGCCACGCCAGGGCATGGAAACAGGCGACGAGGGTGAACACGGGGAGGGCGCGGGCCAGGGCGGAGGCACAAAGCGGCCGATGGAGTCGTCCCGCTCCTGCGGCGACGGCGCGGCCGGCGATCGGAAAGGAGAGGGTAGACGCCCAGAAGATCGGGCCCAGGGCGAGGAAGACGATTGCGGGGGTCGCGCCATCACGGAGCCACCAGCGCGAGGCGAGAGCGGAGAGGACGATCAGGGTGGTTACGCCGAGCGGGCGGGCCCAGATCCGCGATGCGCGAAGACCCAGGCAGGTCGCGAGGAAGGCGGTGCCGAGGGCGAAGCATGCGACGGGAGCGTCGAGCGGGCCCGCTACCCCGCCGAGGCACAAGCCGGCGAGCAAGGCGCAGACCATCGCCACGTAGTTGAGGTCGTTCGATGGGACGGCGGCGGGGCGGGTTTCCATGGGGGCGAGGATAGCCGGGCGGGGCGCAAAATCCCAAGACTTCCCGAAAGTGACGGACCCCCGGGGCATGCGCCCCGGGGGTCACGATAGATGTCGTTGCGAGCGGTCCAGTCTAGTACATTTCCTCGTCGTAGGCCCCGGCGCCGCCCTTGCCATCCTTCTTCTTCTCCTTGATCTCGGAGATCAAGGCATCGGTGGTCAGAAGGAGGGAAGCGACGCTCGAGGCGTTCTGGAGGGCGAGACGGACGACCTTCGCCGGGTCGACGATGCCGGCCTTGCGCAGGTCCACGTACTCGCCCTTGGCGGCGTCGAAGCCATTCCAGCCCTTGGCTTCCTTCACCTTGGAGACGATGAGGGCGCCGTGGTAGCCGGCGTTCCCGGCGATGTGGCGGAGCGGAGCCTCGATGGCGCGGCGGACGATGTCGATCCCGGTGCCGATGTCGCCGGCGAAGAACTTGTCGGCGATCGCCTTGCCCCCCTTCTGGAGGACGGGCAGGCAGCGCAGCAGGGCGACCCCGCCGCCGGGGACGATGCCCTCTTCGACCGCGGCTTTGGTGGCGTGCAGCGCGTCCTCGATGCGCGCTTTCTTTTCCTTCATCTCGACCTCGGTGGCAGCGCCCACGTTGATCTTGGCGACGCCGCCGGCGAGCTTGGCCAGGCGCTCCTGGAGCTTCTCGCGGTCGTAGTCCGAGGTGTTGGTCTCGATCTCCTTGCGGATCTGGGCGATACGGCCCTGGATCGCGGCGCTCTTGCCGGCGCCTTCCATGAGCGTGGTGTTCTCCTTGTCGATCACGATCTTCTTGGCGCGGCCGAGATCGGCCAGCTCGACCTTCTCGAGCTCGATTCCGAGATCTTCGAAGATCGCCTTGCCGCCCGTGAGGATCGCGATGTCCTCGAGCATCGACTTGCGGCGATCGCCGTAGCCAGGCGCCTTGACGGTGCAGCACTTGAAGATGCCGCGCAGCTTGTTCACCACCAGGGTCGCGAGCGCGTCGCCCTCGACCTCCTCGGCGATGATCAGGAGCGGCTTGCCGGTCTTGGCGACCTTTTCGAGCAGCGGGATCAGGTCCTTCACGGCGCTGACCTTCTTCTCGTGCACCAGCACGTACGCGTCCTCGAGGACGGCCGTCATGCTCGTGGGGTCGGTCACGAAGTAGGGGGACAGGTAGCCGCGGTCGAACTGCATGCCCTCGACCCACTCGGTCTCGGTCTTGAGGGTTTTCCCTTCCTCGACCGTGATCACGCCGTCCTTGCCCACCTTCTCCATCGCTTCGGCGATCATCGTCCCGATCTCGGGGTCGTTGTTCGCCGCGATCGTGCCGACCTGTGCGACCTCGTCCTTGCCTTTGATCTTGATCGCCTGGTTCTTGATCTCCTCGACGATCGCCTCGACCGCCTTCTCGATCCCGGTCTTCAGCGCCATCGGGTTCGCGCCCGCGACCACGTTGCGCAGCCCCTCGGTATAGATCGCCTCGGCCAGCACCGTGGCGGTGGTGGTTCCGTCCCCCGCCGTGTCGCTGGTCTTGGACGCGACTTCCTTCACCATCTGCGCGCCCATGTTCTGGTACGGGTCCCGCAGTTCGATCTCCTTGGCCACCGTGACCCCGTCCTTGGTGACCAGCGGGGAACCGAATTTCTTCTCGATGATCACATTCCGGCCGCGGGGACCCAGAGTCACCCGCACCGCTCGCGACAGCATCTCCACGCCCTCGCGAATCGCTTCGCGGGCCTTTTGATCGTAGACCACGCGCTTCGCAGCCATGGACAGTACCTCCGTAAATCTTGTCGATCGCCCGGCTGGGCCGGATCGCTAGTCCACCACCGCCAGAATCTCGTCTTCCGACATCACCAAGTAGCCCTTGCCGTCGTTCTTCACTTCGGTGCCCGCGTACGACGTGAACAGCACCCGGTCGCCGGCCTTCACCTGAAAGTCGCCGCGCTTCCCGTTTTCCAGCAGACGGCCTTCGCCGACCGAAATCACCTTGCCCTCCTTGGGCTTCTCCTTGGCGGCGTCCGGTATCACGATCCCGCCCGCGGTCTTGTCCGTGGCTTCGATCCGCTCGATCAGAACCTTGTCTCCCAGAGGCACGAGCTTCATGATGTTCCTCCTGTGATAGGTCGCGCAGGCGCGATCGCTTGCGGGATCCCGGGGGAGTGACCGTTTACTTGTGAGGAAGCCAATCAAGCAATTTCCTTGCCGCGGGAGGTTGGTTCGAAGCGGATTGGATGCTGTTTCTTAAGACATTTATTTTGAATTACTTGTGAACACAGGAGGCGGTCCTAGCGGCGCTCCCGGGCACGAATACCCGCACTGAGTGGCAGGGAAGCCCGAGGCCTCCCTGTCATTGTGACAGCAGATTCCGAGGAGTTGACGACGGTCGGGGAAATGTGTAGGTTGACCCTGCACCCATGGAGCAACTCCCCATGCTCGACCGCGCCATCGGCGTCCTGATCGTCGGCTTCTGGCTCACAATGATGACCCTCCTGGTGCAGCGGGATGTAGTGCCGCTGTTGACCGCGGGCCGGCCGCCTTCGTACAAGACGCTGCTCCAGCATCGGCTCCGATCGGAGCGGTACCGCATGGGGGTCTGGTGGGGTGGCCGGCGGATCGGGTCGAGCGCAACGGCGATCCACCCGTCGGGCGATGGGTCCTACACGCTGGACAATGACACGGACCTCGCGACGCCCTTTCCCGGGTTGGAGCACGTTTCGCTGAGTTCGCACACGCGAATCGGCCGCGCTTACAACCTGCTCGACTTCACCACCAAGATCGAAACCGGGGACCTGAGCGGCAAGATCGATGCACTGGTGGTCGGGGACCGGCTCCGGATCGTCTTCGGGGTCGGCAGTAACCGCGTGGTTCACGAAGTTCCCTACGACGCCGGCGGGACGTTCTCCAACGGGCTCAGCCCGTTCGTGCAGATGCCCGACCTGACGGTGGGCAAGGAGTGGACGATCACCTCGGTCAATCCGCTCACCGGGCAGGCGGAGTCGGGCCTCGCGCGGGTGATGGAGATGGAGAAGCTTGCCTGGGAGGGCGAGGAGGTGGAGACGTTCCGGGTGGTGCTGACCAAGGGGACGCAGGAGGCGGCGAGCTGGATCGACCGGGAGGGCCGTATCCTCAAGGAGGAGGTGCCGTTCATGTCTTCCAAGCTGATGATGATCCGGGAGAAGGAAGAATGATCCAGCTCGAGGGCGTGCGCAAGGAGTACGGCACGAAGGTCGCCGTCGAGTCGCTGTCGCTGGAGATTCCCGCGGGCCAGTTTTTCGCGTTTCTGGGGCCGAACGGGGCGGGGAAGACGACGACGATCAAGATGATCGCCGGGCTGCTGCGGCCCAGCCTGGGGTCGATCCGCGTGGCGGGCATCGACCTGGCGAAGAACATGCTCGCAGCCAAGGAGATCCTGGCCTACGTGCCCGACCAGCCTTACCTGTACGACAAGCTGTCCGGGCGGGAGTTCATGCGCTTCATTGGCGATCTGTACCGGCTGCCGCGGGGCCAGGTCGAGCGCGAGATCGAGGCCCAGGAGGAGTTGTTCGGGATGCAGGAGTATCTCGACGAGCTCACCGAGACCTATTCCCACGGGATGAAGCAGCGCCTGGTGCTGGCGGCCACGCTGCTGCACCATCCCAAGGTCATGGTAGTGGACGAACCGCTGGTCGGGCTCGACCCGCCGAGCGCCCGGCTGGTGAAGGACATCCTGCTCCAGCAGACCCGGTCCGGTACGACGATCTTTCTGACGACGCACGTCCTCTCGCTGGCCGAGGAGACGGCGGACCGGGTCGGCATCATCATCAAAGGACGCCTGGTTGCGCTGGGCACGGTGGGAGACCTGCGGACGCGGGCGAATGTGGAAGGCGACCTGGAGGAGGTCTTTCTGCGGATCCTCGCCGAGGGGAACGCAGCGCCGGCGGCGGCGGGGTGAACCGGGGCGCTGCGGGGCGACCGCGGCGCTTCGTCCAGCGCAGGAGGACCGCAGAGTCGGGGCGCGCGAGGCCCGCTGCGCGTGCCGGCGATGGTCCATGGTCGCCGCGGGTCCCGCTTCGCGCCGGGGAGGGAAACGCCGGCGCCGCCGTCCGGTCCGGAGCATCCGATGTCGCAATTGCTGACGCTGGGGCGCCTGAAGCTCTGGGAGCTGCGCAACCAGGCCCGGAGCTTCCGCCAGCATTCCCGGCTCAAGGTCGGGGTGATCAGCTTCTTCGGCCTTGGCTTCTGGGTTGGGCTCTACGCGATCTTTTCGGAATCTTTCGCATCCCTGCGCGAATGGCCCGACCTGGTCGACGTGGTGATGCAGACCTTGCTCGGCATGTTCTTCCTTTCGCTCACGGTGATGCTGGTCTTCTCCAACGGCATCATCGCCTATAGCTCCCTCTACCGTTCGCGGGAGAGCGCGTTCCTGCTCGCCGCCCCGCTCAAAGCCGGCGAGCTGTTCCTCTACAAGTACAGCGAGTCGGTGGTGTTCAGCTCGTGGGCGTTCCTGTTCCTGGGGACGCCGCTCATGGTGGCGTACGGGCAGTACTACTCCGCGGGATGGGGCTACTACGCGACCACGCTGCTGCTGTTCCTCTCTTTCATTTTCGTCCCGGCCGGGATCGGATCGACGCTCGCGGTGTTGGCGGCGACGTTCTTGCCCGGGAGGAAGCGGCGGGTCATCGCTCTGGGCGTCGGCGCCATCCTGGTCCTCGCCGGGATGTTCGGGGCGAGCGCTCTCGAACTCCGCGGGATCTCGTACGACGCGCTCTGGGTGAAGGGGATCATGGACAAGTTCGCGTTCGTGCAGAACCCGCTGCTGCCGAGCCAGTGGGTCACGCGCGGGATCCTCGCCCTGAAGGACGCGGACTACGGTCGGGCCGGTTTCTACCTGGCCACGGTGGCGGCGAACGGCGCGTTCTTTTCGTGGCTGGCGACCATGGCCTGTCGCCGCTGGTACATGGAAGGCTGGTCGCTGGCGCAGAGCACCGGGGGCGGCAAGCGCATTCCCCGGTCCCCCTGGCAGGACCGCTGGCTGGCCCCGGCCTTGGTGCTCCTCCGCGAGCGGTTGCGGCCGATGGTGCTGAAAGACGTGAAGACGTTCATGCGCGACCCGGTGCAGTGGTCGCAGTTCCTGGTGTTCTTCGGCCTGCTCGGCGTGTACTTCCTCAACCTGCGCACGCTCGGGTACGACATCAAGAACCCGTTCTGGAAGAGCATGATCTCGTTCCTCAACCTGGGGGCCACGTGCCTGACGCTCTCGACGTTCACCAGCCGCTTCGTCTACCCGCAGTTGAGCCTCGAAGGGCGCCGCTTCTGGGTGATCGGGATGGTCCCGATGGAGCGGCGGACGATCCTGATCGGCAAGTTCGTCACCTCGATGCTCGGCTCGCTGCTGGTGAGCGAGACGCTGATCGTGACCTCGAACCTGATGCTCGACATCCCCGGGCTGCTCTCGGTGCTGCATGTGGCCACGGTGGGGGCCATCTGCGTCGGGCTCTCGGGGCTCTCGGTGGGGCTCGGGGCGATGTTCCCGAATTTCACGGAGGACAATCCGTCGAAGATCGTGGCCGGGTTCGGCGGAACGCTGAACCTGGTGATGAGCCTGTTTTTCGTGACGCTGGTGATCGTGCTGGAGACGCTGCCGTGCCACCAGTACTACGCGAAGAACGCGCTCTCGGAGGCGGCGTTCTACGGATACATGACCGCCGCGCTGGCCGGGATCGGCGTGGTGTGCGCGGTGACCGCGGCGGTGCCGATGATGCTCGGGATGCGGGCGTTGGATCGGCTGGAAGTGTGATGGCGCAGCGGTTCGGGAATCACCCGGGCTACTTCTTCTCCGCTTCCTTCTTCTTCCCGCCGAAGATGCCGCCGAACACGTCCTTCACTTTCTCGACGGCGTCGTTGAGGATCTCCTTGACCTTGCCGATCTTCTCCAGACCCGCGCCTTCGGCGAGGTGATTGCGGAAGTCGAGGGGAATGCCCCCCTTGTCGACCGTCTTCTCGATCATCGCGCTGACCGATTGGCGGATGATGTCGCCCATCATCGCCGGACCGCCGTCGGCATTGGTGAGGTTTTCCAGCTCGACGTCGGGCACGTCGACCACGGTCTCCTGGTGGGTCAGGGGGAGGACGAACTTGACTTTTCCGCCGAGGATCTTGAGCTTGCCGATCTTCCAGCGGTTCCCCGGCTTCTTCTTCACCGCCTCCATGATCGTGGAGACGTTGCTGCCCAGGGTGGCCTGCTCGATCGTGAGCTGGGGGGCGGAGATCACCACTTCCGACACCTCCACCGGATCGCGCCGCAGCTCGCTGACCCCGGCCTTCACCTCGATGGTTCCGATTTCGAGGAACGAGGGCTGCAGAAAGCCCCGGGGATTGCGGGCCAGGTACTTGTGGATGGTCACGCCCCCTTGCGAATAGTCGACCGCAGCGGAGCCGACGGTGGTCTCGACCTCCATGGTCTCGGTGGAAGCGGTCTCGGTCCCGCGCTTGACCAGGGCGGGGACGACGAACACCGCGGTGGCGACCACGAGGGCCGCAAGGACGAGGAGGGAGACGAGGAGAATCTTGAGGGCCTTCACGGCAATCGCCTCCTGGGAAACAGCGCGGGCGGCGCCGCGGCGCCGCTCTGGCCCGCGGCGCCGCCCGCCACAATGTTCAGGTCCGTCCCGGCGCGAGGGTCGCGCGCGAATTCGGACGATCAGCGCTCGACCGCGATTCCGGCCTCGCCGAGGATGTTGAGCAACTCATTGGCTTCCTGGAGGGTCAGCTCGCCGCGAACGCGGGCGTAGCCGCGCGCCCAGCGGTCCTGCAGGGTTTCGGTGCCGATGACCCGGCCGTTGAGTACCACGTTGTACTGGGACCCGCTGTTGGCAGCCACGGCCTGGTAGAACTTCTCGGCGCCGTACTGGTTGAGGACCAGGAAGACCTCCCAGCCCTGCCCGTGGGTGGCGCCGAGTTGGGCGTACTTGACGCTGGTGTTATAGACGAACGGCTCGGCGGAGCCCGGCAGCATGAAGGCGATGGTGGCGATCGGGGCGGGTTGCGGCGGCTTGCGGTTGACCGGATTCCACTTACAGCCGGCGGCGGCGACGAAGACGAGCGCGAGGCACACGGCCAGTGCGCAGCGACGGAGAGCGCGGATCGACATGACATCCCCCCTCATCTGGGTCCAGACCCGAACCTACAACCGCGGCGATGGTACGGACGTGCCGCGGGTTTGTCAACCAAATTGGGCGCACGGGCGCCGTTCCCCGGACGGGGCCGGCCCGGCCCCTGTCGAGCCTTCTCTCATCATCGGCAGCGGCGACCTGGGAGCTTGAAGAGTTCCCGGGCGGCGCCGCACCCGCGTACGACGGGAACCGCCCGCCCGAACCCCTCGGATGCCTCTATTGGCGCGCCCCGGCGGACGGAGGTCCGGGGCGGGTCACGAACTGCGCGGTTGCGACCCGCGGAGCGGGTGCTCCCGCGCTCCGGTTACTTTTCGGTCTTGGGCTTCTTTTCGGTCTTGGGCTTCTTTTCGGCCTTGGGTTTCTTCACGGCCTTGGGTTTCTGGCCGGGCTTGAGCTTCTTTTCGGCCTTGGGGGTGGCGGCCTCTTCCTTGGCCTTGAGCGCCGCCTCGCCCTTCTCGACGAGTTCGAAGAGGACGCGGCTGCCGTTGTCGCCCAACCGGTTGGCCGACCACTTGCTGTCCTGGTCCTTGTCCCAGCGGCAACCGCCGAGCTTGAGGACGCGGGTGTAGCCGCCCGGGCGCGCCTTGAAGCGCGGGCCGATCTCGTCGAAGAGCTTCTTGACCATCTCCTTGTCGCCGAGGAGGCTGATCGCGCGGCGGATGTTGTGGAGGGTCTTCTCCTTGGCCATGGTGATCAGCTTTTCGGCGAACGGGGCGAAGGTCTTGGCCTTCTCCCACGTGGTGATGATTTGCTCGTGACGAAGCAGGCTGGCAACCAGCGCGCGCTCGGTGGCGGCGCGATGGGGCCGGTTGCGGCCCAGCTTCCGGCCGTACAGCCTATGTCGCATTGGTCTCGGCCCCCTTCCTGCCGAAGATCGCGTCGAGGTCCATCCCGAGGGACAGGCCGATGTCCGCGAGCTTCTTCTTCACTTCCTTGAGCGAGGTCTTGCCGAAGTTGCGCACTTTCAGGAGGTCGGCCTCGGACTTCTGGACGAACTCACCGACGGTGCGGATGTTCTCGAGCTGCAGGCAGTTGGAGGCCCGCACCGAGAGATCGAGCTCCGACACCGGCATCGAGAGCTTGGTCTTGAGCTCTTCCAGGTACTTCTCGCGGCGGCGCGCTTCCTCTTCCTTCTTCTCATTGAGCTGCAGCTCGCGGCCGAGGTCGAAGTACTGGACGAACGGGTTGAGGTGGCGGCGCAGGATCTTGGAGGACTCGACCATCGCCATTTCGGGCCCGACCGTCCCGTTGGTCCAGATGTCCATGATGAGCTTGTCGTAATTGGTGAGCTTGCCGACGCGGGTGTTCTCGACGCGGTACTTGACCCGGCGCACGGGGGAGTAGATGGAGTCGACGGGTACCGTGCCGGCCTCGTCCTCGTCGGAGGAGTTCTCCTCGGCGGTCACGTAGCCGCGGCCGCGGCGCACCTCGAGCTCGATCTGGAACTCGACATCCTCGGTGAGGTTGGCGATGTGCAGGTCGGGGTTGAGGATCTCGACCGCCGGGTGGGGGATGATGTGGGCGGCCTTGACCTCGCCGCGCTCGCTGACGTCGATCTTGATCTTCTGCGGCTCGTCGAGTTTGAGCTTGACCACCAGCTTCTTGAGGTTGAGGACGATGTCGGTGACGTCCTCGTAGACCCCCTGGATGGTGGTGAACTCGTGCGAGCAGCCCTTGAAGCGCACGCGGGTGACGGCCGCGCCCTCGATGGACGAGAGCAGCACGCGCCGAAGGCTGTTGCCGATGGTGGTGCCGTAGCCGCGCTCGAAGGGTTCGGCGACGAACGTTCCGAAGGTCGGTGTGAGGGTCTTCTCGTCGCACATGAGCCGCGTGGGCAGTTCGAAGTCCTTCCAGCGGACGCGCATGTTCTGCCTCCAAAGTCAAACCGGCGCTCCCGGCGATCCGCGCGGCCGAGGCCGCGGGCGGCGCCGGGGCGCCGAAGAAGGGTCGGTGGCCGCGACTAGCGGGACTGGAACTCGACGATGAGTTGCTCGTTGAGGGGCACCTGGACCTCGGAGCGGGTCGGGATCTGGACCACGGTCCCGGCGGCGGGCTGTTCGATGAGCTTGAGCCAGGAAGGGACGTTGTCCTTGTTGGCGATCTTCAGGCATTCGCTGATGATCTTCTTGGCGCGCTCGGACTTGTAGGGGGAGACGATGTCGCCGGCGGCGACGCCGTAGGACGGGATGGTGACGCGCTTCCCGCTGATGGTGACATGGCCGTGGCGGATGAACTGGCGGGCCTGGGAGCGCGAGGTGGCGAAGCCGAGGCGGAAGCAGACGTTATCGAGGCGCCGCTCGAGCAGGATGAGCAGGTTCTCGCCGGTGTTGCCCGGCATTTGCGCGGCGTTGTCGAAATAGCGGTCGAACTGGCGCTGGAGGACGCCGTAGGTGCGCTTGGCCTTCTGCTGCTCGCGCATGTGATGACCGAAGTCGGTCATGCGGATGCGGCGGTCGCCGTGCTGGCCGGGCGGCTTGGGCCGGCGCTCGAGCGCGCACTTGGGCGTGTCGCACCGGGTGCCCTTGAGGAAGAGCTTGACGCCTTCGCGGCGGCAGAGCTTGCAGTCCGGATCGATCATTCTGGCCATTCGAGTCCACCCCTCGGGTTCACAGTCGGGTCGTCGTTCGGGTTTCGCGGCCGGTTGCCCGGGTGCGCGGTCGGTCAGGTTCGGCCGTCGGGCTCGCGTGCCCGGGCTACGTGCGGCGGCGCTTACGCGGGCGGCAGCCGTTGTGGGGCAGGGGCGTGACGTCCTCGATCGACTTGACGTCGAGACCGGCGGCCTGGAGTGCCCGCACCGCGGACTCCCGGCCCGAGCCGGGACCCTTGATCTTGACGTCCACTTCCTTCACGCCGAACTTCATCGCCTTCTCGGCGGCCGACTCCGCGGCGCGCTGGGCGGCGAAGGGCGTGCTCTTGCGGGCGCCCTTATAGCCGATCGTCCCCGCGGAGGCCCAGCAGAGGGTCTCGCCGTTGGGGTCGGTGATCGTGATGATCGTGTTGTTGAAGCTGGCCATCACGTGCGCGACCGCCTTGGGGACGATCCGCTTTACCTTCTTTTTCTTGGGCGTGGCCGCGGGCGCCGCCGGGGTCGCGGGAGTGGTCATGCCGTCATCCTCTGAGAAACCGAACCCGTCCCGCTCCCGAGGGAGCGCAGGACGCAGAGAGAGCCGTGTACCCTGATCATCAAAGGCGGAACGGTTGCGGAAGCGTTTTCCCCCGCCTCCCGTTCCGGAAAAAACCAAAACCGTTCAGACACCCTCTCTGCGCTCTGCGATCCCTCGCAGGAGCGCCCGGCCGCGCCCGCCTGGCCGGCGGCCCGAAGGCCGTCGCGCCGCGGCGCCCGGCAATGCTCACACCTTGGCGATCTTCTTCCCGGCGACCGTCTTGCGCGGGCCCTTCCGGGTGCGCGCGTTGGAGCGCGTGCGCTGGCCGCGGACCGGCAGCCCGCGGCGGTGGCGGAACCCGCGGTAGCAGGCGATTTCCTTCAAGCGCTGGACGTTCTGCGCGAGCTGGCGCCGCAGCACGCCCTCCACGATGTAGTTCTTCTCGATCAGCGAGTTCAGGCGGGCGATGTGCTCCTCGGAGAGCGCCTTGACGCGCACCGAGGGGGCGATCCCGACCTCCTTGCAGATCTTCTCCGCCAGCGAGTGGCCCACGCCGAACAGGTACGTCAGGCCGATCTTGATCGGCTTGTCGGCGGGAAGATCCACGCCCGCGATACGAGGCATACGACGGCTCCTCTATTCCCTGGCTATCCCTGGCGCTGCTTGTGGCGCGGGTTTTCGCAGATCACGCGGACCACGCCCTTGCGCTTGATGATCCGGCACTTCTCGCAGATGCGGCGGATCGACGCTCTGACTTTCATCGGGTGCGCTCCTAGGTCCGCGCGCTACTGCTCGCGGTAGACGATCCGGCCCTTGGTGAGGTCGTATGGCGACATCTCGACGGTGACCTTGTCGCCCGGCAGGATGCGGATGAAGTTCATCCGCATCTTGCCCGAGATGTGCGCCAGGACCTCGTGATTGGTCTTGACCAACTTCACCCGGAACATGGTGTTGGGCAGAGACTCGACCACCACCGCTTCGACGCGGATCGGTTCTTCCTTGGCCATGGCGCTCCCGATTTCGGACTCGCCCGGCGCCCTTCGGCAGACCGGGGCGAAGAATTATAGCGAAAGTTCGTCAATATGCAAGGGGTACTTGCGAAGAATTTCACGCGGCCCCAGAAGCGATGCGCAGGCCCGACCAGTCGGTGAAGACTTCGTGCCCGGTGGCGGTCACGGCCACGGTGTGCTCGAAGTGCACCGACAGCTTGCGGTCTGCCGTCACCACGGTCCAGCCGTCCTTGAGCACCTTGACCTCCTTGGTCCCCTCGTTGAGCATCGGCTCGATCGCGATCACCATCCCGGGCTTGAGGATGCAATCGCACTGGTCGGGAGGGTGGACGATGAAGTTCGGCACCTGCGGCTCCTCGTGCATCTCGGTGCCGATGCCGTGCCCGACGTATTTCTCGACGATCCCGTAGCCGCGGGCGGTGGAATACTCGTAGATCGCCCGGCAGACCTGGACCAGGCGGACATTGGCGCGGACCTGAGCGATGCCGCGGCGCAAGGCCTCCTGGCCGGCGGCGAGGACTCGCTCGACGTGGGGTCGGACGCGCCCGACCGGGAAGGTGTAAGCGGCGTCGCCGAAGTAATTGCGGTACTTGACCCCGATGTCGATCGAGATGATGTCCCCTTCCTGGAGCACGCGGGGGCCGGGGATGCCGTGGACGATCTCCTCGTTGACCGAGGCGCAGATGCTGGCGGGGAAGCCGCGGTAGCCCTTGAATGCGGCGACCGCGTTGCGCGAACAGATGAAGGCGTCGACCAGACGATCGAGCTCGCCGGTGGTGACTCCCGGCCGGACGTTCTCCTTGACCAACTCGAAGCACTCCGCCGTGATCCGGCCCGCGTCGCGCATGATCTGCAGTTCGCGCTGGGTCTTGATTTTGATCACCGGCGCTTTCCCCTGGACCTCGCGCCCCGGCCGGCGGCGGCGCCGCGGGCGGGTGCGCGCGCGGCTTTCTTCTTGGCCGCGGCCTTGTGCGCGGCGGGCTTGCCGGAGCGGGTCGGACGGGACTTGGCGGCGCTCGCGGAAGTGCTGCCGACGCGGGACCCCGATGGGCGCGAGGCCGCCGGCTTCGCGGCGGGCGCCGGCTTGGCCGGACGCTGCGCGGCGGGCCCCGGCTTGGCCGGAAGCTTCGCGGCAGGCGCCGGCTTGGCCGAGCGCTGCGCGGCGGGCCCCGGCTTGGCCGGAAGCTGCGCGGCGGGCGCCGGCTTGGCCGGACGCTGCGCGGCGGGCGCCGGCCTGGCCGGACGCTGCGCGGCGGGCGCCGGCCTGGCCGGACGCTGCGCGGCGGGTTCGGGCAGGACCGTGGCGGAGGGCACGCGGGAGGGGGAGACGATCCTCGCCTCGGGCTTCTTTTCCTCGATTGGGGCCGGGGTGGC
>Ga0082335_1004742_pt1 | contig 19901 bp, 21 predicted proteins | sample Subgrocontami58m_FD_72375 | JGI IMG/M metagenome (GOLD analysis project Ga0082335, IMG submission 72375) | Subsurface groundwater microbial communities from S. Glens Falls, New York, USA - GMW37 contaminated, 5.8 m (SPADES assembly) (version 2) ... | reverse complement strand
AGGAAGTTCATTCATATATAAGGAAGCTCTTAAGCCAGCTGTATGATGAAGAAACAGCTGAATTAATAAGGATACAATACGGTGGAAGCGTAAAACCTGAAAACATAAAAGAGCTTAAAAGCCAGCCGGACATAGACGGAGCGCTGGTCGGGGGAGCAAGCCTCAAAGTAGATTCTTTTACAAATATAGTGAAAGGAAGCTGTTAAAAATGTATACATTTGTTTTGATAGTGCACATCATAGTAAGTCTAGTTTTGGTTGCCGTAATACTTCTGCAGGCAGGAAAGGGCGGCGGCCTTGCTGATACTTTCGGCGGCGGCGGCTCAAGCGCCACTATTTTCGGGCAAAAGGCATCTCAGTTTTTGACCCGCGCGACAAGCGTAAGCGCCATAGTATTTTTGTGCACTTCATTGCTTTTGGCGGTAATATCAGGCAGGCGCGCGAAATCTTTGATGGAAAACGTTAAAATGGCCCCTATTACGATACCGCAAAGCGCGCAGCAGGCCGTAAAGGAAGCTGCAGCGCCAGCAGAAACATCAGCGCCCGTTGCACAGCCACAAGAAAAGCAGAAATAAGTGTGCATCAACAACGTAGCGGAGCCTTAAGACTCCGCTGCTATTTATGATAATGTTACGCATAAAAAACCTTAAAAATTACAAGCTGCCAATAATATTGGCAGCTTTTTTATTTGTTATTTCAGGCTGCAGCCAGAGAACCGACTTTAAAAATAACAGCATAATAACCGCTTCTATAGGAGACGCGCGCACCCTTATACCCATACTTGCCACAGACTCAGCGTCAGCTGAGATAAGCTCCCTATTGTATAACGCTCTTGTAAAATATGACAAAAATATAAATATAGTAGAAGACCTGGCGCAAGGCTGGGATATACAGGATGGAGGATTAAAGATAATATTTTATTTAAGAAAAGATGTAAAATGGCACGACGGCGCGCCCTTTACAGCCAAAGACGTGGAATTTACCTATAAGAAATTAATAGACCCGGGAGTAAGGACCGCTTATAGCGGCGATTTTGAGAAAATCAAAGAATTTAATATCATAGATGATTACACGATTGAGCTCGTATATAAAGAGCCGCACGCGCCTGCTTTATCTTCCTGGGGCATGCCTATAATCCCGTATCATTTGCTTAAGGATGAGGATTTAAACACAACCAGCTACGCGAGAAACCCCATAGGCACCGGCCCTTATAAATTTAAAAAATGGGTCACAGGCGAAAAAATAGAACTTGTCGCAAACCCGGATTACTTTGAGGGCGCACCGCTCATTAAAAATTATATATACCGCGTAATCGCGGACGACGCGTCAATGTTTCTGGAACTGCAGGCAGGGGGAATAGATTTGATGGGGCTTACACCTTTACAATATAAGCGCCAGACAAACACATTATTTTTTAAAAAGAATTTTAACAAATTTCGATATCCGTCGTTCGGATACACATACCTCGGCTATAACCTTAAAAACGATAAATTTAAAGATGTCAGGGTAAGACAGGCGCTAGATTACGCTGTGGATAAACAGGAGATTATAAATGGCGTATTGCTGGGCATGGGAAGAACTGCCACAGGCCCTTTTGTGCCGGAGTCATGGGCTTATAATGCCGGGGTTGCTTTAAGGCCCTATGACGCGCAAAAGGCAAAAGAACTTCTCGCCCAGGCAGGCTGGCGAGATACAAACAAAGACGGCTGGCTTGATAAAGACGGGCATATTTTTGAATTTACCATTATGGTAAACCAGGGAAATGACCTGCGCCAGCAGGCAGCGCAGATAATTCAGCGCAGGCTGTCCCAGGTAGGCATTAAGGTAAAGATTAAGGTCGTAGAGTGGAGCGTAATGATAACTGAATTTATAAATAAAAAACAATTCGAGGCAGTGCTTATGGGCTGGGGCCTGGCAAGGGAGCCGGATTGCTTTGATATATGGCATTCTTCAAAGACAAAAGAAGGCGAGTTTAATTTTATAAGCTATAAAAATGACGAAGTTGACCAGCTGCTTGTAGAGGGCAGGCGTATTTTCGACACAAAAAAGCGCGCCAAAATTTACAAGCGCATACATGAAATTCTCTATGAAGAACAGCCGTATATGTTTTTATGGATTGCGGATCAATTGCCCATTGTTGATAAGAGGATAAAAGGCATTGAAGTTGCCCCTGCGGGGATTTATCATGATTTTATACACTGGCATATAGAAAAAGAAAATGATTAATTATATTTTAAAACGCATGGCAGGAATGGTCCCGCTTTTAATAGGCATAACCATTATCTCTTTTGCGATAATTCATCTTTCCCCCGGCGGGCCGGTTGAGCTTGCCACAAGCATGGACCAAAGAGTAACTGCCCAGGCGCGCCAGAAACTCATGCATATATACGGCCTGGACAAACCCCTGCACATACAGTATGCGGACTGGCTTTTACGCCTTGTCAGGTTTGATTTCGGCAATTCCTTTTTAGACGGAAGAAAAGTCCTGGACAAAATCGTAGAACGGCTACCAATAACCCTGCTTATAAACATACTTTCTTTGTTTTTAATTTTAATAATAGCGATACCCATAGGCATAACCAGTGCTATTAAGGCAAATTCTTTTTATGATAAATTTATGACAGTGTTTGTATTTATGGGCTTTGCCATGCCTTCATTTTGGCTCGCGCTTTTATTAATGTCCTTTTTTGGTATACAACTCCATATATTACCCATACTCGGCATTAAGTCATTATTTTTTGACGAACTTTCCCTGGCAGGCAAAATCCTGGATGTGGCCCGGCATCTGATTCTGCCTGTATTTGTAAGCTGCTTTGTGAGCCTGGCTGCCATGTCAAGGTACATAAAAACAAATATGATGGATGTGCTGCATAAGGATTATATACGGACAGCCAGGGCAAAAGGTTTAAGCGAAACAAAGGTCATATATAAGCACGCCTTAAAAAACGCGCTGCTTCCTGTTGTGACAATCTTAGGGCTTTCGATACCGGGGTTGATAGGCGGCAGCATTATAACAGAAACAGTATTTTCAATACCAGGTATGGGCAGGCTTGCGTTTGAGGCTGTGATGGCGAGGGATTATCCTGTGATAATGGCAGAGCTTATAATAAGCGCGCTTCTGACACTTATCGGAAATTTAATCGCGGATATTGCGTATAGCTGGGCAGACCCGAGAGTCCGCATAGGAAAAAGAAATGTTTAAAAATAAATTAACGCTTTTCGGCGCGATTATCGTAGGGGCTTTGGCGATAATAGCAATATTTGCGCCTTTTATCTCCGGCCATGATCCTGCGGCAATTGACATACAGCAGGCGCTGCTTGCGCCTTCTTCAGCGCATTTATTCGGCACAGACCAGCTGGGCAGGGATTTATTCAGCCGCATTGTATACGGCGCCAGAGTATCTCTTGTAATAGGCTTTGTCGCAGTAGGCATTTCAATAGTTATAGGCCTTGCCATAGGCTCAATAGCAGGTTATTACGGCGGCAGAGTGGATTCTGTTTTAATGCGCCTGGTGGATATTATGTTATGTTTCCCTAGTTTCTTTCTGATACTGGCGCTCGTGGCTATTTTAGAGCCGAATATAATCATAATAATGGTTGTGATAGGCGCGACAAGCTGGATGGGGCCTGCGCGGCTTATCCGCGCGGAAATACTTTCTTTAAAAGAAAGAGAGTTTATACAGGCTGCAAAGGTTTTAGGGGCAAGTGATTTCAGGATAATAACGAGACATCTTATACCTAATGGCATAGGCCCTATTCTGGTTAACGCTGTTTTGGGAATTGCGGCCGCGATTTTAATTGAATCGTCTTTAAGCTTTTTAGGTATTGGAGTCCAGCCCCCCAGCCCGAGCTGGGGCAATATCCTGATGGAAGGAAAAAGCACGCTTGGAGTTTGCTGGTGGCTTTTGCTTTTCCCGGGCGTAGCGATATTTATCACTGTGATGGGATATAATTTGTTGGGAGAAGGATTAAGGCAGAGATATGTTGTTAGAGATAAATAATCTTCAGGTTAATTATTTTAGCGCAAGAGGCAAAACGCCTGCGGTTTGCGGCGCAAGCCTTGCGATTAAAAAAGGCGAAGTCTTAGGCCTGGTAGGAGAATCTGCCTGCGGAAAAAGTACGCTTGCCTTATCAATAGCAAACCTTATATCCCCGCACGAAGGAAAAATAGCAGAGGGTGAGATTATTTTTAACAACAGAAACCTTATAGGCTTGCCGGAAAAAGAATTAAGGGCTTTGCGCGGCAGGGAAATTTCCTATATATTCCAGGATCCGTCTTCGGCATTAAATCCCGTATATACAATAGGCGAGCAGATAACAGAAGTTTTGCTTGGGCACGAAAATATTTCAAAGGAAAGCGCAAAGGAAAAAGCAATACAGGCCTTAAAATCAGCTCAGCTGGCTGACGCAGAAAGAGTTTTTTCTTGTTATCCGCATCAGCTTTCAGGGGGAATGAAGCAACGCTCGATGATAGCAATGGCAACAATACTTAAGCCGAAACTTTTGATAGCTGATGAGCCCACAACAGCCCTGGATGTTACTGTGCAGGCCAAGATAATAGAGCTTCTGATAAAGTTAAAAAATGAACTGGGGCTGTCAATTTTATTTATAACCCATGATTTAAATTTAGTCTCTACTATCGCCAGCAGAATTGCTGTGATGGAAAAAGGCAAAATCATAAGGTATGAAACAAAAGGATTAAGCAAACCCGCGGCAGCAGAAAAGCGTAAAACAGAAACGCAATCGAAAGAAAATGTTTTAGAGGCAAAGAATCTAAAAAAATATTTTGCCGTGGAAACAGGATTTTTCAGGCGCGAGAAAGGCATTGTTAAGGCTGTTGACGGCGTAGATATCAGCCTTAAATATGGCCAGACTCTGGGCATAGTAGGAGAGACAGGCTCAGGGAAAACAACGCTGGCAAAATTACTCGCAGGGCTTTATACGCCGACGGAAGGTAAAATCTATTATGAGGGAAACAAGAAGATCATAAGAAAAGATTTCCAGATGGTTTTTCAGCATCCGTTTGACAGCTTAAATCCAAGAATGAAAATAGAGGATATTCTTAAAGAGGGTTTACTTATTCATAAGATTGCAGAGCCGTCAAATATTAAACAAAGGTTATGCGATTTGCTTGATATGGTGCAGATGCCAAAGGATTCGCTAGACAGGTTTCCGCATGAATTTAGCGGAGGCCAAAGGCAGCGCATTGCCATAGCAAGGGCAATATCTGTTGAGCCTAAGGTGATAATATGTGATGAGCCTGTTTCGTCTCTGGATGTTTCTATTCAGGGGAAAATACTGCAGTTGCTTTTAGAGCTTCAGGAAAGGCTTAACCTTTCCTATGTATTTATTTCCCATGATATTTTAATTGTAAAAGCCATAAGCACAACAATAGCTGTAATGTATCAGGGTAAAATAATAGAGCAGGGCGAAGCTTCGCAGATTTTTGAACACCCTGCGCAGGAATACACAAAAGAACTCATGAGCGCGGCGAGATATTAAAATATGAAAAAATATGTTATTTTTATAATTATAGCAGCCTTATACGCGGGCCTGTTGTATAAATACCTGCACAGCGCGCCAAAAAGGGATTATAGCGATTTCAGGGTTTATTACGCGGCCGCAGAACGGTTTATCAGCAGAGAAGACATTTACGCTGAAAGCAATTCATCTATAACGCCCTTTAAGTATTCTCCTGCATTCGCAATGCTTGTATCGTGGCTTTCATTTTTTTCAAAAAAGACAGCAGGCGTTATTTTCTTTTCAATTAATTTTACAGCCCTGATACTGGTCTTTATACTCTCCGGAAAGCTTATTGTCCGCAATAAAATTTCCACAAAGCAAAAAATCTTTTTATACACGCTGCCGGCAATTTATACCATACGCTTTATCACCTATATTTTATATACCGGGCAGGTTAACATTATCATGCTGGCGCTTTTGCTATGCGGGTTTTATTTCCTGGATAAGCAAAAAGATTTAGCAGCCGCATCTTGTATAGGGTTATCTATTTTGTTTAAGTATGCGCCGTTTATTCTTCTGCCATTTTTTGTATTCAGGAAAAAATTTAAACCGGCGGCGTTGATATTATTATTTATCGCGCTCTATTGCTTGATGCCGGCAGCATACCTTGGCATAAAAACGAATGCGCTTTATCTTAAAAACTGGATTCCTTCCATTATCAGCACTTCTTTGGACAGCAATTCTTTCTACGATTTTAAAAATCAGTCATTATATTCGATGATATTACGTTTTTTCACCGTGAATTTACCGTATCCGCCGCTTACATATGTAAAAACTTATATAACCAGCCTGTCTTTTAACCAGGGCATGGCATTGTCTGTCATCATAGCCTCGCTTATCTATGCCTTTATTATTTTGCCGGGGCGCAAGCATGAATTCTGCAAGCCCGCAGAATATTCTTTATTGCTTATATGCATGGCTTTGTTTAATCCCAATGCGTGGCTGGCAACTTTTGTTTTTTGCATATTTGCGTATATGTTTTTATGTTATTACTTGTTAAGAGTCCATTTCAAAGATAAACTTACCATAGCATTGATGTTTTTATGTTTTATATTTATGGTCGGGGGAAGCGAATTTTTAGTTGGCGATAAGCTGCAGAATCTGCTGTTTCAGCTGTCTTTTATAACTTTTGGGGCATTGACTTTATTGTTTATGCTTTTGCGCCTGAAATTTAAAAAAGTGGCGACGATTGCCTAAAGATTTTGCTTGGGGTTTATTATTTATAGGGGTATAATTTTATAAGAAGCGCTGATCCTGAGCTTAAAATATAGGGCAGTGTAACAGGAGGCATTAAATGGCGTTAAAAGTTATCGTTTTTTTTATTATATGTTGTTTTGTGCCCGTAATGGTCAATGCCCATGCAGAGGCTATTTACACAAAAGATGGGGAAACCATAAATGCGAAAATAGTTTCTAAAACGCCAAATACGATATGGTATGAAACCAAGACAAGCAGCGTTAACGGCAGGCTGGGAATAAGCGTAGATAGAGTATCGCGGATATTAAATGATGATGGTTCTGTTTCAGATTATTCTCCCGACAAATCAGTTGAGATTGCCGCAGCGTCATCCATGGAACTTAATACAGCAGAAGCTGGTCAAAAGATAAAAGAGGAGATGGAGCAGGCAGGCAGCGTCATGGGCGAGGCAATGGGCGAGTTTTTCAGCGGCATGGTTGAAAGCATGACAAAACCGACACAAAGGCCCGAAGGCGCAGGCGAATTTTCTCCCAACCTCACATACGACCAGACAGGCCCGGCAGCGGTTTATCTTGAACAGATTAAGAAAATATACAACTGCAAAGATGGAACCGAATTTCTTGAAATAAGCAAACAGTATTCGACTAAAGAGACCGCAGAAAAGACCGATGCACAAATTAATAATATTCCGCCCGAGCAAAAAACAGCTGCTTTAAATGTCATGTTTAACATGGGCACTGCCATGTTGCCCCTTCCCGCAGACATAGAAAGCATACAGGAAAACGTAAACGGCGATGAGGCAACAGTAACGGTTACGGCAAAGACATGCACTGGAAACATATCGATGGTTAAAGAAGAGGGTCTATGGAAAATAACAAAAGAAGATTATAAGGCAACCGGCAATACATTTTTAAATAAAGATATGTCCGGAGTAACCGCAAAGCTGGATGATGCATTTGGAAAAGCGGAAGAAACAGCAGCAGAATAGAAACAATAATTTTACCTACAATACAGGGAGACAAAAATGGGCAAAAAAGCAAAAATTATAGTTATTATGATAGTAATTTTGTTGCTGGCAGGCGCGATAAACTCATACGCGGTTACATGGACATATAATTTAGATTCCGCTATGGAAGAGGCAAAGGCCAGGCAAAAACCGCTTATGGTGGATTTTTATACAGACTGGTGCGGGTGGTGCAAAAAATTGGACAGCGACACCTATACAGATAAAAAAGTCAATGAACTGGCAGGTAATTTTATATGCGTCAAAGTAAATGCTGACAAAAACCGCGCAGCGACCTTAAGATACGGCATCAACGGTTTTCCTACGATAATATTTTTAAATTCCGAGGGGGCGGTTGTTGACAGGCTTATAGGTTATCAGGGCCCTGTTCCTTTTGCGCAAATTATGGAAGAGGTTTTAGCGAAAACCGGACAATCCGCGCAGCAAAATGCCCCGCAGCAAGGTGATGAATCTGTTGCCCCGGAGCAGGATAAAAATAAAGAACCAGATTTTGCCCTAAGCGGCATTATGGCTGATTCCAAAAGGCCCAAGGCAATTATAAATGATGTTATAGTAGGGGAAGGCGATGAAATTGAAGGCGCGAAGGTTATCAGGATAAATAAAAAGACAGTGGAATTATCCCTGGGAGAAAAGAAAATAATACTTAAATTATAATTTGTTTATCCAGGACGAAAGGTCCTCGTAGGATTTTTTACCGCAGATATTTTCGCGTATACGACAGGCGCCGGGATAACCCTTTAAATACCACATAGCAAACTTTTTCATAAATCCCACCTTATAAGAGCCCTTGCTTACCTTGTATTTATTTATATGCGCAAGGTGCTGCAGCAGCATTTTCTTTCTTTCGGTAAAGCCGGGCTTCTCAATAAGTTTATTCTTTCTTAAATAATAATCTATTTCCTTGAATATCCACGGGTTTCCCAAAGCGCCCCTTGCGACAAGTATGCCGTCGCAGTTGGTTTTATCCAGCATCATTTTAGCGCTTTTCGCGTCATATACATTGCCGCTTCCAAAGACAGGTATATCAAGCGAGCTTTTTATCGAGCGGATAGCGTCATAATCCACATCCCCGGCATACCCTTGAGATTTTGTCCTGCCATGCACAAATACAGCTGAGGCGCCATTATCCCTGCAACCTTGTACTGTTTTTAATAGATCATCAATGTCTTTGGAGTCATATCCAAGCCTTATCTTGACAGTAACAGGTACAGGCAAAGAAGAGGAGAGTTTCTTTACTATTGCGTACAGGTTTTTTGTGTCCTTAAGCAGGTATGCTCCTGCTTTTTTAGACACAACCTTTTTTGCCGGGCAGGCACAGTTTATATCCAAAAAAGTGATATCCACAAGATTAACGATTTTCCACGCAGCCTCAAGCATAATGCCGGAGTCCGTTCCCAATAGCTGCGCTGCAATGGGAGAGTCTTTCCTGTTTGTCTTTAGAAGGGAAAGGCTCTTAGGCAGGTTAAAAAGAAGGCCTTTTGAGTCAATCATTTCAAAAAAACAGAATTTCGCGCCCATCTGCCTTGCTATTAACCTGAAGGAAAAATCCGTGCATCCCGACATCGGGGCAAGGAATACGTTTGTTTTTATTATTTTATCTTTGATTTTTATCATAAACTCAAGCGACTATTATATACTAAAAAACAGGTGGCTGTCACCTGTTTTTATGCTATACTAGGCGCATTATGAATACGCGCATTTACGATACGGCAGTTGTCGGAGCGGGCGCAGCAGGATGCATGGCTGCGATACGCGCTGGCAATTTTAGCGAAAATATAATCCTTCTGGAGAAAAATGACTCAATAGGAAAGAAAATCCTGCTCACGGGAAACGGAAGATGCAATATAACCAACGCGGCAGCCATAGACACTTTTATCGAAAAGTTTGAAAAGCAGGGCAATTTTTTAAGGCAGGTATTTATGAGATTTTCCAACCAGGACCTTGTGGATTTTTTTCAATCGCATGGCCTTGAGTTTAAAACCGAAGAAGGAGGCAGGGTGTTTCCCTCTACAGAGCAAGCGCACTCGGTAATAGAGGCATTGCAAAAATGCCTTAAAGAATCCAAGGTTTGTATCCTGTATAACAGCGCCCTTTCTAATATAAAAAAAAGAGATAATTTATTTGAATTAACCTTAAGCAGTAAAGATAAAATACTTTCAAAAAGAGTGATACTGGCCACAGGAGGTATTTCATACCCGCAGACAGGCTCCAGCGGTGAAGGTTTGCGTATGGCGGAAAAGCTAGGGCACACCATAAAAGCCCTAAGGCCTGCGTTGGTGCCTTTAAAAACAAAAGAGGCCTGGGTTAAAGACCTTCAGGGTTTGTCGCTTCAGTCAAAAGGCATTATATTTTTAAGCGACAATAAAAAGATTTATTCACAAAAAGGCGATATAATTTTTACGCACTTTGGCGTATCAGGGCCGCTGGTCCTGGATTTAAGCGGAAAGATTACAGGCCTTATTGCAGAAAATAGAAAGGTTGAGCTCATTTTAGACTTAAAGCCCGAAACAAACGTAGCGGGCCTTGAGTCAAAATTACTTGATGAATTTTATAGAAAAGGTCCCATGCAGGTTTCGGCTGTGCTGCAGGATTTATTGCCCAAAAGGCTTGTCTTTGTGCTTATGCAGCTTATAGATCTTGATCCCAGGCAAAAGGCAAGCCAGGTTACCCAAGGCCAAAGGCGCGCAATAGTCAGGATGCTAAAAGGCCTGCCCTTAACTATTGAGGCTAGCCTGCCGATAGAAGAGGCGATGGTTACCAATGGCGGGGTATCCACTAAGGAAATTAACCCAAGGACGATGGAATCAAAGGTATTGCCAGGACTGTATTTTGCGGGTGAGATAATAGACGCAAGAGGCCCAAGCGGCGGATATAACTTACAACAGGCATTTTCAACGGGTTTTGTTGCAGGCGAAGAAAGTGTAAAAAAATAGTTGACAGAACAGGCCAGCAGAGGTATAATACCTACCGTAGCAAGTAAAGGAGTAACAGTTAAGAGTGCCGCAAGGTAAAGAATAACTAGTACTGATAATAACCTTGCGGCTTTTTCATTTTTTACAGCATTGTTGCTATAATTTTAGAGGAAAGGAAGGTATACTGAATGGCAAGAGGAAAAGTGAAGTGGTTCGATAACCGTAAAGGTTATGGGTTTATCACGCCCGAGTCCGGCAGCGATGTTTTTGTGCACTGCAGCGGGATAAAAGGCGAAGGCTATAAGACTTTAGAAGAAGGCCAAGAGGTCGAATTTGAAGTTAAGCAGGGTCCAAAAGGCCCGCAGGCCGTAGACGTAGTTAAGGCATAACACAAAAAATAAAATAACAAGGAGTTAAAATGCAGTTAAGTAAACTTTATGTAGGAAACCTTCCGTATTCTGCGACAAAAGAACAGTTGCAGGAGCTTTTCGGAGCTCATGGCAGCGTACAAAGCGTTACCATTATAGAAGGCAAAGGTTTTGGTTTTGTTGAGATGTCAAGTTCACAAGAAGCCGAAGCAGCGAAAAACGCATTAAACGGTACTGATTTTGGCGGACGTACACTGAAGATTGATGAAGCACGCCCGATGAAACCAAGAGAAAATGGCGGTAGCCGTCGTAGTTTTCGCGGTAACTACTAAAATAAGTTAGTTAGTTAAAAATGGTGGCTGTCACAAAACTGTGACAGCCACCATTTTACTTTACAAACGTTTAAGTTTTATTATATAATCATATAATTATGCTAGGCGCAATTGTAGACAAAAGACGGGAGCTCATAATAAGAAAAGCGAAAATTTCTGACGCTACCGCTATATACAAAATTACCCAGGCCTACGCGAAGGAAGACCTTATGCTTCCGCGCACGCTGATAGATATTTATGAAAACATAAGGGATTATACAATAGCGGAAAAGGGAAATGCATTTTTAGGCTGCTGCGCACTACACATATGCTGGAAAGACCTTGCTGAAATAAAATCACTGGCAGTAAGGCCGATGTACAGGAAAAAAGGCATAGGAAGATTTTTAGTGGAAAAGGCCCTTGAGGAGGCAGCGAGGATTAAAATAAAAAAGGTTTTTTGCCTTACTTATGTACCTAAGTTTTTCAGGAAATTCGGGTTTAGAAAGATTGACAAAAAATACCTTCCGCACAAGATATGGAATGAGTGCATTAACTGTCCTAAATTCCCCAATTGTGACGAAGTCCCGATGATAAAGACAATCAAAAGCCGATAATTTAATAAAATGACTATTACGGAAAAAATATTAGCCGTTCACTGCGGCAAAAAGAAAGTATTGCCAGGCGAGTTTATAGACGCAAGCGTGGACTTTTGCCTCGGTAATGACATTACCGCGCCCCTTGCAATAGAGGAGCTAAAAAAGGCGGGTATTAAAAAAGTATTTGATACGAGTAAAATAGCATTAGTGCCTGACCACTTTACGCCGAACAAGGATGTACAGAGCGCGCAGCAATGCAAAAGGCTGGCCGCATTCGCCAGAGAATATAATATAAAACATTATTTTGAGCAGGGCAGGGTAGGCGTTGAACATGTACTTTTACCTGAGCGCGGCTTGGTTAAACCAGGCTATTTGATAATAGGCGCTGATTCACATACCTGCACATACGGGGCTTTAGGCGCGTTTTCAAGCGGCGTAGGCTCAACAGACCTGGCTGCTGTTATGGCAACAGGCAAATGCTGGCTGAAAGTTCCGGAAACAATAAAATTTGTTTATAAAGGCAAATTAAGAAAATGGGTCGGCGGCAAAGACCTGATGTTGTTTACCATAGGCGATATCGGGGTTGACGGCGCTGCTTATAAATCAATGGAATTTACCGGGCCCACGATAAGAGCTTTGCCTATGGATGACCGCTTTGCCATGTGCAATATGGCAATAGAGGCAGGCGCCAAAAACGGCATAGTAGAGCCGGATGAGATTACGCGTTCTTATGTTAAACGCCTGCCTTCGCCTGCCTTTGGCAGGCAGGGCAGGCAGGGAAAGTTTTATCATTCGGACAAGGACGCGCGTTATGTAAAGTCTTATGAATATGATATTTCTAAGATGGAGCCGGTTGTGGCATGTCCGCACCTGCCAAGCAATGTCAAACCCGTAAGCACTCTTAAGCAGGTCAAAATTGACCAGTCTTTTATAGGTTCATGCACAAACGGACGCCTTTCGGATTTAATAATAGCTGCGAAGATTTTAAAGGGTAAAAAGGTTAATTCGCGCGTAAGGCTTATAGTTATACCCGCGACGCAGAAGGTGTACCTTGAGGCCATAAAGCTGGGTCTTTTAGAAATTTTTGTTAAAGCAGGCGGCAGCGTGGAAACCCCGACATGCGGCCCATGTTTGGGCGGGCACGCAGGTATACTTGCAGAAGGGGAAGTCTGCATAGCCACAAGCAACAGAAATTTTGTCGGAAGAATGGGGCACCCCAAGTCATTCGTCTATCTTTCAAACGCAGCTGTTGCGGCGGCAAGCGCTATCAAAGGCAGGATCGCTCATCCCGAGGAAGTGCTTTAAAATGAAGTTAAAAGGCAAAGTATATAAATTTCGGGACAACGTAAATACCGACGAAATAATACCCGCAAGGTATTTAAATACAACAGACCCCAAAGAGCTGGCAAAGCACTGCATGGAGGACGCTGACACAGGTTTTGCGTCCAGGGTAAAGGGCGGCGATATTATGGTAGCGGGCAGGAATTTCGGATGCGGCTCGTCAAGAGAGCACGCGCCGATATCCATAAAGGCATGCGGTATATCATGCGTAATAGCGCAGAGTTTCGCCAGGATATTTTACAGAAACGCCATTAATATAGGCCTGCCTATTCTGGAATCAGAACAGGCATCAAGGTCTGTTAATGAGTCAGATTTACTTGAAATTGACCTTAATGCTGGTATAATAAATAACCTTACAAAGAACGAAAAATATAAAACTCAAAGTTTCCCGAAGTTTATGCAGGATATTATAAGCGCCGGGGGATTGATGAAATACATCGGAGGAAAGAATGTATAAGATAGCAGTTATACCCGGAGACGGCACAGGCCCGGAAGTCGTAAATGAGGGCTTAAAGGTCCTGAAAGCTGTATCAGAAAAGTTTAACTTTCAATACACAACCGACGCGTTTGATTTCGGCGGAGAAAGATACCTAAAGACAGGCAAAACCCTGGAGGATAAGGATATCCAGCAGCTGAAAAAATACTCGGCAATTTATCTGGGAGCAATAGGCCATCCGGATGTAAAGCCCGGCATTCTTGAGGCAGGGATACTTTTAAATTTAAGGTTTTCCCTGGACCAATACATAAATTTACGCCCCATAAAACTATATAACCCCGCATTTTGCCCGTTAAAAGACAAAAAGTCGGAAGATATTGATTTTGTGGTAGTGCGCGAAAATTCCGAAGGCCTTTATAAAGGCATGGGCAGTTTCGAGAAGAAAAATACAGCCGACGAAATAGCAACGCAGATTTCTTACAACACGCGTAAAGGTGTTGAGCGCTGCATACGTTATGCCTTTGAGTTCACAAGAAAACGCAACAAAGATAAGAAGCTTACGCTTTGTGGCAAGACAAATGTTTTGACCTATGCGTGGGATCTTTGGCAAAGGACTTTTAATGAGGTTGCCAAGGAATATCCTGACGTTATGACAGATTACGCCCACGTTGACGCAACGACAATGTGGTTTGTTAAGAACCCGGAATGGTTTGACGTTATTGTTACCGACAATATGTTTGGGGACATCATAACGGATTTAGGCGCAATGATACAGGGTGGCATGGGCATTGCCGCAGGAGGCAATATCAATCCAAAGGGCGTATCCATGTTTGAGCCCATAGGCGGAAGCGCGCCCAAATATACAGGTAAGAATGTAATTAATCCATTGGCAGCAATTTGTGCCCTGGGGATGATGCTGGAAAACCTCGGAGAAGAAAAGGCGGCTGCCGCAATTGAGGCTTCGGTTATTAAAATAGTAAAGACAAAGATGAAGTCTCTAGCTGCAGGAAAGATGGGTTATTCAACAGCTGAAGTGGGAGATTTAGTAGTTAAGAATTTGTAAGCATAGAGGTTATCGATGAAAAAATACAATGTTGCAGTTATAGGCGTCGGCGCAGTTGGAATTGAGATGCTGCGTGTGTTAAAGCAGCGCAAGTTTCCGATAAACAAGCTACGCGTATTTGCGCGCTCTAACCGCGAGTTAGTAGTCGACGGAGAAAAATATTCCGTAGAAGCGATTTCGCCTGAAGGTTTTGAGGGCATAGACATAGCCTTATTCGCAGGCACTGAAGGCGAGAAGGGCGCTGCGGTTACTTACGCAAAAGAAGCTGTAAAAAGAGGCGCAGTTGTTATTGATAACGGCGCCGATTTTCGTATGGAAAAAGATGTGCCGCTTGTTGTCCCCGAGGTAAATCCAAAGGACGCGAAAAGCCACAAAGGCATTATAGCTAACCCGAATTGCTCTACTATTCAGATGGTTGTGGCGCTTGGGCCCATATATAAAAAGGCAGGCATAAAACGCATAATCGTATCTACTTTTCAGGCAGCATCCGGCGCGGGTAAAGGCGCGGTTGAGCAGCTTAGGCAGGAATTAAAGGCCTTATCAGGGTCAAATTACGAAGATGTCGTAATAAAAGACAAATACGAAAAGGCCATGCCGCAGCAGCTGGCGTTTAATGTATTTCCGCATATCGGCGGATTCGCGGACGCCGGCTTCACCTCGGAAGAGTGGAAAATGGTGAAAGAGACCCACAAGATAATGCATGATAATAAGATAAAAATATCAGCTACCACTGTCAGGGTGCCTGTAAGAACCGGGCATTCCGAGGCAATATACATAGAAACCGTAAAGCCGATTTCAGCAGAAGCTGTCAAAAAGATACTTTCAAAATCAGACGGCATTAAGCTGCTTGATAAACCTGAGGAAAATAAATACCCGCTGGCTATTGACTCCGAGGGGAAAGATGAGGTTTTTGTAGGCAGGGTGCGCAATGATCCGTTTGTAAAGAATGGCTTATGGCTTTGGGTAGTTTCGGATAATCTGCGTAAAGGCGCGGCATTAAACGCCGTGCAGATTGCTGAATTGCTTATTTAAATAATGAGAAACATAAGACTCATCATTGAGTATGACGGGACAAATTACAACGGCTGGCAAAGGCAAGTTTCAAAGTTTAAGACAATTCAAGGTGAGATTGAAAAGGCAATTCTAAAAGCCACAAAAGCAAAAGCCAATCTTCACGCAAGCGGCAGGACTGACAGCGGAGTGCACGCAAAAGCCCAGGTCGCGAATTTCCACACGGAAAATAAACTACCCCTAAAAAAGCTCAAAAGAGCGCTGAATGCCTTTTTGCCTAAAGATATTTCCATAATAAAAACAGAACAGGCACCCAGGGCATTTCATTCACGTTTCAGCGCAAAATCAAAAATCTACCGCTATAGCATATTAAACAGGGATTCTTTTTCGCCGTTTTTAAGAAGGTACAGCCTGTATATTCCCTATAAAATAAACTTATCCCTTATGAAAAAAGAAGCAAAAGCGCTTTTGGGCAGGCATGACTTTACTTCTTTTAAAGCAGCAGGCGCAAAAGAAGGCTCTTCGGTCAGGAAAATTAAAAAAATAGTTATACGCAAAAGAAAAGATGATATAATTACAATAGATATTGAAAGCACCGGCTTTGTGTACAATATGGCCAGAAATATTGTAGGGACATTGCTTGAAATAGGCAGAGGGAAATTTTCACCAGGGAGCATGGCAAAAATATTAAAGTCAAAAAACAGAAAAAACGCAGGCCCCACTGCCCCTGCCTGCGGCTTGTGTTTGATAGAGGTTAAATACTAATAGTAGCGGAGCCTTAAGGCTCCGCTACTATTGTGAATAATTTTATGGCTAAACAAAGGCATTCCTGGGGCTCAAAATTAGGTGTCATACTTGCCGTCGCAGGAAGCGCGGTAGGCCTTGGTAATTTTTTAAGATTTCCTGTCCAGGCAGCGCAAAACGGCGGCGGCGCGTTTATGATACCTTATTTTATTTCGCTTTTGCTTTTAGGCATACCGCTTATGTGGATAGAATGGACAGCCGGAAGATATGGAGGCGGTTTTGAGCACTCAACAGCGCCTGGCATATTCCACAGCCTCTGGGAGAAAAACCGCTTTATAAAATATTTCGGCGTAATAGGCATTTTCGGGCCTACGGTAATTTTTATTTATTATATATACATCGAATCCTGGACTCTTGCATACAGCGTATTTGTCGCAATAGGCAAGTACTCAAGCTGTGCAGACCAGGCATCTCTTGTAAATTTTTTGCAGGGCTTCCAGGGCCTGGCGAGAAATGAATATTTTAATTCAATAGGCCTTGCGTACATATTTTTTCTTGTAACGTTTTTAATAAACATAGTAATTTTATATCATGGCATAAAAAGCGGTATAGAAAGATTATGTAAAATCGCCATGCCTATTTTGTTTATATTTGCGGCATTGGTGGCAATAAGGGTATTGACATTACCTGCGCCTGATCCTGCAAAGCCAGAATGGAATGCCGTAAATGGCTTAGGATTTTTATGGAACCCGGATTTTTCAGTGCTTACGCATTCTAAAGTATGGCTTGCGGCAGCAGGACAGATATTGTTTACTTTAAGCGTGGGAATAGGCGTGATATTAACCTATGCTAGTTACCTCAAAAAAGCAGATGATGTTACATTGTCCGGGCTTACCGCGGCAAGTACAAACGAATTTGCAGAGGTAATATTAGGCGGATCAATAGTAATACCTGCTGCGTTTGCGTTTTTCGGGCCGCAAAGTGTGGTTGAAGTGGCAAAACAAGGCTCATTTAACTTAGGGTTTGTGACAATGCCGCTTATCCTGGTTAAGATACCGCTTGCGGCTTTGTTTGGTTTTTTCTGGTTTTTTATGCTGTTTCTGGCAGGCCTGACATCGTCGGTGTCTTTAGCTTTGCCTGCGATAGCGTTTTTAGAAGATGAATTTAACCTGAAAAGAGAAAAGGCTGTTTTTATATTCGGGGCCATATGCTTTTTACTGTGCCAGCCTGCGATTTTCTTTTTGGGTAACGGCGTAGTGGACGAGCTTGATTTCTGGGGCGGGACACTCTGCCTGGTTTTGTTTGCAACAGTTGAAGTTGTATTGTTCAGCTGGGTGTTTGGGATTGACAAGGCATGGGAGCATATGCACCATGGCGCTATGCTAAAAGTGCCTAAAATCTACAAATACATCATAAAATACGTAACACCTTTATTTTTGTTCTTTATTCTGGGTTTTTGGTTTATTCAGGAAGGTATTCCTGTTATTGCCATGGAAAATGTATCAGATGTAAATAAGCCTTATGTGCTGGCAACAAGGCTGGGATTACTGGCGCTGTTTGGTATTTTGTGTATCCTGGTCAAAATCGCCTGGCGCAGGAGAAGAATGAGGACCTATCATTAAAATGTATCCTGCCCTTCCTCTTAGTAGAAATAAGGATAGGCGGGTGAGAAAAGGAAGAGCGGGATGAAAATAAGCGGATTAATATTTCTTATCCTTTCATGGGGTTTTATATTAGCCTTAAATGCCTTTTGCTTTAAGCGCGTCTTTACAAAACCCAAAAATAAGTAAATACCGATTTTTACCTTGACAATAATATATCAATATGTTAAAATTTGCACCTTATTCTAAGGGAAAATATAAGGAACTATAATGACAAAGACATACATGGCAAAAGAGCACGAAATAAAGAGCAAATGGTTCATTGTTGACGCAAAAGGCAAAGTGCTCGGCAGGCTGGCTACCCGTTTGGCGATAATTTTGCGCGGCAAGCACAAACCGGAATACACTCCGCACATAGATTGCGGGGACAGTATAATAGTTATAAATGCCGACAAGATAATTACTACCGGCAAAAAACTTAAGCAGAAAGAGTACCAGACCTATTCAGGCTATCAGGGCGGGCGCAAGGTTAAGACGCTTGAGGTAATGATGAAGGAAAATCCTGAGAGCGTGATATATCTGGCGGTAAAAAGAATGCTTCCAAATTCGCCATTAGGAAGAAAGATGGTAAAAAAACTAAAAGTATACGCCGGGACAGATTATCCGCAGGCAGCGCAGAAACCACAGGAGTTAAAGGTATGAAAGAGCTTAGAGCCGTAGGCCGGCGAAAAGAAGCTTCAGCAAGGGTAGTTATTGCACCCGGCACAGGTATTATAAAAGTTAACAAGAGAGATATTAAAGATTATTTTCCCAGGGAAACCCTGAGGATGATTATAGAGCAGCCTCTAAAAGCATGCGAATTGCTTGGCAAAATAGACGTAACAGTTAATGTTGAAGGCAGCGGCACAAGCGCGCAGGCAGGCGCAGTAAGGCATGGGATATCAAGGGCGCTTGTACTTTATGACGAAAATTTCAAACCCAGGTTACGAAAAGGCGGATTTCTTACGCGCGATCCAAGAATGAAGGAAAGAAAGAAATACGGCCAGGAAGGCGCCAGAAGAAAGTTCCAGTGGGTAAAGAGATAACCCATAAGCCAATACTATAAAAATAGAGCAAACAGCCTATCTTGTTAAGGATAACTTTATTGACAAGGTAGGCTTTTTATTTTATAATAAGACTTTCTTAGTATAAGTAAAAGTAAATGGAGGAGATATTCTATAATGACTAAGGTAATTGTTTCAGGAGCAACAGGTTATACGGGCCTTGAGATAATAAAAATACTTTTAAGGCATCCGAAAGTAGAAATAGCCGCCATTTCGGCTGTAGTTGATAAACCGCAAAAACTATCAGAGATATTCCCTGAACTTAAAAACAGGTTTGATATGCTGTGCGAGCAAAAAAGCATAGAGCAGCTGCTTAACACAGGAGCCGAAGTTGTGTTTTTGGCGCTTCCGCACACTGTTTCTATGGAATTCGCGCCGCATTTTTTAAAAAAAGGAATGAAGGTAATAGACCTAAGCGCTGATTTCAGGCTAAATAGCGCCGACTCCTATCAAAAATATTACGCGCATGAGCATAAATGCAAAGAATATCTGTCCACAAGTGTTTACGGCTTGCCGGAACTTTTCAGGGACAAGATAAAGAACGCAAAATTGCTGGCAAATCCTGGCTGTTTTCCCACAGCCGCGATACTTTCTCTTGCGCCTTTGATGCTTAAAATGCCTAAAGACATAACAGATATAATAATAGACGCAAAGACAGGAGTAACAGGCGCA
>Ga0082335_1004741_pt1 | contig 19901 bp, 13 predicted proteins | sample Subgrocontami58m_FD_72375 | JGI IMG/M metagenome (GOLD analysis project Ga0082335, IMG submission 72375) | Subsurface groundwater microbial communities from S. Glens Falls, New York, USA - GMW37 contaminated, 5.8 m (SPADES assembly) (version 2) ... | reverse complement strand
AATTAAGAACAAAGTGGAGTTATAAGAACTGACATTTTTATAGAGTTACTACTACCCATTCGTGTAGTGAGCAAAGAAAAAAATGTATTTAATTTATTGTAAGTTAGACAATTAGAAGATAACTTCTAATACTTGATCAATTTAATTAATTAAATAAGGGCAGATACTTCAACAAAGGTTCTGATTCAATAATAATGTATAACTCTCAAAAAACAACATAGGAGTCAATAATGAAAAGATTTTCATACCATATTTTGTTTTTCTCATTGCTGTTTGTAATTCAAGTTCAAGCACAACTATTTACACGTACAGCAGAGATTAAAGAACCCTCAGGAAAAGAATGGGGATTTGGAGGAATAATTGCCGGAGTAGATTTTGACAAGGATGGTAAACCTGAAATTTATGCCTGCAACACAAATATGATCGACCGTGCATACGAGTTAATTCCAAGAATTTATAAATTTGAATGGAACAAAACTACTTCAAAATGGGATTCTGTTTGGTCGGCTACCGCACCTCTTAGCAAACAAAATACATGGCCAGGATTTACTTGGGGCGACCTTGATAAAGATGGCAGACCGGAGATTTATTGGGGACCAGTAAATTTCGATCCTTATCCTGATGTTTCAAGAATTTTGGTATATGAGTATCCTGGTGACGGAACCGATAACATGGGCGTTTCCGATGGTCTTGGAGGATTTATGCCAAATGCTTCAACTAATATTGTTGCCGGAGCTGGCTTAAATATAAGACCGATAAGATTTGTTATTGCTGATCCGGATGGTGATAATAAAGATGAATTAATTTTTGCTGATCGTCAGGGTACAGTACATGTTGGTGTGCTATCGGTAGATGATATACCTAATCTTGGAGGTGGAAAAGAAAAATGGACAGTTGAATACTCAGGACAGGGTAATACAGTTTACGGAACATCAAGTAAATATGATGTTGCTGTTATTGGTAATGTTGTCTATATAATTGATAGCGCAGGAAAAGTTTATGGAATTAAATATGCAAACAACGCTTGGCAGACACCTAAAGTTCAAACGGGAATAGCAGGCAACAATAGTTCTTTTAAAGGAAGCAAAGTAGTTGATATAAATAAAGATGGAAAAAAAGAAATCCTTTTAGCTGAATGGCTTGGCAATACAAAAGGACAAGGTGCAAAAGTATGGCTTCTTCAGCAAGTTGCTGATACATTAACTTCTAAAGAAATCGCCGATCTTGAGTCACTAGGAGCTGTTCGGTTGAATGGTGCAGATGCCGGCGATTTGGATAGTGATGGTAATTTGGATTTTGTTTGCGGTGCAAGAGATGATGTAAATAATTCAAGAAAGGGTCCAATCTTTAGAGTTGAGTATCAGGGTGGAGATATTACAAGCGCGGCAAATTATACTTCATCGGTTATAGATTCCGCATACTGGAGAGACTTTGGAGATATGGATGTAATTACTGTAGCAAATGTTGATGGAGATGCTTCACATGAAGTTCTGTATACACAGGGTTACTCAAGAAATAGTCCGACCGATCCAAGAATGCCTCTTATTATTCTTGATAAGCAATTTACTCCGGTCTCTGTTGAAAAATTAACAGATGTTATTCCGGCTAATTACTACTTAGAACAAAATTATCCAAATCCATTTAATCCAACTACTCAAATTAAATTTGGAATTTCTGAAGCTTCCAATATAGAATTAACAGTATATGATATTCTTGGAAGAGAAATCGCGGTTTTAATCAACAAAGAATATTTCCAAGCCGGGTCGTACAATGTAAAATTCAATGCAGAAAATCTTGCAAGCGGGATTTATATTTACAAATTAACTGCCGGTAACAATACTGTTTCAAAAAAGATGCAATTGCTCAAATAAGTAATTAAGTAGATGTTTAAAAGGGTTATCAGTATTAGTTTATCTTGCATCTTAAAGAAAAATATTCTGATGACCCTTTTCATTTTTTATCCAATTGTTAATTAGATTAAAATCGTTTTACAAATCTGCATAGCAGTTCATAATTCGATTTTTATACATTTAATTTTGCTACCGAGGTAACGATGAAAAAACTTTTACTTTCTATTATTATTGTCCTTTCAATTTTTTTCTCTCTCTTAAGTGTTAAAGTTTATGCCGGCGTTACCGGAAAAATTGCCGGGAAAGTTATCGAGGCAGAAACTCGAGAAGCACTAATTGGCATTAATGTTCTTGTTGAAGGGACTACATTAGGAGCCGCCACAAATATTGATGGTACTTATGTTATAAATAATATAGAACCCGGAGTATATTCATTAATATTCAGCAGCGTTGGTTATCAAAAAAAAATGATCACTAATGTGAGAGTATCAAGCGATTTTACTACAAGAATTGATGTTCAGCTTTTAACCGAAGCAATTAATTTGGGAACTATTGTTGTAGAAGCAGAGAGACCCTTGATTAGGAAAGATTTAACATCTTCCCAAACATCAATAGATGATTCGCAAATAAAAAATTTACCGGTTGAAAATATCACACAAATACTTTCTCTGCAAGCTGGTATAACTAAAGGTTCAGGCGGAGAATTACATATCCGTGGCGGACGATCAACCGAAATTGCCTACAATGTTAATGGTGTTTCCGCAATAAACCCATATGATTTTGGCAGAACAGTACAAATTTCAACAAACGCTGTTCAAGAGCTTTCAGTCGTAAGCGGTACTTTTAATGCTGAATATGGAAATGCGCTAAGCGGTGTTGTTAATACCATAACCAAAGAAGGTGGTTCAAAATATAAAGGGACATTAACTTATTACACCGGTGATTATATAAGTTCTGCTAAAAATACCTTTTTTAATATTGATGATGTTAATCCTATTAATAATCAGGTTGTTGAAGGAACGTTTGGCGGACCGATTCCTTTCTTAGAAGATAATTTTTCTTTTTTCCTTTCCGGAAGATATGACAGCGATAAAGGATATTTATATGGAATAAGACAGCATACGGTTTATGATTCGCTTTCCAGAGACCCGGTATATGCAAATGTATTATATCTTGCTCAAACAGGAGATAATTCAATAGTATCAATGAATCCGAGTGAGGATTTAAATACCAGTGCAAAGATTACTTACAAACCAATAGCAGCAATTAAAATAAATTACGATGTTGTTTTTTCCAATTCAAAATATCAATCTTATGCTCACGATTACAAATATAACCCCGATGCCAATTACAAGAGGTTTCAATGGGGAATAATAAACTCTTTGGAATACAGACATGCAATCAGCAACACAACTTTTTTCTCTTTGAAGGGTTCATATAATATATATGATTTTAAAAGGTATTTATTTCCGTTACTAGATGCCTCGGGGAATGAGGTATCATATCATCCCGGAATGGATCTTAGTGTTCTTCATGCAAATCCAAGATATCAACCCGCAGATAAAAGTAATAGTTACAGCAGCTATACATTTGTTTCAGGCGGCACACAACCGGAACATTTTTATCAGCGGTCTTACTCTTCAGAGATTAGATTTGATATTACAAGTCAGATTACAAACCAACATGAAGTTAAGTTTGGTCTAAAGAGTAAGTGGGATACAATGGACTTTGTTTTCTTTGAAGTGTTAAGAAACAGAAATAATTATTTGACTCCCACTATTCCGGATCCTAATAATCAAAAGGGTTCAATAGATATTTATTCACGTTCACCAAAACAATTTTCCGGTTATCTTCAGGATAAAATGGAATTTGAGAGTATGATTCTTAACGCAGGGTTAAGATTAGATTATTTTAATGCCAATGCAGTTTATGCTCCTGATCCGTTCAAGCCAACAGAGAACCTTACTAATTCTGAAGGAAAACTTACTATAAGTCCCAGACTTGGTATTTCATTCCCTATCACCGATCAGGGAATAATACATTTTTCTTACGGTCATTTTTATCAATTACCACCATATAGATATTTATATACTAATCCGGAATTCGAGGACATTGCAGCAGCGCCGGTATACGGCAATGCCAATCTTAACCCCGAAAAAACTGTTACCTACGAAGTTGGATTACAGCAGCAATTAAATGAAACACTTGCGTTTAACGTAACAGGGTTCTATAAAGATGTCCGTGACCTTTTGGCAATTCAAGAAATAAGAATTAGCAGTAACTCCATTTACCAGAAATATGTGAACAAAGATTATGGCAACATAAAAGGAATTACATTTTCTCTAACAAAAAGAAAATTACCCGATGATCTTTTTGGTGCCTCATTGGATTATACTTTCCAGGTTGCCGAAGGAAATGAAACCGGTTCAGATGCTTTCTTTATTGATTTACAATCCGGAAGGCAAAGTGAAAAAATTCCTGTGCCTTTGAGTTGGGATCAGACCCATACTTTAAACGGTGTTATTACATTTGGAGGAACCAAAGATTGGAACATCACAATTACAACCTCTCTATCAACCGGACTCCCCTATTCACCTAGACTTTATGAGCAACAGATTTATTTGAGATCAAATAGTGGAAGAAAACCATTTACTGCAAATGCGGATTTATTGTTTAATAAATCTTTTCCTATAATAAATACCACAACTCTAACACTGTTTTTAAAAGTATTCAACTTATTCGATACTCAAAATGAACGATACGTTTACGATGACACCGGCAGAGCTATTTATTCTTTAGAAGAAACTAAGGGCGGCCCGCAAGCTACAAATAAAATTTCAGAAAAATATCCCGGTATTAAATCTGCAACCGAATACTTCAACAGACCCAATTATTACTCAGTACCAAGAGAAGTAAGAGTTGGTTTTACTGTAGAGTTCTAATGAAATTTATGGAGTAACCTTATGCTGAAAATAAAATTAATTTGTCTTAGCTTAATTCTTTATTTTTTACCACTTCTGGGTGAATCAAGTTTTGCACAATCGGAATCGGTAAAGCAGAGAAGGTTAATTGAGCACCAGACAGTAAAAGAGCTATTAAAATTTAAGTTGTCAAATTCTCGCATCAACCTAAACAATATAGATGGCAGTGAAGAAAAGTACTCGCTAAAAAATTTACTTAAAACAAAAGGCAATGCTGATCGAAAATCATTCTTTATGAATGGGAATAATGTTTCTGTTGAAATTGAAAACTACGGCGGAATAGCCCCGGGTTATGGAGGAATTAGAGAAATTACAAATTTGATTTGGCGAGATGCCCCTTATATCTTCCAATTCTGTCCAATTGTCGGCGCTTCAGTAGTTGATTCATCAGGTGCTAGAAAACATATTATAACCGATGCCATGAATGATTATGACAGAGCTGGTTTAAGAGAAATTGATCCTGCAACAGGATTTAAATGGCAATGGCAACCATTACCAGGTTATGCAGATCCTAACCAAAATTACATTGCCTCCAATCCGGCTTTTGATTCTGACCGTGATGGTAAACCCGATAGCTGGCCAAGAGAATGGTATAATGAAAAATTTGGGCAATATGTTTGGCCCGGCTATTTGGTTCAAGGTGAAAACAACGCTGATCTTGAAGCTTACTGGGCAATGGATGACCGCGATAATAAAGAGTTTGGATATTTTCCATTTAACTCTGATAAATCAAGAAGAGGATTAGGAGTTCAAATTGATGGCAGAGCTTTTCAATGGAGTAATTCATTAGCTTCAAATGCAATTTTCTTCGTTTGGTCAATAACAAATGTAAGCGATAAAAATTTAGATAGCGTAATGTTTGGTATTTATGGCGATCCCGACGTTGGTGGTGCAGATAACAAAGATGATAATGGACTTTTCATTTCACCTTTCGATACTAAAATACCACTTTACTCTCGCAACATGGTTTATTTTTGGGATCCTGATGGGGTTGGTGATTATGGAAAAAAACTTGGTTACTTAGGATGCAAATTTCTTGAATCACCCGGAAATCCTAACGACGGTATTGATAATGATGGTGATGGTTACATTGATGAAAGACAAGATAATAATATTGATGAAGATGGCGATTGGAACCCGGACACAGATGATGTTGGAAAAGATGGAATTCCAAATACCGGTGATATTGGTGAAAAAGATGGAATTCCAACATTAGGGAATCGGTTAGCAGATGGAAGACCGGATCCATTACAACCGGGAGAGCCAAATTTTGGTTATACTGATCTTGATGAGTCAGATCAGATTGGCTTAACAAGTTTTAAGAGTTCTCAGTGGGCTACAGATTTGAGAATCGCTTATGATGAAGATATTTGGAATGCAACAAAACCCGGAAGTTTCAGTGAAATTACACAAAATCAAGATATAGTTTTCATTTTTAGTTCCGGATACATTTCTCTTGCACCAGGTGAAACAAAAAGAATTTCAATGGCTTTTCTGTTTGGTGAAGACCTAAGCGACCTTTTGATTACTGCTGAAACTGTGCAGGATATTTATAATAAGAATTATAGGTTCTTTAGACCTCCAAGTCTGCCGAAAGTTACTGCAATACCGGACGACAAAAAGGTGACTTTATTTTGGGATTCAAAATCGGAAAAAAGTATTGACCCTATCACCGGACAAGATTTTGAGGGTTATGTAATTTATAGAAGTACCCGTCCCGATTTTGCCGATATACAAACAGTTACGGATGGTAAGGGATCAAAATTTTTATATGAACCATTAAAGGATGTCAAAGGATTTGAAGCAAAGTGGGATCTTCGTAATGCTTGGAAAGGTTATCATCCTGTACCCTATTTAGGAAGAGGAATAAATTATTATCTTGGTGATAATTCCGGATTAGTCCATACGTTTGTTGATTCCAACGAAGTTAGGAACGGACAAACTTATTATTATGCCGTTGTTGCTTACGACCATGGTGATTCACTCGGCATCCCTCCATCCGAAACAACAAAGAAAATTTCTTCTAACCCAATTACAAGCAAGTTAATTTTTGATGATAACACAGTGCAAGTAATTCCGGGACCACGGGCCAGCGGTTACAATCGGCCAGAAATTAAATCTACCAATGTTCAGCACAAGAGCGGAATTGGAAATGGAGAAATGAATTTCAAAATCATAAATGATCTTGATGTTAAAGGTGATAAATATACTCTTACATTTAAAGATACTTTGTATTCCTCAGGTAAAGCTGCCTTAGCAAAAAATTATTCTGTTACAGGAGAAAAGATTATTAAAGAATCTTTCTATTTGTATGGAACTAAATTTGCAAATCTTTCCCAGAGTAATTTAATTAATGATGCTTCTTTAAAAGTAACGGACGCCTCCGGAAAAATCTTTACTAAAGGAACAGACTACGAATTGAACTTGGAAAAAGGATCTATCAAAAGAACCGATAATAGTTCTATGCGTGAAGCCACAGAATACTTTATTACTTATAGAAATTATAAAATCTACCAAAGTCAGATTTTGAATGGTGAGGATTCAAACCCTGTATTCAATGGTGTTTTAATTAAAGTAAAAGATTATCCGGCACTTACTTTTGATGATAAAAAATCTAAATGGTCTTCCGATATAAATCTTCCCTTCAAATTTTACTTAAGATCTGCCGGTAACCCAAAAGCAGAACCGGCTGATTATATTGTAACCTTCTCCGATAAAAATATTTCTACAGCTAAGAAATTTGTCATAGGGACTGGATTCATAGATATTCCGGTTAAGTATAAAGTTGAGGATGTTACTTCAAGTGTTCCGATTACTGTAGTTACAAATCTGCAGGAAGCCACAGCGACCAACGATTTATCGTGGACTTTAGGAGAAGAAATTGTCTTCTATAAAACCGGTTCCGCAGGAGGACAGGGAGCTCCAATTGCATGGAGTTTAGTTATTTCTGCATCGGCAACATCACCAAATAAAGTTCCTGGACCAGGTGATGTACTGTTTATTTATACAAAGAGACCATACACTTCTTCGGATGTTTTCACAATTCAAACGGAAGCAGGATTTGTAAAGAATGAAGAAGCTGCAAACAGACTTGATAATATCTATGCTGTTCCGAATCCTTATGTTGGCACAAATGAGATTGAACCTGCAAATAAATTAGCAGGGCAAAACCGTGGTGAAAGGAGAATTTATTTTGAAAACCTTCCTATGAAGTGCACCATAAGAATATTTACTTTAAGCGGTGAACTTGTAACAACTTTGGAACATGATACCGGCTTCGATAACGGCAGAGAATTTTGGAACCTCCTAAACCGAGACGGATTCAGTGTTGCTTATGGTGTTTATCTGGCGCACATAGATGCACCGGAAATTGGTGAAAAGCTAATCAAGTTTGCCCTAATTAAGTAATGCAGGAGATTTTATGAAAAAATTATTCGATCTATTTAGCATTTTATTAATACTGTTTTTTGCTTTTGATGGATTTGCACAAACTACTAAAACCGGAACAACTGCGGTACAAATTCTTAAATTTAATGTTGGTCCGCGAGCAATTGGAATGGGTGGCGCATTTACTGCAATTGCAGACGATATAACTGCCGTATACTGGAATCCAGGTGGTACCGCAAACATAAATACTAATGAAGCATTTTTTAATCACACTTCTCTTTTTTCCGATGTTAGTCATGACTTTGCGGCATTTGCAACTAATCTATCAGGCATTGGAATTGTTGGCGCTTTTGTATCGGTTCTCTCGATGGATGAAATGAAAGTTAGAACTATTGAGAACCCTGAAGGTACCGGTGAGTTTTTTAATTACAATACTTTTATAATGGGATTAAATTATTCAAGGTATCTAACTACAAATTTTGCAATCGGGTTTAACGTAAAATATATCAGTGAAAATCTTTGGCATATGAATTCTACCGGATTTGCAATTGATATTGGGACACTTTATAAAATACCCGTATTAAATGAACTAAGAATTGCATCCAGCATTTCAAATTTTGGAACTAAAATGCAGCTCTCGGGAAGAGACGGAACAGTAATTTACGTTTCCGGTGCCGGTAACGAAAATTTAATCAACTCTAACATAGAACTTGACAAATTCGATCTTCCATTAATTTTTAGATTTGGTATTTCTGCAGATGTTATTAAAAGCGAAAGTTCGAGATTGACTATTGGTGTGGATGCAATTCACCCAAATGATAATTCCGAATATTTAAATACCGGATTGGAATATGCGTGGAATGAAATTATTCATTTCAGAGCGGGCTACAATTCTTTGTTTGAAGCGAATTCTGAAAAAGGATTAACTTTTGGCTTTGGATTGAACTATCGAATATTCGAATTGGTGAAAGCTAAAGTTGATTACGCATATCAAGATTTCGGCAGATTAAAGAGTGTACATTATTTTTCTGTTGGAATTATTTTTTAGAAGGACGCGTGGGCTAATAAATTAATATATGCTTCGTTTCAAATTATCTATTTAAGTTGTGGTTGAAGATAAATATGAAAAACTTTTTACTATTAATAATCTCTTTCATGTTCTTGTTGACATCGTGCAAACATGAAAACTTAAAAACCGGGAAGACAAAAGAAGAATCACAAGTATTAAAGAAGGTATGCTTTATTAAAAACTTCTACAAAAAAGATAAAAATTATGCTTCTGTCGATTTTATTAATCACGTTAAGAAAAGCGAATTAGATTTAACAATTTCCAATCTACAGATTATAGAACTGCCGGATAGTTTTTGTTATGTAAATAAAGAAATGAAATTAGAAGACTTTGAGATATCCGATAGTGTAAAAATAATAATGCAAAAGTATAGTTATGACCTAGAAGGTAATTATAATTTTGGGCAATCAATTAAACTGACTGATCTTCTTAAAGCAGTTGAAAAATCCAAACAAGCAAGGTTCCTTTTATCTCCATATGAAATAGAAATACTTAATAATAAAATTATATCTCTTAAGGAGATTTATATTCCCTAAATTGTGAATAACAATATGAATAGATTATTTCTTTTTTTTATTATGATGTTTGCTGCAAGCGTAAATTATTCGCAAGAGATAATTTATGAAGAAGAATATAACAACCTCCCATTCCAGTTACGAATAGACAATTCCGGTATTTATTCAATTGCTTCTTTTGATGTTAAAAATGATGTAATCTATTTATCCTCCTTTAACAGCAATTCAATTTTTAAATACACCGGGAATAAATATTATCAAGAGTCGGGATCACTAAACATAGAAAAAGATTTCGTTGCCGGTTTCAGAATAAGCAATCCTCATTTGAATAAAGGTGTTGCTAAATCAAATACAAAAGAGGTCGTTACTTATAAAAAGAATTTTAGTAACGGGAATTCGCTGCTTAAGGATGATGGTGGAGATATTACTGGTTCTAACGGTGAAGAGATTAGAATTATTGTTCCAAACAAAAACGAATTAATTGTTGAATCCAACTTAAAGGATCGTTTCGAAAGAACTACAATTAATTTTCAATCCAACTTAGCATGTGCTGATCTGATTGGAATTGATAAAGCGGAGAATCTTTTTCTTCTTATTGAGAAATATATTTCCGAAATCCCGCTTAAAGTAGAGAGAGAAGTTTACACCCTCTCAAAAGGCGGTGAGATTTTATCACAATTAGTACTTCCGAATATTAAATACTTTTACACAATCAAAGACCTGCAAATAGATGCAGATGGAAATTTGTATCACTTATTAACATTAAAGGGAAAAGTAAAAATTGTTAAATGGAAAAATTTAACTACTAAAAATCTCAATAAACTTTATTACCCTAACGAATATAAGTATGAATTGCATTTTAACAATTTCACTCCTACCAATGAGATATCAACACAAGTTCAAACAATAAATAAAAATTTGTTGACTAAAGTTGGCAGAACAAAGGCATTGCAAATTGCAGAAACTTACGTTTTGCATCAGTATGAGTGTAAACCAAATAATTTATCTGCAAGCGAAGTTACGGCTCCGGATGGCGATATTGTCCGCACACCAAGTTGGTTGACCATTGGTTCCAACGCACGAATACCTTATAAGTGGGGAGGTTTTAACACAATTGCACAGTTCGATGCCGGATTAGCAAATGGTAAGTATGCCGGAGATATTATCACAAGCGGTGTTTCATCTTATGCTTTAGGAGTTGACTGTTCAGGTTATGTTAGCCGGTGCTGGCAATTAAACTATCATTCTTCTACTGCCGATATGCCCGGCATTACTACACAATACGGCAGCTGGGATAACCTAAAACCCGGAGATGCCATTCACAAAGTCGGTCATGTACGTTTGTTTGTAGAACGAAATTTAAATGGCAGTTTCAAAGTTGCAGAAGCCGCCGGGCGAAATTGGGATGTTTCTTATTGGTCATTCTCTGCTTCAGATCTTGTGACTTATACGCCTCGATACTACAACGATATGGAGGATAATTATAATTCACAACAACCGGAACTTTTAAGTGCAGAAAGGGTAGCAGAAAATTTAGTGAGAATAAAGTGGAGTTGTAATACAGCTAATATTTTAGGTTACAGAGTTTATCATTCTACAGATGGAATAACTTGGAATTTAATTTTAAATGAAAACAGTTATCAATTAACTACCGCAGAAATCAATATTAACAATGCTATAAACTTCTTTAGAGTCTCAAGTGTAAAAAATGATTCCCCCAATTTTACTGAAAGTTACTGGTCGAATGTATTGGGCATAAGTTCTTTTGTTCCTAAGAAGAAAGCACTGATTGTTGATGGATTTGAGAGGGAAGCTGGAAGCTGGCGAGGCGCTGGACACTCTTTCGTTACAAAATATGGTAATGCTCTTGGAATCATGAATATAGATTTTATCTCTATTAAAAATTCTGAATTGCAAAACGGCAATTATAAACTTGATGATTACAATTACATATTTTGGATATTAGGAGATGAGAGCACAATTAATGAAACATTCAATTTCAAAGAACAGCAGTTAGTTAAAAACTATTTGAACAATGGAGGAAATTTATTCGTATCCGGCAGTGAAATCGGTTGGGATCTTGATTTCAAAGGTGATACTCAGGATAAGAGTTTTTATAACAATTATTTAAAGTCGAGTTACATTTCTGATGATGCCGGGGCATCTTCTGCTAAAGGCGTTGCTAATAGGTCATTAAATGATTGCATTATGAACTTTGGTCAAACATATGAAGAAGACTATCCGGATGAAATTGCAGCACAGAACGGGGGCAAACTCTGTATGCAATATTCAAATGGTAAAGGAGCCGGCGTAGAATATACCGGTTATTTTGGTAATTCAACAATCATTAGTAGTATAATCTATCTCGCATTTCCACTGGAATCAACGGCTGACGATAAATCATTTAATAATGTAGTATCAAGAGCAATCGAATATTTTAATTCTATAAAAGTTTCGGTTAAAGAAACAGAAGACTTAGTTATTAATTTTAGTCTGGAACAGAATTATCCTAATCCATTTAATCCTACTACAACTATAAAATTCTCAATTCCAAAAGAGAGCTTTGTTGTATTAAAGGTTTATGATCTACTCGGACGGGAAGTAAAAACATTGGTCAATGAATTAAGGGGAGGAGGAAAATATAAAGTAGAATTTAATGCCTCTGCACTATCAAGCGGAATTTATTATTATCAATTAAGCTCTGATAACTTTGTAGAAACTAAAAAGTTTGTTCTATTGAAATGAGTTTTTGATATAATCATTTGGTTTTGGATTGCTGATATAAATCAATTGCAACTTAGATTGCCATTTTTATTACTCTCAAAGTTTGGAGAAGGTTACGGAGTTTTTGTATATCGATAGGTGTTTGCGGAGAGAGATTCTCAGCCGGAGGCTGATGAGCCTACGGCTCAGAACTCTCGGTAAATGATATCAATAAGTTGTCGAGGAGTTTTCTTCCAACACCAGATTTCAAAAACAATTCCCGTTTACGTGCTTCTGAATTGGTTTCATATTTTTCAGAATAAACAAGTTTCCAAGGAATACCACTTTTTGTGAATTTAGATTTGCCGGAATTATGTTCAATTAATCTCTTGCTAATGTTAGAAGTTGATCCAATATAACGTTTGTTTATTTTGTTGCTATAGAGGACATATATAAAATACATATAATATAAAGGATAATAATTTGCGGAGAGAGAGAGATTCGAACTCTCGGTAGCAGTTTCCCACTACGACGGTTTAGCAAACCGTTGGTTTCAGCCACTCACCCATCTCTCCGTGCTGAAAAATTAATTTGAATTTTTATTAAGAACAAATCGAAAAAAGGTTTAACATCCCAACTTGTCGGGATCAGCCACTCATCCCGATATACATCGGGACAGGCTCCATCTCTCCGTTCTGAAATAATTTTTATAATTGCCGGGTCAATATAACCATACCTCAACTAAAATAAAAATTTGTAATTGATTTGAATATTTCTTCCAGGCATAAATGCAAAATCTTTTATTGCGGAAAGATGTTCTTTGTACGACTGATCAAACAGATTATCTATTCTCAAATTTAACATATGTATAAACTCGCCTGTCAAAAATTTTGCACCGGCATAAAGATCCACCAAGCCATAACCTTTAGTAGGATCCTCTTTCTGCGAAGTTTTATTCTGATCTGAAACCAATTTTAGAACTACTCCCAGCCAATATTCATCAGTTGTAAAACGCTGTTCGACTGAAAATCTCATCGGAGGAATTCGTGGAAGATTTTTGCCGCCGGATTTTAATTGACCGCGAACGTAATCGAAAACAACCGTGGTTAAAAGAAATCTATTAAACTCGTACTGTGCTTTTGTTTCGAAACCATAAAGCACAGCGTCGTTCTGAGAATATTGAAACACTCTCAAACCGGTGGAATCGTTAAATGGATTGCCTGCTGTGTTGGGATCGTAAAAAAGGGAAGTGGGTTTTGCATAAATGAAATTACTAATTGAGTTATAGTACGCGCTAACTTCAACTAAATGATTTGGTCTGTGAATTCTAAAACCGAGATCGAACCCAAGATTATTTTCTTTTTGTAACGAACGATTTCCGATATCAAAAGACACAGTTGCTTCGTGAATTGCGTACGATGATAACTCTTCGATTGTAGGAGATCTAAAAGCATTAGCAATATTTGAAAAGAGAGAAACCTCTTCGGTGAAGTTGTAAACCAAGCCAACCGAGCCGCTAAACGTTGAATAATTTTTATCCTCGGCAGGGAATGCTTTTCCGGAAATTATTGAGGCGGGAATCTTCACTTGATTTTGTTCTAAACGAGCGCCGAACTGAAAATTAAAATTGGAAAACTTTGCCTGCTCAAAAAAGTAAGCGGCAAAGCTGAAGTAATCTGCATTTGGCGTTAATGCCTCTAATCCTTCTGCCGTATATTTTTGTTCCAATCCCCAAAAACCAAAAACTCCTTGAAACATGTTGCCTATTGTTTCGTGCTTGAATGACAAATCAGCGCTGAAAGATTTCAATCCGAATGACGTTCCGCTTTCTCCCGTTCTTCTAACAATTTCTTCTTGAGCATAATCTTGATACCCCGCTTTCAAATTAAAACTCTTTATGAAAGAATTTAACTCAGAACTTTCTACTAAAAATCTAAATTCATTTTTTTTCATATTAATAGCGATCGGTTCTGCTTCTTCATCATTGGGATTGATTGGAATTCCATAGTTGTTATTAAAATTAGCATAACTAAACCCGGCTAAGCCGAAAGATGGAATGAACGACATCCCAAACTGAAACCCTTTCGAAAGTTGATCTGAGTTACTAACAATATTTCCGTTTCCGTCTCTATAATCTTTGTTGCTGCGATTGAAGTAGTTGCTATGAAAAGCGAATCTATTTATTCCAAAATGGAGATCGCCGCCGCCGCTTAAATCTTTGTTAGCAGAACTTCCGCTAAAATTAATGTCTCCGTCAATTCCATTCGGGATATAATTTGGAATTGCCTCCGTTATAATATTGATTACACCGCCGATGGCATTACTACCGTACAACAAACTTGCAGGACCGCGGAGTATTTCGATTTTTTCAGGTCCACTTCCATCCGATGAAACGCCGTGATCGTCTGATGTGTTTGAAAGATCGCCCATTCGCAAACCGTTTTCTAAAATTAAAATTCTATTGTTGCTAAATCCTCTAATCACCGGTCTGGCAGCAGCCATTCCATTCGAGCGCATTGATATACCCGGTTGATAGTTTAGCATCTGCGCAACGTTAGAACTTCTTTTGATTTGTAATTCGAGATTGGTAATAGTTAAGGTGCTTTGAGAAATATTTTTTAGATCGGAAAAAAGCGGATTACCGATAACCACAACTTCTTGAAGATCAATGCTTCCTTCTTTGAGCTCTATTATTAGATCGTCTTTTATCGGAACTGAAACAGTTCTCACAATTGTCTTGTGCCCGATGAAAGAAACTTTGAGAGAGTAAATGCCTTTCGGAATATTTTTGAATTCAAACTCGCCGTTAGCATTAGTTGACGAGCCAACTTTAAGCTGATCAATAATAAGATTTACCCCGATCAATGGTTCGTTATCTTGTTCATCAACAACTTTCCCTTTTAGCAGGTAATCTTGTGCGAAGATAATAGGCGATAAAAAGGAAAAAAATATAAACGGGAAAAACATTTTTGTTTTCATAACTCTTCTTTCTTATTAATTAAAAAATAATTTGAATGGATGGCAAACGAGTTATGAAATTGTTGGAGGCGCTCTTAAAGTAATTGAATGATGTGTCCTGGAAAGATTAAAATTTTGTTCCGCAGATAGATTTAATTTTTCTGAGTCAGGAGTTTCGAATAATCTATCAATTATGAATGGATTGAAAAATTGTGTTTTTGAAAACTGAACTAATAGACATTTTGCCTTGCCATCAAGAAATGGATCTGTCTGTTTGTTTGAAGATTTCGATTCTTCTAAGTGGTAAGAATTTCCATTTTGAAGATTGATCTTATGCGTGTGAAAAGAAGCAAAAATCAAAAAGAAAGAATAAAAGAAGAGAAAGACAGTTGCTATTCTATTAATATATATTTTTTTACGTGTCATTAATTGTTTCTAATTCTTACTTATGAAGATATGAAATAGAGTTTAAATAAAAAATACATTATTACTTCTTATTGATTTTCTTACCATCCAAATGTAACTTCGTTCCCAAAGTAACAATAAAATAAAACTAATTTATTCTTAGCCCGGAGGCTGTATGTCTAACAAAAAATTATCCGGGGAAGTTTACTTCCCTTCAGAAAAAGTTATTGAAAATGCTCATATAAAAGATAGAGATGATTTAGATAATCGGGCAAAAAAAGATTATCCCGGCTTCTGGAGTGAAATTGCTAATGAACTCCATTGGTTTCAAAAGTGGGATAAAGTGATTGATGATTCAGACAAGCCATTCTATAAATGGTTTACAGGTGCAAAAACAAATATTGTTTACAATTGTTTGGATGTTCACGTTAAAACATTTCGTAGAAATAAACTTGCTCTTATTTGGGAAGGGGAAAATGGTGAAAGCAAAACTATGTCTTACTTTGCTCTTCATCGTGAGACATGCAAATTTGCAAATGTATTAAAAAGCATGGGAGTACAAAAAGGCGATAGAGTTACAATTTATATGGGACGTATACCAGAGATCATAACCGCAATGCTTGCTTGTGCAAGAATCGGTGCTGTTCATTCAGTAGTTTATGGCGGATTCTCTGTTGAATCTCTTGCAGAAAGAATTGAAGATAGTAATTCAAAAGTGTTGATTGTATCAGACGGCGCTTACCAGCGAGGAAAAATTGTTCCCTTAAAACAAATTGCAGATGAAGCTCTTCAGCGCTGCGGAACTGTTGAACATTGTTTAGTTGTAAAGCGTACCGGACAAGAGATCAATATGGAACAAGGAAGAGATATGTGGTATCACGAATTGATGAATCTTCCGATAGCTTCACAAAATAGCGCACTAGAAATAGTAGATTCTGAAGATCCGCTTTTTATTTTATATACATCCGGAACAACTGGAAAACCGAAAGCGATCCTTCATACTCATGGCGGATATATGGTAGGCATATACGCTACTCTAAAATATGTTTTTGATATTCATGAAGAAGACCGTTACTGGTGTGCTGCCGATCCCGGATGGATTACAGGGCACAGTTATATTGTCTACGCACCTCTTCTTAATGGAACAACTTCATTTATGTATGAAGGCGCTCCAAATTTTCCATATCCAAACCGTTGGTGGGCTATGATCGAGAAGTATGGAATCAATATTCTTTACACAGCACCAACTGCTATCCGCGGATTAATGCGTTTCGGAGAATCCTGGGTAAACCGGCATGATCTTTCTTCACTTCGTCTTTTAGGATCTGTTGGTGAACCAATTAATCCTGAAGCTTGGAAATGGTATCACCGTGTTGTAGGAAAAGAAAAATGTCCTATCATGGATACATGGTGGCAGACAGAAACCGGAATGTTCATGATTACTCCGATGCCAAGTGATCCGCTCAAACCCGGTTCAGGTACAAAACCATTTCCGGGAATTGAAATGGATATTGTAGATGAATCAGGTAAATCCGTTAAAGCAAATGAAGAAGGTTTTCTAATTATCAAAACCCCATGGCCTGCTATGATAAGAACAGTTTACAAAGATCCGGAACGTTATGTGAGTCAGTATTGGAGTAAATTTCCAGGTGTTTATTTAACCGGTGATAGCGCACGCAGAGATGAAGACGGGTATTTCTGGATAATCGGCAGAGTTGATGATGTTATAAAAGTTTCCGGTTATCGTTTGGGTACTGCTGAGATTGAAAGTGCATTAGTAAGTCATCATACTGTTGCGGAAGCTGCTGCTATAGGTCTTCCTCACGAAATAAAAGGGAATGCAATTTATACTTATGTTATTCTAAAATCCGGAATAGAAAAGAGTCAACAACTTATTGAGGAGCTTCGGCAGCATGTTAGTCATGAAGTTGGTCCGATTGCGAAACCGGAACAGATTGAGTTTGTGGATTCACTTCCGAAAACTCGCAGCGGAAAAATTATGAGACGTGTGCTTAAAGCAAGAGCACTCGGACAAGATCCGGGAAATATTTCAACATTAGAAGAATGATTCTAACCCTTTAAAAAATACACTGGTTTTTGTTTTAGATTAAATTATCTTGATATCTTACAGCTTCTTTTTCACTCGGTGCAACGCTGTCTTCGAGATCTAAAATTATTCCGTCGGGTTTGTGCAGACCGGCATTCGGATAAAACTTTGGTTCATTACCGGGAAGATAAAGTCTGCTTCTACGCATTCTATCTTTTTGAGTGGGGTAATAATTATTTTTATTCATCGAAGAAAAAAATTCTCTAGAATCATCCGGACTAATTTTTTTGTAAGCAGTTTCAAAACGTGCAGCAAATGCAAAGGGAAGTGCGCCGTTATCTTCAACTAATATTTCTCCATGTTTGATCTCAAAGATGTCGCACATCATGATAATCATATCATTGATATCTTGACCATACATTGAATTAACTTTACTTTGAAGTGAGGACTTAATCCCTTTGCTTTTTGTTAACTCAATTTCTACGAAGCAGTCGGAGCGGACATTATTTCCGCATTTTCCTGCCGATCCCTTCATCTCATAAGTTTTCATGATCTATTCTTTTTTTATTCGTAATGACCAATTATTGAAACAATGGTTACTTTATTTTTTTCTACTTGATAAACAAGTCTATCTTTTTTGTTTATTCTTCTAGACCAGCATTTAGGGTAGTAATGTTTTAGCATTTCAGGTTGTCCAATACCCTTAAATGGATTTATGCTAACAGATTCGATTAAAGAAGTAATTTTTTTTAGGTGAGTTTCTAGGTCTTGAGAAGATTTAATTTTTTTAATCTGCTTAAGCTGTTCTTCTGCTTCGAAAGCCCAGACTATTTCAAATTCTGTGTGCAATTCTAGATCTTCAAAATTTCTTCAACAGGAATTTTTTTTACTCTTCCTTTCTTGATATCCTTTAAACCGCGCTCTATACTCGCTTTCCATTTGGGATTGCTAACTACGTACAAATTTTCCATCAGGTTATCAAATTCTTCTTTGGAAATAAGTACCGCATCTTTTCTTCCTTTTGAACCAACGATGATCACCTGATCAGAATTGTCATTAACATAATTAATCAATTTATTCAATTTGTTTCTGGCGTCTGTATAAATTACGGCTTGCATACTATCTCCTTAATTCTGACATTATTCTGGTACAAAACTAATGTTTCTAAAAATCAACTGCAAAGAGTCATTCTGCTGTTTGCGTTTTCTTTACTCTTTTTTTGTCCAAAACTTTCTCATTTTTGACATAGATGGTTAAATTGTTCGATAGCTCAATTGCAAAAATAACAATTGAACCATTTAACAATAGAACAATTATGCAATCAAGTTATCCATAAAGTGTTTTGTATCATAATCTTCACAACTGAAGATCATCTCTTTTATTTCTTTCTGACGTTTTCTTGTAAGCACATTATCAGAAAGTGCGTTGAATTTATTTCCTAGGTCTTCGATTGTCATCGGTTCACGCGGATCACCTTTTGGATATTCCAAATATTTAGAAAACTCTCTTCCGTCTTTTGTTTTAACAACAACATTCGATGGCTGCTTAGCCGGGAACATATTTTCAAATTCTAAAGATGCTTCGCCTTGGATCTTATCAATCACTTCCCAAATTCTCGGATCTTTCATTTTTTCATCACTGAATGATCGAGTTGTAATCTTTCGATCTACAATTGCTGTGGCGATACAGTAGGGGAGTGAATGATCTGCAGTCTCACGTGATTCCGGACGATATTTATGCGGATCAAATAATATATCACATGCACGCGCGATTGTCGTTATAGTAACAGATTCGATCTCATCATATTTAATATCGTTTATTTTTACCACATCGAGCGTAGCCGAGATGTGGGTGTGAGTAAGCGCTTCGGTAGGGAATGCTTTCATACTGCACTCTAAAATTTTCCAACTCTTACCTAAATCTTTTACTAATGCATCAAGATCCCAAGACCATTCAGATTCACCTTCTCTGCCTTTCATCATTACC
>Ga0082335_1004740_pt1 | contig 19923 bp, 16 predicted proteins | sample Subgrocontami58m_FD_72375 | JGI IMG/M metagenome (GOLD analysis project Ga0082335, IMG submission 72375) | Subsurface groundwater microbial communities from S. Glens Falls, New York, USA - GMW37 contaminated, 5.8 m (SPADES assembly) (version 2) ... | reverse complement strand
GATAGCTGTGATTTGTAATCATTCCCACAATTCCAAACCCGGCTTTATGAATTTTCCATTGAGCAAAGCGGAGAAACTTCACATAATCATCTTGCAGCCAAAGTTTCTTTTCACCAAGAGGTTTGTCATCAATTTTATAAAAACTTTGTGCGCCGTCAATATCTTCCTTTAGTAATTTCTCAGTCCAGTCGTTTATGTTGGAAGATATTCCGCTGTAAGGCGGGTTGCCTACAATTACAAGCACCGGCTGATTCTTTTTAACCTCGGCGGCAAGATGGCTTTCTTCACTCAAAGAACTTAGTCCGGGTATGCTAATCTGTTCAAGGTCTTCGGTCTCAAGTGTATTTGTGAGGTAGAGTTTAAATCTTTCATCTTCTTTTAACGGATAGCCGAGTTCTTCAAACAGAAAACCCATCTTTAAATGCCCGATAGCATAAGGCGCCATCATCAATTCAAATGAATAAAAGTTTTGAAGGATTTGCCCCCTTAATAACTGAATATCCACGCCCCCTTCGCCGTAATTAGAACTATATTCTTCAACCGCAATTTTAATTGCCTCTGCCGGAAAAGTTAATGTTCCACCCGCGGGATCCAGCAGTGTAACATTTTCATCTGCCAAACCATCATAAAGATCAAAATGGGTTTTAAGTATTTGGTTAACTGAACGTACTATGTAACCCACTACCGGTTCCGGCGTATAATAAACTCCCCGTTTCTCTCTGATTGAAGGATCGTATGCTGTAAGAAAAGTTTCATAAAAATGAATGATGGGGTCTTTCCCTTTTCCTTCGGTGTAATAATCGTGAAGTATTTTTTTTACATCGGTTACTTTCAATACTTCGGTTATATCTTCAATTATTATCTGTAAAGATTTTGGCGGATCACCTAAAGAGATAAAACGGAAAACATCTTTTAATATTCCAATAGTGTTTGGAATGAATGTAAATGCCAGCTCACGGTTGAATTCATCGTTGGCGCGGGTTCTTGCTGCAAACAAGCCGTATGTAAGTGTTTGAGAATACAGATCGGCAAATTGTTTTTCCGTAAGCGATGCTATTAAATACTTTTTAAATGCTTCGTAAAAACCAAGAATTGCTTTCTTACCTTTCTTATATTCTTCCTCTAACTCTATGGCAACAACTTCATCTCTTAAAAAGCGGGTTCTCTTAGCAAGCTCTACCGCCAATTTTTTTGCGTCTTTAACTTGAGGAAGTGAAAAGGAAAAAAATTTGTTCATTAAGTCTATAAATTGATTTTCGTTTTCAACCGGCGGTGCGGTTTTTAGTTGTCTTGCTATCGTCGGTCTTCCGATTCGTGTTTGCGCGATGAGTTCACCGTCGCGGTAAAGTCGGAACTCGTAAAAGTTGGTGAGAATAACATTTGGAAACGTTGTGAGGTATCTTTTTAGCTGATCGGTTTCTTCGATATGATCAAGATTTCTAATTGATGGATCTTTCGCTTCGATGTAACCTGTTACGTGATTCTTTCCATCCCAAATTCTAAAATCCGGATTTCCTGCCTCGGTCTGTTTTGGCAAAACAGTGACATCAATATTTTTGAGCGCAGTTTCTGAGGCAAAATCTTTGAGAAGTTTTTCAAGATGCTTGTAAAGACTTGGTTCTGTTGCATCGCCTTTGTTAATTGAACGCTGTAAGTTTTGTAAATACTCTTTCAGCATTTAAATCCCCAAAATGTTCTTTCGTTAGCTTTGAATTCTTGCATAGATAGAAGGGTTAATTTCTTGGTTTAAAATACACACCAAATTCTCAATTCTCCATTCTAAATTCTACATTCTGCTTCTACTATTCCTTCAATCCCAGACATTCCATCAATCTATTGTGAGCTTCATCGGAAAGATTAACGTTATATTTTTTGTAGAACTCAATTGTGGTCTCAACAGACTTGAAATAATGATTACAATTCTCACATTCATCAAGATGTTTTTTTATCATAAGACAATTGGGTGAATCAAGGTGCTCGCCGAGATTATCGCAAATGTGCATCATAACATCTTTACAATTTGGTTTGTTCTCATTCATGCTTATTTAATCCATTCCTTCGGAAAACATTCCATTAAGTTCATTTCTCAAAAAAGATCTTGCTCTATGCAGTCTCGATTTAACAGCCGCAACAGAAAGTTCTACCATCTTAGCAGTTTCCTCAGTTGAAAATCCTTCAACATCTCTCAACATAAAAACAATTCTGTAATCCGCCGGTAGTTTTTCTATTGCTTTATCAAGGTGTTCCTTTAGTTCATTGTTTTCAGTTACTTTATCGGGAGTCACTTTCCAATCGGCAATACTTTTTTCATCAATATCAGCGTCCTCGTCTTCAAATGATGCATAAGCGTATTTGCTTTCAGAACGAGCAAGCATTAAACAATGATTGCTGACAACTCTGTAAAGCCATGTAGATAATTTCGATTGTCCGCTGAACTGATTTAGATTTTTTACCATGCTTAAAAATGTTTCCTGCATAGTGTGCTCGGCTTTATCTTTATTTCTGCAAATCTTAAAAGAGAAATTATATACAGTCTGTTCGTAAATCTTTACAAGCTCTGCTAAAGATTTTCTGTCTCCTTGCTGAGCTTGTTCAATTAGTTTTAGTTCATTCATTTATTTGATGCCTTTATTCGGGTAAAGATTCCGGTTATTCATCACTTTTGGGTAAATTATTGTTTAAGCTTTTCCAAAGATAAATACTAACAACGGAACAATACGGATCCCAATTATTCATTGTTGAAATTGATTTGATCTTCTTTTCATCCGGTAGTTTTTTCAAATTGTAATTTAACATTACCGCTTTTCGAATTCCAAGATCGGAATATGGAAGCACATTTAACCGCCCCAAGGTAAAAATCAAAAACATGTGTGATGTCCAAACCCCAATTCCATTTACCTTAATTAATTCCAAAATTATTTCTTCATCCGATTTTTTAGAGAGTCCTTTAAGATTTATTTCACACGACAGAATTTTTTTCGCAAGGTCCTTAACATATTTTACTTTTGCATTCGATAAACCTACGGCACGCAATGAAGTTTCTTTTGCTTCAAGAATTTGTTCAGGCAGAGGATTATTGTTGAATAAATTCATAAATCGAAAAGCTATCTTATCTGCTGCGTATGTTGATAATTGCTGCCCGATAATAGCATCCAACAACGCATTGAAGTATTTCTTGTGAGGCGTTAAATTGATAATACCGATGTTTTTTATTATTGTTGAAAGCGTATTATCATGTTTGGAAAGGTGTTTTATAGCTCGTTTAATTTCTGCATTTTGCATTAAAGATTACCTCAATATTTGTCGGTGATATGGAAAATCAATTATTAATAACTTTAAGCCGGAACAAATTACTTAAAAACGCAGACATTTCTAAGATTGACCTAAGAAATGTTAGAGGTCAATTAATTACAATTGGCGAAGGTGAAATTCTCTTCCGCGAAGGAGATATTGCAGAGATAATTTATTTGGTAATAAGCGGCGAGATAAATGTTCTTAAGAAGCGTCTCTTAGGAAAGACCAAATCATATTTATTTTCGGAAAATGATTTCTTCGGTCATGAAGAATTTTTCGAAGAAACATCCCGTACTTCAACGGCGGTTGCTCTTAGAGATTCTTACATAATTTCATTAACACGCGAAGAAGTTGATTTGTTAATACAGCAAGACGATGAAATTTTAATAAACCTTAGAGAACCGGTTGCCGAAATTGACGAAGAAGAAATATCAGCCAGAAATGGAAACATTCAAACCGGGCAAGTTCATGAAATAGAAGAACCAACGTGGGCACCGCCGCTAAAAGATAATTTTATTCCTATCGAAGAACCGAAACATTTAGAAGAACAACCAACCGAAGAGGTTTCTAATTTAAGCGTGGATCATTCAAATACCTACAGTGATAAAAATATAAACTCAGTAGTAAAAGATGAAACACCGGAAGAAGAGTCGGGACAGCCAATTCTTTTCTTTGATGAGAACACAGCTTTGAACGAAAACGGAATTCCAAAAGCCGAATTCGAATTACCCGATCTTCCGTTGAAACCTGAAGAGACAAAAAAATCCGATGATGATTTGAACGATGCATTATTCCGCATTCTTAGCGGGACTCATGAAACTCACTATGGACCTGAGAAGAAAAAAGATCAACCGCCAATCGAAGAAACCGATGAAGCATTTCTTTCATCTCTTATAGTTAATGAAGAGCCCGAAATAAAAAAGAAGACTTTCGATGAAGAAATTACCCCATCAAAAGATGTATCCACATCTGAAATAGAATCGGTAGAAAAATCGAATTTGACTGATGGCAATTTAGATTTTTTTCCAGAAGTAATTGATAAAGAAACAATGGAAGATACTTCCGCAGCTAAAAAAGTTACTGAAACAAGTTCCGAACCCGCTCATCAAATTTTTAAACAACCTGTAAAATCCATTCCGGAAGTTCGAATTGATGAAGTTATGAATACCGATGAACTTCAAATGATTATTAAGGCAGCAGAGCTGGTTAACTCAAATATCCGCGTTGATGAAGTATTAAAAAACATAGTTGATGTTGCAACCGATCTGACAGGAGCCGACCGCGGAACACTTTATTTGGTTGATAAAGAAAAGAACGAACTCTGGTCGTTGATTACGATGGGCGATGAAATGCGCGAGATCCGATTAAAGATCGGCGAAGGTCTTGCAGGATTTGTTGCTAAGAGTGGAGAGACTGTTAATATAAAAGATGTTCAAAAAGACTCCCGGTTTAGAAGCGACATAGACCGTTCAAGCGGTTACAAGACAAGAAATATGATCTGCTTTCCTATTAAGAATAATAAAGGCGAAATAACCGGCGTTCTTCAATTATTAAACAGTTCCAAAGGCGAGTTCAATAAACGCGATGAAGAATTTTTAAATGCGCTTTCAATTCATTCCGCAATTGCTCTTCAAAATGCAGAACTTGTGGAAAAATTATTACAGGCAGAAAGAGTTCACTCACTCGGTAAAATGGCAAACTTTTTAATTCAAGATATTAAAAAACCGATTCTTGTAAGTAAAAGATATGCAGAACATTTACGCAGCAAACATCTCCCTGCAGATACAATGCAAATAGTAGATATGCTGCTTGAACAACTTGGACAAGTTGCCGACTTAGTTCAAACAACTTCCAGTTATTCGGAAGGTAAGACTATTCTCCGTACAATTAACGTAAGCTTGAATAATACTCTTGCAGAATATGCCTTGCGAGTTGAACAAAATGTTGAAAGCCGGAACTGCAAAATTGTAACAGGGACCGATAAAGATGTTACAGTTAAACTTGATGTAAAAGAATTTTTTCAATGTTACACTCACATAGTTAAAAATGCATGTGATGCTATGCCGGACGGTGGTATTGTTCATGTTTCTACTAAGCGTGACGATAAAAAAGTGAAAATATATTTTAAGGATTCAGGGCTCGGCATTCCCGAAGGATTCAAAGAAAAAATATTTGAGCCGTTTATGACGCACGGGAAAAAAGAAGGAACCGGGCTTGGACTTTCGATCACAAAAAAGGTAGTGAAAGCACATAACGGAACTATTGATGTTGAAAGTTCAATCGGAAACGGCGCTACATTTATTATAACTTTACCAATAGCATCAACTTTCTAATCCGTCATTGCGAGGATCCGGCGGTAGCCGGAGACGAAGCAATCTAAATTGTTTGAGATTTTTTAATCGAAAGATTCCACGAAGCCCCGTCTGCCAAAGTCCGCCGCGGCGGACGGCGGGCAGGTTGCTGCGAGATTATAATTTATAACGAAAGTCGAAGATTTAAATACCTCGATCGAGTTTTAAAAAAGCCCTTCCCTTTGGGAAGGGTTGGGATGGGCTTTTATGAACTACAATCTTATAACTATTCTAGGGACTACTGCAGTTGGTAAAACTTATCTTGCCGCTCAATTAGCAAACCGTTTTAATGGAGAAATTATTTCTGCCGATTCCAGACAAGTTTATATAGGTATGGATATCGGAACCGGAAAAGATATTACTGATTATAATATTGAAGGAAAAATTATTCCGCATCATTTGATAGATGTGATCGAACCGAAAGAAGAATTCAATCTTTTTCTTTTTAATAAATATTTTTATGAATCATTTAGCGATATAACTTCACGCAGTAAAACTCCTTTTCTTGTTGGCGGTACCGGATTATACTTACATTCTATTTTAAGCGGATACGAATTAAACAAAGTTGAATTCGATCAAGCGCGTTATACGGAGCTTAATGAATTAGAGATAAACGATCTTCGGGAACGACTAAAAAAAGTTAGTTTATCATTACACAACACTACGGATTTACTTGTAAAAGAAAGAATAATCCGCGCAATTATGATTGCCGAAAAAGAGAATAATAAAGAAGTGTTGAAAAAATCTGATGTTAATTCCCTTACAATCGGAATCCGGCTTGAGAGGGAAGAAATCAAGAAAAGAATAACGGCACGTCTTAAACATCGTTTGCAGAATGGAATGATCGAAGAAGTAAAAAAATTAATTGATGATGGAATTTCATTCGAACGACTTAATTTATTCGGACTTGAATATAAATTCATCGGAAAATATTTGAGCGGAGAATTAAGTTATAACGATATGTATCAAAAACTAAATAGTGCTATCCACAGTTTTGCTAAGCGGCAAATGACATGGTTCAGAAAAATGGAGAGGGAAGGAACGGTTATTCATTGGATTGAAGGACCTAACTTAAATGAAGCGGATCTGTTAATTTCAAAATATTTTTTTCGTTCTTAATAAATATGATCAGTCCAATTATTAATCACCAATCACCAACAACAGTTCTTCGCTATTTAAATAAATACGGTCTAAAGGACTGGTCTCTTGAATTATCGTCCGATAAAAAATTTAATAACATAATTGTTATTCCCGCAATTCAAGAATGTGAAAACATTAAACTGCTGTTGGTTTCATTATTAAACAACGATAAACAATATTTGGAAAAAAGTCTGTTTGTTTTTGTTATTAATAATCTGAATAGTTCTAACGTAGAAGCAAAGACTGATAACAGGAAGAGTATAGAATATCTAAGAAAAATTATTTTAGGGAATAATAATTCCGGAATAAATATTGGCTTGGTAGATGCATCAAGCAGCGGATTAGAGCTGCCCGAAAAAGACGGGGGTGTTGGTCTTGCAAGAAAAATAGGAATGGACCTGGCACTCGAACAATTTGACTATTCGAATTCCGGTAAAAATATTTTGATCTGTCTTGATGCAGACTGCACAGTTTCGAATAATTATCTTGAGTCAATCATTCAAGCATTCAAGCAACCGAACATCCACGCTTCCTATGTTCAGTACGAGCACATACTTCCGGAAAACGAGAGCGAACAACTTGCTATAATCTGTTACGAAATCTTTCTCCGCTATTATGTGCTCGGATTAAAATACGCGAACTCACCATTTGCTTTTCCAACTATCGGCTCAACAATGATCTGTAATTATGAAAGTTATATTAAGATCGGTGGGATGAACAAAAAGAAAGCCGCCGAAGATTTTTATTTTATGGAAAAACTGGCTAAGATCACAGAGATCAAAAAGATTAGTGCTGCAAAAGTTTATCCGTCAAGCCGCGGTTCTTGGCGCGTACCGTTTGGAACCGGGCAAAGAGTAAATAGATTTTTTGCCAGCACTCATAACGAATATTTATTGTATGATCCAAAGTCGTTTGACGTTCTTAAATCATGGTTGGAAATTTACAACTCGAAAGAAATTTTTGATGCTGAATATTATTTAAAATCTGCCGCAATAATCCATAAGCCGCTTTATGATTTTCTTGTACAAAATTCTTTCGAAGATAGTTGGAATAAGATTCTAAAGAATTCTAAATCCGATGAGCAGAATCAAAAGCAGAAACAAATTTGGTTCGATGGATTCCGCACATTGAAATTAATTCACTATCTAAGAGACAACGGATTTCCATTGGTGAATATGTTTGAAGCACTGGATCTATATTTTGAATTTACGAAGTACAATTTACAATTTAAGAGAAGAGAAGTAATTCCTTCAATCGAAGAGCAAATCAAATATCTTGATCTGTTAAGAAAGCTTGCTTAAAGCTTTCGGCTTATTCCTCGAAGCTCATCTTAGAATCTCACTTGAAACTTGATTATATTTTGCCCGCATTTTTTTTCCCGACTAAGTTGGGATTATAAGAGGAAAAATGGAAATCTACGAAAAGCTAAAATCTATAAAAGAGAAGTATGATAAGATCAATGAGGATTTATCCGATCCGCGCAATCTTTCCGATCAATCTAAACTTATATCGCTTAGCAAAGAGAGAAGCAGTCTTATAGATCTCGTTGGAGCTTTTAATGAATACGACAACTTGGTTAAAAACATAAATGGCAATCAAGAAATTATAGACAGCGGCGATGATAAAGAACTTACGGAAATTGCAGAGAGTGAACTTAGCGAGCTAAGAATGAAACGCGATGCAATGGAGGAGAGAATAAAATTTCTTCTTGTACCAAAAGATCCCGACGATGATAAAGATGTAATTATGGAAATCCGCGCCGGAACAGGCGGAGATGAAGCTGGATTGTTTGCCGCCGATCTATATAGAATGTATTCCCGTTATGCTGAAGTCCGCGGATGGAAAAAAGAGATCATTGATTCGAGCGATACAGGTATCGGCGGAATTAAAGAAATAATTTTTAGTTTAACCGGTTCAAGTGTTTTTGCAGATTTGAAGTTCGAGAGCGGCGTTCACCGTGTGCAGCGCGTTCCGGCAACTGAAGCAAACGGAAGAGTTCATACATCAGCCGCATCTGTTGTAGTGCTTCCGGAAGTTGAAGGTGTTGAAGTAAATATTGATCCGGGCGATCTTCGTATTGATGTTTACAGAAGCGGAGGCGCAGGCGGACAGAACGTTAATAAAGTTGAAACAGCAATTCGTATCACACACATTCCAACCGGACTTGTTGTTCAATGCCAGGATGAACGCTCGCAATTGAAGAACCGCCAGAAAGCAATGAAAGTTTTAAAAGCAAGATTGTATGATATGAAATTATCCGAACAGAACAGTGAAATAGCTGCTGCGCGTAAGTTAATTGTAAAACGCGGAGACAGAAGCGATAAAATTAGAACATACAACTTTCCTCAAAACAGAGTAACCGATCACAGAATTGGTTTAACCCTCTACAACCTTTCGGAAATTATTGAAGGCGATCTTCACGAGTTGGTAGAAAAATTAAAACTTGCAGACCGTGCTGAGAAACTTCAAGCGAGTTAAAATTTTTTTAACAGTCACGCATCATTTCATTAGGTAATCGCTGGTAACCGCTTTGTTCTCTTCGAGAGTTGTAAAACAATAAGTAAATCCGCTTTTTAAGGAATAGGCGCCGACTTCTCCGCTTTTAGAAATTGCTAGATAGCTAATATTGATATCCGCAAAATCTTTCAATGATTTATAAAGACGGTTAATAGCAAACTCGCAAGCTTTCTGCGGAGATAAACCTTCGCGCATTTTTTCAACAATCAAAAAACTTCCGAGTGTTCTCATAACATACTCACCGTTACCTGTTGAAACGGCTCCGCCAATTTCGTTATCGACAAATAAAGCTGCGCCGATTATTGGCGAATCACCGACTCTTCCGCGCAACTTAAAAGCTAAACCGCTTGTAGAAACACCGCCGCTAAGATTGCTCATCTTATCTATTGCAAGCATGCCGATCGTATCGTGATTATCTTTTTTAACTTGTTTCTCTTTCCATTTTAACCATGCGTTCTTTGCATTTTCAGTTAAAAGATTTTCTTCCTTAAAACCATTTTGCAGTGCGAATTTTTTAGCGCCTTCACCCGCAAGCATTACATGCTTTGTCTTTTCCATTACAAGCCGCGCAACAGAAATCGGGTGCATTATGTTTTCGATAAACGCTACAGAGCCTGCATTTCCTTTCCAATCCATAATTGAAGCGTCCAAAGTTACTTTGCCTTCTGCATCCGGTAATCCGCCGTATCCAACCGAAGAATCATTCGGATCGGCTTCCGTAATTTTAATTCCTTCTTCAACAGCATCTAAAGAACTTTTTCCACTCAGCAATACTTCCATTGCCCGGGCATTCGATTTTAAATTAGGAGCCCACGTGGAAACAACCATTGGACCATTAGATAATTTTGAACCGGAGAAAATATTTGTCGGAGATAATTGATTTAGCAGTAAACCACCGCCGGCAATAGCTCCGGCTTTTACAAAATTACGGCGTGTGATCTTCATGTTTATCTCCCAGCTTTTTTTGTTTAACGTTTTGATTAATAGTAATTAACTCCGGCCGTTGTTCAAATAATTTTAGGATGTCGTTAAAGAGAAATATTTTTTTAGAGCTGTATAGTGCTTTATAAATTTCTTCCACTAATTTAAAATCTTCTTCTGTGTCAACGGTCCATCTATGAAATGAATAATCTTTTGGATTCGGATAATTTTTAATCATGAATAATTTTGAATGTTCATAAATAAACGGGGTTACGTGTTCCCGCTCATATTCTTTTGATGCATGATAGAAAGCTTTTCGAAGTGCGTTGAAAGAAAAAATTTCTACATCGAGTCCGCGCGGAAAAGTCCGGTGAATTGTATTGCTCAAATAATCGAAAAACCTCAGCTCATTTAATTTGTTAAACGTCTCTATCATCCGGTCAATTATTTCCGGATCAATCAAGGGACAATCCGCTGTAATTCTTATAATAGTATTAGCACGGAATATTTTTGCAGCTTCAAAGTAGCGTGATAACACATCATTAGAACTTCCGCGGTAACAAGGGATAGTATTTAGTTTACAATATGCTTCAACTTGATCATCGTCCGCTTCGGTCGTTGTAGCAACAACAACTTTATTGATAAGTTTTGAATGTAAAAGCCGGTTAACAACATGCTTAAGCATCGGCTGGTCAGCAAGATTCTTAAATATTTTTCCCCGCAAGCGCGTTGAACCGAATCTCGCCTGAACAATTGCTACTACGTTTATATTTTCTTTTTTATCAAGCAATTAGATCCCAATTTAATGGCGTTCCTTTTTCTATATCTGCGGAAGCTTTTTTGCCAAGAATATCTTTTAAGTATTTTGGAGCAAGTCCGTGAGAGGGGCGTATAGATCGAATATTATTTTCTGTAAACACTTCACCGGCGGCGATATTCGTTACTGCAAAAAGAGAACGGGCAAATGTTCTGCTCTTTTTTATTTTATCCGATAATTCAAAACCAACTTGACCCAAAGCTTTTTCGACCTGTCTTATTTCATCAACCATTTTTTTGAATTCAGCAGGCTCTAAAGAGAATGAAGAATCCGGGCCGCCGATTTTCTTATCTAATATAAAATGTTTTTCAATTATTCTTGCACCCATAGCAGCTGCTGCGATTGGAACGGTTGTGCTTAGTGTGTGATCTGATAAACCCGCAATAACATTAAACTTTAATGCAAGAAGCGGAATCATTTTTAGATTTGCATCTTCGATCTGAGCGGGATATTCCGATGTACATTTTAATAAAGCGATTTGATCGTTTCCTACACGCTTACATGCATCAATTGCATCTTTGATTTCTTCTTCTGTTGCTATTCCCGTAGAAATAATTATTGGTTTTCCTTTTGACGCTGCATATTCGATCAAAGGAATATCTACAATTTCAAATGATGCTATTTTATATGCAGGCACATTTATATTCTCAAGAAAATCTACTGAACTTTTATCGAATGGAGTTGAGAAGAATATTAACCCGAGCTCTTCGGCAAGTTGTTTTAATTTCGGCTGCCATTCCCAGGGTGTATATGCAGTTTGGTAAAGCTGATATAAAGTTGCACCGTCCCAAATCGTGCCTTGTTCGATTTTGAAATAATCTTTATCGCTATCTATTGTAAGAGTGTCTGCTGTGTAAGTCTGTACTTTAACTGCATCGGCGCCGCAATCTTTAATTGTTTGGATAGATTTAACAGCAAGATCATAACTGTGATTATGATTGGCGGAGAGTTCTGCAACAATAAATACTTTATTTTCTGTTGCAGTGTTGAAATTTCCGATTCTGAAATTCATTTTTTGTATAGAATAAATTTTAAAAATCGTTTTTCATTAATTATTGATTCATCACTTTGTATAAAACCGGCAGATTTAAATCCATTAATTGAAGCGATATTATCGGGGAGGATGTTAGCTGTAATAGTTGAAATATCCTTCTCTGAAAATATTTTTGTGCATGCCTCTTTCAAAATATTTTTCGAAAAACCCTTTCCTCTAAATTCATTTACAATGCTGATGCTTACTACCGCATCGGCTTTATTAATATCAAACCGTACTTGCCCTATAAAATTGTTTTTCTTATCAAAAGCCAACAGAAATATATAATCTTCTTTCTTAATTTTCTCGGCAAACCATTTTTTATGATAGTCCAACTCAATAGTGTTAGAATTAATAGATTGACTCCTGACGACCGGGTCATTTGACAGATCGAATACTTTTTGTGAGTCAACATCAGCTGCGCCTCGTAAATAAAATCCATACAAATTACAAACATTTTCTATAAGAAAATTTACCACGCGAATCGAACCTTGTCCATCTACATTTTCCTTCCCAATTCTGCTTAATTTTTTACGGACTGTAATTGATTGTAAAGTTTGAATTTGTTCAATGATTCTTCTTATAAAGTTTACATCGTTATAATAAATTGTATTTAGTAAAAATCCTTTTCTTTTCCATTCTTGAATATTGTTCTTTTGATTTTCGGCAACTACAATTGCAATTGAGGGCGTACTGCTTGCGGCAAGTTCGTAGAGTGTTTGTCCTGCTGCAGTAATAGCAATATCGGAAGACAACATCAGATCGCGCATAAGCAAAGCTGGGGGTGAATAAAATAATTCTGTTGTGTTGTCGCGGAGATTTTCAATTTCATTTTTGTTTATGAAGCTGCTTCCGATTACAACTTTCTTTTTTATGGCAGGAAAACTTTCCTGCAGCGATTTTAATATTGAACTTGTTAGACTCTGACTGTCTGTTGCGCCGATTGTTATTAGGATTGAAGAGAGTTCCCTATTGAATTTTTTGCTTTCTGCATACCAAAATTCTTTTCTAAGAGGAATATATTTTGTCCCGAGCAGATATTTCTTACCGGGTTTTTTCTTATAAGGAAAAGTTTCCGCGTTTATCGTTCCATTCAAAATAATTCCGGCGGGGTAGTCTAAACGAAGAGTATCATCTATAAACAGTGATACTTTAGCATGCTTTGAAATATTATCGTAAAAATCTTTTCCTGCCAGATAAGAATCTATGATAATAACATCACTGTTCTTTATTTCACCTATTAATTTTGTTGGGTGTGTCGCCCAGTCTATAATCTTATGATTTGAATCTGGAAGAAACGATTTTACATTATCATCGCCATTAATATAAAGTGTAGGATGAATAAATCTTTCTTCAAACGCTTGATAGAGCGAGAGGCATCTGGTGATGTGTCCATAACCGGTCTTTGAAAATCCTTCGGTAATAATGGAGATCTTCATTTTATCTTATCAAGTGTTTCGATAATTGTATTCGAAATATATTCAAGATCTTCTTCTGTTAGGGCAGGATACATAGGTATGGATAACTCATGCTCATAGAATTTCTCTGCTACCGGGAAATCATGGGCTTTGAATCCAAAGTTCTTTCGATAAAATGGTTGAAGATGAACAGGAACATAATGCACCTGGCAATTGATATTTTTCTCTTTCAATTTTAAAAAATAATTCTTCTTAGAAATTTTTAATTCGCTAAAATTTATCTGAAGCGGGTAAAGATGATATGCGTGTTTTGCATATCCGGAAACTTTTGGGATAATAGAACGATTATCCTTTCCGAAAATCTTATCATAATATTCGGCAATTTGTCTCCGTCTTTCGATGTTAAACTCTAACTTCTTTAATTGACTTATTCCAAGCGCACATTGAAAATCAGTGATGCGATAATTAAATCCGGGTTCATGCATTTCATAATACCATGGTCCGTCATTCTTTTCGAGAACTGATTCATCTTTCGTCATTCCGTGAGTGCGAAGTGTTTTAATTTTATTATCAAGCACTTCGTTGTTGGTTAGAACTGCTCCGCCTTCGCCCGTTGTTATATGTTTTACAGGATGAAAACTAAGATTAACAGCGTCGGCATATTTTGGAGCGTATTGAATTTCATCATTGTATTCAGCGCCGAGAGCGTGGCAATAATCATTAACAAGTTGAAATCCATATTTTTCTTGTAAAGTTTTTAATGCGCTCCAATCGCATGGATGACCGGCATAATCAACGGCAACAACTGCTTTCACTTTTCTGTTTCGGATCGAATATTGTTTCAGTTTCCATTCGAGCTCGTTCGGGTCAATCGTATAACTTGATTCATTGATATCTACAAAATCCGGTATTGCACCAACGTAAATAGCACAGTTAGCACTTGCCAGAAATGTGATTGGCGATGTAATAACTATATCATCTTTTTTCCAGCCTAATCCTAAAGCTATTAAATGAAGTCCGGCGGTTCCATTTGAAACTACAGAAGCAAATTTTCCTCCAAACTTATTATTCAGCGCTTGCTCGAACTTCTGAATTGTCGGTCCTTGCGTGAGCCAATCTGATTTGAGCGTTTCGATAACTGCTTGAATATCGGAATCATCAATTGATTGCCGACCGTAGGAAAAACTTTTAGTGGTCGGTGGTCGGTGGTCAGTGATCTGTTTATTTTTCAATTTTTATCCATTGATTTTGCTTTTAATGAAGCAATAAGAGAATTCATTTTTTTTCTATGATAATAATTTTGTTGTTTAATCTTTCAAAGGTTTCATTGTTGTTCTTTCTTGGGGAAAAAGTCAGTAATAGAATATATTTCAAGGACAAGATTATGCGAGAGATGCCAAATTTCGAGATCCAAAAAAGATTTGATTTTAGTTTTACTCATTTTCACTGACCACAGATCACTGATCACCGATCACATTATCATTTATTAATCTCTTCAGCTCATCAACAGAAAGGAACCATTCATTCGTTCCGCTGTTATATTTGAAACCGTACTCGCAAAACTTTCCGGTTTTGCTGTTGCTAGTAGTTCGGAATTTCTCCGTGTCCCAAAGTTTTAACTGTTCATTATCGCCGAGTTGAACGGACGGAAGAATAACAAAATATTTTTCAAATTCTATTGTATTAAGAGCATCTGCTTCTGTAATCATTTCTTCGTGTATCTTTTCTCCGGGACGAATTCCAACTTCTTCGGTCTTGCATTCCGGTGCGACCGCCTTTGCTAAATCCAAAATTTTAAAAGAAGGAATTTTAGGAACAAACAATTCGCCACCCCACATAATATCGAAACAGCTTAATACAAAATCTACACCTTCTTGAAGCGTAATATTAAAGCGGGTCATACGCCTATCGGTTATAGGCAAAACGCCGGTTTCCTTTTTTTCTATGAAAAATGGAATAACTGAGCCGCGGCTTCCCATAACATTTCCATAACGTACAACGGAAAATTTTATATCGTGTTTACCTTTATAATTGTTAGCTGCAGTAAAAAGTTTATCGGATGTTAATTTAGTTGCACCGTAAAGATTTATTGGCGCAGCGGCTTTATCTGTGCTGAGTGCAATAACTTTTTTAACACCTCTTTCAAAGCAGGCATCAATTACATTTTGTCCGCCGATTATATTTGTTTTAACTGCCTCAAACGGATTGTATTCCGCAGCCGGAACTTGTTTAAGGGCGGCTGCATGAACAACTATATCTATATCCTGCATAGCACGGATTAATCTTTTATCGTCACGGACATCACCGATAAAATAACGCATCAGCACTCCGTCTTTCCTAAAACGCAAATCCTGCTGCATCTCAAATTGCTTCAGTTCATCTCTGCTGTAAATGATAATTTTTTTCGGGTTGAAGCGTTTAAGAACAGTCTCAATAAATTTTTTACCGAAAGAACCGGTTCCGCCTGTTATAAGAATAGTTTTACCGTCCATAAATCCTCGTGTTTACTAATAGCAAATTTAGGAAAATTATTTGTCTAATGGATTGAGTATTAAAAGTAATGGAGTGAATAATTAAAAAGCCAGAAAGGATCTGTTCTCAATCCTTGATCTTTTTTATTTATCACTTATAATTGATATGTTTAACATTAATTATTTATAACATAAAGGGGTTATATGAAAAAATTTATAACACCACAGGAAAATTTCTGGGCTAGTGAATTTGGTGACAGCTATACTGAAAGAAATAACGTATCCAAAAATATTAGTTGTAGAACAGCTTTGTTTTCAAAAATTTTGAGTAATACTTTTGGTATCAAAAAAGTATTAGAGTTAGGCGCAAATATTGGTCATAACTTGATGGTGATCAATAATTTAATACCTGATCTAGCTTTAACCGGTGTGGAAATAAATGAAAAAGCTGTTGAAGAAATGAAAAAAATTCCTAATGTAAATGCCATTCACAGCTCTATGTTAGAAATAAATATTTCTAACTTAGGAAAATTTGACCTTACCTTTACCTCAGGAGCGTTAATTCATATAAATCCTGATTTTCTTAATCATGTTTATGAGATATTATACCAGTGTTCGAATAAGTATATATTAATAATGGAATATTATAACCCAACCCCAATAGTTGTAGACTATAGAAATAATAAAGATCGGCTGTTCAAAAGAGATTTTGCTGGAGAAATTCTAAGTAAGTACACGGATCTAGAATTATTAAGGTACGGATTTCAATATCATCGTGATAATAACTTTCCACTGGATGATATTACATGGTTCTTAATAAAGAAAAATTGATAAACAGAAAAAATTGGGAAAATTGAATTGTATAATACAACAACGGAGATAGAGTTTGAAAATTTTTATACTTAACGTCATTATAACTATAACTCCACAACCATGTTTTTCTTCAATGTAAACATCGCTCTTCTATCTCCATTTTTTTCAGTTATACAATCAACTTAGCTTTCTTGAAATATAATTAACTAAAAATCTAACAGATTCTTGAATAACGTTAAATCTCTGTATTTATTTTCAATATTTTTTTCTTTGTAGAATTTATCAAAAAATGGAACATAACGATTATAAATCCTATATAGTTTTTCCATCTTATAATTTTCAAAAACCCAAAGATGCTTTTTGAATTTCCATAGTTTCGAATAAACTGCACGGTTGTAGAGTGGACCTGCAATTCTTATTAAAAAATAAACGAGCCAATGCCAAACAATAATTTTGAATTTTGAATTTTGAATTTTTGATTTTGCTTTCTCGATTGTTTGTTGAAAATAGTAGGAGGCGCGAATGTGATTCATACCATCGCCGAAACCAATAATATCTTTAATCAATTCTTTACGCTTAGAATCTTTTTCGGCACTATAAAAACTTTCAATCCTTCCGGTCGAATAAAATTCGTCTATTAATTTTTGAAACGAATTATAATCTTGAACAATAACCGAACCTTTGTAAAGCGGGTCGCGGTTGAATTCTACTTCCGGATTAATAAAAATAGTTTGTTTATTCATCAACCAGCTTTCAAGCGCCGTTGTGGATTCGAAACAAGTCCAAATATCTGAAACACTAATTAGATCATGGATTGATTCTTCTTCGCACAAGTAAACTACATTATTGTAATGAGCCAGCTCGCTCATTTCATTTTTTACCGGCTCTGTTCTTTCGGGTGCATTTTCTTGCGGATGCTGCTTTAATATGAATAGCGTTGAAGGATTGTTGATTATCGCTTGCTCTAAAATATCTCTCACTTTTTTCCGTTGATCTTCTATCCACATTAATTTATTCTCATCACCTTTTGCCCAAACAAGCAATTCATCTCTTCCGCGTTTGTGATCCAACTTACCGAATGCCCATCCCGCATAACCGATTACTTTGTTAAATTGTGTGCAACTGTACTTACGGAGGAATTCTTCTTTCTGCATGAACTTATAAATTGTATAACGATCAAATCCTACTCCGCCGGTTACTACAATTTTATCTTTTGCCTCCGGGACTTCTTTCTTTAAAAACTCAGCCGTGCATTCGCTCCAACAGCAAACAAAATCTTGATAAAATTTTTTATCACGGTTGAATCCCCAGTAATCAAAACTGCCGTCTGTTCTGAAATTTCCTTCAGAGATAAGAGCAAACAGCCGAATATTTTGTTTATGAGCGATCTTTGAAATCTGAAAATAGAGGTTACTGCCGATAGTGTTTGCTTGTAAAATTATATCCGGCTTAATGCGGTAGATTTGATGGATGTCTATATTCAGTGCGTGATGAAATTCGCAGTTCAAAAATCTTTCTGCAAAGTATCTGATAGGCAGCATCATTTCAACATCGCGCCCAGCAGCAAAATCCGTAAAGCAGAGTACTTTTATTTTTTTCATTTGTTTTTGTCTTGGTGTACTTTGCGATCCGCCGCGGCGGATTGCGCTCTTTGCGAGAAATGTTTTCACGCAAAGGTCGCCAAGCCGGAGCAAAGGATGCAAAGAAATTTTTACATTGTTAAAAAATTTTTAACAGGTTCTAACTTTCTCCACGAACTACCCTTTGATATCTATCCAACAAACCCGGGTCTTCTATTGAACCATGGTGATGGACTTGTTTCCATTCACCATTTACTAATTTAAATATCCGCGATGTTCTTATAGCAAGATCTATAATTGTTTCACCAAATTGAAATTTCCCGCGCTCTCTTCCAACCGCATAGAATATATCTTTACCCTCAAGAATGGTGTAATCGTAAAACTCAACATAAACTTTAGCGGAACCATTAAAAATTTTATCATACACAGATTTAATTTCTTGCCAACCCCGTTTGATGCCTCCTAAAGGATTATCCATAGCAATTTCATCCGATTGCAGCCAATTGTCAGCCATCTTTTCAATATCTCTATTATTAAATGCATTATAAAAATCTATTAATGCACAGATGGTTGAATTAATGTTGGTTTTGTTTTCGTTTCCTGTAATGGGATTTTGTACCGGTATCATTATTACTCCTAAGTTTTGTGTTCTGTGATCTCATTAAGATATGATGCCAGTTTTCCGGTTAAGCTTCTATTCGAGTATTGAGAAATATCTGTTTTGTTCGATGGCAGATTGTTTTGTCTAAATTTTTCGTATAAATCTTTTACTGTGTTAATTGTTTTTTCAAGGTTATTGAAATCACAAGTATAGCCGGCATTAACACCGTGAACAATCTTTGAAGCGTCGCTTTCTTCCGGACCGATAACAAGCATCGGTCTGCGTGAAGCAAGATACTCAAAAAGTTTTCCCGGAAGCCGTCCGTTAACATTCAGCATGTCGTTTAGAATAAGTAATAATATTTGCGAACAATGCATCCGCTCAAGAGTTTCTTTTCTTGAAATATGATCGGATAGATTAAGATTTCCAGTTAATCCAAGTGATTTAATCTCATCAACGATTGCATGACCGACAAATCCAACTAACTCAATTTCAAGATCATTCGCAAACTGTTTATTCTCATTTGCTATAATAGAAAGCGCTTTCCATAATGTTTTCGCATTTCGATCTGGACCCAAACTTCCGAAATGACTCAAGGTAAATTTTTTTGAAAGTGGAATAGTAATATTTGTGAAATCATCTTCATCGTATCCCCAAACTATAACGCCAACATCTTTTGCACCGATTGATTCAAGATCGTTTTTCCAGGTGTAGCTGCAGATAGTAATTTTATCAGCCCAACGGAACACAAGCTGTTCTTTTTTCTCATGAATTTTTTTTGATATCGGATTCAACATAAGCTGGGGGAAATAATCTACTTGCGTCCATGGATCTTGAAAATCAGCATGCCATGAAATTCCTAAATTTTTCTTCACTCCGTATGCGATCATGTGAGTAGATTGAGGCGGACCGTTTGTAAATAAAACATCAACCGGATTTTCTTTTAAGTATTTAGATAAATATTTAA
>Ga0082335_1004736_pt1 | contig 19931 bp, 17 predicted proteins | sample Subgrocontami58m_FD_72375 | JGI IMG/M metagenome (GOLD analysis project Ga0082335, IMG submission 72375) | Subsurface groundwater microbial communities from S. Glens Falls, New York, USA - GMW37 contaminated, 5.8 m (SPADES assembly) (version 2) ... | reverse complement strand
CCCAGCCTTCGGCGCGCCACTGGCATCTTGCCGCGTCGAAGCCCGCAGGGCGAAGACGGGAGGGCACCCCGCCTACAACTGCGCGGATTAATGACGTTCTGTTTGGCAGGGGTAGCTTCAACGCGAACATGGTTTCATCGGTGGCGCGGCTTGACCCCAAGCGGCTCAATCGAGCCATGGCCAGACCGCCGCGCGTTGGGGACAACCCGCTCCACCTGCCAGGGGGCTCGTTCAGCGACGACATGAATCCGTTTATGTGAGCAGCGCGTCGAGCATGGCCTTAAACTTCAACTCCGTTTCCGCAAACTCCTTTTCCGGCGTGGAGCCGGCGACAATTCCGGCCCCGGCGTAGACCCGTGCGCTGGCGTCCCGGACGAGCGCGGAGCGAATTCCCACGAAAAACTCGCCGCCGCCGCGGGTGTTCAGCCACCCGAGCGCCCCGGCGTAGAGCCCGCGGGGAAACCCCTCCAGTTCCCGGATCCGCGCGACCGCGGCCTCGCGCGGCGTGCCGCCGACCGCCGGCGTCGGGTGCATGGCGGCGAGCACGTCGAGCACCTGCACGTTTTCGGGCAAAGCCGCGTGCACGGGCGTGTGGAGGTGCTGGACGTTCGCGAGCCGCCGGAGCTGGGGTTGGGCCGGGAATTCCGGCGCCAGCCCGAGCGGGCGCAAACGCGCCACGATGTCATCGAGCACCTCGCGGTGTTCCCGGAGATCCTTCTCGCTGCGCAACAGCGTGCCGCCCAGCGCGGCGTCTTCGCTGGCGCTGGCGCCGCGGCGCATCGAGCCGGCCAGCGCCTCCGTTTCCAACCGGCCCTTGCTCACGCGCACGAGCCGCTCCGGACTCGCGCCGATGAAACTGGGGCCACCGCCGCCCGCGAAGGAGAAGGCATAGCAGTCGGGGAAGCGCTGGCGCAGCCCGTTCAGCATGCGCAGCGGATGCAGCCGTTGATCGGCCGTCAAATCCTGCGCCCGCGCCAGCACGATCTTCTTGAACTCGCCGGCGGCAATGCCCTGCAAGGCCCGCGCGACCGCAGCGCGATAATCGCCCGCCTCTCGCGTGGAAGATGTGGGCGGGACGCCCTCGCCCCGCTCGTTCGTTCCGCGGGGCGGGGGCGCGCCGCCCACAAATTCAAACTTCCGGAACTTCTGATGCGCGCGCCATACCCGCAAGGCGAGCGCCTCGAGGTCCGCGTCGGCGGTCACCAGCAGGTTCGCAACCGCCGTCGTCGTGTGACCGGCCAGCGCGACCTGCCAGCGCGGCACGAAAACGCTCGCGGCGGGAAAGGTTTCCCCGGGTTCGATTTCGTCGTGGAACGTGAAGCCGGCGAAGAAATGCGGTCCCCCGAAAGGCGCCGCCACGTCGCCGACCGCCACCGTGTGCGCGAGCACGTCGCTCACCCAATGCTTCACCTGTGCGAAGCGATCCGGTCCGTGCGTTTGGAACCCGGCGGCCGTTTCCGCGCCGGCGATCGCGGTCTCCGTGGCCGGCCGCTCCGCGTAGAAATGCGGCTCGTCCGGCTCGAAGATCGATTCGAGCACCGCGAGCGGGTCGAGCGCATCGACGGCCAGCGAGATACTGACGAGCTTCGCATGCTGCTCGCGCTGCGCCTCCGTCTGGCACACGCCGAGAAAGGCACGCAGCGCGTCGGGCGAGGCTTGGTCGGCGGGATGCAGGGGAAGGATGGTCATCGCGGCGGAAAGTAATCGGTGAGCAGTTCGAGCCAGTTATCAGTACAAGCCCGGGCGCGTTACGGATTCCTCTGACTGAATACTGATTACCGCCTACTGATTGCTGGGTTTCTTTTCCGGCCGCGGGAAAAGCACGAGCGACGGCGCGACTTTCGCGCCGTTGAGCCGCGGGCCCCACTCCAATTCGGCGCGCCAGTCGGCCCCGGGCGTGTAGCCGAGGACGGCGCTGATCTTCTTCGTCGTCTCCGGCGCGACGTGCTGGATCAGCGCCACGGCGAGCCGCAACGCTTCCGCCATCGTGGCGAGCGAGGTCCGCAGCAACGCCTGGTCCTTCGCTTCGGTGGACTTGCCCAGTTTCCACGGGGCGCGTTTCTCGATGTACGCGTTGGTCGCCGTCACGAAGCCCATGGTCCGCTCGAGCGCGGTGTGGAACTGAAAACCCTCGCAGAGCGACAACGCCTCGTCGCGCGTCTTCGTCCACAGCGCCTGCAGCTCGCGCTCGACCTCCTCGGTGACCTCGGCGGCCGGCAGAACTCCCGCGGCGAACTTCGTCGTCATGTTCAACGTGCGGTTGACGAGGTTGCCGAGGTTGTTCGCGAGCTCGCTGTTGTAGCGCACGAGGAACTGCTCGACGGTGAACTCGCTGTCCTGCCCGACATTCATCTCGCGAATCAGGAAGTAGCGGAACGCGTCGACGCCGAACTGATCGACCAGCGCGAGCGGGTTCACCGCCTCGCCGGTGCTCTTCGACATCTTCGCCCCGCTCTGCAGCCACCAGCCGTGGACGAGCAGCGCCTTGGGCGGCGGCAGATCGCACGCATGCAGCATGATTGGCCAGTACACTGCATGCGGTGGCACCAGAATGTCCTTGCCGATGACGTTGAAGTCCGCCGGCCACAGGCCCTTGTCCGCCACGGCCGAATAGTAGTTCAGCAGCGCATCGAACCACACGTACGTAACGTAGTTCTCATCGAACGGCAGCGGAATTCCCCACTCCAGCCGCTCCTTCGGCCGCGAGATGCAGAGATCGTTCAGCGGCTCCTTCAGGAATTCCAGCACCTGCTTGTGCCGGAATTTCGGGAAGATGAAATCCTCGTGCGTGCGCAGGTAATCGATCAGCCAGTCCTGGTATTTCCGCAGCCGGAAGAAATAGTTCTTCTCCACGATCTCCGTCACCTCGCCGAAAAGCTCGGGCCACGTGCCGTCCGGCAGCCGATCCTTTTCCTGCAGGAACTGCTCCTGCCGCGTGCTGTAGAATCCGCGGTACTCGTCCTGGTAGATTTCGCCCTGGTCGAAAAGTTTCTGGAGGATCGCGCGCACGACCTGCTTGTGCCGCGGTTCCGTCGTGCGGATGAAATCGTCGTAGGAAACCTCGAGCCGGTCGTACAGCGCGCGAAATTGCGCCGAGGTCTGGTCGACATACTGCTGCGCCGCGATGCCTTGCTTGCGCGCGCTGGCCTGGACTTTCTGGCCGTGCTCGTCCGCGCCGGTCAGGAAATGGACCTTGTCCCCCATCTGCCGCCGGAAACGCGCGATGACGTCCGTCAGCACCTTTTCGTAGGCATGGCCGAGGTGCGGCGAACCGTTCACGTAATCGATGGCGGTCGTGATGTAGAAGTTCTTCACTGCGTGAAAACCTTGGATCAAGAATTCCGGGGTCACAACAGTCTAGCCCGAAGATTTCCGGCGACCGACGATCGGCGCATCTTCCGGTGGTCGGCGATCGCAGCGGCCTGAACGTAGCGCCGGCATCTTGCCGGCACTGCGAGCGGCATCGACTTCCAACCGGTGTGTCTGCAGGTGGAAGCTGCCGCCACTTGCCGGCAGGATGCCGGCGCTACTCGCGACCGACAACTTGGAGATGCGCCCACCGGCGATCGGGCCTTGGGATCGCCGCGAGAATGCGCGATCCGGGTCCCCGGGTGGCCCGGCGGGTGTTGTCTGTCGTTGCTTCAATGCCGCTTCGCGCCCACCGTTGCGCGGTACGTGAAAACTGAAATCCAAGGTTTTTGCGCAGCAAAAACCTCATGAACCCGCTGCCTCGCTTCGTGGCGACCGCGCTCTTTCTCGTGCTCGCGGCCCTGGTGGCCTTGCTGGCCGTGCCCGTCTGGCGCGCCGTGCGCACGGAGCCGGCGGTGGCGGCGGCGGCGGTCTCGTCCGCACCCGCCGGCGGCACTCCGCATCCTGGTTCGGCCCGCGCGTTCCTGCTCTCGCAGCGCGTGGCCCTCACGCTCGCCGTGGTCGCACTCGGGCTCGCGATCACCTTGATCCTCGGACTGGCGCTGCGACCGCCGCGAATCGGCGATTCGCGCACGCCTTTCGCCGCGGCCGCGCGGTCGGAATTCGGCGCGCTGGCCCGGCTGGCGGAATCCTCCGTCGCGCAAGGCGAGGAACTCTCCCGCGAGCGCGACGTGCGCCGGCGCGCGGAAGAGGACGCGCGGCTCAAGCAACAGCTGCTCACGCAATCGCTCGACGAAAAGATCCGGCTCGGACGCGACCTGCACGATGGCATGATCCAGTCGCTTTACGCCGCCGGACTCACGTTGGAGTCGGTCCGGAGCTTGCTGAAAACCAATCCGGCAGAGGCCGAGAAGCGGCTCGACCAAATCCGGGCGGGACTGAACGACGCGATTCGCGATGTGCGCACCTACATCGTGGGACTGGCGCCGGAGAACCTCCGGCGCGCCGGCTTCAGCCACGCGGTCAGCGCGCTGATCAACGAACTGGGCGCCGGGCGCGAGGCGGAATTCGACCTGCAGATTGACGAGGAAGCCGCCGCGCTGCTGACGCCCGAACAAAGCATCGAGGCGCTGCAGATCGCGCGCGAGGCCGTGAGCAACGCCCTGCGTCACGGCGGCGCGACGCAGGTGACGCTGCGCATGCACAAGGGCGACCGCGAGGTCTGCCTGCTCGTGCAGGACAACGGCCGCGGCTTCAACGCCGCCCACTCCCGCGACGGCGGCCACGGGCTCGCCAACATGCGCGCACGTGCGGAAAGGCTTGGCGCATCGTTGCGCGTCACGAGCCACCCCGGCGAAGGCGCCCGCGTGCTCGCCACGCTGCCGGTTCTTCACTCCACTGCGCTGCCATGAATGCTGCTGCGCCGCGAATCAGGCTCCTTATCGTCGACGACAGCGAAGTGGTCCGCACCGGACTGCGGACGCTGCTCGGGACCGAGCCGTCGCTGGAGGTCATCGGCGAGGCGGTCAATGTCGCGACGGGAGTCGCCGCGGCGGCGAAACTAAACCCGGACGTCGTGCTCCTGGACATTCGGCTGCCCGATGGCAGCGGCATCGACGCGTGCCGCCAAATCCTGAAACGGAATCCGGATGCGCGCGTGCTCATTCTCACCTCCGTCATCGACGACACCGTGGTCGACGACGCGATTCGCGCCGGCGCCCATGGGTATTTGTTGAAGGAAATCGACGGCAAGGGGCTGATGAACGCGATTCGCGACGTCGCGGCGGGCAAATCGAGCCTCGACCCCGCGATTACCGCGCGCGTGATGCAGCTGGTGAAGTCCGGCGGCACCGGCCGCGATGCGTTTGCGAGCCTGTCGCCGCAGGAGAAGCGCGTGCTCGCGCTGATCGCCGAGGGCTGCACCAACAAGGAAGTCGGGGTCAAACTCGGGCTGAGCGAGAAGACGGTGAAGAACTACCTCAGCACGGTTTTCGAAAAGCTGCACGTCTCGCGCCGTGCCGAAGCCGCCGTGATCTACGCGCAGGAGCAGCGGCCACGGTGACGAAAGCCTGTGTAGGTAGGTGGGGCCGGCTCTCCGAGCCGGCCTGAGTTTGAGGCTCGACTGGCGCAGCCCGCTGCAGCGCGCGCTGACTCAGGCCCGCTCGGAGAGCGAGCCCCACCTCAGTCCAACTGCCCGCACACCCACTGCGCGAGCTGGGTCCACGCGCGCGCCCGATGGCTCAGCGCATTTTTGCCCTCGTCGCCCAGTTCCGCCAGCGTGCGCGTCTCACCCTCGGGGACAAACAACGGATCGTAACCAAAACCGCCGCCGCCGCGGGGGCTGAAAAGCAGCCGCCCGGCACACCGGCCCTCGAAAATGTGCTCTTCCCCTTGCGGGCCGATCGCGAGGAGCACGCATTGAAAATACGCGCCGCGCTTCGCCTCGGGCACCTCGCGCAGGACCGAGATCAGTTTCGCCAGGTTCGCTGCGCCATCGCCCTGCGGACCCGCATAATACGCCGACTCGACCCCGGGCGCGCCACCCAGGGCATCGACGCACAGCCCGCTGTCGTCGGCCAGCGCCCACGCCGAAGCCGGCACACGCGGTCGGAGCGCCTGCGCTTTCTTCCGCGCGTTGCCGACAAACGTGCCGGCATCCTCGACCACCGCCGGCATGCCACCGATGTCGCGCGCCGAGCGAATCGCCACCTGCAGGCCCGACGCATTCGCGAGCGACTGCAGTTCGGCCACTTTGTGCGCGTTGCCGGACGCGAGGTAGAAGGTCAGCATGAATTGCTGTAGCGGCGGTCTATGACCGCCGGCGATATTCCCGCCAGAAGCCATCGGCGGTCATAGACCGCCGCTACAACGGAATTCCATCCAAATTCCATCGGCGGCATGGACCACCGCTACAGAGGATATGCCATCCTGATTCGACCGGCGGTCATAGACCGGCGCTGCAACGGCTACCTCACGACTTCCGCGCGCCGTATCCCTTTTCCGGAGTCCCGTCGGCCTTCAGTTTGCCGATCGACCAGAGCAGCCCTCGCGCGACCAAATCGAGATACTCGTCGCGTTGCATCGTGGCGTCGAGATGCCCGAGCGTCGTGACGAAGGAGCGGCCTCTGCCGTATGTGTTCAGCCACACGACTACGTGCTCCGGGTCGGGCTTTTTCGCGAGGTGGCCCTTCGCCAAAGGCACCATGGTCGGCCAGGCTTTTTCGATCACATAGAGTTCGTCCTGCGCATCCTCCCACGTCACCGGAAAGCCGCGCATGACCGGATGCTTGGGATCGACGACCGTCACGCCAAGATCCTGCCGCGCCTCGTGCCGCATCGACCGCTGGCCGATCACCTGCCGCCACTCGTCGGTCGGCGCCATCCGGTAGCTGTGCACCGACGCGTGCAGAATCACCGCCGGCATCCCGGCCTTGTGCGGCGCCGCGACCCGCTCGACGAAGTCCTGCTCCGCCACCATGCCGAAGCACTCATTGTGGATGACGACATCGTAGCCCTTCGCCCAGTCCGGGTTCTGGTAAATGCTGTGATGGTGTTCGCGCGTCGTCCCTTCCTTCGCGACGGTGATGTCGATGTTCAGCCGCTTCGCCAGGCCCGCGGTCAACGTCTTCGTTTGCGCCTCGTAGTCATGCGAGCCGCCGCCCGTGACGAGCAGCGCCTTGATCGGTCGCGGGTTTTCCGCCGCGCCGGCGACAACGAGCATCGCGGCCGCGAGGGTAAGGAGCAGGAGTTTTTTCATGGATGGTAGTAAGTTGGGGTTGGCCGCAACGATGGGGGGCGCGGGTCATCGTGGTTGCTTGGTGCCACGATGCACTTCGGCCTTCGACAACCCAAGCACCTTCGCGGCGCGCGCCTCGTCGCCACCCTCGCCGGCCATCGCGCGCGTCATCATCTCGCGTTCGAGTCGCGCCATCACCGGCTCGTCACTCGTCTTGAGTTGGGCGAAGAGAAAATCGAGGGCCCCGGCGACGGTGTAGTCCGCCCGCGCCGGCGCCGCGGCCGCCGATCCCGCCGCGCCCTCGCCGGCGGACGCACCGCGAATCTCCGCGGGCAGGTCTTTGACCAGAATCGCGTCCCCCTGCGCAATCACCGCGCTGCGATAAATGACGTTCTCGAGTTCACGGACATTCCCCGGCCAGCGATGCCGCACGAGGACTGCCATCGCTTCCGGCGAAACCTTCGAGACGCGCGTTTTCTTCTGCTTCACCAGGTTTTGCAGGCAAAAATCGACGATCTGTGGAATGTCCTCCCCGCGCTCGCGGAGCGGTGGCATTTTGATCCGCACCACATTCAGCCGGTAGTAGAGGTCCTCGCGAAACGTCTTCGCCTTCACCATCTCCTCGAGGTCCTTGTTCGTGGCGGCGAGGATTCGCACGTCGACCCGAATCGTCTCGGTGCCACCCACGCGCTGAATGTCCCCCTGCTGCAACACGCGCAGAATCTTCGTCTGCGTCGCGAGCGCCATGTCGCCGATCTCGTCGAGGAAGACGGTCCCGCCGTCGCACAACTCGAACTTGCCCAGCCGCTGCATCGTCGCACCGGTGAAGGATCCCTTCTCGTGGCCGAAGAGCTCGCTCTCGATCAGGTTGTCCGGAATCGCCGCGCAATTGACCGCGATGAACGTTTTGCCCGAGCGATGGCTGTGCTTCCAAATCGAGCGCGCGACCAGTTCCTTCCCGGTGCCGCTTTCGCCGGTAATCATCACGGTGACATCGCTCGCCGTCACCTGCCCGATGATCTTGAACACATCCTGCATCACCGGCGAACTGCCGACGATGCCCTCGCGGTAATCCTCAATGTTGATTGTCGGCTTGTAATCGCCGACCGCCCGGAGGTCCGCGTGGGCTTTCAACGCGTTCTGCGCCAGCGTGAGGACCTTCGCCGGATCGAAGGGCTTCATCACGTAGTCGAACGCCCCGTATTTCATCGCCTCAATCGCCGTTTGCGCGGTGCCGAACGCGGTCATCAGGATCACGAGCTGCCGCGAATTGGCCGATCGGATATGCTGCAGCGCCTCGATCCCGCTCATCCCGCTCATCCGGACGTCGAGAAAAACAAGGTCCGGCGCCGGGCCTTTCCTCACGATGGCGACTCCTTGCTCGCCGCTCGGCGCCTCCGTCACATGGTAACCCCGCGACGAAAGCACGCGCGCCAGCGAATAGCGGATTTCCGCATCGTCATCGATCACGAGGATGGTGGGCGCTTTGGCAGGTTCGGGCATCCGGAGAGGGGGGAGTGAAAGTGAAGGTGAAAGTGCGGTAGCAGGAAGTGAAAAATCGAAGTCGGAACGCAATCTTCCGTTTGCTCACTCTCACTTCCACTTTCACTTTCACTTCGAATGCTTGGCTGGTCGCTCAACCTCTTCCGCGTGCGGGGCATATTGCTCGCCGTGCATTTCTCGTTTTTTCTGCTGCTGGGCGTGAATGCGTTCGACGGCTGGGCGGAGGCCGGCTGGCCGGGCCTGTGGCAGAACACCGCCGTGCTGCTCGCGTTCTTCGTGTGTGTCGTGCTGCACGAGTTGGGTCACTCGTTCACGGCCATGCGGTACGGCATCGGCGTGCGGCGAATCCTGTTGATGCCGATCGGCGGCATGGCGGAATTCGACGGGATTCCCCGGCAGCCGCGTCGCGAACTGCTCATCACGCTCGCCGGGCCGGCGGTCAACTTCGTGATCGCGGGACTGCTCTGGCTGGTTCTGCCCGCCGCCCTGCGGGAGGCGGCGACCGACGTTTCGGAGGAGGCGCTCACGCTGGTCGCGTTTGTCCATGTGTTGATGCAGTGGAACCTCGCGATGGGTTGCTTCAATTTGCTGCCGGCGTTTCCGATGGACGGCGGCCGAATCCTGCGCGCGGTCCTCGCCACGCGTTTCCCTTATCTGCGCGCGACGTTCTTCGCGGCGACGATGGGCAAGGTGGTGTGCGTGCTCGGCGTGCTGGTGGCGTTGTTCGCGCCCGAGCTGGGCATCTCCGATCAGCCAATTCACCTGCTGGCCATCCTGTTCGGGTTCATCTTCGTCGTCGGCGAGATGGAGTATCGCGCGACCAAGCGGCGCGAACTCGACGACGCGCACTTCCGCGCGACGCTCGCCCGGCTGTATCCGATCCCGCCGACGCTCGCCGAACCGCCGCTGCTGTTCTCGCCGGAGCGGGCACCGGGCGAATCGCGGGAAGGGTGAAGCGGCGTGGTGCTTGAAACGAGCGCCACATTATCCACGCACGTTTTGGAGGGCCCGCCTCCGTGCGGGCCGCGGACGACACGGAGGTCGTCGCTCCATGAATGCGAAAGCTTTAATGGCTTCGGGTTCAGAAGCAGCGGCAGCCTGCGGCACGCATTCCTTTGTGGAACGACTGTCACCGCGTGGCTGCTCTGATAATCCGACCCTCCTCCGCCGAGCCTACGGCGGCCCGCCTTCGCATGAGAAACCTCGCGCGCTGCGTTTGCCTGGGGCTGGCCTGCCAGCCGTAGCCGCATCCGCTTGCGGTTGCGCGAAGGCTGGTGGACCCTACCAGGTTCGAACTGGTGACCTCCTCAATGCCATTGAGGCGCTCTACCAACTGAGCTAAGAGCCCATTGCCAAGCCGAGCGGTGAGAAAATCCGGCTGTCGGCGGCAAACGCAAGGAATTTTTCAGCGTTCGCTGACGTCGCGCATCGTGAACGGAAATTCGAACACGACCGTCTGCTTGTCGGGCCGGGGCGGCAGTTTCACCCGCCGAATCGCGGCCAGCACGGCCTGATCAAACTCCTTGTTCCCGGAGGACTTGACCACGCGCGCATTCGCCAGCGAACCGTCGGCGTTGTTGCGGACCTCGATATCGACCTTGAGCGTGTCCGCGAGACCCGGCGGCAGATCGTCCAGGTACATCCGGCGCAATTCGTCCTTGAAGAATTTCTCGTACCGAGCGACGGCGTCGTCGTGGTCGCTCGTCAGCGCCTTGCCCTGCGCGCCTTTCTTGCTGGCGGACGAGCCACCCACGACGCCGCCGGTCACGCCTTCGACATCGATCTTCTTCACGGCGGTGCCCTTCGCGCTCGCGACCTTCTTCGTCTTGTTCTCGCGATCGAACTGCTCCTTCGAAATCCGCTCCTGTTCCGCCCGCTTCTTGTCCGCCGCCTTTTGCTCCTTCTCGATCTGCCGCGTCGCATTGCGCTTCGCGATCGCGATGTCCTGCTTCAGCTTCTTGTCCACCTCGGACGTGGTTTTCGGCGGCACGGTTTTCTTCGGTGCGGTTTTCGGCGGAGTCGGCGCGGGCTGCACGGGCGCCGGCGGCGTCGGCGCGGGTTGCACGACCGGCTCGGGCTGGCGCGCGACCGGCTGCGGCGGCAGCGGCTCGGGCAAACGCGGCGGCACCGGCTGGTTGACCGCGACCTTGATTCCCTTCTCGGTGCCGAACGCCGGCGCTTCCTTCGCGCCGAAGTCGTCGCCTGCCCCCGCCACGAGCTCGAAAACCTTCACCGCCTGATCGGTCCCCTGCTTGGTCGCGTAACTCACCAGCAGGGCAAGCGCGATCACGACCGCGTGCAGCGTGGCCGAAAGCAGGAAGGCGTTGAACGATCGCTCCGGCATGGACGATTACGGCGCCGCCTGCGTGTCGAAGGTCACACTCGTGAGGTCGAGTTTCTTCAACTCGTCCATCACCTGGATGATTTTGCCGTAAGGCACCGCGCTGTCGCCTCGGATGCGGACCACCGGCTTGTCCTTTTCCCGCGCGTACACCGCCAGCCGCGACTTCAACACCCCGAGGTTCAACGGCGTCGTATCGTTATCGAGGTAGAACCGGCCGCTCGCATCGATCGACACCGAGTGAAACTTCGAGTCCTTCGTCGACTTCGGCTGCGCGCTCTTCGACTCCTCCGGCAGTTTCACGGGAATCGTCTGCTCCTGCTGGATCAGCGGCGTGGCGATCATGAAAATGATCAGAAGGATGAACCCGAGGTCGATCAGGTTGGTGACGTTGAGGTCCGCAATCGGATGCGCGCCGCGGTGCCGTCGAAAGTTTCGCGCCACAGGTGGGGATGGGTTATCGGTTATGGGTTGTCACCGGTCGGGGCGCTCAGTTCGACTCGAGCTCGATCCGATCCGCGAGCGAGCTCGCGTAGTTTTCCAGCTCCGTGATCATCCGCCGCGTGTGGCCCAGCAGCAGATTGTAGCCGAACACCGACGGAATCGCCACCACCAGCCCGGCGATGGTCGCGAGCATCGCGCCCGAGACGCCCGGCGCCAGCGCCTGGATGCCGGCCGTCTGCTGTCCGGCCACCGAGCTGAACGCCTCCATCACCCCCCAGACCGTGCCGAGCAGTCCGATGAACGGCGCGCCCGACACGATCGACGCCAGGAAGATCATGTTCGCCTCGTAGCGCAGCGTCTGGCGCGCAATCGCGCGCTGGATGGCGTTCTCCGCATGTTCGAGCCGGGCGCGCGAGTTGTTCTGGCCGCGCTCCTTCCCGATGGCCGCGGCCCGCCAATAGCCCTCGACGGCATCGGCGAACAGGTCGGCGTACGGGATGCTCCGCTTGTCGCGAAACGACTCCGGCAAATCGAGCAGCGTGCGCTGATCGCGCAGATGCGCCTCGAACGAGAGGTTCAGCACGCGCAGTCGTTTCAACTCGAAGTGTTTCCCGAACATCACGGTCCAGGCGACCAGGCTCCCCACCGCGAGTCCGGAGACGATCGCCTGGTCGACCGGATCGCAGCGCAGGAAGATATCGATGATGTTCGTCGTCGCGAGAACCGCGGGAATGAGAGCGGGCATTGGTTTGGTGGACGTAGCGACCCAGGCGATCGAGGCCGGTGCTGCCTCCCACCGCGCCGGCCTCCTCACCTGGCCGCTACGACATCGGGCAAGAGTTGGCGGTTTTGCGGCGCCCGTTCAACGGAAAACCCGGCCGAGTTGTTCACCGTTTCCCGCGGCGCGCCTGTGATTTGGGTGAGAATGTGTTTGCGACGGTGGCCGGCCGAATCTTGCTCGGAGCTTTTCTCGCCATGTTTCGCCAACGCACCCTCCAGCAACTCGCTGCCCGCCGCGCCGGGATCGGCGCGCACAGCGTCCTCGTCGGACTCGACGGCTTCGTCGACACCATTGTCACCCCGGTTGGACTGCGCCGCAGCGCCGGCGACAACTTCACGCCGATCACCACGCTGACCGAATTCGGCCAGCGGATTGTCGCCGCCGCGGGCAAGAGCACGAACATCGAACTTTATCCACGGACCGACAAGCTGGGGGGTAACGGTCCAATCATGGCAAATGCGCTGCTTGCGACCGGTGCCCGCGTGACCTACGTCGGCGCAGTCGGCCAGCCGGCCATTCACCCGGTGTTCGCGGGAATGGCGGCGAAGGCGCGGACGTTTTCGCTCGCGCCGGCCGCCTCGACCATCGCGGTCGAGTGCGACGACGGCAAACTGATGCTCGGGCAGATGCGCTGCCTCGACGACATCACCTACGACCGGATCTGCGCCGTGATGGGCGAAACCGCGTTTCAGGCGGAAATCGCCGCCGCCAGCATGGTCGCGCTCGTGAACTGGACGATGATTCCCAACATGACGCCGATCTTCGGCGCGTTGACCGAACGCGTGCTGCCGAAGCTGCCGCCGGCGCCAAACCGGATTTACTTTTTCGATCTCGCCGATCCCGAGAAGCGATCGGTCGAGGACCTGCGCGCGGCGCTCACCGCGATCACGAAGTTCGCGCCGTATGGCCGGGTCACGCTCGGCCTGAACCTGAAGGAGGCGCAGCAAGTTGCCCCGGCGCTCGGCTGCCAGGTGCCGGAGGAGACGGAGGCCGGCTTGAAAGCGATGGCCAGCGATATCCGCGCGAAGCTCGGCATCCACACCGTCGTGGTCCACCCGACCAAGTCGGCGGCCTGTGCCACGGCGGAAGGCAGCTGGTGGGTGCCGGGGCCGTTCACGCCGAAACCGCTGCTCACAACCGGCGCCGGCGATCACTTCAATGCCGGGTTCACCACGGGCCAGCTGCTCGGTCTCGAGCCGGAAGCGTGCCTCGGCGTGGGCGTGTGCACCAGCGGCCACTACGTTCGAACCGGGGAAAGCCCCACGCTGGCGGCCGTGGAAACCTTCCTCGCCAACTGGCGCTAAACCTTTCAGCCTAAGCTCATGCCGTTGAAACAAAAGACCGCTGGCAAACTGATCTCGTTCGAGGGCTCGGAGGGCTCCGGCAAGTCGACGCAAATCGCGCGGCTGGCGGCGCATTTCCAAAAAACCCACCGTGAGGTCATCACGACGCGGGAGCCCGGCGGCACGGAGATCGGCGAGCAGATCCGCAACATCATCGTCCACAACTCCAAAGGCGACGAGATGTGCGCCGAGACCGAGTTGCTGCTGTTCGCCGCCGCGCGCGCACAGCTCGTGCGCGAGGTGATCGCGCCCGCGTTGCTTCGCGGCGTCATCGTGCTCAGCGACCGGTTCCTCGACTCCTCGACCGTCTATCAGGGCATCGGCCGCAATCTCGCGGCCGACCCCGTGGCGCAGATCAACCGGTTCGCCGTGGGAAACGTGATGCCGGACCTTACCGTCGTGATCGACGTGCCGGAAGACGTGAGCCTCGCGCGGTTGAAGACCCGTGCCTCCGACCTCCCCGACCGGATGGAACGCGAAAATGTCGATTTCTACCGCAAGGTCCGCGAAGGCTACCTCGTCCTCGCCAAGGGCATGCCCGAGCGGTTCATCGTGGTCGACGGCACGAAGACCGAGGACGCGATCGAGAAAAAGATCTGGTTGGAGGTGCAGGAACGGCTGAAGTAGCAAACCAGAGGTCGGGAGCCCGAGGTCAGTAGTCGGAGGTCAGCGAGGAAGGATTGCCTCGTCATCTCGAAACCTATGCGGTCCTCGTCGGCCCTGGCGATTCGGAGCCATGATTTGCCTTTTCACCGACCTCTGACTTCCGACCTCTGATTTTTGGCCTCTGACCTCTGTCCTCTGACTTCTGACCGCCGGTTTCTGCCCTCTGAATGAGTTCCGTGACTCCGTGGCCCCCTGCTCTTGCCGGCACTCCGGCCATCACCGTGCTCGAGCGCGCGATCGAGCGTCAGCGGCTTTCGCACAGCCTGCTGCTGCACGGCGACGACTTCGAGACGATCGTCGCGATCGCGCACGCCATTGCCGATCGCCTGCTGAACGGCCAGCCGGGGCGGCGTGGCGCGAGCACGTTTCCGGTCGAGCAGCACCCCGACTGCTTCGTGCTGCGGCCGGCGGGCAAGATGCGGCAAATCTCCGCCGAGGCCACCCGCGCTCTCATCAACAAGATTCAGGTCTCGGCCGCCGTCGCGCCGCGGAAGGTCGCGATCCTCCACGAGGTGGATCGCATGCACATCACCGCGGCCAACGTCTTCCTCAAAACGCTCGAGGAGCCGCCCGCGAACACTACGCTGCTCCTGCTCACCACGCGGCCCTACGCACTGCTGCCGACGATCCGCAGCCGCGTGCTGCATTTCCGTTTTCCCTCGGCGGGTACCGCCGTGCGCGCCGACGGCTGGGCTCCCTGGCTCGAGGATTATCGCGCCTGGCTGGGCCGGCTCACCGACGCCGTGGCGAGCGACAAGCATGCGATCGCCGATCACATCTTCACCGTGTACGGGCTGGTCGCCCGTTTCGGCGCCGTGCTCGATTGCGCGACGGACGTCGTGTGGAAACAGCAGAAGGAAAAACTGCCCGCCGACCTCGATGTCGACGAGCAGGTGGCGATCGAAACCGGCATCGCGAACGGACTGCGCGCGCGGCTGTTCGCCGAAATTGAGCAGGCCACGCGCGAGTTCGCCCTGCCGCGGCTGACCCGCGGCGACAACGGCACGCGGCACGCGCTCGTCACCGCAATCGAACGGCTCGAACACAACGTCGGCCTGCTGCGGCTGAACCTCAACGAGTCCGCCGCGCTGGAGAATTTCCTGCTCTCCTCGCTGCGCATCTGGGCGAAGCGGTAACGAGAGGCCGGACGGCACGGAGGCCGTCCCTCCAGGACAGATTTCAGTCGTGGAGGGACGACCTCCGTGTCGTCCGCGACTTCGGGCCGGCTACACCAGCCCGAGCTTCTGCAGCACCTCCGCCGGGATCTCGAATTTTTCCAGCGCGACGTTCCCGGTGTAACCGATGTCGCGCATCCCTTCCGGCGTCGTATAATATCCGCCCGCCGTGAGATCGCGAAACCGCTGGAAGAAGTGCGCGGCGGTCCGGAACTCCGGCTTCGCGTTCGGCGCGTGACAGATGTCGTCGGCCATCGCGTTTTTCTGCCGCGCGATGAGGGCTGCGAACGGATGGCCGAAGCGCTTTTGCGCCTCGCGGTCGAGCCACGCGAGCCCGTCGACGATCGCGCGCCGGTCGCTTTCGTGCGGCTCGCCGTACGGTGCACTGACCCACTCGTCGATGAAATCCTGCACCTTGAGCGTCGACGCGGCCGGCCCCTTGGCATCGGCCGGAATAATCACATCGCATAATGCCGCCGCCGTCGCCCGCTGCGCATCGGTAAACGTCAGTGGCCACACCTCGCCCGGCTGGTAGGTTTTCAGCACGTCGGGATCAGTGCCGTAGCCTTTGGCCGCCCGCCGCTGGTTGGGAGTCGCGGCCACGAGCCCGCCCTCGACCAGCGTCGACGCCGCCGCAGCCGTCAGCATCCATTTGATCGCGGTCCGGCGGTCCATTCGGCCCTCCGGCGAATTCAGTTCAGGCGCGTTCATGTCAGAGGTTTCCTTTCTTCATTTCGCCGAGCAGGTAGTCGCTGGCGCGCCACGCCAGCGCCATGATCGTCAGGGTCGGGTTCTTGTCCGCGTTCGAACAGAACGGGCCGCCGTCCGTGATGAACAGGTTCTTCACGTCCCATGTCTGGCCCCATTGATTGCACACGGAGCTCTTCGGCTCGGCCCCCATGATGGTGCCGCCGACTTCGTGAATGATCTTGCCGCCGGGCTCGATCGCATCGGCGCCATCCGCGGCGGGCTTCACGCGCACCTTGCCGCCCATCGCCTCGATCAGCGCGGCGAACGTGTCCTGCATGTGCTTCGCCTGCCGCGTCTCATGGTCCGACCATTTCCAGTGAAACCGCAGCACCGGAATCCCCCACTTGTCCTTCAGCTTAGGATCGATTTCGCAGTACGAGTCGTCGTTCGGGATCATCTCGCCGCGCCCGGCGAAGCCGATGAACGAGCCGAAGTAACGCCGGGCGTCCTCCTTGAACTGCCGGCCATAGCTGCCGTTCGTCAGCCACTCCATGCCGGCCGCCGTGCCGACGCCCGGCATCCGGCGGCCGCTTTCGAATTCGATGTGGTAGCCGCGCGCGAAACCGAGTTTCCCCGCCCGCTGCTCCTGGTACAGCCACCACGGCACATAAGTGTGGCCGCCACCCGCGCCGTCCTCGTTGTGCAACGGCAGGTTCTCGAACGCGGGAATTTGCCCGCTGAGCGAGGCGCCCACCGTATCCATGATGTACTTGCCGACCTTGCCGCTCGAATTCGCGAGCCCGTTCGGAAACCGCGCCGACTTCGAGTTGAGCAGAACCCGGACGGACTCGCCGGAACTCGCCGCGAGCACGACCACGCGGCCTTTCACCGTCGCTTCCCGGCCCGTCGTCTTGTCGATGTAGATCACCCCGGTCGCCTTGCCGCTCGCGTCGGTCGTGATTTCGCGCGCCATCGCGTTCGGCACGATGTCGAGGTTGCCGGTCGCGAGCGCCGGCGGCAAATGCACCGTGGTCGACTGGTAGTTCGCCTTGATCGAGCAGCCGCGCCCGCATGGCGTCGCCCAGAAACACGCCTGCCGCGCGCGCATCGCCTCGGCCAGCACGCGCTGCGCCTTCGGGTTGTTCGGATGCAGCTTCGCCGGCAGCCGGTCGGCGTCCTGCTTCACGCTCAGCACGGCGCGGTGAATCGGCACGATCGGCAGCCCGAGTTTCTTCCCGCGCGCCCGGGCAAACTGTTCCCCCGCCCGCATGGCCGGCGGGGGCTGCAGCACGCCGGGCGGCGAATCGGGCGTGTTCTCGAGCCCTTCCGCGCTGCCGTAGACGCCGACCAGCATCTCGACCTTGTCGTAGTATGGCGCGACGTCCTCGTAGTTCATCGGCCAGTCCAAACCAAGTCCGTCGCGACTCCGCGGCTTGAAATCGTACGGCCCGTTGCGGAGCGAGATTCGCCCCCAGTGATTCGTGCGGCCGCCCAGCATGCGGGCGCGCCACCACCAGAACTGCCGCTTGGGATCCTGCGAGGCGCTCGTGTATGGCTCGCCTGGCACCTGCCAGCCGCCGTCGATCGTCGCGTCGTGAAAACCGAACGGCTTGTCCGGCGTGTTCGTCCCGCGCAGCGGCGCCTGGCCGTTGTGCTGGAACATCGGCGTCTCCGTCACCGGATCGTAATTACGGCCGGCCTCGAGCATCAGGACCTTGGCCCCTTCCATCGCGCAAGTGTAGGCGGTCTGCCCGCCGGCCGCGCCGGAACCAATCACGATGACGTCGTAGCTCGGCTGGGTCTTGCTGGAGGTAATGACAGGCATGGGAACTAACTCGCAGGGGTACTCTCGGCGTGGGGCGCGTCATCTCACGGACCGGCCCGCGAAATGCAACCGGGTTTTCGTGCGCACCAGCGTGCGGAAAGCCTAACCCGCCAGCACCGCGGCGACGAACTCGGCCCGCGTCTCCAGGTGCGGATTGTGCCCGGAATTTGCCATCACCCGAAACTTCGCCGCGGGAAAGTGCGGCCGGATGCTCGCATGATCCTCCGGCTCGATGTAATTCGATTTCGCCCCGGCCAGGAACAACGTCGGGCCGGCGAAACGATCCTCCGCCGCCAGTGGGTTTTTCTCGAGCTCCGGCAGCGCCGTGGTCAGCACCGGCAGATTGATTTGCCACGCCCACCGGCCATCGGACCCGCGCTCGAGGTTTGTCGTGAGGAATCTTCGCATCGGCCAGCTCGGCACGCGCGCCTCGAACCGCAGCTCCGCTTCCGCCCGCGAGCGCAGGTCGCCGAGGTTGAGCTCGTTCATCGCCGCGAAACTCTGGCGGTGCGCGGGCCAGAAATAATTCTTGGGCGCGATGTCGACGATCACCAGCCGCTCGACGCGTTCGGGGTGGCGGCACGCCAGCAGCATCGCGATCTTCCCGCCCATGCTGTGCCCCACGAACGTCGCCCGCGCGATGCGCTGCGCGTCCAGCCAGCCCAGCACGTCCGCCCTCATCGCGTCATAGGTCATGGCCGCGTCGTGCGGCGACTTGCCGTGGTTCCGCAGATCGGGCGCGAAAACGTGGAAATGCTCCGCCAAATCGGCGCCGGCGGTCTGCCAGTTGCGCGACGATCCGAGCATGCCATGCAGGAGCACCAGCGGCGGCTGGCCGGCGCCGCCGAGGTCGCGATGAAACAATGGAACCACGGAGACAAAGAGGGCCCGGAGGAAATTGCCTGCAAATCCGAAAAAATCTCTGTGACGTCTGCGCCTCTGTGGTTCACACCTCGAACGGCATGTCCGAAACCGCCAAGCTCACGCCGATGATGCAGCAGTACTGGGAGGTCAAACGGGGCCTCCCGCGCGACACGCTGCTGCTGTTCCGGCTCGGCGATTTCTTCGAGCTGTTCTTCGAGGACGCTGTGACGGCGTCGAAGCTGCTGGGCATCACGCTGACGAAGCGCCAGGACCACGCCATGGCGGGCATCCCCGCCCACGCCTGCGACAATTACGTTTCCAAGCTGCTCGCCGCCGGCCGGAAGGTCGCCATCTGCGATCAGGCCGAGCCGGCGAAGGCCGGCAAGCTCGTGCGCCGGCAGCTCACGCGTATCCTCTCGCCGGGGACGACGCTCGCGGCGAATCAGCTCGATGCCGCCCGCAATCACTACCTCGCCGCCCTCGCGCTCGACCAAACCGGCCTGCACGCCGCCTGGCTCGATCTCTCGACGGGCGAGTTCAAGGTCGCGACCGACCCGAACATCGCGAACCTCCTGCCCGTCCTCACCGCGCTCGACCCGGCCGAGCTGCTGGTGATCGAGGGCGAACGCGAGCGCTGGGCCGCGGTGCCGCATGAGCAAACCGCGGTGCACGCCCTCCATGCTTTTTGCGCCGACCGGCTGGTCTCGGAACTGCCGGGCTATCACTTCGACCCCACCACCGGCGCCAAAACGGTGATGGACACGCTCGGGGTGCTGAACCTGCAGGGGTTCGGGCTCGCCCACTCTCATCCGGGACTCGGGCCGGCCGGCGCGCTCGTGTACTACGCAACCGAAAACCTCTGCGCGAAACCGGAAAACCTGCGCGGGCTGCAGGAGTACCGTTCGACGCGCACGCTGCTCCTCGACCCGGCGACGCTGCGCAATCTCGAGATTTTCTCCTCCACCCGCGGATCGCGCGAAGGTTCGCTCCTCGCCGCCATCAACCGCACCACCACGCCGCCGGGCGTCCGCCTGCTCGAGCGCTGGCTCGCCGCCCCGACGCTGGAACTCGCCGCGCTTCAGCGGCGCCAGGCGCTCGTGGGCGAGTTGCAGGCGCAGCCGACGCGGCTCGCCGAGTTGCACGAGTTGCTCGGCAGTGTGCGCGACATCCCGCGCATCCTGGGCCGGCTGCAGA
>Ga0082335_1004735_pt1 | contig 19940 bp, 21 predicted proteins | sample Subgrocontami58m_FD_72375 | JGI IMG/M metagenome (GOLD analysis project Ga0082335, IMG submission 72375) | Subsurface groundwater microbial communities from S. Glens Falls, New York, USA - GMW37 contaminated, 5.8 m (SPADES assembly) (version 2) ... | reverse complement strand
AACATCCAGGCCGACGTCCCACCCGAGAACATCCTGGCCATGTTCAACGCCATCCGCTCCGCCCGCCCCGTCTGACGCGACCCGGGAAAACTTTTTCTTATCCACAGATTACGCAGATTGCGCAGATTCGCCCCATCCAAAATTCGCGGCTCTCGGCTCGCGGCTCGCCCAGCTCCTCAGCCCCTCTGCTCCTCAGCTCCCCTGCCCCCCTGCTTTCTGCCTCCTGCCTCGTGTCGCCCGTCACTCTCCTCCCCGCTGTTGGCAGTTGACATTGCGGGAAAGCCACTGCTATATTTGTCTTTGCAACCGCATACGGAGGGGCGATCCCATGGCCACTCTGAGCCTTGATGAACTGGCCGAGCACCTGAATAGGCTGACTCCTCAGGAACGAGAGGTCCTTTACCAGAAGGTGCGACACCAGGATTTTCTCACCCGTCTTGAGGCCTTGTCCGAGCGCTACCGAGCCCGGCTAGCACGCGAGGGGAGCCTCACCGCGGCACCAGGGGACCTCATCGCTGCGTGGAGCAGGGAGCGCGAGGACTTGGTCCGCCGTGACCATCCTGAGTGAACGCACGGGGCTCGACACCAACGTTTTCCTCCTGGGTCTGCGGAAGGCCCATTCCCCTTCGGAGCGGCTCCTCACCTACCTTGACCGTCTGCATCTCGTCATCCCGGAACGGATCCTCCGGGAACTCTCTGCAAACCTGACTACCGTTGAGATGAATGAATTCTTCGACCTGTTCGACGCCGCGTCGGATGTCCTGCTCGACTGGACACCCCCGCCCGAGAACATCGTTCAGCACTACCGTGCACTCGGATGCAAACGGGGTGACGCGTTTGTCGCTGCCGGCATCCAACTTCTAGGGGCAACGTGTTTCATCTCGAATAACCGACACTTCCTCGTGAGTGTCAAGGGCCTGCCTTTCCGGGTCGTTGCACCCGAGACGGCTCTCGCCGAAATCGAGAGCGCATAGCCTCCGGCCCCCCCCTCGTCCCATTTCCGATTGCGGATTTCGGATTGCGGATTGCAAATCCTCTCATTCCGCATTCCGCATTCCATTTGGTCCCGGCGCCTTGACACCCGGCTGGCAACCTCATATGCTACCGGCTGTAGGCGCCACGTCCAGCCAGCGAGAGAAAGGAGAGCATCGCCCAATGAAAGCCCTCAAATACATCACCGAGGTCGATTCCGGGGGACGGATTAAGCTGCCGAAGTTGCGGCTCAAGCGAGGCACCCGGGTCAGGGTGATTATCCTAGAGCACGAAGAAAACGAAATGGATCTCCTCAAAGCGGCGGAAACCACCCTCGGCTTCTGGGACAACCCCATTGATGACCAGGTATGGAATGCCGCCTAGACAGCGAGATATCGTGCTCATCCCAGTCCCGTTCAGTGACCTGACGGCGACTAAAGAAGGAAAGCCTAATCCGGGCTGACAAGATTTACACCTTGAGCAAGGCGATCATCGTCAAGCGCTTCGGTCGGATTAGCGAACGCACCTTCCAACAAGTCATGATTCAGCTCGATCTGCTGCTTGGTCGGTGAAAAAGCCAATCGTCGATCGTGCCTCCCGCATGCAGTATCCGGTCGCTGCCATTCGCTACACGCCGTCGGCCATATGCACTTCATTCCGCCTTCCGCACCCCGCATTCCGCTCGCCCGTTGTCTTCCCATTCCGCACTCCGCATTTCGCAATTCGCAATCAGGCTCCCGGTCCGCTGAAAGGCAACAGAACGGTGAAGGTACTCCCGTGGCCCTCTCCCTCCGAGTTGACCCAGATCCGGCCCCCGTGAAGCTCCACCAGCCGCCGGGTCAGGGCCAGGCCCAGCCCCGTGCCCTCGTGCTTCTGATCCCGGGTGGTATCGAGCTGGACGAACTCTTGGAAGAGGCGGGGCAGATCTTCGGCCTTGATCCCGAGGCCGGTGTCGGCCACCTCGATCACGAGAGAAGGCAGCAGGCAGTAGGCAGTCGGCAGTGGGCACTCGGCAGTAGGCAGGGGCGGCAGCTCCCCGGAGGTCTGCACGCTGCCTTCTGCCTTCTGCCTTGTGCCTTCTGCCTTCTGGTAGGCGCGCACCGTAATGGTGCCGCCCTCGGGCGTGAACTTCACCGCGTTGCTCAGGAGGTTGAACAGGATCTGCTTGAAGCGGACCGGGTCGGCGTGGAGGGAAGGGAGGTCCTCCTCAATCTGCGCCTCGATGGTCTGCCCCTTCTTGTTCGCGAGGCCCCGGCCGATCACCAGGATGTCCTCCAGGGTCTGGGCGACGGGAAGGACCTGGGGATCGAGGACGAACTTCCCCGCCTCGACCTTGCTGAGATCGAGGATGTCGCTGATGAGCCGGAGCAGGTGGTGGCCCGAATGGTGGATGTGCCCGAGGAACCGGGCCTGCTTCTCGGTGAGGGCACCCACCCCCTGCCCCTGCAGGAGTTCGGAGAACCCGATGATGGAATTGAGGGGGGTCCGGAGTTCATGGGACATGTTGGCCAGGAACTCCGACTTGTGGCGCGAGGCCTCCTCGAGCTGCTGGTTGGCGGCCTGTAGTTCCCGGGTCCGGTCCTCGACCTTGGCCTCGAGCTGAAACGCCGCGAGCCGCCGCTCCTCGTACAGTCTCGCGTTCTCGATAAAGCCAGCGACAATCTCGCCGAAGCTCGTGAGGAGGGCCTCGTCCTCAGCGGTGAACGGTCCCCCGATCTTCTCTGTCAAGTAGATGCGGCCCAAGACCTTCCCTTTGGTCATGATCGCGACCCCCAGGAAGCTCCGCATGGGTGGATGATTCGGCGGGAAGCCATAAGCCCTGGGATCCTTGGTGAGGTCCTCGAGGCGGACTGGGCGACCCTCAAGCAGGAGCACCCCGAGGATCCCCCGCCCCTTGGGCAGGTCGCCGATCCGGGCAGCCTCTTCAGGGCTCAGGCCGGTGTGGATGAATGCGTGCAGCCGCCCCGCCTCGTCCGGGAGACCGATGGCGCCATACCGCGCCCCGATCACCTGGGTCGCCTGCTCGACCGCCTGCTGGAGGAGGGCGTCCAGGAAGTGTTCGCTCGTGAGCAGCCTCGTGGCCTGGTAGAACGCCTGGAGCTTGGCCAGGCGCTCCTGGGCACTCTGAAACAGCCGGGCGCTCTCGATGGCGATGGCCCCCTGGGCCGCGAAGAGCTGCATGAGTTCCAAGGTGGCCGCTTCGAAGGGCCAGCGGCTCTCCTTCCGGTCCGCCCCCAGGACCCCGATGACCCGCCCCTGGACGACCAGGGGCACGATGACGAAGACCCGCGAGCGGAAGGCATTGATCCGGTCGTAGGGCGGCTTCAGGCGGAGATCCTCGGGCACGGCGTCCCGGCCATCCCAGACGATGGTCTGCTGGGTGAGGTAAGCTTTTGCCAACCCTCCACCCTCAGGCCCGATAGGAATCCGGATCGCCTCCACGGGCTCCTCGGTCCCTAAAGTCGCCACCGCCTGGAGCCACCGGCCTTCCGGATCCGCCAGGAGGATGTTAAGTCGGTCCAGGTGGAGGACCTCCCGAGCCGCCTGGAGGACGCGGTCGAGCCGCCCCTGAAGCTCCAGAGGCTCCTGCATTCCAAGACCCGCCCGGTAGAGCGCGTGTAGGCCCTCTTCTCTCTCTCGCACCTGCCGGTAGAGGTGCGCGTTCTCCAGGGCGGAGGCCGCGATGCTGGCTAAAATGCTCAACGCCTTCACTTGCCCTAGCCTGAAAGAGCGGCGGCGATCCGTAGCGTTCACGTTCAGTACGCCTACAAGTCTGCCTCCAACCTGCAACGGCATCGAAATGGCGGCGCGGATCTCGGGTCGGGGGTAGATGGGGCCGAAACGGGCGTCGGTAACCTCGCCCTGGAGACTGAGTGGCTCCTGCTGACGTGCCACCCACCCTGCGACGCCTCGGTGAATAGGCATCCGTTCCCCCAGAATGGGACGCGGGCGGTCGCCTCGCACGACGGCTACATACAGTTCCTCTCCATCAGTCGTCGGCAACATAATGGATACCTCGTCTACCTGGCATTGCTGGAGCGTGGCATCGGCGACCTTGCTGAGAATGGTCCCCGGATCCAGGGTGAAGGCGATGGCCATGCTCAGCTCGTAGATCGCCACCGTCTCGCGCAACTGGATGTTTCCCATCCGCAGGCGACGTATTTCCATCGCCCGGGATAGGATAGGCAGCAGGGCCTGCAGCTTGAACGGTTTCAGCACGTAATCAAAGGCCCCGACCTTCATCGCCTCCACGGCCGCGGGAACCGTGCCCTGTCCTGTCATAATGAGGCCCATCAGGTTCGGGTCTATCTCCAGGCCCGCGCGCAGGAGCGTAATCCCATCCATCTCGGGCATCATCAGGTCGGCCAGGAGAACGTCAACGTCCTGCTCCTTCAAAACCTCTAGGGCATCCTTGCCGGACGTAAATCCTGCCGCCTCGTAGCCATACTCCGTCAGCATCTGGCACAAGGCGGTCATGAGCTCCACTTCATCATCCACAACCAGCAAGCGGCCAAGCTTCGGATGGGGAGTGGGGGAATCAAGCGGGCTCATCGTAACCTGCCTTCTGGTCATGAACCGTCAAAGTTGACGGACCGCACCACTTATTGGGTTCGGTCATCATCTTGACAAGTCCACCAATGATCGTTTCGTAATCTGCATTCAACGGGGTTTGGGCCTCCTGACCGATGTAACCACAGCGCATGGCGAACTCGAGCCATACCTGCGTCTCTGCAGCTTCCCCATCGGCGTCAGTGAGTTTGCTGATGAAGTGGGGTATGTAGCGCCGCTTTCGCCACGCCTCGGCAATGTTGCCACATACCGAGCGCGATGAACGGCGGATCTGATCTGTCAGGGAGTATTGTTCCTCCTTCGGCCATCCCTTTGGCAGCTCGAATATCCGCATTGCCGCTTCAAAAGCAATCTGGTAAACGCGCAAGTCTCGATAATGCTCAATTGCCATGTTTTCCTGAGCTCGCCTCACCAACCGTCAGTTTTTGTCCTGCGCCTCCCCCACTCCCCCACTCTCCTACTCCCCCATTCTCCCAGTCTCCCTCACGTGCCTCCCAGATGAGCGCGGTTCGTCGTGTTCGCGACGGGAAAGGTCATGCGCACGGTCGTCCCCGTGCCGACCTGGCTGGCGATCTCGAGCGTGCCAGCATGGTCTTGCACGATGCGCCGGCAGATCGGCAGCCCCAGGCCCGTACCCTGGCCTTCCGGTTTCGTCGTGAAGAAGGACTCCATCACCTTCGGCAGATCCTCGGGCGCGATCCCGACACCGGTGTCGGCCACCTCTACGACTACAGAAGGCAGTAGGCGGTCGGCAGTAGGCAGCGCCAACGACTGCCCTTCCCCTGCCTCGCCGCCTTCTGCCTTCTGCTTTCTGCCTTCTGCCTGCTGATACACGCGGAGCGTGAGCGTCCCGCCCTGCGGCATGGCATCGCTGGCATTGGTGAACAGGTTCAGAAAGAGTTGCCGCAACTGTTGGCGATCCGCTTGAACCATTGGCACATCGGGCGCGACCTCCCGCACGATGGTGATACGGCGGTTGCGCAGGTGGTAATGAATGAGTTCCAGCGTTCTCTCCATCTCCTCGCGCACGTCCAACGTGGAAATCTGCGGCTGGCTGCGGCGGCCGAATTGGAGCAGGTTGGTGACCAGATTCCCCATGCGCTCGACCTCTTGCTCGATGACCTCCAGTGCCCGCCGCTTGGGGTCGTCCGGTGGAACTTGGGTTAACAGGGACTCGACCCGCAGGCTCACCGTCGCCAGCGGGTTGTTCAATTCGTGGGCGATGCTCGCCGTCAACTCGCCCGTCGTTGCCAGCTTCGCCGTCTGCCAGAGTTGCTGCGACATCGCCTTTATCGCCTCACTCTTCTTCTCTAGCTCCATCGTCAGGGCAACCAATCCTCGGTTCGTCTCCTCCAGTTCTTGTTGGAGCGTGCGAATCGTCCCCTGCGCCTCGGCGAGTCGTCGGTGCAAATCGCTATCGTTCATAGCGTATCATCTCGTCCTTTCACCACAAGCACCGTCGCATCGTCATCGTTTTTTGACAGCGCGCGCAGCAACCGCTGCGCCATGACGGTTGCCGAGGCCTCGACGAGGTTGGGGAAATCCTCCCATCGCCAGTGCGTCGTCACGCCATCAGAGTGGAGCACCATCACGTTGCTCGGCTCCCAGCGATGTTCCGTGACCACGGGGTCCGGGGCGTTGACACCCACGATGCCGCGACGGATGATAAAATTCAGCGGTTCAGGCCTGCCGAACACGCGCGCTTCCACGTTGCCGACACTGGCGAAGGTCAGCCGGATTGCGGATTGGGGATTGCGGAAGTCAAACCGCGCCACCGCCATTACCACACCGCGCGTCCCCCGGCAGGCGCGTCCAACGCCGCCAATAATCGCTTGAAGCGGCTGGTCGAAATGGCTCTCTATGTATTGTCGCCCCGTCTGCGCCGCGTGCTGCGCGAACTGTCCATGCCCCACCCCATCAATCACCGCCACCAGTGCACTCGTGCCCCACCGTTTGATGACAAAGGCATCGCCGTTCACCGCCATCATCGGGTGAGCGCGTGTGGCAGCGCCAAACGCAAGCGGGCAAGGCGTCACGCTTGACGCCTCCCCCCGCACCCACCGCTTACACACGATGCGCGTGCCGCCACCGGCCCCTTGCTGCGACGTGATGGCAAACTCATCCATGAGTCGATTGACCGCCCCCAAGCCATATCCCAGACTGCCGGCCGTCGAAACGCCGTCCGTCATCGCTTGCTCCACATCCACGATGCCGGGTCCGCTGTCCTGCGATTCTATTCGAATTCCAATTCGCCCGCCCTCGTTAAGCGGCGTCAGTGTCAGCGTCCCGCACTTCGCGTGCCTGACCAGATTGGAGGCAAGTTCGCTCACGGCGATCACAATCTCCTCGGCCACCTTCTCGTCAAAGCCGATGGCCAATGCCATCGCCGTCGCCGCCCGCCGTGCCACGGTCACGTCGCTCGAATGCAAGACCTCGATAGTTTGCTGCGCTACCGTCTCCGCCACTTCCTCACCGTCACCGTCGTGCCCCTCCCGACTTCGGACCGAATTTCCATTTCATCCATCAGCCGGTTCGCGCCCGGCAAGCCCATGCCCAGTCCGCCGCTGGTAGAGTAACCTTCCTGCATGGCCTGCTCGACGTCGGCGATGCCGGGTCCGCTGTCCTCAAACATCAACTCGATGCCGATGCTGCCGCCTGTGTCGAGAGAGTGCCAGCGCATGACACCTGAGCCAGCGTAGAGAAAAACGTTCCGCGCCAATTCCGATGCCGCAGTGACGATCCGCGTGACATCTGTGATGCCGAAGCCCAACTGGGTCGCCGCGTCGCGGACCGTCTTCCGCACGGTAACGATGTCGGTCTCCACGTTGACGCGCGCTTCCCCATGAGGCTCATCGCTCATTGCAATCGCCTCCGCTGGCGCGCATCGGTCAAGATGTCCAGCGCGCGGTCAACATCCAACGCAGTGATGACGCTGCCCAACGCTAAGCCCAACTGCGTCGCGGTAATGGCGACACTGGGGCGCATTCCCGCAATCACGGTACGTCCGCCCATCACCGCGACCATTTGCGCGGTCTCGGCTAGCGTCCGGGCGAAGAAGGAATCGAGCGTCTCCACCGCCGAAATGTCCAGCACGAGCCCTTTCGCCCCATACCGCTCCATCGCCTGGAGCACTTTCTCCTGCAGCGCAGACACGGTCGCATCGGCCGGGTCAGCCGGCATCGTGACCATCAGCAGATCGCGCACTTTGATAACCGAGATGCTTTCGTCTGGCATCGCGTTTCCCCCTTTGCTCCGGGGTTCGTGAAGCGTGATCCGCGCTTCACGTTTTACGTTTCACGCTTCACTCTTGCCCGTGGCTTGCAGGTTGAGCGCATCCAGGGCGTAGCGCAGCCCGGCTGCCAGCGACGAGCGTGTGATGACACCAGCCAGGTCAATACCCAGGTGCACGAGCGTCTGGGCAATCGCAGGCCGTACCCCCGTCAACACGACGTCTGCGCCCAACAAGCGCGCCGCGGTGATCGTCTCTATGAGGTGCTGCGCGGTCTTTGTGTCAATGGCCGGCACGCCCGTGATGTCCACCAGGGCGACGGAGGACCTCGTCTCCACAATGCGGTGCAGGAGCTGCTCCATCAGTTGCTGTGTGCGTTGGGTGTCCAGTGTGCCGATGAGCGGCGCGGCCACCACGCCTTCCCACACTTGCATCACTGGCGTCGAAATCTCAAGAATCTCCTGTGCCTGCCGGGCGATGACTTCCTCACGCGCAGCGATGTAGGTCGCTATGGCTAACTCTTTGTCCAACGTAATGATTTTGAGCAGCGCCAAGAACGCCCGCTGCGCTTTTTCCACGTTGGGCTTGAAGGCTGCCATTACTCGAGGGAACACCAACTGCATGTAAATCGAATACGCCCCCATATACCAGCGCGGCAACAGGCCGATCCGCTGATGGACGCGCCCGATGTGCAGGCGATTGGCCAAATACGCTTCGCCGTAGTCCCCCTGCGTCAGTCCGAGGAAGTATGCTTTCTGAAGGGTCTTCACGCGGTTGAGCGTGGCCTCATCAGGGAAGAAGGCTTTCGTCTCCTCGAACCGCAAGAATTGGCGATACAGCCCCTCCACGACCTCGTCCGCGTAGGCTTCGGCGATGGGGCGCAACTCGCGTAGCAGTTGGACATCCTCGTCGGTGAAGCCGACAAACTCCTTCCGCCGCTCCCACTCTTGCATCGTCACTTCGGCGATCCGGCCTTCCGTGCTGGCATGAGTCATGGTTCATCCCCTCCCCCATGGTCTGGTCCGAGATCGGTTCGAATTCTGCAAGAACTTCCCAGGTTGGCCGATGCACGTCGCCGCCGGGATGGCTGGCAGCAACCAGGTGCTCAGGCCAACAGCCAACTCATTGGAAACCCTTGGTGGGTCGTGATTCCCGGTTCGAAGTGGTGCTCACGCCGCGCCAACCTCGGTGTTCAGTGGTCCGGCCGGCGGCATGCGGCGGAACACCCGTGCCTACTCCACGTCCAGCACACCTTCGCGTTTCGCCCACTCGGCGATTTCCGCCCAGGTCAGAACCTCTGTCGCGTCGACGCCCCTGTTTCTGGTGCGGTCGGCGGAGACGCGCCGGTCCATGTGGAATACCAATGGTTCGGGACCCTCCAGAATTGGGGGCTAGATCAGATTCCGCTGGTGCTCTTGGGCTCGCCGAACTGCCTCCGCTTCTGGATCCCCCTGACCCGCAAGGGGGGTTTTACGGCCTCACGGGCTTGCACCCCACACGCTGCCTTGAGCAGGATGGCAGTCCCGCAGCCTTGTTCCGGATCTTCGAGGCGCACGGTCGTCCCTGGTCAGCCCGTGTGCAGACCCGAGAGAGCTCCAGCCTGGTCCCCGCCCCTTCCTATCCCTTGTCGTCGCTCTCGGCAATTTGGGGCACCCCGGCGCTCTCTACGGGCTTTCCTTGGGCCCAACGCTGCGTGCCACCCTCCGGATAGCCACTAACAAGTCAGTACCCAGGGTGGCCTTACCGACGAACTCATCCGCGCCCGCTGCGAGCGCCGCCTTCTGATAGATGTTTGCATCCAGCAAGCTGAGCGCGATGATGCCTGCCTTCGGAACCATGCCGCGCAGGCGCGGGATCATCTCAAGACAGGGCAGGCCTGGCACCTGGAGATCCAGCAGGATCACTTGTGGCAGGAGCGCTTGAGCCTGGGCCAAGGCCTCCGTAGCCCCACTCGCTGTCCCGACGACGACCACTGCATTCTGGGAGTGCTCCTGCAAGAAATCAGTGAGGACGCGTAAGAGGGTTGGATTGGTATCCACAAGGAGCACGGAAATCGGCCGCATCCTGACCTCCATAATCTGGGCAACCGGGGCAGAGGCGTTGGCCGGCGGGGCAGTCGCTCGTTTCGCGTTATCCTATCCCCGGCCCGCGGCCACTAGAGGGAGCTGACCCCCAGTTGGTTACAACTCTCCGCTTACAACACCCTGGAGGTCCTGTATATCCGTACATCTACGGAATTCAGCCAAGAGGGACCCGTATTTTCGGGGGATAAACGTGCGGAGGGGCAGGGGTGCGGGGGGGAGGAAGGCAGAGGGCAGAAGGCAGGGGGGACTTCGGCGAGCTCAGTCGAGCCGCAGGGGCGACGGCGGGAAACGGGGAAACGGTGAAGCGCGCAAACGGAGACGCGGCGAATCGGGAAGCGGGGGCAGAATGTTATGATCGAGGCCGAATCACGACGCGGTGAGGGCGGCCACAGCAGGCTCCGGGATCGAGTATCCTTCCGCCAGCAAAGCCTCAATCATGGAGCGCCTGGCAGCATGCAGATCAACTAGCGCCGCCTCGGCCGTCTCCCCTGTACCAAGCACGCCGTCCAATTCCGGATGCGATGCTACATAGATGATCCTCCCATCATCCTGCCGCTCCGGCTCGATTGCCACTCGCCATGGCAACCGATCATAGTAATCCAGATCCTTCTTCATGCCGAACCTCCTTCCCTCTCTGTTGCCCTTCTTTGTCGGGCAAGCAGGGTGTCAATGAGACGGACAGCCGTCGTGGCATAACCCTTGGCTAACGAACGATGGCGCCCAACGCTGGCATGGAGGTCGAGATAGTCAGGGTGGACGTAGACACGGTGTGGTGCCCGTGGGCGGGTGATTTCTCGGAAGCCAAAACTCCGATAGAAGAGAAAGATCAGATATTTCCGGGGATTCTAGGGACACAGGTTCTTCGGGGTCGGCACGCGTTTCTTCCGAGGCTGCCCCAAAGAAGGCCTTATCGGCTCTGGCGCCGCGCTCTCTGCGATCTCCGCGGTGAAAAATCCGGGATAATGACAGGGAAGGATCAACCATCAACACTTTCAATGTACCGGTGGTGCGCCCGGAAGTCAAGCAAAGGTGGAACCACAAAGTAGAAGGGGGGCAGGGGAGAGGAGAACAGAAGGCAGAAAGCAGGCGAGCCGGGGCCAGCAGGCAGTAGGCAGAAGGCAGTGGGCAGCGAGCGAAAACAGGAGGCAGGAAGCGGTGGCGAGTACGCAGAAGGCAGGAAGCAGAGGGAAGCGGCTGAAAACGAAAGGGTGAGAGCCGAAGAGAACCAAAGGCGGGAGGAAGACAGTCTCTCTACTGCCTTGTGCCTACTGCCTTGTGCTTACTGCTTTCTGCCTTTTGAACTTCTCGGGTTCTGCCATCATCCCGCCAAGCATCCTGCCGACTTCTTCATAGCGAATTACAAATTCATCATGCCGTTCTTGAGACATGTATCCGCAGTCGAGAGCGAAGTCGAGCCACACTTGAGTCTCGGTAGCCTCGGCGTCAGCGTCGGCGAGCTTACTGACAAACATATTTGGGTACTGCCGCTTCCGAAATCCTTCCGCTATGTTGGCAGCAACACTCCGTGAGGAACGACGGATTTGATCCGTCAGCGAGTAACGTTCCTCTTTTGGGAATGCCCTCGACTCTTTAAAAACGTCCATCGCCAACTTATAGGCCAACTGATATACCCTCAAATCTCTGTGTCCTCGCATTCCACCCTCCCTTCTGCCTACTCCCTTCTGCCTACTGCCTTCTGCCTTCTGCCTACTGCCTTCTGCCTTCTGCCTACTGCCTTCTGCCTTCTGCCTTCTGCCTACTGCCTTCTGCCTACTGCCTTCCCCTCCCTTCACGTTTCATTCCCGCGGGATGATGCCGCGTCGCAGGGCGTATCGAACCAGATCGGTCTGGCTGTGAAGGCCAAGCTTGCTCATAAGGTTGGCCCGGTGGGTCTCGGCCGTGCGGGGGCTGACCCCCAGCCGCGCGGCGATCTCCGGGTTGCTGAGCCCCTCGGCCGCCAGATGTAGCACCTCTCGCTCGCGGGTCGTGAGCGTTTCGTACCGGTCCAGTGGGGCGCCTTTGGCTTTCTCGAGGTAAGCCTCGATGGCATGCTCAGAGAGGGGAGGGCTCAGATAACGGCGGCCGGCAGCTACCTCGCGGACAGCCCGCACGAGCTCCGCGGTGGTGGCATCCTTAATGACATAGCCAGCAGCGCCGTTCCGCAGCGCCTCCAGCACATACGCCTCGTTGGCATGAACGGAGAGGAATACGACCCGAGTCTTGGACGCGCGCTGGCGGACTTGCCGGGCAACCTCCAGGCCGTTCAGACCGGGCATCATCAGGTCCAGGACCAGGACGTTCGGCTTCAGGCGCTCGACCAGGCCCACCGCCTCCAGCCCGTCCGAGGCCTCCCCCACGACGGCGAACTCCGGCTCCGACTCGAGCAACGCCCGGAGCCCCTGGCGGATGACGGGGTGATCGTCCGCGAGCAGGATGGTTGTCCGGCTCATCGCCCCCGTTTCCTCCGTTCCCGCGCGCCCCCCACGGGCAGCTCGGCCGTCACCCGGGTCCCTCCCCCGGGGGCCGACTCCACCCGTAGGTCCCCGCCCAGCAGCACCGCGCGCTCCCGCATGCCGAAGAGGCCTCCGGAAGTCCCGGCGGCCAGGACCGCGCCAGGGTCAAAGCCGGTCCCCCGGTCCTCGATCTGCAAGCCCAGCGTGGCGGCGTCGGCCCAAAGGCGCACCTTGACCTCGCTCACACCGGCGTGGCGGGCCACGTTCGTCAGGGCCTCTTGCGCGATGCGGTAGGCGGCCGTCTCCACGTCCGAGGGGAAGCGCCCTTCGAGTCCGGTGTGTTCGAATGCGGCCTGCACCCGGGTCGTGGCGGTGTACCGCTCGATGTGCCACAGCAGGGCGGGCAGAAGCCCCAAGTCGTCCAGCATCGCCGGCCGGAGCGCTAGCGACAGTTCGCGGACCTGCACCATGAGGTCGCTGACGAGCCTCTCCGCCTCACCCAGGCTGGCCCGGACCTTCCCCGCCGCGAGGCGCTTGCTCATCTCCAGGGAGAGCTTGAGCCCGGTGAGGACCTGGCCGATCTCGTCGTGGAGTTCGCGGGCGAGATGGCGGCGCTCCGCCTCCTGTACCTCCACCAGCCGGCGGGATAGGGCGCGCAGCCGCTCGCGGCCGGCGCGCACTTGCTCGAACAGCCGGGCGTTCTCGATGGCGATGGCCGCCTGGGTGGCAAAGAGGCTAAGGATCTCGCGATCCCCTTCCGTGAAGGGTCGTGCCAGCCCCTCGTTGTTCACCGTGATCACCCCAAGGAGGTGGTCCTGGTACAGGAGGGGCTCGCCGAGGACGGCGGTGATCCCACAGTGCGCCAAAACGAGGCGAACCGCGGCGGGCCAGGAGCGGTAATCGTTGATAAAAATCCCGGTCCTCCGCTCCGCAATCAGCCCTGCAACACCTTCTCCAAGTCGGAGGCGCACATCTTTGAACCAGTCGCCGAGACCCAGCCAAGCCTGCGGATTGAGAACCTGGGCGGCCTCGTCCCAGAGATAAATAACTCCGGACGTAGTCCCTACCAACCCGGCGGCCCGCCGGGTGATGAGCTGCAGGAGGGTGGGAACGTGCAGCTCGCGGGTGATCTCCTGGGAGATCAGGCGGATGGTCTCAAGCTGCTCCGTTCGCTTGACCAGCGCCTCCGCCGCCCGCTTTCGTTCCGTGACGTCGCGCGCCACGCCGAAGATGCCGATCAGGTTACCCGCGTCGTCCAGTTGCGGCCGCACCCGATCTTCCATCCAGCGGTATTCGCCTGTCTCCTTGTGTCGAAGTCGGTATATCCGTGTGCCGACATTCTTGGTCGCAAGAATGTCCTGGGTGGACTCCTTTAGCGCGGGAATGTCTTCCGGGTGAACTGCCCCGAACCAGAGGCCGGGATCAGCAAGAAACTCCTCCGGGTGATACCCTAACAGGTTCTTGACCCGATTGCTGACCAACTGAACTGTTCCACCATACGGATCGTCCTCAGTGATCCTGACCATGTAGACGATTTCATCTACATGATCCAAGACCAGGCGATGCTTTTGTTCAGTCTCTCGTAGAGCTTCCTCCATCCGCTTGCGCTCTGTGATGTCTCTGGCCACGCTTACGATGCCTACCGGCTCTCCCACCATGTTTCTTAAGAGAGACACGGTGTGTTCTGTAGGGAATATTTCTCCGTTCTTCTGTTTCAAGTGGAATTCGAAGCGTGCCAGTTCGCCTCTTGCGAAGGCATCCCGAATGTGCTCGCCGAACTCGATATAGTGTTGTCGGTCAACGTGCAATACCTCCGTGGAGAGGCCCTTCACTTCTTCCAGGGAATATCCGACCATTCTCTCCGCTGCGGCGTTCATGTTGAGCAATCGCCTGTCCGGTGTCACAACAAAGACCGCATCTTGTTGAGAGTCAAAGATCCCTCGGAGCCAAAGCGCTGATTCCTGGAGGGCTTCTTGGGCCCGCTTGCGCTCGGTGATGTCCCTCGTGATTAGCGTGGCAGCAACCACCTCACCATCGCGCCTGACTGGCCCGAGACGGGTGGCGTACCAGGATGTGGTGTCATGGGGGCCGCGAGCAGCGATCTCATACTCTCCGGACTCCCCGGATTCAAACACTCGTCGGATTGCCTGCCTCACCACCTCACGGTACTCTGGTACAACGTAGTCCAAGGCATTTGTTCCCAACGCCTCTTCCACGGTCAGGCCCGCGGGGGTTCGGTTTATGAACAGAATCGTCCCCGCACAGTCCACAGTGAAAATAATGTCCGGGGCGTTCTCAACTAAAGAGCGCCACTTCGCCTCGGATTCCCGCAGCGCCGCCTCCGCCCGCTGGCGCTCGGCCAGCTCCCGGGCATGGGCCAACGCCAGGGCGAGGGAACGGGCGAAGCTTACGGTCAGGCGCTCATCCTCTTCAGTAAAGGGCTCGCCCGTCGTCTTGTCGCAGACATAGACCCGCCCATAGACCTGGCCCTGATGGCTGATGGGCACCGCCAGGAAGGGCTTCATCAGAGGATGGTTCGGCGGGAAGCCGGCATGGCGGGGGTCCTGCGTGAGATCCTGAAGGCGGAGGACCTGGTTCTCCCTGATGACCACCCCCAGGAGCCCTCGCCCCTGGGGCAGCTCCCCGATCCTGTCCGCCTCCTCCGCGGTGATCCCAGCAAAGGTGAACTGTTGGAGCCTGCCCGTCTCGTCCAGCAGCCCGATCGCCCCATAGCGGGCCTGAAGGAGCGTGACCAGCGCCTGTAGTCCCTCCTGCATCAGCCCCCGTTCGACGGCGGTCTGGCCCACCAAGCCGAGGAGGGTGCGGGACGCCTCGTTCAGCTCCTCCAGCCGCTTTGACCAGGCCACCAGGCGCTGTTGCTCCGCCTCGAGCCGCTCCTGGAGGCGGCCGGCCTCGGCGAGGAGCTCCCCCTCCCTCCGCAGAAGAGATTCCAGGAGGCTCGGCCTGGTGATGACGCCGAGAAACCCCCCCTGCTCATCGAGGACCGGCAGGGCCTCCATCCCCTCCGTCGCCATCCGGTCGGACACCGCATCGAGGGAGGCATCGGCCACCACGGGTGCCGGCGGAGATTTGGGCAAAAGGTCCGCAAAGATCCGATGGGGAAATGGGGTTGCGTCCTGCGCGGGCACCAGCCTCAGAAATCTCCCGCTCTCGTCGTCGAATACGGCATAGAGTCCCATCCTACGCGCCGGCTCCGCCAGCTCCACAGGACGCATCGTGGTCGTCACCCGGGCCACCCGAGGGTCCAGGGCCTCGCGCGCAGTGAGGGCGATCATCGGGGCCCCTCCTCCAGCAGGATCTCAGCGTCCAGATCCAGATGCAGGATCTCCTCCGGCCCCATGAGCGGCTTGATCCGTTGTAACACAAAGGCGACCAGCGACTCTTCCGGGACCCGGCGAAGAATCGCTTCCCGCACAACGATGTCGCTGATGACCTCGTCCTCGATCTCGATATGCGCGAAACGGGTGTCACCCAGAAGCTCCAGCGCCTTCCGGACTGCCGTACAGCCAATGGGCGAGTGCCTCCCCAGGATCAGGCCGTCGTGAATGGGTGGGATCTTGAACTCCTGGACCCGGACACGCAAGATGTGCTTCGAAGTGTGAACGGCTTGCTTCTCCATCGAACGGCCTCCTCCCGCGGCCCCCAACGGGGCTTCAGCGCCCAACCCGCCTGCGTACGAGAGATATCAGCGCTCCTGAGGAGCTGGAAAACAGAACGGCCCTTCGAGGTCCACAGCTTCCCGAAGGGCCGTGTCCATCTTCAGGCCCGGGCACAAGGCCCGTCAGGCTACTCCATATATCCCCGCTGGCCGCCATGGGCGCCCCCCTCATCAGCGGTAGGAAAGCCATCGAGGTCGGCGCATGGTACCACGGCCGGTAGCCGTGTCAACATCAAGTTCCCTGAGTTGAAACCGAGACCCTTGCCCGCGGATCACTGATGAGAAAAAAGGGGGACGCCCTTAAATAATTCACTTGCTTCGCAACCCCAACACGTGCTAGCAAGACGACCATGCCGAGAGCCGCCCGCCTCGACGCCCCGGGGGCCGTGCAGCACATCATCATCCGGGGGATCGAGCGCCGCAATATCTTCCGGGACGACCAGGATCGGGAGGAGTTTCTGGCCCGCCTGGCGCGGCTCCTGCCGGCCACCCAGACCGCCTGCTATGCCTGGGCCCTCCTGCCGAACCATGCCCACTTCCTGGTCCGGCCCAGTTCCGTCCCCCTGGCCACCCTGATGCGGCGCCTCCTCACCGGCTACGCGGTCCGGTTCAACCGCCGCCATCGCCGGCACGGGTATCTCTTCCAGAACCGCTACAAATCTATCGTCTGCCAAGAGGACCGCTACTTCCAGGAGCTGGTGCGCTACATCCACCTGAACCCCCTCCGTGCGAGGCTGGTCTCGAACGTCGCCGCGCTGGCGCGCTACCCCTACTGCGGTCACAGCGCTGTGCTGGGGACGCGGCCCCGGCCCTGGCAAGATGTCGCGTATGTCCTCGCCACCTTCGGGGCAAGGCCAGGGAGGGCACACGAGGCCTACCGGACCTTTGTGGCCGAGGGGGCGGCCCAGGGCCGGCGGGAGGATCTCGTCGGCGGAGGACTGATTCGCAGCCTGGGCGGCTGGGTGGAGGTGAAGAAAAGCCGGGGACGGGGCCTGGCACATCGGAAGAGCGATGAGCGGATCCTGGGCGACCCGGACTTCGTGGAGGTCACCCTGACCCGGCGCAAAGAGCGTTACACGCCGCCTGTGGCCCTGCGGCGGCGCGGGTATGACCTCCAGCGGGTGGCCCACCGCGTAGGAACGCTTCTTGAACTGGAGGCGGAGGCCATCTTCGCTACGGGGCGTCAGGCGCAGCGCGTGGCGGCGAGGAGTCTCTTCTGTTTCTGGGCGGTCCGGGAGCTGGGGATCCCCCAAACGGAGGTGGCCCGCCGCTTGGGGATGACCCCTTCAGGGATCGGCTATGCGGTTCAGCGGGGCGAGGCAATCGCGAAGGAGAGCGGGTTTCGACTCGTGGAGTGAGTTGGTTAATTATTTAAGGGCGTCCCCTTTCCCGACGGATCCCCAGCCCACCACCCGTGCCCTCCCCGACCGCATTTGGGGTCAGGCCTTGATAATTTGCTATTGACTTCCGCAGTCCAGTTTCGTAAAAGCACTCCATGGCGCGTGCTTTGCGCATTGACATCGCTGGGGCGCTCTATCACGTTCTCGCTCGGGGCAACCAGCGGCGCCCGATCTTTCGGGATGCCGTCGACTACTGCCGGTATCTGGACCTGCTGGCCCGCTACCAGGAGCGGCACGGATTTACGCTCTACGCCTACGTCCTCATGCCCAACCACCTCCACCTGCTCCTCGCCCCGGGACGCCTCCCCCTGGCCAAGACGATGCAGGGGCTCCAGCAGACCTATACACGCCATTTTAACCAGCGCCACCGGCTCGTCGGGCACTGCTTCCAGGGCCGCTACAAGGCCATTCTGTGCCAGGCCGATGCCTACCTCCTGGAGCTCGTGCGTTATCTGCACCTGAACCCCGTCCGCGCCGGCCTGGCCCCGACCACCGAGAGGTACGCCTGGAGCAGCCATCGCCTCTACCTGCGGGGCCGCGACGCGGGGGGCGTGGCGGTCGAGGCCATCCTCCATCACTTCTCTCCCCACCGGGCCCGGGCCGTGGCCGCCTACCGGGCCTTTGTCCAGGCGGGACTCCCTGCCGGGCACCGCGAGGAACTCTACGCAGTGATCGGCCAGCAACTTCTGGGGGACGAGCACTTTGTGGAGGGGATCGCTCGGGAGGCCCGCCGGGAAATGCGGCGACCACCTGTCGAGGTACCTATCGAGACGATCGCGGGCCAAGTCGGAAGGCTCTTCGGCCTCCGCCCTGCCGCCCTGCAGGGCCAGGGGCGGTCCCGGGAGGCTGCCCAGGCCCGTGCGGTCGTGGCCTACCTCGGCCGGGAAGAAGCGGGTCTCTCCTTGAAGACCGCAGCCAGGTACTTCCACCGCGACGCAGCAACTCTGAGCGTAGCGGTCCAGCGCCTAGAAACCCGGATGGCGGGCGATCCCCAACTCGCCGCTCGGGTGACCAGTCTGCGACGGGTAATCCGTCGCGGCGCGCGCCCAAAGCGGCATAAGCAAATTATCAAGGCCTGACCCCAAGTCCGTGACAAGCCGGTTTGGCGCCCCACCCCCACCCACTGGATCCCCGGGGGCAGTTGGGTACCCGGGTATGCCCCGGGGACGAAGGAGAGCGGGGGGACGAATCCGGGAAAAAGACACGCCTTCGAGACGCAAGATCTCGAAGGCGCACGAGTGTCCTTCGCCAGCCTGGTCCTGGCTCCCATGAGGACCCCGACTCGAAGGCACCATTGCCGTCCCCTGACCTGAAGGGAGGCCACACCGGATTGTTGTAGGCACTATCTTCCCTTTTATTTTTGGCCTGTCAATCCCTTTCTCAAAACCCCTCTTCTCGAAAAGCTGTGCTGGAGTTCATATAATCCCCGCTGGTGCCAAGTAACGGGATGGCGTGCAGGGGGGCGCGGGAGCAGGGGGAGGGCAGGCGAAACGGGGCAGCGGAGAGGCGGAGCGTAAGCTAGAGGGGAGAAAGCTGGGAGCGGAAGGCAGCGGGAAGCGGCAAATCGGAGACGGGGTCCCCTCCGCTGCTGGCAGCAGCCGCATCCTTCCCTCTGACATTCAGATAGGCCGGCATGGTCCTGGTGACGTGGTGCGCTGCCCGCGGGTCATACGTGCCGGGCCATCATGGTCCGCTCGGGCTCTAGAGGGGACGCCAATCAATGCGTCGGCGGATGTCTTCGTAGATCTGCTTGCGGTGGAGAATCCCGAAGATCCAGACTTCGGTCGCCATGATCTTGAATACCACGCGGTAGTCGCCGACACGGAGCTTCCAGTACCCTTTCAAGGTTCCCTTGAGGGGTTCCCCATGCTGCTCCGGGGCTGAGGTCAGGCGAGCTTCAAGGGCCCGGGCGATTCGATGCTGGATGTTCAGGGGGATCGGCGGCAAGTCTTCTGTCGCCACCTTTGGATGGTAGAGGAGGGCATACAGCACTCAGCGTCTCGCCCGTCGGAGATGCCGCCACACCTGGGCGTGGGTCATGGCCTTCCTACGGTCGAAGGATTCCTCCCGGTCCTCGGCGAACCGGACCAGCACCCGATCCTCCTCCGTTTCAAACGCCTCTTTGACCAGATCCCTGACCTTCAGCGAGAGTGAGACCCGATCCCGCTTTGCCCACCGGCGGAGCCCCTCATAGAGCGGCTTTTCCAAAACGACGTTCACCCGCGGATTTCTGGCTGGCACGTTTCTCACCTCCGACGGGAGTGTAACACAAGTGATGCACCAGTGCAAATTCCCGATTCGCTGTCTGTCCCAGAACCCCAGCGTCCCGCCACGGTCGGGACCGGCTGCGCCAGGATCTCCCCTGAATAGACGGCACCGGCCCATCCGATCAGAACTGGCCACACATTTGGGGTCACACATTTGGGGTCAGGCCTTGATAATTTGCTATCACACATTTGGGGTCAGGCCTTGATAATTTGCTATTGACTTCCGCAGTCCAGTTTCGTAAAAGCACTCCATGGCGCGTGCTTCGCGCATTGACATCGCTGGGGC
>Ga0082335_1004732_pt1 | contig 19953 bp, 8 predicted proteins | sample Subgrocontami58m_FD_72375 | JGI IMG/M metagenome (GOLD analysis project Ga0082335, IMG submission 72375) | Subsurface groundwater microbial communities from S. Glens Falls, New York, USA - GMW37 contaminated, 5.8 m (SPADES assembly) (version 2) ... | reverse complement strand
TCCCGGTTGTTGGCTACTTGTCGCGCCACTCTGAGCTTGTTTTACCGGAACGACACCTTGGGCTGATTCCCACCGCTGAAAAGACACTTCAACTCGAGTTCAGGAGTAGGCTTGCTTCAGTCATAGAGGCTAATTTTAATATAGACTATATCGAGACCTTAGCTAAACGTCATTGTTCTATCCCGAACGTACCGCCGATGCTTTTCCCTTCCACGAAAATCACACCTCGTATTGCCATTGGCGTAGCCCGCGACGAAGCATTCAATTTTTATTACCAGGATAACCTGGACTTATTAGAAGCCTGGGGGGCGGAAATTATTCCCATAAGCCCTATTCACGATACGAAACTTCCCGCACGTATAGGCGGGTTATATTTTGGCGGTGGTTTTCCTGAATATTTTGCCTTACAACTAGCGGAAAATAAGTCGATGATGAGCGATATTAAGTCGGTAGCTGGGAATGGAATGCCGCTGTATGCTGAATGTGGCGGGTTGATGTACCTCAGCCAGGGTATTACCGATTTCCATAAAATCCGTTATCCTATGGTTGGTTTAATTCCGGGGGAAACGGTGATGACAAAGGAAAGGTTATCGTTAGGTTATGCTGAGGTTGAAGCCCGTTTCCCTAATTTTCTGATGGATGTTTCTGAGCGGGCACGCGGCCACGAGTTTCACTACTCACGATGGGATATTGAGGTGCCAAAAAAACAGGCGCCATACAAAGTGATAAACAAAGGGAGCAGGCTATCCGGGTTTATTCAAGGAAACATCCTGGCTTCTTACATCCATCTTCATTTTGCCAGCAATAGTAAGATAGCTCCCCGGTTCGTGGAGAGTTGTTTCAAAAGAAAGGCTGAGGGTGGGGGAATTATTTAGAAATCAAAGCTGCCTTAGATGGCGTATAAACTCCGCTTTTATCAAAATCGCCGATCGGAAGCGAGAAATAAAAATGGCTCCCTTTTCCTGCTTCACTTGTTGCCCATATCTTACCACCATGTAGTTCTACCAGAGACTTGGCAATTGCTAAACCTAACCCTGAGCTTCCTGTGCCAGCAGCCTGGCTATCCCTGATTTCGTAGAACGCATCAAAGAGATGTTCGAGCTTCTGACTGGTTATGCCGAGACCACTATCGCTTATCTCTACAATCACAGCGGAATCCGATCCATCCAGAGATACCTCTAATATTCCCTTATCTGGTGTGAACTTAATCGCGTTCCCGATGATATTAAGCAAAATAGCCTCCACCTTAGACTGGTCAACCTGAGCTAAAACCGGGTTTTCAGGCATATTCAGCTTCAGAGTTTGCCCCTTACCTTTGATGGAAGGTAAAACCTGATCGAGGGTTTCCTTTATTAGCTCCTTAACATCATAAACACCCAGATTAAGTTGGACGGATGAAGTCCGCAGTTTTAAAAATTCGAGTAGCTTTCCAATCTCTGACTCCAATGACCTGGTACCCTTATCCACGTTGGCCAGTAAACGTTTCTGGCTGGATGTAGCCTGGTCGCCGATAACCTCCTGTAACATTCCTGCAGAAGCCTTTACAGCGGCGAGCGGAGTTTTTAGTTGATGAGCCACAGTCATGAGAAACCCTGTTTTCATTTCGGTTAAGGTCTGTAGTTCAGCCACCCGTTCTTTTTCAGCCGAGTATAAACGGGCATTTTCAAATGCCATGGAAGCCTGGTTGGAAACAGTAACTAGAAGATTCACATCTTCGTTGCCGTAAGGTATTTCGGATACCCTTGGTCCCAATATTAGTAAACCCACAAGTCGTTCTCTGGTTTTCAAGGGTATAAAGACCTCGCCATTCAGTTGGGTGAACGCCGTTAAAGAATCTTTTGACAATCCCTGAAGCAATGGCATATGAACAAGATCTTCCAGGTGCAGCGGGTTATCCCATTTTTTTAAAGATAGGAGCAATGGACTGCTTTCACGGAAAACCGGATAGTGTTTAGGGTCCATCTTCGTAGAAACAGCCATCGAAAGCGTACCCTTGTTTGGATCGTAAATCAGCAAATGGATAACATTTGTTCCCATGGCGCTCGACATAAATTTAAGCAAAGATGAATATAATTCCTGACTATCCAGGGTATATGTTGAAGTACGGCTGAATTCGCGAAGTGTTTGGAGAGCATTATATCTAGCCCCAATGAACCACCGGTCAACTATTTCCTGAAAGCGTCGGAGCAGGAAATGCAATCCGATTGCGAGGCTAAGTATTAAAAAAATATCGGCAACGAGGGGAATCTGGCGTATTCCAAACAGCCGGTCCAGTATCAAAATAAGGACTGTATATGGCACAACGACCGTAGCGCCAACAAGAACATAAGCCAGACCGCGCCTCAAGTAAAAGTGGGCGTCCACTAACTTGTGACGGACAACTGCGACTGTAGCTAAAGTCGCGAAAACGATGTTCCCATAAATGCCACCGGGATGAGGAATAATACCTAGCGCTGCTACATAATCAGAGGTTCCACCCAGGAAGGTAGCCACAATCCCGCCCAGAACATATAAAGCCCTGTTTCTTTCATCAGCAGTTGGCGCTGTTCGGTAAAACTGATATAAGAAATAGAAACTGATAAATAGCGCTACGTATATTGATCCTATCCATAGTGCCCATAAGGGTCCCAAAATAGGAGCATAACCGTAAGAACGTACTTGCATACCCTTTAGCACAACAGAAGTGGGGCTGATAGCAATTAATAAGCCAACGACAATAACAAGGATAATAACCGTTAATTTGCGTATAGGCCGCTTTGTAAAAAGAATTGAGAAAATAAAAAAAGAATAAGTCGTCAATACCAGGATTGGTAATACAAATTTCTCCCATATCTCGGCTATCTGGAGGGTAGGGCTGTTGCGCATCCCGAAAATCAAAAATCCCCAAAGGGCCATCGTGCCCAGAAAAGAAGCAAAAGCCCAGTGAACAGAGGTTTTGGAGCGGACCCTCAGCACAATTATAAGAAGGATACTCTGGAAGACGAAAGCGACTAGAGGAATATAATCGTAAAAAGGCATCTTACTTTAGACCTTTGAATTGGTGTTTAATAGCAGCAACCTTTCCAGGGCTGATTGGGGAGGGTTGATGTGGGGTAGCTGCGCTTCAATTAAATTTTCTCCCAGGTTTTGCCTTTCCTGATAGTAGCGGCGGAATGTGCCGGCAGATAAAACACTCAACTGCAATGGCATCTGGCCAAGTAAGGATTCCAAATCGCTATAAGCGGGGTCAAGATTCTTCAGATTTTGGTGCAAACGCTCGAATATTTCAGTTTCCTTCGTTTTTCCATTAGTTTCGAGATATATATGTATAATAGCACGGTTATTTGAGTATTCCTTAGCAGCTACCCAATCCGCGGAACCGGGTTGAGACTGAGAAATAGCTTGCCAAATAGTCTTCTCATCAAGTCTGGTAAATCCTGCTATATCGATTACATCATCCGACCTTCCCACGTAGGCGATCTGTGGTAAAAGACAACCTGTTTCCTTGTCATCCTTGGAGATAACTTTAATAAATTGTCCCAACCTATAGCGGATGAAGGGCATGCCGTGCAAGCTGGTTATTACCAATTCGTAGCGGCGGTCTGGTTCCAGATTATCAGCGAGGACCGTAGCAGGTTGATATTTTGGGTCCTTGCGGTTCTGAATCCACTCTTCTTCCGGTATAAATTCGTAAAAAGCAGTCAAAGGGGCTAGAGTCATGCCTTTTTTGTTCCAGGCTTGGAGGGCTATCACACCGGCCTCGGTGCAGGCATGAAATTCATAGGGCGCTTTGCCCCAATAGTATTCTATTTTATCCCTGTATAAGGAGGTATCCATTCCCCATCCGATTATGGCTTTTGGTTTCCATAAGTCTTTAGGTAACATCTGGCGTTTTTCGAAACGGCTGCATATATAGGCCCGTGCAAAACGAAACAGGACTGCAGGTTGAAGATAGGAGAACGAAAAGTGGGCATGAGTTTGATGCTCCGTAAGAGTCTCTCCCATTTTAACTAAGACACTGGATAATGAGCATAAAATATCCACGCCGCTGCCCAACGCCATCTGGAATCCCTTTTTTGTACGTTCAACAATATCCAATTTGTCGCCAATCTCAAGCGGAGGTAAAATGCGGAAACCAAAGTTGCGGATTCCTTCGCCTATATATCCGGATATAAAAGGACGGGGAGCTACATTATAAATAATAATATCCCGTTTATTCACCCGGGAATGGCCTGATTCATTGCTGGACGCGAGGATAAAAGAAGTCATAATATAATCTAGCATTACCTGTTGTGCACCGGAGGTGTAAGGGATATGTTTACCTCGGCCACCGCTTGTGGAGGTAAAGGCCCAATAGATTGGTTTTTCCGGCAAAACGCTTTCGTCTTTACGGTCAAAATAGGAAGAATAGTCGTCGTAGGTTGTAAGTGGAACGACCTTTTTGAGTTCTTTATAGTTCTGCGGTTTTTTCCCGTTAAATAAAGTTTTACCCAGGGGTGAGTTCACTACAGCTCTTAGAGACTCTTCGAGTTGTTCGTTCTGGATGGCTTGAAATTCTTCGACGGAAAGTTTAAGAAAATTGCAATACTGTTGCCATGTTTTGTCCTCCGGGACGTTACTGGAAGTAAAAAATGGTTTTATGGTTGTCATATTATATATTAAAACGGTTGAACAAGTTATTTGTCACTAATTTCTATTAAAGATATTTTATATTTTTCAAGACGGCCTTTTCCCCTTTACTGTTATCTTTATCTGAAAAAAAACACAACAGGGGAGTGAATATCACGAACCGTCAAGCTAAAAACAAATAGTGTTTAATATTACATAAATATGGTAAGCAATATTAAAGTTAATGTCAATAACAAGTCTGGTAAAGAAATATTACCAAAAAAGGGGAGATGGTTAGGAAGGTTTAACCCCTTGAATGGGGGTAGCAAACCTGTAGCCCACTCCGGGCTCGGTGAGGATTAACCTGGGAGTAGAAGCAGAGTCTGCCAGTTTTTGCCGGAGGTGTTGAACATGTACTTTAAGGTAACTCGTTTTATCTGTAAACTCCGGCCCCCAAACACGGGTTAAAAGCTCCCTGTGGGTTAGCACACGTCCTGCATTACGAACAAGTTGATACAATAAGCGGTATTCTGTGGGGGTAAGTTTTACGTCCTTGCCGCTCACTCGCACTTCACGGGAAACGTAATTTATATCCAGGTCACCTGAAACAAAATTACCGTCGTTAGTGTTGTCAGCGCTTTTCGTGCGCCGCAATACTGCTTGTACACGGGCTAAAAGCTCGATATGGCTAAAGGGTTTGGTTATATAATCATCTGCCCCGACTGCCAATCCTCGGGCTACATCAACGTCTCTGTCACGAACTGTAAGCATAATGACTGGCACTTGTGAGTTAACACGAAGCTGGCGGCAAACATCGAAGCCATCCATAATGGGTAATCCGATGTCCAGGATTACCAGATCAGGCTCTTCTCTCTGAGCTATATCAAGGGCGGCATTTCCTTCCCCTGCCGTGAGAATTATGGCGCCGGGATAGCGCAATTCCAAACACAGACTTACTGCTTCTACTACATCCGGGGCATCATCTACAATTAGAAATTTCATTCCCCTCCAATATCATTAGAAATTGTTGCTATTACCAGGTTATGAGGGGTAAACGTAAAAAGATAAACTATTGGTTAACAGTAAATTAACATCTCTACAACATATTGTCAAGATATAATTACCATTAAAATGACAAAATATTTACTTTATTTCGATTGTTGGAGGTTTTACTTGTTCTGGTCAAATGTCTAAACCGCCAGAGTGCCAATCATTAATAAAACAACTGCTTCCATCTCCCGGGTGATTGTAATGGCTTTATCTTTTTATCACAACTTGATTAACGTAAAGACACGGTCATTGCTCATCTTGCTAAACTTGGACATTCCCAATAGATTAGAATGAACCGAGTTGATGTATTGGGATTTCGCGGGTTGATTTACGATGGTCGCCCCATTTGTCCCCACACCTACCCTCTCTTTGCGAACCGATATAGTAAATAGTGACGCGAAGGGCAATTTATATTTAGATACTTACATTTATCTTACAGATGTTAAAATACCGGTCATATCTAGTAAACAATTGGTAAATCAAAATATAGATTCAAAATGTATTGACATTGTATATTATTGACTGTATATTTCATATTCGGATGGTAAGATAGGATTAATATGCCAAAGGAGTCGCATTATTGTGGATAGAATAAAGAATAAAAATAGATACAGAGTTATTACGTCAATACTGGTCACTGCAATTATCCTCTCCAGTGTGTTATCGTTCCCCACTTCAGTCGCAGCTATCTCTGTATCTCAGACAACCCCCAACGCTTCCTATTTGCTTGGGGCGACTGTTCCGTTACCCGCCGATATTAATTTTATTCCCAGCGATAATGCCCCGATTAAACAGATAACCCTGAATATCGCCGGCCCTCAGCCGTTAACAGTAGACCTGCCAATTGCACCAGGTTCCTTTAGCTTGAACACAACCGGCGGCATTGTTTCCGGTACTGTTACCTGGGATAACGTGGGCTATGGCACTGGATACGGTTATGGTAGTAATCCATCGGCTGCATCCCGGATACGCTATAACCCCTTGAACTGGAAACCTGTTCTTTTAAGAAACCCGCCACCTCCAGGGCCGGGACCGTCTCTTCCCGGGTGGGAAAACGTTGTTGGTTCGCCTAATAATCAGTTCATCAGGGGCATGGGTTACGATAGTTCCAATAACAGACTATACGTTGTTGTTGATGCATTTCCTAATGACCGGATTATCGTGTTAGACACGAACAATAACTTTGCACAAATAAATGCTTTCGACGGTCCTAGCGATTCAGTTGAAGCTGCTGACTTTGCCAATGGAGGCGCTGCGCCCGGCCTGTATATCGCCGACACTTTTCCGACGTTTGGATTCCCCAATGGGAAAATTTATCAATATACGCAAGCAAGCGGTCAAACACCCTCGAACTCCTTTCCTGCACCGACGCAAGTGGGCGGTTTGGCTTTCGACGGAACTAATTTATTAGCCGCCTCTATGTACGGCAACCAACTGTTCAAATTAAACCCGGCTAATGGCAACCAGGTTGGTCAGATGTTTTTTCTTAATTCGCCTCAGGGCCAACCTTATTATGGCGGCCCGCTGCCTGGCGCCCACGCCTTAGCCTTCTATGGAACGAATAACAATTTACTCTGGTCCACAAGTAACCAGATAGCACGGATAGACATGGGCGGCCAAAACCCGGTTGTGCAGAATTTTGAGAACATACAGCCCGGGATGTTTATCGAAGGTTTAGCGATGGTTGGGGACTATGCCTATATGGGCGGGTACGAAATGGGTAACCCCTCCAATATGAAAATCGTAAAATCACGCCATCCCGGTGCCCCACCGATAGACCAAACAGTAGCCGGCAGCTATACAGCACAGATTGTTGTTACCGGTAGCCTGCTGGCCACTGGACCCGCAGTTAATTTTGCCCTGAAGAAGATTGGCGACTCCGGTATGCCCGGAGCGGTAGTAGTGAGTATTAGCGCACCGGCCGATGGTTCGGCGGTGCAGAGCACTTCGGTAAATGTTACGGGTTCAGTTAACGACCCCAGTATTACGGCGGTATCCGTTGGCGCTACTATTGGCGCATCGGAATTTATCCGCGATAAAGTTGAATTAGTTGTTGTCCCCGCCGGGCAGACCACAAATCAAATATGGAATGCCACTGGATTCTGGCATGTAAGCGAGGACCGTTCGCTGCAACAACCGGGCGATATACCTACAATTAAGGTAAGCGGTCAAAAATCGTGGGCGTACAACCAGTCAAACCAGTTTGGCGGCCCGCCAAACTACGATAACGGCCAGATAAATAATGGGTCCCTGGAGACAAAGGATGCCTATTCCGTTGGAGGTGGCAGCAAACTGGCGTTCTGGACAGGCTGGAATACCGAGCCTCCACAACAATTCGATAAAAAGATTATCGAAGTATCGGAAAATGGCGGACCATGGAACCAGGTAGCCCAAATAGTAGAAGCTGGATTCTTTGGCGGTCCACCGCCGATGTTCGGTATGCCCGGGCAAGGCGGCCTGATGCCGTGGGGTGTTGATACCAATCCACAAAGTGTGGATGCTTCCTCCGGGTTTGTTCAAGTTCAAGTACCTCAGTTCATGTGGAAACAGGTAGTGTTAGACTTTAAAAACCGGTTCAATGGTAAGAACATTAAAATACGTTTCCATTTTGATACCGTTGACCCTAGTATGAACTTCATGGAAGGCTGGTATGTTGACCAGATAGTGTTCAAGGCGGAATCGGCGCTTGGCGGCCAGCAGGCTACTGTGGATAGCAACCTTAACTTCTCCACGACTGTCACTATCGGCGAAGGTTCCAACCCCATAAGCGTCGTAGCTACCAGCGGATATTCATCGGCTATGGGCAGTCCGGGCTATCTGACAGGTCAAGCCACTACAACAGTCAGTCTGGATATCACTGGGCCAGTAGTTACTATTGATGCTGCTTCGGCGCCGGCGGTGACAAGCTCGGGCACGGCAACCGTTACTGGTACCGTAACGGAGTCAAACCTTAAGGCTCAAACCGAAACTCCGGCTGGCGTAGCTATGAGCCAGGTTAGCGATGGAGGCACCAAACCTTATACACCTACTGTAACAGGCACAGGGGCGAGCAAGACCTTCTCCCAGGTTGTAAACCTGGTAGCCGGCACTAACACGCTTACTGTTACGGCAACCGATAAGGCAGGCTTAACCGGAAGCGCTTCGGCAACAGTTGTGTATGATATAATACCGCCATCAATTACCGCCGGCGTCACTCTCTACCCGGTTGGCGAGGTATCGGCCAGGGCTAACGACTTCTTCGTCTTCCAGGCTGAAGCCACCGACTTTGGTATCGGCGTAACGGCTGTACAGTTACTAATGCCGTTTAGCGGCGCAGGCTTACCGCCTGGTGTTACTCAGACACAACTGGATACAGGTAACGAGCAGACCGGCTCCGATAGTAACACCTACCAGAAGATAAGCAGCCAGGTATATAACCTGCTACCCTTCGTTAGAGCCAGCAATATACCACAGGCTATACGAACCCAGTGGGGTGTTACCGGGACAATTACAGACCGCTGGCTGATGCCTATGAATCTGCCCAGCAGCGCCTTTCCGGGAACTTATTCGCTGACAGCCAGGGCAAAGGATGGCGGCGGTAATACTACAACAGCTACGGTTACAGCGCAGGTAGTATCCACACTATCCAAGTTCAATATCTACCTGATGCCCGGGCCAGACCAGACAACGCCGGCAGTGCCAGGGTGGAACCTGATTTCTACGCCACTTATTCCTAATGACACCAGCATGGGAACGGTAATGACGGGTTTGCAGGCGAAAGGCTTGCAGTCTATATGGTATTACAATACTGCAACCAATACATGGCTATCGTACGACCCATCCAGCCAGGCCAACAGTCTGACTTCATTCGAAACCGGCAAGGGTTACTGGGTGAGGATGAATACCAGTATGTTTACCTATGACGACCCGCTGGCCACTGGCTTACCTCAGACGCCGCGGCCTGTCAAGTTGACCATTTCGGGTCAGGTTCTACAGGCTGGTAACCAACCCCCACCCACCTATGCCATAAAGTCAGGATGGAATCTGATTGGATTGCATAACGAGCATGATACGGCAGCAACTACAGCTCTGGCCGGTTTGACTAGCCCGTTCGGCGCCCGGATCTGGGCATCGTTACTCGAATACAAGAACTTCGTTAAGTACCCAACTCAAAGAGGTGAATCGCCGGAAACAGTTCTAGGGGCCTTCGCTTCGGTGCCGGTCACAGGCACAATGAATCCCGGCAAAGGTTACTGGCTGTTTGCTACGGCTGACGGCAGCATAATGCCGTAAAGTTGAGGAGGGAAGGACTAACAACCTGGTGGGACACGGAATAGGGCTTAAGTAATATGTGGTAGGTTAATGTTAGCCCTCCTGCAAATATTTAAACATGCAGGAGGGCTAATCCTTAATATGGGAAGGTTCAGTTTAGGGAAGGGTCTAGGGGTTAGGTCTGTATTTGTATTTAATCAACCAACAATTTTATATTGATAAAGAGGAATGAGATGAATAAAAAACTACGAATTATTGTATTTATATCGCTTTTATTGAGCTTTTTGTCTCCTGTTTTCTCCTCAACGGTTAAGGCACAAGTACAGGTACCTCATCAGTTATTAGGAAACGTCACGATCGCAACTGCCTCTGCCACTGATGGTATCGTTGTAAGCGCTGATATAAACGGTGTTACCTGGGCATCTAAATCTTACTGGGCTATCGCCACACGCCCATCCACTACAACCCTAAGTGGAAAGTATGGTTACGGTACAACCCAGGCCCTTTTCTTATATGTACCTGCTGACGATACTACAACAGTAGGGGTTAAAGATGGTGCAGCGACGAACGACATCATCAATATTTACGTAGATAACTATCTCGCTAATACATCTACTTTTGAGAGCGGAGCTACTGAATCTTCAGGGAAATCGTTAAGGAACCTGATAGTCCCTTCGGCTAACGTTATTGATGTCACCGGTTTTGCTGTGAGTCCCTCCAGCATCAGTCCCGGAGATACAGTAACCGCTTCAGGAGTTGTTAGAAACAAGGCCGCAACTCCGGTGACTGTTTCCGGTGCGACAGTAACTATCAACTGGGGTGATAATTCCACATCCTCGTCAACAACCTCCGGCGCTAGCGGCGCTTTCTCAACAACCCATACCTACATTGCTGCCGGAAGTTATACACTTACCGCAACGGGAACTGCCTCGAATTACGTGCGGGGGAGCAGCACTACTAGCCTGACAGTTGTTCAAACCCTGGCCGCCCCGGGAAACCTGACCCGGACGACCCAGGTTACCAGTAATACTCCTAACTTTACCTGGAGCGCTGTCACTAATGCAGCCTCCTACGAAGTCAGCCTTGACTCGGCAGCTTTCGCCTCTGTAGGTACTGCGCTTACCTACACCTCCTCTATTATACCTGACGGCAACCATACCCTTGCTGTGCGTGGGGTGGATGCCGAAGGGAATAAAGGCAGCGTATCTACCCTGGCATTTGCAATTGACAAAACACAACCAAGCAGGGTAAGCAGTTTAACCAAGTCCAGCCCGGATAATGATAACACTCCAACATTTACGTGGGCCGCAGCTACGGATGTAGGCTCCGGGGTAAGCGCCTATAAGGCTTGTATTGGAACCCTTGCATCCCCGTGTACACTAACATCCATCGGAAATGTGTTAACCTATACGCAAACAACAGCCCTGGCAAATGGTTCCTATAATTTTGATATTAAAGCAGTTGATGGTGCAGCTTTTGAGGGACAATCGGCAAAACTATCCTTCCAGGTCAATACCGCGATAGCTGTTTCCACTGACCTTGGGACTCCCGCGGTAACATCCATAGGTACAACAACTGATCACACACCCACCTTCACCTGGACGGCTGCTGCCGGCGCAATTGGTTATGAAGTCAGCGTTGATGGGGCAGCGGTTTTTACTGTTGTAGGCAATGTATTAACCTATACCCAACCTACCGATTTATCCGATGGCCTTCATAGTTTTCAGGTAAGGGCCGTGGACGCCGCCAGTAACAAAGGCAGCGCGGGGGGTATATCTTTTACGATTGCTACAGCTATAACGGTCACTGCCATAAAAGATATGACCACCCAGGAAGCGGCAACGGCTTTAACCGGTCAAACAGGCGCTCAAAACGCGGCGGTATTGAAAGACCCAACGATGGACATGGCTACGGCCACGGTAATCTTGCAACAGATGCCTTCAGTCAATGTGGCCAACGCCATTAAAAGCATGGCTACCGCTGATGTAAATAATCCCGATACTAAATTGGCGGCTGAAATTTTCGCTAATATGGATAAAACTAATGTAGGTCTTGCTATCAATAACATGGCTACCACCAAGGATGCCGCTGAAACCAAAGCAGCCAGCGCCATCATGATGAATATGACTGTTACAGATGCAGCGGCGTCATTAAACGCCACTACTAATAAACAATCTGCCGGTGCAACGATGACCAATATTGCCACTGCCAGTCTGACACCTATAGTTCAGGCCATGAACAACACTCAATTGATTTCCGCGTTACCCGAGATGACGGCCAGCAAACTTTACGACATCCCCAAGGGGGTGCTATTTGCCAAACTGGGTTCATCGGTGCCAACGGAACAGTTAACCGGCGAGGTGCCACCGACCCCGCCAGCTAATCTATCGGCGCCGGTTGTAGTGTTTACTGATGTTGCCGGACAGGCCAAATATCTGGCAATCAAGACCTCGGCGGGGGATTGGGTGATACTTGCGGCTACTCCGTACCCGCTAACTAAGATCATGATGAAGACCAAAACTGAAATGGCTAACGTTAATACGACTATTGATACTAATAATCCGAATATTAATCCTCACCCCGGTAAAAACCCGCCGGGGCAATCGGGTAGCGCTATTTATTTCAACATTGGCCTGACCGGTGCTACTGCCAACGACATTGAATCTACACACATCGGATTCAAGGTGACTAAAGTCTGGCTAGCAGGGCCGCCTATTCTACATAAGTGGAGCGTTGTCATCAGCCGTTTTGATACTACTGCTAATGCCTGGGTGGCTTTACCGACGAAGAGGGCTTCACCTGTGGATGAGGACCCTACGTTTGTGTATTACACTGCCACATCGCCCGGGTTTTCAGACTTTGCTATCACCGGGGATACAGCTCCATCAGCGCCTGAATATTCCGTCGGAGCTTTAACAGTTACGCCAACCTCAATTGAAACCGGACTTGGCATAACGGTAAACGCCACTTTAACTAATTTAACCGCCGGAAGCAAGACGTTCGCCGTACCTATGTGGGTAGACGATATTTCCGATTCTTTTCAGAACGTAACGGTAGGTTCCAGTGCAACCGCTAACCTTAGTTATACAGTGTTAAAAACTGCGCTTGGTAGCCACACTTTAAGGGTGGATAAGAGCTCCGGCGCCTATACTGTAATTGCTGATAACACTGCGCCTACAGCGCCTACCAGTTTAGCTAATACTTCGGCAAATACTTCAACAACACCAATATTTACATGGGCTGCGTCAACAGATAACGCATCCGGGATAGACCATTATGAGGTTAGCATGGACTCAGGGGCTTGGAGCAATAACGGAATTGCAGTCAGCTACACATCCTCCGCACTCTCTATCGGTAGCCACACCGTTCAAGTTAGGGCGGTAGATAAATCAGGGAACACAGGAACCCCGGCCAGCGTATCCTTTACCATAACCGCAACCGTGGTTACTGTACCTTCTACAGTTGGTGGTGGTGGCGGTGGCGCTGGTGGCGCTGGTGGCGCTGGTGGTGCTCCTCCAGGAACGACAGGACCAACAGGGCCTTCCGTGCCATCTGCGCCGACGGCGCCTACTGGACCTGTAGCTCCTGCGCCGGCCCTTGCACCCACAGTAGCGGAAATGAAACAAGCAGTGGAGAGTCAAACTCCTGCTAATGCAGCCGCTCAATTAGCTCGCGCACCTTCTGCTGATATCGCCGCGGCAATTCAACAGGCAACCACAACTCAAGCAGCGCCTGTGCTGGCCGAGTTGGTTACAGTTTCTCCTTCCAAAGCAGCGGATGTATTGAGCGCAATACCGGCAGATAAGGCCGGTCAGATAATGGAAAGAATCAATACCGTTAAGCTGGAGCAGATAGTATCGTCCATGCCTGCAAAAGCTCTTCAGTACCGGTTGCCCGAAGTCTCTCCAGCCAAACAATATGAAATAAAGCCTGAGACCTTATTCAAAGCATTGCCGCAGTCGCCAACGGAGCAACTGGTCAAGGAAACGCCCCCGGTTGTAGCGCCTGACCTGGCTAAACCGGTCTCTACCGCTGTTTCTGCTACCCAGACTGACTACGCAATAGCTCAGACACGGGCGGGTGAGTGGGCAACGTTAGTAGGCACGCCGAAACCTATAACCAGTGTCCTGGCCAAGTTCAAAGAGTCCTTAACCAATATCAAAGTCAATGTTGAAGAGCTGGCAACTAAGCCTGCCGGGATTAAGAATGATCCTGTCGGATTGAAGGTTGATAGCTACATCAGGATTGATTTACCACAGGCTGCATCGGGCAAAATAGATGTTGGGCACATCGGGTTTAAGGTGGACAAGAGCTGGTTGCAGACTAACAATATACACAAGTGGTCAATCGTGCTCAGCCGGTATGACACTGAGGAAAATGCCTGGGTAGCCCTACCTGCCAAACGTATATCGGAAGATGCCGCGAGCGTCTTTTATACAGCTACCACGCCTAAATTCTCCGTCTTCGCCATATCAGGAAGCCCCGAGGCGATAACCCAGGAGTTCCGTATAAACCGCCTGGATATAAGTCCGGCTACCGGGGTAGCCGGACAACCCATAACGGTTACTGCTGAGCTTGAAAACCTGGCCACTTCAGAACGTATATTTGTTGTACCCTTGTGGGTTAATGGAACGGCAGATTCTTCACAGATGGTAAAGGCAGCAGCGCGCAGCTTAGTCATTGTAAACTATACAGTGTCCAGAGCAGCCGGTAGCTATGAGGTCCGGGTTGACAGGCAGATAAAGAGTATCGCGGTTGTGCCGCCAACCCCAACACCGACGCCGTCCCCGGCTCCGACGGTGGCGCCAACGCCCACTCCAGTGGCGACACCTGTCCCAACGGTTACGCCTGCGCCCACCCCTGTAGCGTCCCCGGCTCCGACGGTGGCGCCAACGCCCACTCCAATGGCTACGCCTGTCCCGACGGTTGCGCCTACACCTGCTCCAACACCTACTCCCTCTCCCAGACCCGCTGTAGGATGGGTAATAGGTATATTAGTTGCTGTGGCGCTAGTGGTAGCTGTAGTGGTTTGGCTGGCGAAAAGAAAACAACCGTAAACAAAATACTGGCTTAGAGAAACGAATTAGCCCCCTTAAAAAAGGGGGCTAATTCGTTAAAGGGTATAATATTAAGTATCAATGATTGGTTATCAGGGGGAGCCATCGAGGATGAAAATGATATGGATTATCTTTTTGCAACAGGGGTAAATCCCCCTACGCCCCCTTTTCCAAAGGGGGAGACTTAAAACCTCTCCCTTTCGTAAAGGGAGATTGAGAGGGATTTTAGTAATCCTCCATATAAACTAATATCGTTATTTTCAGAGTATATTGTGAATAAAAAAGCCAAACTATTGATGGTGCAAGGCACCTCCTCCTCGGTGGGTAAAAGCATGCTGGTGACCGCCCTGTGTCACATATTTCATCAGGACGGTTGGAAAGTAGCCCCCTTTAAATCACAGAATATGGCCTTAAACTCGTTTGTAACGCGGGATGGAGGGGAAATAGGACGTTCCCAGGCAACCCAGGCTGAAGCAGCCGGCGTGGAGCCTACTGTGGATATGAATCCAATACTTCTTAAACCGGAAGCCGATTCCAGGTCTCAGGTAGTTGTGCTGGGCAAACCCTGGATAACGGTTCCAGCGGGTGAATACTATAGATATACAAGTAAACTATTAAAAACAGTAAGAGCCTCCCTGCATCGCTTGCAATCGGAGTATGACATTGTAGTGATCGAAGGGGCCGGTGGACCTGCCGAAGTAAATTTGAAACGCCATGAAATCACTAATATGCGTATAGCCCGGCTTACGGGTTGCCCCGTGTTGCTGGTTGGCGATATCGAGAGGGGTGGAGTATTCGCTTCTATCGTTGGCACCCTGACCCTTTTAACCCGGACTGAAAAAAAACTTGTTCGGGGATTTGTAATTAATAAATTTCGTGGCGATATAAATATACTGAAACCCGGACTGGAATTTCTTGAGAAGAGAACTAAGAGACCCGTTCTTGGAGTCCTTCCTTACGTTCAAAAACTCTTTCTACCCGAAGAAGATTCTTTACGGGAGGGCATAGATAATCCGGATGACGGACGCGATAAGCTGGATATTGTTGTTATCGCTTTGCCACGGATCTCCAATGCCACAGATTTCGAGCCATTGCATCAGGAACCGGATGTTAATCTGCGATATGTGCAGCATCCGGCTGAATTGCGTAATCCCGATGTTATTATCCTGCCGGGCACGAAAAGCACTATGGCTGACCTTGCTTTCATACGCAACAATGGGCTGGATAAAGCAATTACCGTTCAGGCACAGCGGGGGACAGCGATAATCGGCATTTGTGGCGGATTTCAGATGTTAGGCCAAAATATCCTTGATCCCGCTCACGTTGAATCTCCTGATGACAGTGTAGAAGGGTTGGGCTTGCTTAAAATAGACACCGCCTTTTTCCCTGAAAAGACAACAAGACAAGTTGAGGCCACAGTAGTAGCTGAAAAGGGTATATTGATAGCAGCGAAAGGACAAAGGGTTACGGGATACGAAATACACATGGGGCAGAGCCGGGGCGACGAAATCAGGCCGGCTTTTATGGTTAATACAGGGGGGACCGCCTACCCTGATGGAGCCATTTCTGAAGATGGCAGGATTGCAGGCACTTACTTGCACGGCCTGTTTGATAACTATGAGTTCAGGCGGGCTTTTCTGGATAATTTGAGGCGTGAAAAGGGCTTTTCTTCACTGGCCAGGCAAGCATTACTCACACGGCAGCAGCAATTTGATAAACTGGCGGATTTAGTACGGAATAATCTGGACATGGAAAAGATATATACAATTAGCGGATTGAGATAAACCCCTCCATTTATTTGCTTTTCCCCAATTCAGCCACCAGCACATCCAGAGCAACATCGTCCTCGCGCCGCCCTGTTTTTATAGCGATGTCGGTATCCAGGAGCAACTGATACGCATTTATAATCTGCGGAACGGTATATGTCCGGGCCTGTGTTATAAGTTGCCGGAAGGCAAATTCTTGTAGTCCCAGGCGGTGCTGGATTTCCCTTTCGGGGACTTTTTGATTTAGCAAGTCTTTTGATATGACCAGGTGCCGCAATTGCCGGGCTATCATGGCTATTAAATGGCTGGGTGTCACACCCTGTGTAAGAAGCTGGCGTAACAAAAGGCTGGCGGCTGCTACGCGGCGCTGTAGGAGCGCATCCACCAGGTGAAAAATGTTGGCTTCTTTAGCCAGCACTACTACCTCCTGAATATGCGAGTCCTCGATAGGTTTACCTCTACTACATTGGAGCAATTTATCTATCTCATTGGATAGCCCCCAGAGATCACTACCCACCAGGTTAGCTAACATATTCATGGCGGTAGGTGTAATACCCCCGCCGCGTTTGGTAACCTCATCCCCTATCCATTTCAAAAGCTCCGCCTTTTTCAATAAAGGGAATGGTTTTTTCGTAGCTACAGTTTCCAATGCCTTAAATAGTGGGTTCTGTGCCGATATGTCTTCTTCAATAAGGACCAGGGTTGTTGTCGGTGGTATGGGGTAGGCCGCCTTAGAAAACGATTGAACTAACTCTTTGGGTGTGGTATCGGCAGCCGACTTTCTGGGCGAGAACCTGGCAAACAAACCCTCGACGATTACCAGCCGGGAAGGAGAGAGGAAGGGTATAGTATTTACAGCATTCACCAGGTGGGCCGGAGTTAACTGAGAACCGGCGAAAAGGGTTGCCTCATTATCCAGAATACCGAGGTCTGTCTTTAGTTGGGTCAGGAAATGATGGCGTGAATAACTATTCTCTCCGTAAAGAATGTATAACAAATTTTGCTCCTACCGGATTTTAACATAACCAGGGTAATCAATAAACTAATGGAGATAAGTATTGACAAACTATGCCTAAAAGCAATATCATCAGCTAACACTGTTTTGCTGCACAAGTAGTGTAGCTTGCCTGTTGGCAACCTATCATGAAGAGACGCTTTTTTTAGAAAAGAGGCTATATGAAGCGGTCTACCATTGTAATGATCGTACTGCTACTTGTAATAGCTTTCCTGGTTGTCTATCCTCTTGTAATGATATTTTATGGTAGCTTCAAAGGTGGGCCGCCCTATGCAGCCCAGGATTTTACTCTAAAAGGCTATACCGATGCTTTCTCCCGTTTAATAACCTATGTTACTCTTTTAACCAGTTTTTGGTTAGGGATAGTTCGGGCATTGCTGGCTATGGTGATAGCAGTATTTCTGGCCTGGGTGGTGACCCGAACAGATACCCCCTTTAAAAGGGTATTAGAGGTTACGGTTTGGATACAATTTTTCCTCCCGTATCAGCCGGTAATCATGGCCTGGATACTGCTTCTCTCTCCCAAAACTGGAATTATTAACCAGTGGCTGATGCGTACTTTCGATCTCCCCGCCGGCCCTATAGATATTTATTCTTATGGCGGGATAATATGGGTTTCCACAATTCATTGGGCATCTATTGCGTTTATCCTGATTACCCCGGCCTTCCGGGGTATGGATGCTGCTTTAGAAGAAGCCTCCCGTATTTCCGGGGCCAACCGGTTTACTACCCTCAGGCGAATAACTTTACCAATCCTCACACCGGCTATTTTAGCGACCTTTATAGTCGCTCTTATCAGGCTTATGGAGTCCTTTGAGACTGAGTTGTTTTTAGGGTATTCAAAGGGCATCAGGGTCTATACGACCAGAGTATATAACCTTATCTATGAATCACCACCTAATTACCCCGAAGGCATGGCCCTGTCTGTTGCGTTTCTTTTTATTCTTGCAGGCCTGATATTTATCAACCAGCGGTTTCTGGGGCAACGCCAATACACTACTATTAGTGGACGCGGCTATGCTACCCGCCCTACACCCCTGGGACGATGGAAATACGCTACGCTGGGATTGGTCATTTTCTATTTCGTGGTAGGAGTTATAGTGCCGATAGTAGGCCTGACTATGGGGACTTTTATGCGTTTGTTTGGCATTATGGTTGAAGACCCCTGGACAACCAAACACTGGGTTGGAGTGTTCAAAGACCCACTATTCTATACATCCCTGAAAAACAGCCTTTATATTGGTTTGGGGACGGCCACGATAGGTATGGCCTTATATGCTGTCATAAGCTACATAATAACTAAAACAAAATTCTTTGGAAGGCATGCCCTGGACTTTCTTACCTGGTTGCCCTGGGGGTTGCCCGGGATGGTAATGGCCTTAGGCTTCCTCTGGGCATATGTGGGGGGTATTCCGCTCCCTTTTACTATATACGGCACTATATATCTAGTCATCCTGGTATTAGTCGTTAGAGACTTGCCGTTTGGCGTCCGGGTGATGAACAGCACAATGGTCCAGTTAGGCAATGAGTTGGAGGAATCCGCCAGGGTACTGGGTGGATCATGGTTCTACACCTTCCGGAGGATTATAGCTCCTTTAATTGCGCCAGCCTTTATCGCTACCTGGATAATTGTCTTTGTCAACTCCATAAAGAGTATGGGTACAGTGCTATTTCTCGTTAGTACCAGGACTAGGCCATTGTCTGTTCTCATGTTTGAATATTGGATGGGTGGTGGATTTGCAGAACGGGCGTTGGTAGTAGGCCTTGTTGAAACGTTCATGGTGCTGGGGCTGGCAATCCTAGCCCGATTTCTTGGTGCCAAGCAGGGAGTGGCTCACAATTAGGTTTTGAATATCGGGTACTGGCACATTTAAGCCGGATTTTTTGATTTGAAATTAAAAATATTAGGCGGGTTTCTCCGTTCAGTAAGGCATTTTCCTGGAAAGAAAACTTTACTATTATAATATTATTAGTAAAAAAGTCTTGAAAGCTATATACACATCCTGTATATTAGATACCTGAAGAATATAGATATTATAAATTAATAAAGGTTTGACTTGTTGACAGGAATAAAATCCAGGTGGTAGAATAGTCCGACTTCTCAGGATTACCGATAGTCATCACCCTTAAATGGAATAAGGTGAAGGAAATATATTAAGGAGGCCATGTGATATTCATCCGACGTCTTCCCCCTTTTGATTATGTTGCCCCGAAAACTCTAAAAGAG